>Ga0073928_10002048_pt1 | contig 36391 bp, 42 predicted proteins | sample PaiPotPPA55metaG_FD_76969 | JGI IMG/M metagenome (GOLD analysis project Ga0073928, IMG submission 76969) | Iron sulfur acid spring bacterial and archeal communities from Banff, Canada, to study Microbial Dark Matter (Phase II) - Paint Pots PPA... ... | reverse complement strand
GATGGTCGTCGGGGTCATGCCCGCGGCTTCCATATAGCCGTGTACGCCCCCCCATCTCTGGCGCAGGTGGGCCAGGACGCCGAGGATGCGGTCGGGCGGGCAGCGCAGCTCTTCGCGCATCTCGCTGCGCCGCTCCGGCGCCGCGGCCGCGAGCCACTCCTGGTATCGGAGCGCCAGCTGGGCGTCGGTTTCGGCGAAGTCAGCCGCGATCGTGTCGTCGGAGACCCCGGAAATGGAGAGCAGCATTGCCGCCACGAGGCCCGTCCGGTCTTTGCCCGCGAAGCAGTGGAAGACCACGGCGCCATCGGCGCCTGCCACCGCATCGAAGATGGCGCGGAATGCTTCCGGTCGACCGTCGAGCATCCAGAGGTATCGCTCGAACATTCCTGAGGCCTCGTCGAGGCCGACCAACATCGAGTCGTCGATGACCGGGTGGTGGCGGTAGGCCGGTCCAGCGTTGTCGGCGCAAGGGTTGGGCGCTCGCTGCAGCTCCGCCTCGGTGCGTAGGTCGATCACCGTGGTGACTCCGTAGGCGACCATTGCCGCGCGGCCAACCGGCGTGAGGTTGGCCATGCTGTCCGACCGGACGAGAACGCCCATGCGTGTGACGCCGCCGTCTCGCGGAAGACCGCCCAGGTCGCGGGTGTTCTGGCAGTCGGGCCAGTCCAGGCGCCGATTCACTAGTACCAACTCCAACTCCCCACCCGGCGCTTCGCGCCGACCTCCCCACAGGGTGGGGAGGTGATTACCTCTTGGTGTACTGGGGCGCCTTCCGGGCTCGTTTCAGGCCGTACTTCTTGCGCTCTTTCATCCGCGAGTCGCGCGTCAGGAGGCCGGCCTTTTTGAGGACCGGGCGGAGGTCCGGGTCGAACTTGATGAGAGCGCGGGCGATACCGTGCGAGATGGCGCCGGCCTGGCCGCTCGTGCCGCCGCCGAACACCTTCACGCTGATGTCGAACTTGCGCTGCATGCTCGTGATGCGCAGTGGCGCCAGGGCGGCCATCTCGAGGACCCTGCGGCCCAGGTACGCGAGCGTGTCCTTGTCGTTGATCACCATCCGGCCTTCGCCCGGCTGAATGCGCACTCGCGCGACCGCGTTCTTGCGGCGCCCGGTTCCTCTATGGAAGACGTCAGCCAATCTTGAGCTCTCCCTTGGCGTCGAAGGCGAGCGCCTTCGGCTTCTGTGCCTGGTGCCCATGCTCGGGACCGGCGTAAACGCGAAGGCGGGTGAGCATATCCGCGCCCAACGTGTTGTGCTGAAGCATCCCCTTGACGGCATTCATCAGCGGGAATGTCGCGTCCAGCTCCTGGGCCTTCTGCAGGGTGCGCCTGCGGAGGCCGCCGGGATAGCCGCTGTAGTGGGTGTATTCCTTGGACCCGAGCTTGGTGCCCGTCACCTTGATCTTGGAGGCGTTGATCACGACGACGTGGTCGCCCGTGTTCAGGTGCGGGGTGTACGTCGGCTTGTGCTTGCCGCGCAGGACTTTCGCCACGCCTGAGGCAAGGCGGCCGAGCACCTGGTCCGTGGCATCGACCACAAACCAGTCCGACTTAAGCTCTGCCGCTTTCGCGGTCCACGTCTTCTGCTTGCTCATTTCGTTATTTGGGGTTCCCTAGTAAATCACTTCCATCAAGGTCAGGCCCCCTGCGGGGGCCGTCTTCGCCGCTCTCCGCCGATCTCGCGCCTCGAGGACCTCTCCCACCCATTCCGGCGGTCGCCGGCCGCGGCCAACCTCGGCCAGCGCGCCCGCGATGCTTCTTGCCAGACCGCGCAGGAAGCCCTCCGCGACCAGCTCCAGCTCGACCACGTCTCCTCGCCGGACGACTCGGGCGGAGCGCATCTCGCGCACCCTCGAGTCAGCCGGTTCCGAGGCCGAGCAGTAGCTGGTCCAGTCGTGCTTGCCGGCGAGCGCTTTCGCCGCCGCGGACATCGCATCCACATCCAGCGCTCCGCGCACATGCCAGCACCGGCCTCGCTCCAGGGCGGGTCTCGACGACCGGTCGAGGTACCGATACCGGTAGCGGCGCCATTTCGCGGAGTACCGAGCGTGGAACTCGTCCGGCACTTCCTCACCTGAGAGGACCGCCACATCGGCGGGGAGCCTGGCGTTGAGCGCCGCGACCAGCCGGTGCGGGGAGATCCGCCCGTCGGTTTGGAAGCTCACGACCTGGCCTTCGGCGTGGGCGCCGGCGTCCGTGCGGCCTGCGGCGTACACCTTGAGGTCCTGGCCGGTGACCGCTTTCACCGCTCGCTTCAGCTCGGCTTCGACCGTGCGGCCGTGTGCCTGCTGCTGCCAGCCGGCGAACCCGCTCCCGTCGTACTCCAGCACGACTTTGATATTCACTTTTTAATTTCCGCGGTCTGTCGGGGTCCCGTCTCCCCATCCGGCGCTTCGCGCCACCTTCCCCGCGTGCGGGGAAGTGACTTATCAACTAATCGACTAATTCGATGATCACCATTGGGGCGGCGTCGCCTAGGCGTGGGCCTTTGTGGATGATTCGCGTGTAGCCGCCCGGCCGTTCCGCCAGACGGGGCAGCAGGTTTGAGAACAGCCGCTCCACGACGTCAGGCTTGGAGATTTCCTCGGCCACGCGGCGTCGCGCGTTGAGATCGTCGTCCTTCGCCGTGGTGATCAACCGCTCGACCCATCGCCTCAGCTCCTTTGCCTTCGGCTCCGTGGTCGTGATGCGGCCGCTTTCCAAAAGACTCGTGCAGAGGTTGCGCATCAGCGCCTTGCGCGAGTTGGTGTCTCGGTTGAAGCGGCGGCCGCTCTTTTGGTGTCGCATGAATGGTTAGCCCCGGAGGACCGTGCCCATCTCTTCGGGCTTGATGAAGCCCTTCTCGACGAGCTTCTCTTTGATCTCGTCGAGCGACTTGCGTCCGAAGTTGCGGAGCGCGAGCAGCTCCTCTTCCCTCTTCTGCAGCAGCTGGCCGACGGTCTGGATCTCGTTCGCCTTCAAGCAGTTGAAGGCCCGGACCGAGAGGTCGAGCTCTTCAATTGGGGTGTCCATCAAACGGTTCTGGCTGCCCTTCTCGCCGCGCAACTCCGCCTCGTGCTTCTCGATCGAGTCGCGGAAGCGGGTGAACAGGCTCAGGTGCTGGGTGAAGAGCTCGGCCGCGTGGCTGACCGCTTCCTCGGGCGACATCGTGCCATCCGTCCAGACCTCGATGAGCAGGCGGTCGAAGTCGGTCGACTGCCCGACACGGGTCTTCTCCACGGTGAAGTTCGCCTTCTCGACCGGCGAGAAGATGGCGTCGATCGGGATCACGCCGATGGGCTGGCCCTCGCGCTTGTTGCGGTCAGCGGGCACGTAGCCCTTGCCGCGCTCGACGTTGAGCTCCATGCGCAGGTGGCCCTTCGCCGCCAGCGTGCAGATGTAGAGGTCGGGGTTGACGATCTCGACGTCCGACGAGGCCTGGATGTGCGACGCGTGCACCTCGGCCGGGCCCTTGACGTCGAGGATCAGGGTCACGGGGTCCTCGGTGAAGCTCTTGAGGCAGAGCCGCTTGAGGTTGAGGATGACCTCGGTCACGTCCTCCTTCACGTGCGGGATGGCCGTGAACTCGTGCGCGACGCCGTCGATCTGGATCGACGTGACCGCCGCGCCCCACAACGAAGAGAGCAGCACGCGGCGAAGCGTGTTGCCCAGGGTCGTGCCGAATCCCGGGTCAAGGGGCTCGATATCGAACTTGCCGTAGTTCGCGCTGGTCTCGAGCTTCCGGACCTGCGGGGTAACGCTCATCTGAGTGTCAATTGCCAACTGGTTAACTCCCTTTACCTTGAGTAGAACTCGACGATCAACTGTTCCTCGACTCCGGTCTCCATCTCGTGGCGGTCAGGACGCGCCAGGATCTTTCCGGACTTGTCGTCGGCGCTGAATGAAAGCCATGAAGGAACCGGCCGCACGCGGGAAGCCTCGAGCACGACGTCGATCACGCCGTCGCTTGCCTTGACCTTCAGCACGTCGCCGACCTTGAGCTGGTAGGACGGCACGTTGACCGTCTTCCCGTTGACTTCGAAGTGGCGGTGCGAAACGAGCTGCCGCGCCTGCTTGCGCGACGTGCCGAGGCCGAGCCGGTAAATCACGTTGTCGAGCCGGAGCTCGAGATGGCGGAGCAGGTTGACACCGGTCACGCCCGGTTCCTTCGCCGCCGCGTCGAAGTAGTTGCGGAACTGCTTCTCGAGCAGGCCGTAGATGCGCCGCGCCTTCTGCTTGGCGCGCAGCTGGATGCCGTAGTCCGACGTCTTGCGCTTGCGCGCCTGCCCGTGCATTCCGGGCGCGAAAGCGCGGCGCTCGATGGCGCACTTCGGCGTGTAGCAGCGCTCGCCTTTGAGGTACAGCTTCGCGCCCTCGCGGCGGCAGAAACGGCAGACCGGACCGCTGTAATTGGCCACGTTTAGACCCTCCGACGCTTGGGAGGGCGGCAGCCGTTGTGCGGGATTGGCGTTACGTCGGTGATTGCGCTGACCTCCAAACCTGTTGCCTGCAACGAACGGATCGCGGCCTCGCGACCGGCGCCTGGGCCGCGGACGAAAACTTCGATCGAGCGCATGCCGTGCTCGAGCGCCTTCTTGGCGGTCGCCTCGGCGGTCACCTGCGCGGCGAACGGCGTCGACTTGCGGCTTCCCTTGAAGCCCTGTGCGCCGGCCGATCCCCACGAGATGACGTTGCCGTCGATGTCGCTGATCGAGATGATCGTGTTGTTGAACGTGCTCTGGATGTGCGCCTGCCCGTTGACCACGTTCTTGCGTTCGCGGCGCCGGGTCCGGACGACCTTCTTCTTAGGCATTACTTACCTGCCTTGACCTTCTTCTTGCCGGCGACCGCGCGCTTGGGACCGCGGCGGCTGCGGGCGTTGGTGCGCGTGCGCTGGCCGCGCACCGGAAGGCCGCGGCGGTGGCGCGAGCCCCGGTAGGAGCCGATCTCGGTCATGCGCTTGATGTTCTGCGCAACCTCCCGGCGGAGGTCACCTTCGATCAGGATCTCCTTGGCGGTCGCCATGCGGTCGATGATCTGGCGCAGGCGTCCGACCTCGTCTTCAGTCAGGTCCTTGACCCGCGTGTCCGGGTTGATGCCGGCGGTCTTGACCAGCTTCTTGGCGGTCGTGTTGCCGATGCCCATGATGTACGTCAAGGAGATGACGGCCCGTTTCTGCGGGGGTATGTCTACGCCGGCGATTCTCGCCATTTAACTCCCTAGCCCTGCCGCTGCTTGTGCTTGGGCGTCTTGGAGCAGATCACGCGGACCACCCCGTTGCGCTTGATCACCTTGCAGCTCGAGCACATCTTTTTGACGGACGGACGTACCTTCATCTCCAAATCTCTCGAATTCGCCCTCGCGATCGGTCGCTGCTCGCCAGCTCGACGCCCACCTTGTCACCGGCCATCAGCCGGGTGAAGTGGGTGCCTGCACGGTCGGCGACGTGAGCCAGGACTTTCGCCCCGTTCTCGAGCTCAACCCGGTACACACCGTTGGGTAAAGGCTCCACCACGACTCCCTTCACGAGTGGGAGGCGTTGGGGCACGAACGGCGATTGTACCAAACCTGGCTAACCGAGGGGGCTGGCGGTCAGAACGAGGGGTCCCCGGTCGGTAATCGCCACCGTGTGTTCGAAATAGGCCGAGAGGGAGCCGTCCGCCGTGCAGATCGTCCAGCCGTCCGGCTTCATGTACACCTCGTGTGAGCCGGCGTTGACCATGGGCTCGATCGCCAGGGTCATACCCGTCTTCAGCTTCGGGAGCGTGCCCGGAAGGCCGAAGTTGGGCACCTGGGGGTCCTCGTGCATCTCGCGGCCGATCCCGTGGCCGACGAACTGGCGGATGACCGAGAAGCCGGCCGCTTCGACGTGCTTCTGGATCGCGGAGGAGATGTCGCCCAGGTAGCCGCCCGGGCGGGCCTTGTCGATCCCTACGTAGAGGGCCTGTTCGGTCACCTTGAGGAGGCGGGCGGCCTCCGGGGTGATCTTGCCGACGCCGACCGTGATGCCCACGTCAGCCCAGAACCCGTCCAGGACCAGGCCGAGGTCGAGGCTGACCAGGTCTCCCGCCTCGACCTTTCGGTTGCCGGGGATGCCGTGGACCGCCTCGTCGTTGATCGAGACGCAGATCGAGCGGGGGAAACCGTGGTAGCCGAGGAAGCCAGGGGTCGCGCCGCCTGCCCGAATGAGCCGGTCGGCGATCTTGTCGAGCTCGATGGTCTTGACGCCAGGCTCGCACGCCTCCTTGAGAGGAGGGAGCACAGACGCGAGGAGGCTGCCCGCGCGGGCCATGAGGTCGATCTCGTGGGCGGTTTTCAGGTTGATCACTGGTTCTTCTTCTTCACGCGCTCTTGGCCGGTTGGGCCCCCCCACCCGGCGCTTTCGCGCCGACCTCCCCGGCGAGCGGGGAGGTGCGAGTTACCGCGGCCATCACCTGCCGGCTTATGTCATCGATTGTGCCCATGCCGTCGATCTCGGAAACCAGGCCTTCGCCCCTGTAGTGGTCGAGCACCGGGATCGTTTTCTGGAGGTAGACCTCGATCCGCGGCTTGACCGCCTCGGCCTTGTCGTCTTCACGCTGCACCAGGCCGCTGCCGTCGGCCGCGCATACCGCGGTGGCGGGCGGGTAGGTGCGCTGACAGACGGGGCAGACGAGCCGGCCGGAGAGGCGGCGGAGCAGCTCCTGGAGCTCGACTTTCAGGTAGAGGACTCGGTCGAAGTGGCGGCCGAGCTCAGCCATCAGGTCGTCGAGGGCCTCGGCCTGCGGGACGGTGCGCGGGAACCCGTCGATGATGAAGCCCCGCCTGGAGTCGGGCTGCCGGAGGCGGTTGGAGATCATCGCGATCATGATCTCGTCGGACACGTAGTGGCCCGCGGCCAGGATGGGCTGGGCTTTCTGGCCGAGCGGGGTGCCGGCGGCGATCTCCGCGCGGAGCATGTCGCCCGTGGCGATGTGCGGGATTCCGAAATGCGAGCGCAGCATGTTGGCCTGGGTCCCCTTGCCGCTGCCAGGGGCGCCGTATAGCAACAAATTCATTCTTCCGCGACCCTCTCCCCGACCCTCTCACCTGCGGGGAGAGGGGGACAGATTTTCATCTGATGAAGCCTCGGTACTGGCGCATGACCAGCTGCGTTTGCAGTTGTTTCATCGTGTCGAGGGCTACGCCGACCACGATGAGGATGGCTGTGCCTCCGAGGTACATCTGTTGATGGGAGATGCCTGAGATCTTGGCCGTGGCGATCGGAAGGATCACCGTGATGAAGCCGAGGAAGGTGGCGCCCGCGAACGTCACTCGGTTCATGACCGACGCGAGGTAGTCGGCGGTCGGACGGCCCGGGCGGATGCCCGGGATGAAGCTGGAATAGCGTTTCAGGTTGTCCGCGACCTCGTTGACGTCGAATGTGATCGCCGTGTAGAAGTACGTGAACCCGAACGTGAACGCGAAGTAGAGGGCGTTATACGTGATCGCCATCGGAAGGTTCGACGTGTCGGGCGCGAAGTTGCCTCTCACCCACGCCGCGGCCTTGTAGTACCAGGTGTCCGGCGGCGCGCCGGTGAAGTAGTTGGCGACGATCGTCGGCAGGAACATCACCGAGATCGCGAAGATGATCGGAATGACGCCGGCGTGGTTGACGCGCAGGGGCAGGAAGCTCGCGCGGCTCTGCACCTGCTTCAGCCCGACCGTCCGTTGCGCGGATTGAATGGGAATTTTCCTCACCGCCTGCTGCACCTCGATGATCACCGCGGTCATGAGGAGCGCGATCAGGCCGAAGATGATGAAGGGCACGTAGTCGGCGATGCCACCGCCGGAGGACTTGGCCGCGAAGACTGCGGCGATGCCCTGCGGCCCGCGTCCGATGATGCCGGCGAAGATGATCAGCGACACCCCGTTGCCGATGCCGTACTCGGTGATCAATTCACCGAACCACATCAGCATCACGGTGCCGGCGGTGAGCACCAGCACGATCTGCAGGCGCTGAAACCAGTCCAGCGCGGGAAGGATCGCGGGGCTCGTGTTCTGGAAGAGGACCGTGAACCCGTAGGCCTGGCCGGCGCCGAGGAGGACGGTCAGGTAGCGGCTCCAGCGGGTGATGCGGCGCCGACCCATCTCGCCCTCTTTCGAGATCTCCTTGATCCGTTCGGAGATCACCGTCATGAGCTGCATGATGATCGTGGCGTTGATGTACGGGTTCATGCCCATGGCCACGACGCTGAAGCGCGAAAGGCCACCGCCTGAGAAGAGGTCGAGCAGCCCTAGTAGGGCCTGGTTGTTGAAGAGCTGGGCGAGCGCCGCCTGGCTCGCGCCGGGTACCGCCACGTTGGCAAAGAGCCGGAAGACGACCAGGATCCCGCCCGTGAACAGGATCTTGTTGCGGAGCTCCGGGAGCCGTATCGCGTTGACCAGCGCTTCGAGCAGGTTCATGCGACTAGCCTAAGCCTCGTCGGGAGGGGTGGCCTCCTCGATTGCTTCCGTTGGGGTCCCCTGCTCACGCGGCTGCTTCGCCGGACGCTCGGGCCTGGGCGCCTTCTCGGGCCTCTCGGCCTTCTCGGCCCTGGTTGTTGCGGCAGGCGCAGCTTCGGCGGTGGTCGGGAGTGGCTTCGGCAGCTTGGCCGCGGTCCGCCGGGGCCCGATCTTGCGGGGCTCCCCGAGGACCTTGACGCTGCCGCCCACCTTCTCGATCGCCTCGCGCGCGCTGACGCTGAAGAAGTGCGCTTCGACGGTGAGCTTGCGCTTCAGGTCGCCGGTGCCGAGGACCTTGATCTCCATGCCCTGGTGCACGAGCCCGGCCTCCAGCAGCATGTCCACGTCCACCTTCGTTCCATCCGGGAAGCGGCTGAGCTTCGAGAGGTTGACCACTGAAAACTGGCGGTGGAAGGGGTTCTTGAAGCCGGGCAGCTTGGGGAGGCGCTGAGCCAGCGGCATCTGGCCGCCCTCGAAACCGAGGCGGAACCCTTCGCTGCGCGCGTTCTGTCCTTTCTGCCCGCGGCCGGACGTCTTGCCGCGGCCGGAGCCGGTGCCTCGACCGACGCGGTCCGGCCGGCGGTGCGCGCCCTTGGAGGGCTTGAGGTCGTGGAGCTGCACTTTTTACTTGCCCCTCTGGTGCTTCTTGTTCGAGCGCGAGCGCCAGATCTTGTACTGGCTGCGCTTGGGCCGGATATAGGGCGTGCCCTCGACAGCGACCAGGAAGTCGACCGCCTTGAGCATGCCGCGGACCGCCGGGTTGTCCGGGAGCTCGCGCGTCTGGTGCATGCGGCGGAAGCCGAGCGACTCAACCGTGGCCTTGATCTCGGGCTTGGCTCCGATGGTGCTCTTCACCAGGGTGGCCTTGATCGGTCGCGGGCCGGTTGTGGCGGGTTTCTTGTTGGCGGCGGTCATTTTGCCTCCACCGGGGTGGCTTCGGCGCCGTTGGCGGCGGCGGCGGCCTTGCCTCCGCCTTCCTGGCGCCGGTATGCCGCTGCCAGGCGCTTGCCGACGATCTGCTCGACCTCTTTGCCGCGGAGCTCGGCGATCTGCTGCGCCGTCTTCAGCTGCTGGAGCGCGGCGAGCGTTGCACGGACCGTGTTAATGGGGTTGTTGGTGCCATGGGACTTGGTGAGAATGTCCTTGATGCCGGCAGTCTCGATCACCGCACGCATTGCTCCCCCGGAGATCACGCCCGTGCCCGGCGCGGCGGGCTTCAGCATGATCTTGGCCGCGCCCCACTTGAGGCGAACCTCGTGAGGGATGGTCGTACCGACCATCGGGACCGTGATCATGTTGCGCTTGGCCACGTCCATGCCCTTGCGGATGGCCTCGGTGACCTCTTTTGCCTTGCCGATGCCCGCGCCCACGCGCCCGTTCATGTCGCCGACCACGATCAGCGCGCTGAACGAGAACTTGCGGCCGCCCTTGACCACCTTGGACACGCGGTTGACGCGCACGACGCGATCGGTGAGATCGGATCGCTCGCCGCTCGAATGAGGGTATCGGGATCCCATTTCGCTCCTAGAACTCCAAACCGGCTTCGCGCGCCGCGTCAGCCAGAGCCTTGATTCTGCCGTGATAGAGGAAGCCGCCCCGGTCGAAGACCACCGCGTTCACGCCCGCGGCCTTCGCCTTCGCGGCGATCTCCTTGCCGACCTGCGCGGCCTCGGCCATGCCGTTGCCCTTCGCTTTGAGCGCGACCGTCGAAGCGGCCGCCACCGTGCGGCTCGACCCGTCGTCGATGAGCTGGGCATACACGTGGTTGAGGCTGCGGAACACGGCCAGTCGCGGACGCTCCTGCGTGCCCGCCACGTGCACGCGCACGCGCCGGTGGCGCTTGGAGCGGTTGAGCTTGCGGTCGTTCTTCTTGATCATGCGGAGGCCTTGGCGCCCTTGCCGGCCTTGCCGGCCTTGCGGCGGATCTTCTCGCCGCGGTACATGACGCCCTTGCCCTTGTAGGGCTCGGGCGGCCTCAGGCCGCGGAGGTTTGCCGCGACCTGGCCGACGTCTTCGTTCGAGATGCCTGAGACCGAGAACTTGGTCGGATCCTGCACGTCGATCGAGACGCCCGGCGGCGGCTTGTACTTGATGGGGTGGGAGTAGCCGAGACTCAGGACGAGCTCTTCGCCCTGCTTGGCGACGCGGTAGCCGACGCCGACCAGCTCGAGGTGCTTGGTGAAGCCGACGTTCACGCCCGTGACCATGTTGTCGACGAGGCTGCGGACCAGGCCGTGGAGAGCGCGGTGGCGGTAGTCGTCGGAGGGTCGCTCGAATACGAGCTCACCGTCGACCTGCTTGACCGTGATCTCCGACGGCAAGGTGCGCTCGAGCTGGCCCTTCGGGCCCTCGACCTTGACGTGGCCCGTCTGCAAGGTGACCTTCACCCCGCCCGGCACGGGAATCGGCAGCTTTCCAATCCGCGACAACTCTTTCTTGTGACTCCTACCAGATGTATGCCAGCACTTCACCGCCGAGTCCCTGGCGGGTCGCCTGGCGACCGCTCATGACTCCTTCGGCTGTGCTGAGAACGGCGATTCCGAGCCCACCGAGGACGCGGGGGATCTCTGTCTTGCGCGCGTAGACGCGCAGGCCGGGGCGGCTGATCCTCTTCACGCCCGAGATCACGCGAGTGCGATCAGGGCGAGCCTTGAAGATGATACGCATCGTCTGAGCGGTTCCGTCGGCCTCGACCTCGTAGCCGGCGATGTACCCCTCGTCTTTCAGGACACGCGCGATCTCGAGCTTCAGCTTGGACGCAGGAACTTTCACCTCGGGATGCCGCGCGGTGTTCGCGTTGCGCACGCGTGTGAGCATGTCCGCGATCGGGTCGCTGACGACGCCCGCGGAGGCGCGCCGCACGGGTTTTGCGTTCTTCGCGATTGCTGTTGCCATCACCAGCTCGACTTCGTCACGCCGGGGATGCGTCCCTCGGCGGCAAGGTTGCGGAAGCAGATGCGGCACATGCCGAACTTGCGGTAATAAGCGCGCGGCCGGCCGCAGATGCGGCAGCGGTTGTGGAACCGGACCTTGAACTTCGGGTGGACAAGGTCTCTCTTCCAGCGCTCGAGTTGTGATTTCTTCGCCAAACTTTCCTTTACCTCTTCTTGAATGGCATGCCGAGGCGGGTCAAAAGACTGCGCGCCTCGTCGTCGGTGCGGGCTGTGGTCACGATCGACACTTCCAGCCCGCGGAGCTTGTCGATCTTGTCGTAGTCGATCTCCGGGAAGATGACCTGCTCGCGCAGGCCGAGCGAGTAGTTGCCGCGGCCGTCGAAGCCCTCTGCGTTGACGCCGCGGAAGTCGCGGATGCGCGGGAGCGCGACGTTGAGTAGCTTGTCGAGAAAGAACCACATGCGCCGGCCGCGCAGGGTCGTCTTGATGCCGACCGTCTGGCCCGCGCGAAGCTTGAACGCGGCGACCGACTTGCGCGCCTTGATGAGCGCGGGCTTCTGGCCCGTGATGGTGACCACGTCGCCGACCGCGGCGTCAAGCGCCTTGTCATTGTCCTTGGCCTCGCCGATGCCGATGTTCACAACGACCTTGGCGATGCGCGGCACCTCCATCGCGTTGTCGTAGTCGAACTCTTTGGTGAGTTGGGCCACGATCGTGTCTCGATAGAGCGTGAGCATGCGCGGAGGAGTCTCCGTTCTCGTGCCGGGAGCCTTGGGGGCTTCGGTCTTCTTCTGCTGCGCTTTCTGCTTGCTCACTGCGTCTCCGTCTTGCGCACGCGCTCGTATGGCTCGCCGCAGTGGCGGCAGATCAGGGCGCGTGCGCCTGATTCGAGGACGGTGTGCTTGGTGCGCGTCGGGCGCGAGCATGACGGGCACACGAGCATCACGTTCGAGTAGTCGAGCGCCGCCTCGAAGTCGACGACTCCACCCTGCGCGACTGTGACGCCACCGCGCTGCTGTCCCGCCTTGGTGTGGCGCTTCAGGATGTTGACGCCCTTGACGACGATCTTGTGCTTGTCGGGGATCGTGCGCAGCACCTCGCCCTGCTTGCCCTTGTCCTTGCCCGTGACGACGATCACCGGATCGCCGGGGGCGAGGTCGAGCCAGCGTCGCTTGGGCTGCGGCTTGTTGGTAAGCATCTTGGTTAGAGGACCTCCGGAGCGAGAGAGATGATCTTCATGAAGTTGCGCTCGCGCAGCTCGCGGGCCACCGGGCCGAAGATGCGCGTGCCGCGCGGGTTGTTCGCGGTGGCAAGCAGCACCGCTGCGTTGTCGTCGAAACGGATCAACGATCCGTCCGGCCGCTTGTACTCCTTGGTCACGCGCACGACGACGGCCTTCACCACCTCGCCCTTCTTGACCTGGCCGCCTGGCTGGGCCGACTTGACGGTCGCGGTGATGGTGTCGCCTACCGAGGCGTACTTGCGGTAGTGGCCTCCGGCCACGCGGATGCACAGGATCTCTTTCGCTCCCGAGTTGTCCGCGACCTTGAGCCGTGTTTCCTGCTGAATCATTCTGTTACTTGGCCTTCTCCACGATTTCCAGCAATCTCCAGCGCTTCTCCTTGGAGATGGGACGCGTCTCGGTGATTCGCACCAGGTCGCCGACGCCGCACTCGTTCTTCTCGTCGTGGACCTTGTACTTGGTGCGCCGCTGGACGGTCTTGCGGTAGAGGCGGTGGGCCTTAGACGTGCCGACCTGGACGATGATCGTCTTGTTCATCTTGTCGGCGATGACCGTGCCGAGCCGGACCTTGCGCTGACCGCGCGTCTCGTCGGCTTCGGCCGTCGTCGCCGTTTGTGCTGGTGTTTTGGTCGCCGTCGCCGTGTCGGTCATTTGGTTTCCTCGGCTTTCTTGCGGGTGCGCTTGGGTTTGGCCGCCGGCGCATCGGGCGCATCTAGCACGGCTGCCGCGGCGGGCTCGGGTTCTGGTGTGGCGGCCGGCTCGAGAGCGTCTGCAACCATCGAGGCGACGATTCCGAAGTCGCGCTCGCGCAGCACGGTCATGATCCGCGCGATGTCGTGCCGGACCTTGCTGATCTGGCTCGAGTTCTCGAGCTGGCCGACGGCGTGCTTGAAGCGGAGCTCGTAAAGCTCCCGGCGCGCCTGACGCATGCGGACGCTCAACTCGTCCGCCTCCAGCACTCTCAGCTCGTCGACTTTCATCTCGCACCTCCGGCGGCGGCCGACTCGGAGACGACGAATCTCGTTTTGATCGGGAGCTTGGACGCGGCCAGCTTCATCGCCTCTTTGGCGACGGCAGGCGTGACGCCCCCCATCTCGAAGAGCACGCGACCAGGCTTGACCACGGCGACCCATCCTTCGGGGTTGCCCTTGCCAGAACCCATGCGGGTCTCGGCCGGCTTCTTGGTGATCGACTTGTCGGGGAAGACGCGGATCCAGATCTGGCCGCCGCGCTTGACGTGGCGGGTCATCGCCCGGCGGGCCGCCTCGATCTGGCGGTTGCTCATCCAGCACGCTTCCATCGCCTGCAGGCCGAAATCGCCGAACGCCACTGTGGCGCCGCGCGTGGCGATGCCGGTGCGACGGCCGCGGTGCATCTTGCGGTACTTGACTCTCTTGGGGATCAGCATCAGCTCTTCGTCTTCTTGTTCGGGGCGCCCTGCGCGCGCCCGGCGGCAGTGGTGGTCTTCTTGGCGGGAGCCTTGGTCTCGGCTTTTGCCTTGGGGGCGGCGGCCTTTGCCTTGGTTTCGGTCTTTGCTTCGGTCTTCGCTTCGGCTTTTGCCTTGGGCTCGGCCTTGGGCTTCGCGGCGGGCTTGGCCGTCGTCGTCGTGGTGGTCGCGCGGGCGCGGCGCGGCGCCGGCGCGGCGGTCGCGCTCGCGGTCACGACCCCGGGCTCAGGCGTGGCGACCGGCGCGGCGGTGATCTCCACCCGGGCCTGCGGCTCGGCGAGCACCGCGGCCAGCTCGGGCTGCGGGGCGATCTCGGCGATCGGCGCGGCGGCGTCAGTCGCCACCGGCTGCTTGCGCAGGGGCGCGGCCACGTCCTTATAGATCCAGCACTTGACGCCGATCGCGCCGAAGGTGGTGCTCGCGGTGGCGCGGCCGAAGTCGATGTTGGCACGAAGAGTGTGCAGGGGCACGCGGCCTTCGCGGTCCCACTCACGCCGCGCCATCTCAGCTCCGCGCAATCGGCCGCCGCAGTAGATGCGGACGCCCTTGGCGCCGGAGCGCATGGTGCGCAGGATGGCCTGCTTCATCGCCCGCTTGTAGCTGATGCGGCGCTCGATCTGGGACGCGATGTTCTCGGCCACGAGCTGCGCGTCGAGCTCCGGCTGCTTGATCTCCTGGATCGAGATTCGTACGCGGTTCCCGAAGCGCTTTTCGAGATCCTCGCGCAGCTGGTCGACCGACGCGCCGCCCTTCCCGATCACGATGCCGGGCTTGGCGGTGTGGATGGTCACGGTGAGCTGGGCGTTTGACGAGCGCTCCGTCTCGATCTTGGCGATGCCTGCGTTGCGCAGGCGCGCGAGGATCACGCGCCGCATCTCGAGGTCCTCGTGCAGCATCTTCGTGTAGTCCTTGGGGTTGGCGAACCAGTTCGCCTCCCATGGACGGAACACGCCAAGCCGGAATGCGTTCGGGTGAACTTTGTGACCCAAGCTGTTACTTAGCTCCTTGCGGGCGGTCTTCGACGACCGCGGTGATGTGGCAGGTGCGGTGGAAGAATTCGTGCGCCATGCTCCGGCTCACGGGCCGGCGACGGCGGAAGGTCGGACCCTCGTCGATGAGGATCTGCTTCAGCACGAGGTCGTCGCGGTTGAGGTTGAAGTTGTGCTCCGCGTTCGCGGCCGCGGACTTGATCGCCTTGGCGACGTCCTTTGCGGCGTGCTTCGGCGAGAACTCGAGCTGTGCGAGTGCCTCTGACACCTTCATACCCTTCACGGAGTCGGCCACCAGCCTTGCCTTGCGCGGCGTGCGGCGGACAAACCTCGAAACTGCGGAAACTTCCATCGTCGCCACTTCTACTTCAGCGCCGTCGATTTTTCAGTGTGGGTGCCGTGGCCGCGGAAGTGGCGCGTGGGCGCGAACTCGCCGAGGCGGTGGCCGACCATGTTCTCGCTGATGAAGACGGGCACGTGCTTGCGACCATCGTGGACAGCGATGGTGTGACCGACCATGTCGGGATAGATGGTCGAGGCGCGCGCCCAGGTGCGAATCACCTTCTTGTCGCGCGTCAGGTTCATCTTGTCGATCTTCTCTTTCAAGGGGGCGCTGATGAACGGCCCCTTCTTCAGTGAGCGTGACATTACTTCTTGCGTCCTTTCTTCTCGCGGCGGCGAATGATCAGCTTGTCCGAGGCCTTCTTCGGCTTGCGGGTGCGGTAGCCCAGGGCGGGCTTGCCCCATGGGGTCTTCGGGTTGCCGCCGGGCCCGGTCTTGCCCTCGCCACCGCCGTGCGGATGGTCGCGGGGGTTCATCGTGGAGCCGCGGACCGTGGGCCGCACGCCGAGCCAGCGGCTGCGTCCGGCTTTGCCGCCCGACTCGTTCTCATGCTCGATGTTACCGACCTGGCCGATCGTGGCCTGGCATCGCACGTGGACTCTCCGCAGCTCGCCGCTCGGCATTCTCACCACCGCGTAGTCGCCTTCCTTGGCGAGGAGCTGCGCGGAGGCGCCGGCGGAGCGGACGAGCTGGCCGCCTCTTCCGAGCGTGAGCTCGATGTTGTGGATGGTCGAACCGACAGGGATGTTGGACAGGGGGAGGGCGTTGCCGATTCTTACCGGGGCCTCCTCGCCGCTCTCGATTGGATCGCCGACTTTCAGGCCTAGCGGCGCGAGGATGTAGCGCTTCTCGCCGTCCTTGTAGTGGATGAGCGCGATGCGGGCGCTGCGGTTGGGGTCGTACTCGATGGTCGCGACCTTGCCCGAGATGCCGTGCTTGTCGCGTTTGAAGTCGATCTTCCGGTAAAGCTTGCGATAGCCACCGCCCTGGTGGCGCACAGTGATGCGGCCCTGGTTGTTGCGGCCGGCATGGGTGGGCAGCGACTCGAGCAAGGTCTTCTCGGGTTCGTCCGTTGTGACCTCGTCGAATCCTGACACCGACATGAAGCGGCGCCCCGGGCTGGTCGGCTTGAACTTTCTAATCGGCATTTCTTCTCTTTTAGACGCTCCCGAAGAGGCCTTCGATTTTCTGGCCTTCGCCGAGTGTCACAATCGCCTTCTTCCAGTCGGAGGTGTGGCCGACCGCGCCGCCTGCCCTGCGCTGGCTGCGGCGCCGTTTGCCACGCATCGTCACGGTGTTCACGTCCTTGACCTTGATGCCCGCAGCCTCGTACTGCTCCTCGAGAGCCTTCTTGATGTCGGTCTTCGAAGCGCGCCTTGAGACGCGGAAGGTGTAGCGGCCCTGCGTGTAGAGCTGGTACGTGCGTTCGGTGATGACCGGACCAATCACGATTTCCGAAGCGGCTCGCGTCGTCACTTTTCGTCGCCGTTGCGCTCGCGCGCCTTGAAGTTCTCTTCGAGAAGGTCGAGGCAGTCCTTGCTCAACAGCAGGTACGTGTGCGTGAAGAGGTCGCGGATGTTGAGGTTTCGCGCGAGGATCGTCTTGGTGCCGGTGAGGTTCTCGAAGGAGCGGCTGACGATCATGTTCGGCGCGGGCAGGACGATGAGCGCCGAGTTATCGAAGCCGATGGCTTCCATCAGGTCGACGGCCTGCTTGGTCTTCGGCTCATCGAAGACGTAGCTCTCGATGACTCTCACCTGGCCGTCGATCGCCTTCTGGCTCAGCGCCGAGCGCAACGCCAGGCGGCGCATCTGCTTCGGCATGCGCTGCTCGTAGCTGCGGGGGTGCGGACCGAACACCGTGCCGCCGCCCTTCATGGACGGTTCGCGGATCGAGCCGTGGCGGGCGCGGCCGGTGCCTTTCTGGCGGTAGGGCTTGGCGCCGCCGCCGGAAACGTCACCGCGGGTCTTCGTCGACGCGGTGCCCTGCCTTGCGTTTGCCATTTGGCGGAGGTAGGCCTGGTGCATGACAGGCATGTTCGGTTTCTCGTCGAAGACCGTCTTGGGGAGGTCGACCTCGCCGTTGCGCTCGCCAAGGGCGTCGAAGAAGGGGACGTGGAGCGGGTTCGTTTCCGTCTCGTCAGCTTTCTTGGCGGTCTTCTTGGCGGCGGGCTTGGCGGGCTTGGCGGCCTTGGCTGTTTTGGCCCTCCCGGCGCTGGTGGTCTTGGTGGTCGCCATCAGACCTTCCTCCCGGTCGGCTTGCCGGCAGGGCCTTTCACTTTGATCGGTTTGGTCGACTGCCTGACTAGCACCAGCGCTCCCTTTGCGCCGGGCACGCCGCCCTTGAGAAGGAGAAGGTTTCGCTCGGCGTCCACACGCACGACCTTGTAGGCGCGGGAGGTGGTCCGCACGTTGCCCATCTGGCCGGACATCTTCAGGCCCTTGAAAACGCGGGCGGAGTCGGTCGAGCCGATGGCGCCTGGCTGGCGGACGTTCATCGAGCCGTGGGACTCGGGGCCGCGGCTGAACTTGTGTCGCTTGATGAGGCCCTGGAAGCCTTTGCCTTTCGAGTGAGATGTGACATCCACGATCTCTCCGGCGGCGAAAATCTCCGCCTTGAGCTCCTGGCCGGCCTCGAGGCCCTCATACCCGCGAATCTCGACCACGTGGCGATGGGGTTCGAGGTTTGCCTTCTTGAACTCACCGAGCTCACCCTTGCTCAGCTTGCGCTCGGCCACGACGTCGAATGCGATTCGCGCGGCGGCGTAGCCGTCTTTCTCGGCCGTGCGTAGACCGAGCACGTGGCAGGGGCCAGCTTCGAGCACTGTCACCGCGGTGGTGGTGCCATCGGCGTTGAAGAGCTGGGTCATGCCCAGCTTCTTGGCAAGAAGACCTTTCAACTCTTTATCTCGATGCTGACGCCGGCCGGAAGGCTGAGTCGCATGAGCGCGTCGACGACACGGGGGTTCGGATCGAGGATGTCGACGATCCGCTTGTGCGTGCGCATCTCGAACTGCTCGCGCGAGTCCTTGTCGATGAAGGGTGAACGGATAACCGTCACCTTGGAGATTTCGGTGGGAAGGGGGATTGGGCCGGCAGTGCGCGCGTTTGTACGCCGGGCGGTGTCCACGATTTTGTCCGCCGCCTGGTCCAAGACCCGATGGTCGTAGGCCTTGAGCCGAATCCGAATTTTTTGCGCCACTGCTAGCCCTTTCTCTTCCTTTTACCTATATGCCTACTTGACGACCTCGGTCGCCACGCCGGCGCCGACGGTCTTGCCACCCTCGCGGATGGCGAAGCGAAGCCCCGGCTCGATGGCGATCGGCTCGCCGAGCGTGATGTCCATCACGACGTTGTCACCTGGCATGCACATCTCGACGCCCTCGGGGAGCTTGACCTCGCCCGTGACATCGGTGGTGCGCATGTAGAACTGCGGCCGGTAACCGGTGAGGAACGGTGTGTGACGACCGCCCTCTTCCTTGGACAGCACGTACACCTGGGCCTTGAACTGCGTGTGGGGCTTGATTGAGCCGGGCTTGGCCAGCACCTGGCCACGCACGACGTCCTCGCGCTTCACACCACGCAGCAGCGCGCCGATGTTGTCGCCGGCCTGGCACTCGTCCATGTCCTTGTGGAACATTTCAATGCCGGTGACGACAGTCTTGGTGCTGTTCGGGTGGATCCCGACGATCTCGATTTCCTCGTTCCTCTTGAGCTTGCCGCGCTCGACGCGCCCAGTCGTGACCGTGCCGCGACCTTCGATGGTGAACACGTCCTCTATCGGCATGAGGAAGGGCTTGTCGACCGGCCGTTCCGGCAGCGGAATGTAGGTGTCAACCGCGTCCATGAGCTCCATGATCTTGGGCGTCCACTCGGGGTCGCCTTCGAGAGCCTTGAGCGCGGAGATCCGAACGATCGGAATGTCGTCCCCCGGGTACTCGTAGCGCGTGAGGAGCTCGCGCAGGTCGAGCTCAACCAACTCGATGAACTCTTTGTCATCGACCATGTCGCACTTGTTCAGCGCGACCACGAGGAAGGGCACGTTAACCTGGCGGGCCAGGATGATGTGCTCGCGCGTCTGCGGCATGGCACCGTCGTTGGCAGCCACGACGAGGATGGCGCCGTCCATCTGCGCAGCACCGGTGATCATGTTTTTTATGTAATCCTGATGTCCCGGGCAGTCCACGTGCGCGTAGTGGCGCTTCTCGGTCTCGTACTCCACGTGAGTGATCGAGATTGTGATTCCACGAGCCTTCTCTTCAGGTGCCTTGTCGATCTGGTCGAAGGGCTTGAACTCCGCCAAACCCTTTTCCGAAAGGACTTTCGTGATGGCAGCCGTCAGCGTCGTCTTACCGTGGTCAATGTGACCGATGGTCCCGACGTTGAGGTGCGGCTTTGTCCGCTCGAACTTCTTTTTCGCCACTGTTTCCTCCTAACTAACTCCGCGACGTAGTACGGCGGCCCACAGCCTCCGCCAGGTTCCCGGGCATCTCTGCGTAATTACTGAACTCCATCGAGTAGGTCGCGCGCCCCGAGGTCATCGACCGAAGTTCGGTAGCGTAACCGAACATCTCTGCCAGGGGCACGCTGGCCTTCACGTTTTGCGAAGTGCCTCGCCCTTCCATCCCGAGGATGTGCCCGCGACGCGATGAGAGATCGCCCATCACGTCACCTAGATATTCCTCCGGCATGACGACGTCGACTTTCATGATCGGTTCGAGCAGATAAGGCTGCGCCTTGTGCATCGCGTCCTTGATCGCCATAGAGCCGGCAACCTGGAATGCCATGTCGTTCGAATCGACCGCGTGGAAGGATCCATCGACCAGCGCGGCCACGATGTCGACCACGGGATAACCGGCGACAACACCCGACTGGAGTGCCTCACGGATTCCTTTCTCGACGGATGGAATGAACTCCCTCGGGATTCGGCCTTGCGTGACCTTGTCCTCGAAAATAAACCCGCTCCCTTGCTCGCCCGGCCGAACGTCAAGCTCGGCGTGGCCAAACTGGCCCTTGCCACCCGACTGCCGCACGAAGCGACCGACCCCATGCGCCGGCCGCTTGATCGCCTCTTTGTAGGCGACCTGTGGCTTTCCCTGGTTGGCGTCGACTTTGAACTCGCGCATCAGGCGGTCGATGATGATCTCTAGGTGGAGCTCGCCCATCCCGGCGATGATGGTCTGACCAGTTTCATCGTCGGTGTGAACCTTGAACGTCGGGTCTTCCTCGGTCAGACGCTGCAGCCCGATGCCGAGCTTGTCCTGGTCCGCCTTGGTCTTCGGCTCGATCGCCACCGAAATCACGGGCTCGGGAAAGGTGATCGACTCCAACAGGATGGGGTGCGCCTCGTCCGCCAGGGTGTCACCGGTCGTCGTGTACTTCAGGCCCACGGCCGCGGCAATGTCGCCCGTGAACACCTCGTCGACGTCCTCGCGGCGGATCGCATGCATGCGAAGAATGCGCCCGATGCGCTCCTTGCGACCATTCGACGCGTTTAGCACGCCGGACCCGGCCCTGAGCTTGCCCGAGTAGACACGGAAGAAGGTCAGCTTGCCAACCCCCTGCGGGTCCATCTGGATCTTGAAGGCGAGCGCCGAAAACGGCTCGTTGTCGTCGTGCTCTCGCACGAGAAGTGCCCCTGTCTTGGGATCGGTTCCTTCGACCGCTGGCACGTCGGCCGGCGATGGGAGGTAGTCAACGACGGCGTCCAGGATCGGCTGCACGCCGCGGTTGCGAAGAGCAGCTCCGCACAGCACGGGCACCAGGATCCCGGCGACAGTTCCCTTGCGAAGTGCGGCCTGGATCTGAGCCTCGCTCGGCTCCTTCTCGTCCAGGTACAGGTGCATGATCGCGTCGTCGAAATCGGCCACCGCCTCGATTAGGTCGTGGCGGTGCTGCTTGATCAGATCACCCATGCCGGCCGGGATGTCCAGGGACTCCGTATTGGTCGTTCCAAGGTCGTCCGTATACACGATCGCCTGCTTCGTCACCAGGTCGACGTAGCCCGTGAACGAGTCCTCCGAGCCGATCGGGAGTTGGATTGGCACGGCGCGTGCGCCGAGGCGGGTGCGAATCGAGTCGAGCGACCCATAAAAGTCCGCTCCAATCCGGTCCATCTTGTTGATGAAGGCGATCCGCGGCACGCCATAACGGTCTGCCTGGCGCCATACAGTCTCCGACTGAGGCTCCACGCCGGCCACGGCGTCAAAAACCGCGACGGCGCCATCAAGCACCCGAAGGCTGCGCTCGACCTCGACTGTGAAGTCCACGTGCCCGGGTGTGTCTATGATGTTGATCGCGTGATCGCGCCACTGGGCGGTGGTCGCCGCCGACGTGATCGTGATCCCGCGCTCCTTTTCCTGGACCATCCAGTCCATGGTGGAAGCCCCTTCGTGGACCTCGCCCATCTTGTGGATGCGGCCCGCGTAGAAAAGGATCCTCTCGGTTGTAGTCGTCTTGCCCGCGTCGATATGCGCCATGATCCCGATGTTTCGGACCTTGTCGATCACGACCGGACGTTCCTGCATCTTCAGTGCCACGCTCATCTCTCTTCTAGTACCGGAAGTGGGAGAAAGCCTTGTTGCTTTCCGCCATCCGATGGGTTTCCTCTTTGCGCTTGACCGCCCCACCCGTGTTCTGGGACGCGTCCAGCAGCTCGAACGCGAGCTTCTCAGACATGCTTTTCCCGCCTCGCTGGCGAGCGAAACGGACTATCCAGCGGCGGGCCAACGCCAGCCGGCGCTCAGGCCTGATTTCGACGGGGACTTGGTAGGTCGCGCCACCGACGCGACGAGGCTTGACCTCGAGCAGCGGGGTGGCGTTGCGGAGGGCCAGGTCGAACACCTCGAGCGGCTCCTTCTTGGCCTGCTTGCCCGCGCGGCTGAGCGCGTCGTATACAACCTTCTCGGCGGTCGACCGCTTGCCGCGGCTCATCACCACGTTGACGAACTTGGCAATCGCCTCCGACTGGTAGACCGGGTCGGGCGCGATTACACGCTTGACAGGACGGCTCCGACGAGGCATCAGGCCGCCGCCTTGCTCTTTTCGCGCTTGGCCCCGTACTTGGAGCGGGCCTTCTTCCGGTTCTTGGTGCCGGCGGTGTCCAGCGTGCCCCGGATGATGTGATAGCGGACACCTGGGAGGTCCTTGACCTTGCCGCCGCGGATGAGCACGACCGAGTGCTCCTGCAGGTTGTGGCCGATGCCAGGGATATAGGCGGTCACCTCGATGCCCGTGGTCAGCCTGACGCGGGCCACCTTGCGAAGGGCCGAGTTCGGTTTCTTTGGCGTCTGGGTATAGACGCGTACGCAGACTCCCCGCCTCTGCGGTGAGCCCTTCAGGGCCGGCGCCTTAGACTTCGACCTGGCCGCTCTGCGCGGAGTGCGAACCAGTTGCTGGATTGTGGGCAAACAATTCTCCGAATGACGGCTGAAATCCCAGGCGGCATTAGCCGATTGGGCGACAAACGATGAGTATACCCAAAAACGAGGGGCCCCAAATGACCGGACAGAAGTCCCAATACTTCGACGCCACCCCTGCGGTAGCGTCAAAGCCACGCACCATCCACCTCCATGTCGGAGAGCTGGCGCTGGAGCTCCAGGCAGACCGCGGCGTATTCGGTTCGAGGGGCGTCGACCTGGGGACCCGGGTGCTGCTTAACGAGGCTCCAGTACCGCCGACAGAGGGCAACATCCTGGACCTGGGCAGCGGCTACGGGCCGATTGCGATCACCCTCGCCCGCCAGTCCCCGAGTGCGCGGGTTTGGGCGGTGGATGTGAACGAACGGGCGATCGAGCTCACGAAGATGAACGCCGCAGCGGCGGCCGTGCCCAACGTCACCGCGTGCTCTCCGGACGAGGTGCCCGACGAGGTCCGGTTTGACGCGATTTACTCGAATCCCCCGGTGCGAGTCGGCAAGGCAGCGCTGCACGAACTGCTCGTGAGGTGGCTGGGACACTTGGCGGACGGCGGCCGCGCGTACCTGGTGGTCCAGCGGAATCTCGGGGCGGATTCGCTGGGGACATGGCTCACCGCACAGGGCTTCCAGGTCCAGCGGATCAAGTCGAAAAAGGGTTACCGGATCCTGCAGGTCGAAAGCCCAAAGTCTTAACAGGCTGGGTTGACTCGCCCTTTTTGTCGCCCTACAGTCGCGCAAGGAGTGCCGGCGGGGGAGGGTCGGCTGGAGGAAGGGAGGGCCCGCCAGCGGAATGCCACTCCTAGCCCGGCGCCCGAATCCGCCCGAAAAACCGCCTACTTCTCCCCTGCGAAGTGACACGCCGCCACCTGGTCCATCTCCCCATGAGGCTCAAGAAGCGGCTCCTGCTCCGAACAGATCCCCGGCGCCCGCGCGATTGGGCACCGCGTGTGGAACCGGCATCCCGAGGGCGGGTTCACCGGCGATGGGATCTCCCCCTTCAGAAGGATCGGCGCTCGCGCCCGCTCCACGATCGGGTCCGGCACCGGGATCGAGCTCAGCAGCGCGCGAGTGTACGGGTGTTGCGGGTGGTCGTAAATGTCGTTCCGCCCGGCCGTCTCGACGATCTTCCCCAGGTACATGACAGCGATCCGGTCGGATAGGTGCCGCACAACAGCAAGGTCGTGGGCGATGAACAAGTAGGTGAGGTTGAATTCCCGCTGCAGGTCCTGCAGCAGGTTGATGATCTGCGCCTGGATCGAGACGTCCAGGGCAGAGACCGCCTCGTCGCAAACGATGAACGATGGGTTGACCGCCAGCGCCCGGGCGATTCCGATGCGCTGCCGCTGGCCGCCCGAAAACTCATGCGGGTACCGGTTGGTGAAGTTCGGGTTCAGGCCGACCAGCCGCAGCAGCTCCTGGACTCGGCGCTGACGATCGCGACCCGAGCCGATCCCATAGTTGTCCAGCGGCTCCTGGATGATGTCGCCCACCGTCATTCGGGGATCCAGGGAGGCGAACGGGTCCTGGAAGATCATCTGCATCTTTCGGCGCACGCGCCGCAACCGCGCCCCGCGCATCTTCGTGATCTCCTGACCTTCGAACGTGATCTTGCCCCTCGTCACCGGCAGCAGCGCGGTAATCAATCGCGCGAGCGTCGACTTCCCACACCCTGACTCCCCGACCAGCCCAAGCGCCTCGCCGCGGCGGATCTCGAGGTCGACGCCGTCCACGGCCCGCACGGCAAGACCGCCGAACCCCGCGATCGGGAAGTGCTTGTAGACGCCCTGTACGCGCAGGATGACCGGGTCCTGCTTGACGGCCGTCCCGGTCGCTTTAGGAGCGGTCTGCATTACACGAGTCAGCTGCCGGCATTGTCGGAGTTGACGCCCCCGGCACCAGGGGCGCCGCCGAGGCCACCGTCCGCTTCGGGCGCCTTCAGATTCTGCGCCGCAGCGATCGATATCGAGCTGGCCTTGGCGGTCGCGACGTCCGCCTCACTGACGTTGCTCATCAGCACCCAGCAGCGCGCCACCTGGTCGGTAGCGACCTCACCCAAGGGCGGCTCTTCAACCTTGCACCGGTCGACGACGAAAGGGCACCGCGGGTGGAACTTGCACCCGGGAGGCGGATTGGATAGGTCGGGCGGCAGCCCCTTGATGCTGACCAGCCGGTCCTTGCGCGCCTCGTCCACGCGAGGCACGGAGCGGAGCAGGGACCACGTGTAAGGGTGCTGCGGGCTCGTGAAGATCTGCTCAACCGGCCCTTCTTCGACCACCCTGCCCGCGTACATCACGACGACCCGCTGACACAGGCTGGCGACCAGCGCCATGTTGTGCGTGATCAGCATCATCGCGGTGCCGAGCTCGCGGTTCAGCTGCTTCATGAGCTGGATGATCTGGGCCTGCACGGTGACGTCGAGGGCAGTGGTCGGCTCGTCCGCGATAAGAAGTGACGGCTCGTTCGACAGCCCCATAGCGATCATCGCCCGCTGGCGCATGCCACCAGAGAACTGGTGCGGGTAGTCCTTCGCGCGCCGCTCCGCGGATGGAACTCGGACGCGGCTCAGCAGCTCGATGACGCGGGTCTTGGCCAGCTCCGGAGTGAACCGCTGGTGGGCCGTCATCGCCTCCTCGATCTGCCGGCCGACTTTCGTCACCGGGTTGAGTGAGGTCATGGGGTCCTGGAAGATCATCGCTACGTCGTTGCCGCGGAACTCCCGGATCTCCTCGTCGCCCATCTTGACCACGTCATTGCCCCGGAAGAGGATGCGGCCGGACACGATCTTTCCCGGATCCGGGACCAGCCTGAGGATGGAGAGGGCGGTCATCGTCTTGCCGCAGCCTGACTCGCCGACGATGCCGAGCGTCTCGCCCACATCGATGTGCAGGCTGACTCCGTCTACGGCGCGCACCACACCCCGCGACGTGAAGAACTGTGTGTGCAGGTCCTCAACCTGCAGGAGGGTTTGTGCCACCTACCTGAGAACTTTAGGGGTTCGCGCCAATCGGGAGGGCACATCGGTGCCGGGGCCCTCCCTCCTCCAGGCCGACCCTCCCCCGCCGGCACTCCTTGCGCGACTGTAGAGGCGGAAAAAGGAGCAAGTCAACCCAGGGTGTTAAGAAGGGACGCGTGACCCGGGCCGGCGCTAGCGCCGCATGCGGGGGTCGAGAGCGTCGCGCAGCCCGTCACCGATGAACGAGAACGCCAGGAGCGTGAACCCGATCGCGAGTGCCGGGAACACGACCGAAGTCGGGTTGGCATAGATCGCCTCGTATCCGTCGAACACCATCTGGCCCCACGTCGGCGTCGGCGGCTGGATGCCGACACCCAGGAAGCTCAGCGCCGCCTCCAGGAAGATCGCCTGGGGAATGCCGAACACGACCGTGACGATGATCGGCCCGAGGGCGTTTGGCAGCAGGTGCTTGAGGATCAGCTTGATCGGCGGGGACCCCGACGAACGGGCGGCCTCGATGTACTCCTTCTCCTTAATGGCAAGGACCTGCCCCCGCACCAACCGTGCAAGGTTCACCCAGTTCACCAGGGCGATAGCTCCGAAGATGGACAGCAGGCTTGGCCCGAACACCGACACCAGCACCAGCACGAAGATCAGGTCAGGGAAGGCGTACCAGATGTCGGTGATCCGCATTAGCAGATTGTCGATCCGGCCCCCGAAGTAGCCGGCCGCCAGTCCAATCGCCAGCCCGATCGGAAGGATGATCCCCTGGACCAGGATTCCCACAGACAACGAGATCCGGCTCCCATACATCAGGCGGCTCAGAGTGTCCCGCCCCAGCTCGTCGGTGCCCAACGGATGACCGAACTGTCCCGGACTGGCCTCGATATGCTCGACCTCCTGCTTGATCGGGTCGATGATCAGCCCCAAGTGCACGAGCACGGGTGACAGGAAGGCGACCAGGACCAGGAACACGACCAGCACCGCTCCGGCCACGGCCAGCGGGTTGCGGCGGAAGCGGTGCCATGCGTCCTGCCACAGACCGATCTGCTGCTCCGCTACCTCCCACTCGACAGCCTGCTGGACGGGCGCTGCCAGTGCCATGGCTAGGAAAGCCTCACTCGCGGATCGATGAAGACGTACAGCACGTCGACGACCAGGTTGGCAACCGCGATCACTACCGAGAACAAGACCGTCGTGCCAAGGATCATCGGGTAGTCACGGGACGTGACGGCGACCACGAATGCCCGCCCGATGCCCGGGATGTTGAACACCGTCTCCACGATCACCGAGCCGGTGACCAGGAAGGCAAACGTCGGGCCCAGCGTCGTGACCACCGGAATGAGCGAGTTCTTCAAAACATGCTTCAGCACGACCAGCCGCTCCGGGAGGCCCTTCGCCCAGGCCGTCCGGATGTAGTCCTGACGGATCGTGTCCAGGGTGCTCGCCCGCGTCAATCGAGCCGTATAGGCGATCGGCAGGAGCGCCAGAGTGATCACCGGCATGATCAGATGGTCGTCCACGCCGAAGTCGGCCGCGGGTAAGAAGAACGAATGGTCCGTCCACCTGGCCATCTCGACCGAGAACACCACCACCATAAGCGCGCCGACGACGAAGTTCGGAAACGAGGCGGCGCCCGTGGCGAATCCCATAACGACGTAGTCGGTGCGTGTGTTCTGGCGCAAAGCCGCCAGCACGCCCAGACCAATTCCAACTGGAACGATGATCAGGAACGCCAGCGTTCCGAGGGTCGCCGTGTAGGGAATCCCTTCGCCGATCAGCTTGGTGACCGTCTTGCCTTCGTACTGGTACGACAGCCCAAAGTCGAAATGCGCGACGTTCCAGAGGTAGAGCTCGAACTGCTGGTACTCAGGTTTGTTCAGTCCGTACTTGAGGTCGAGGTTGTGCCTCACCGAGGCCGATAGCTCACGGCCGCCGCCGCGATCCCACGGGCTCCCGGGAGCGAGGTGCATGAGGAAGAAAGTGATGAGGATGACGAAGAAAACGATCGGGATCATCCAGAGGATGCGCCGCACGATGAAGATGGTCAGGCTGCCGGCCCTGGTGCTGCTCAGTGCCGACAAACGGGACGGGAGCAGGGCGCCCCGGTTGGGGCGCCCCGCTATTACTGCCAAATCAACGGACTCCTAGTGAGTTGTGATGTAGGCCGTGAAGTAGTTCTGGTCGCCGGGAGCGAACTGGTCGTCGAACGCCGTGTGCGTGATGTTCACGTACGACGCAACAAGATCGTACTCGTACGGCTGGTACATGAACGCAACCGCCGCCTGGTCGATGAGCATCTTCTGAGCCGTCAGGTAGTCAGCGTTGCGCTGGCTCTGGCTGAGCTCGGTGTCCGCCTTCTGAACGAGCGCGTCGTAACCGGCCAGGGTCGGGCAGCCCCAGTTGAGGCTGTGGCATGAACCGCTAACGAAGATGTCCATCCAGTCCTGCTGGTCCGGGTAGTCGGCGCCCCATCCGTCCGGGCCGTAGATGTCGAAGTTGCCCTTGCGGATGCGGCTGGTGACGGTCTTGCTGTCGATTACGTCGAGCTGGATGTTCAACCCGAGGTTGGTGTTCCACTGGTCGACGATGAACTGGTTGAGCGTCTTGCTGCCCGTCGAGTTGCGGGTGAGCAGCTTGTACTTGTTCAGCGTGTCCGCGGTCACGCCGGCGTCGGAAAGGAGCTTCTTTGCCGCGGCCGCGTCGAAGCTCTGGTTGTTGTCGGAGGTGTCATAGCCTGCCATTCCGTTCGGGATGAAAGAGGCAAGACCCTTCGCGGTGCCGTGCTGGACGTCGTTCGCCAGCTTGTCGCGGTCGATCGACTTGGCGAAGGCCAGGCGGACCTTGGCGTTGTCGAACGGAGCCTTCGTCGTGTTGAAGGTCATCCAGAACGCGGTTAGCTGCGGGTAGAGGTGCGCCTGCTTGCTCAGCGTGCTGTCCCCACGAACCACGGTCACGTCCGCGAGGGGCACGTTGGCGATGTCGAGGGCGCCGGTCTGGTACTTGGAGAACTCGGTGTTCCCGTCCGAGATGTAGTAATAGATAATCTGCTGAAGCTTGGCGGTGCCGCCCCAGTAGTTTGTGTTTGGCACCATGGTGACGTGGTCCTTGGACGCGATCTCAGAGATCTTGAAAGGACCGTTGCCGACGATCGTGTTGGCGTTGTTGGCCCACGTCTCGGCCTTGGTCGTGTCGGTCGAGGGGAAGGTCCCGCCGGCCGCGCTCTCAACGATGTCCTTGCGAAGCGGAACCGCGACCCACAGGGTCACGACCCACTTGAAGTAAGCAGCAGGGTGAGCGAGCTTGATCACGAAGGTGTTGGCGTCCGGCGCGGAAAGGCCGAGCCCGGACAGGTAGCTGTCGATGGCGCTCGCGCTCGAGACGTCAACGTTGCCGTAGTTGCCGGCGCCGGCGATCGTCGTGTCGAAGAACGGGTCGACGTATCCGGCTGCGAGGGCTGGGTTCAGGAAGTGCTGGTATCCGTAGACCCAGTCGCTGGCGGTGACGGATTTGCCATCGCTCCACTTCGCGTTCGGCTGCAGGTGGAACGTGTATGTCAGGCCGTCGGACGAAACGTCGTACTTCGTCGCTGCCGCGGGCTGGACGTCACTGAGGTCTGCCTTCGGCTGAAGGAGAGACTGGAACGTGTTGCGGCCTACGGCCGCCTCGTAAGTGTAGGTCTGCTGGGTCGGGTCGAAGCTGTTCGGCTCGACGCCGGTGTTCACGCGAAGGATCTGCTGTGCCGCCGGGGCAAGGTTCAAGCTGGGGGTCGAGTTGTTGCCGCCACACGCGGCCACAACGAACAACCCCGCGCTCGCGAGCGCCACGGCTCGGATGCGGGTGCCTAACTGCATACGCGTCTTACCTCTCAGTTCTGATCCTGCAGCCTTCTTCCCGGGGTCCGGGGCGAGAGTGCGCCGGCAGCAGGTCTTACTCACGGCCTCTTCGGGCCAAGGTGAATTCTCTTGCGCTCCCCTGCGCAGTGTCAAGCAGCATAGCTGGGCGCAGATGCGAACGACTGTTCGGCGGCGCCGCGGGCATACCTCTGGCGGGCCCTCCCCCGCCGGCCAACCGTACGTAGCGTACGGAGGCTGTCAACCCAGCCGGTTAAGAACCCTCAGTGCGGGGCGATCGAGATCAACGTCGGGTTCAGCGCCCCCGGCCACTCGTCCACCGGCGACGTCGTCACGCCTCGCACGTACGTTCGCACGAGGTGCCAGCTGACCGACTGCGCCAGGAAAGCCACCGGCGCGTCGCCGACCAGCATCTGCTGCGCTTGCTGGTACTCCTGGTCGCGGCGGTCTGCCTGCGTGTCGGTCCGCGCGACACGCACGAAATTGTCGTACTGCTGGTTCTGATAGAAGGCCGTGTTGTTCGAGCTCGTGGTGAGGAAGAAGTCGTACCAGTCCGCCGGATCCGGGTAGTCCGCACTCCACCCCATCGGCCCCGCGATCTGAAAGTCCCCAGAGCCAAGGTTGGACGAGTACGTGTTCGCGTCAAGAGCCTGCAGCGTGATGTTGATTCCAAGGTTGGCCTTCAGCTGGTCGTGGACGAAGTTCGCCGTCGCCTTTCCAAAATCAGATGTCTGGTCGTAAGAGAACGTCAGGCTCGACAGCTGAGCAGCAGAGAACCCTGACGCCGCAAGAGAGGCCCGCGCCTGGGCAACATCGAAATTCTGTGCGGAGAGGCTCGACGAATATCCCACCATCCCCTTCGGGATGAACGTCGTGGCCGGCAACCCCTGGCCCTGGAAGATCTGCGTCACAAACGCATTGCGGTCGATCGCCTGCGCGATCGCCAGCCGCAGCTTCCCGTTGCTGGTCGGCGAGGCGCTGAGGCGGAAGGTGATCCAGAACACGGTCAGGTCCGGCGTCTTGGCGAGGTCGAGCTTCAGGCTCGAGTCACCGGCCACGCTTGAAGCCTGGGCAGGCTGGACCGACATCTCGTCCAGCTGGCCTGCCTTGAACCGAGTCAACGCTGCGGCCCCATCGTTGACCACCTCGAACTCGATGGACGACAGAACAGGTTTGGCGCCCCAATAGTGCGCGTTCGGGATCACGGTGATGTGGTCCTTCGCCACCATCTCAGACACCTTGAACGGCCCGTTCGTGATCAGGGTGTCCGGGCTGGCCGCCCATTTGTCGCCGTTTTTCTTCACCAGGTCCTGGCGGATCGGCGCCGCGGCGGGCATCGCCGCCAGCCAGAGGAACGCCAGGTCCGGTTGCGCAAGGGTCACCTGGAACGTGTTGTCGTCCAGCGCTTTCAACCCGAGGGTGTTGAGCCCCGCATCGATGTTGGCGGCGTCCCGCTGCGGGTCGAGGTTCGACACCTTGTCGCCGTTCAGGATGGCGCTGGAGAAGAACGTCGCCTCTGGAGCGGCAAGCCGTGGGTCGATCAACCGCTGCCATGCGTACACGAAGTCCTGCGCTTTGACCGTGGTGCCATCGGAGTATCCGGCCCCCGGGCGGAGATGGAAGACGTAGACGGTGCCGCCGGCGACCACGTCGTAGCTCGAGGCGGCGGCCGGCACGACCCCGGTCAGGTCTGCCGTCGGCTTGACGAGCGATTCGGAAATCGCGCGCAGGACGGCGGTTTCATACGGGTACTGCGTCTGTCCGGGATCGAGCGAGCCGGGTTGGTCCTCGAGCAGCACGTGGAGCGTCTGGTCCTTGGCGAGCTTGGGCCCCTGGGTCAGAGATGTGGGCGAGTTGCACGCGGTGACGGACGCCAGGACTAGAAGCGAAAGCGCGACGGCGCGAAGCAGCCTTGAGCCTGGGATCACTTTTCCATCATAGGTTCCGCCAGATAAACGAGAAGGGAGCGACCCTGGCGGGCAGCCCCCTTGTGCACGTACCGGTGACTGTAACCCAAACCGAGCCTAGATGCCAGTCATAACGCGTCGCCGGTAGGCCCGGCTTTGCCGGGCCGTCCGCCAATCAATCCTCACGCCTTGCTGCGCCGCGAGGAGTGACTTTTGAGCAATCCCAACCTGCAGGAAAAAGAGCCATGAGAGGAAACCTAGGTTTCCTCTCATATTGCAAACCGGGCCGCTTTGGCCCGGTTTGCAGTTGATTTAGACCGACAGGGTTTCCAGGTCGATCGGCTCCTCTTCGAGGATCCTGGCCGCCTGCTCCCGCTGCTTCTTGTAGTAATCCAGCCCCGTCCCGGCGGGGATGAGCTTGCCGATGATCACGTTTTCCTTCAGGCCACGCAGCCGGTCGACCTTGCCCGAGATCGCGGCCTCGGTGAGGACGCGGGTGGTCTCCTGGAAGGAAGCTGCCGAGAGCCACGAGGTGGTGTTCAGCGCGGCCTTGATCAGGCCGAGCAGCACGGTCTGCGCCGTCGCGGGCTCACCGCCCTCCGCCAGCGCCTTCGCGTTGCCTTCCTCGTACTCCCACTGCGAGACGATCTCGCCAGGCAGCAGGCCGGTGTCGCCCGCGGAGTCGACGCGGACCTTCCGCATCATCTGCCGCACGATCACCTCGATGTGCTTGTCGTTGATGTCCACGCCCTGGCTGCGGTACACCTTCTGGACCTCGTCGACCAGGAAGGTCTGAACCGCCTCTTTACCGAGGATGTGCAGGAGCTCCTGCGGTGAGATCGACCCTTCGGTGATCTGCTGTCCCGCCTTGATGAACACCTTCTGGCCGTCCCGTCGGTCGAGCTCCGGCCTGATGCGCACCTGGTGCGGGATCGCGTACTCGCGGACCTCCTCGTCGATGGTCCGCACGGTGACCTCCTTCGTCGACACGGTCACCTTGCCGGCGTGCCGCGTCCGGACGCCGTTGCCCTTGGCGTCGTGGGCCAGCTCCTGGCCCTCCATCACGTCGTCCCCGCTCTTGACAAGCGCCTGCATCTTGGGGTCGACCGGGTAGGAGACTTCGAACTCCTCCTTGGAGGTAACGCGCACCTTGCGCGAACCCTCGGCGCGGATGATGTCGAGCTCCCCGTCGATCTCGGAAATGATGGCCTTGCCCTTGGGGATGCGAGCCTCGAACAGCTCCTCCACGCGGGGCAGACCCTGGGTGATGTCCACGCCGGCGACACCACCGGTGTGGAATGTGCGCATCGTCAGCTGGGTGCCCGGCTCGCCGATGGACTGCGCGGCGATGACACCCACCGCCTCGCCGATCTCCACCACCTTGCCGGTGGCAAGGTTGCGTCCGTAGCACGTGCGACACACGCCTTCGCGCGCCTCGCACACCAGGACTGAGCGCATCTTGACCGGCACGCCGGCCGCGATGATCTTGCGCGCGTTGTCGTCGGTGATCGCTGTGCCCGTCTTGACGAGGACCTTGCCGTCGACCGTGATGTCCTCGGCCGTGACACGGCCCGCGATCTTCTCGAAAATCGGGTCGTTCTTCGCCCGCTCGGGGGTGATGTCACGGACCCAGATGCCGTTGGTGGTTCCGCAGTCTTCTTCTCGGACGATCACGTCCTGCGCCACGTCAACCAGACGGCGCGTCAGGTAACCCGAGTCGGCTGTGCGGAGCGCGGTGTCGGCGAGTCCCTTGCGGGTGCCGTGTGTGGAGATGAAGTACTCGAGCACCGTGAGGCCCTCGGTGAAGTTGGCCATGATCGGCAGGTCGATGATCCGGCCGGTCGGGTCGGCCATCAGGCCTCGCATGCCGGCGAGCTGCCGGATCTGCTGGATGTTTCCGCGGGCGCCCGAGCCCATCATCATCCAGATCGGGCTGAACTTGTCGAAGGCTTCCTCGGTGGCGTTGCCCACCTTCTCATAGGCGAGCTGCCAGAGCTCGATGACCTTGCGGTAGCGCTCGTCGTCGGTCATGACGCCGCGGCGGTACATCTTCTCGACGTCGGCGACTTCCTTCTCGGTGGAATGGATGATCTCCCACTTCGCCGCCGGGTGCGGGATGTCCATGGCCGAGACGGTGACTCCGGCCTGGGTCGCGTAACGGAACCCAAGCCGCTTGATGTCGTTGACCACGATGGCGGTGATGTCACTGCCGTACAGGCGGTACAGGTCCGCCACCAGCGTGCGCAGCAGCTTGCGGTCGTAGTGCGCGTTCTGGAACGGCAGCGGCTCCATGGCGGTTTCCATCGGCGCCTTGCCGACGGGAAGGGGCTGGTTGAACACGACACGCCCTGGCGTCGTGACGAGCAGAGTGTCACCGATCCGGACGCGGATCCATTCCTGGAGCTTGACGACCTTGCTCTCGAGAGCAAGCACGACCTCGTTCTGCGAGCTGAACGCGTGCAGCTTGGAGATCGCTTCGCCCTTCGGCATGTCGCCACGTGCGGCGGTCAGCCAGTAGCAGCCCAGGACCACGTCCTGCGTCGGCGCCACCACCGGGTGACCGTCCGCCGCGGACAGGATGTTCTGCGACGACATCATGAGGTTCTTCGCCTCGGCGATGGCGCCGCTGAAGAGTGGCACGTGCACGGCCATCTGGTCGCCGTCGAAGTCGGCGTTGAAGGCGGCGCACACCAGGGGGTGAATCTGGATCGCGGAGCCTTCGACCAGCACCGGCATGAAGGCCTGGATGCCCAGGCGGTGAAGGGTCGGCGCGCGGTTGAGCAGCACCGGGTGGTCGCGGATGACCTCGTCCAGGACGTCCCAGACCTCCGTCCGGCTTCGCTCGACCATTCGCTTGGCCGACTTGATGTTGGTCGTGTATCCCTTGTTGACGAGCTCGCGCATGACGAACGGCTTGAACAGCTCGAGGGCCATCTTCTTGGGCAGGCCACACTCGTGCAGCTTCAGCTCGGGACCGACCACGATCACGGAGCGGCCCGAGTAGTCCACGCGCTTGCCGAGCAGGTTCTGGCGGAACCTACCCTGCTTGCCCTTGAGCATGTCGGAGAGGGACTTCAGCTTGCGGTTGCCGGTGCCCGTGATGGCACGGCCGCGGCGGCCGTTGTCGATCAGGGCGTCGACCGCTTCCTGGAGCATCCGCTTCTCGTTGCGCACGATGATCTCGGGCGCGCCGAGCTCGAGCAGCCTCTTCAGGCGGTTGTTACGGTTGATCACGCGGCGGTAGAGGTCGTTCAGGTCGGACGTCGCGAATCGGCCGCCGTCCAGCTGGACCATGGGGCGCAGCTCTGGCGGAATGACCGGCAGGACCTCGAGCACCATCCACGTTGGGCTGGCGTTCGACTTGCGGAAGTCCTCGACCACCTTCAGGCGCTTGATCGCCTTCTGCTTGCGCTGGCCGCTCGATGACTTGGACTCTTCGCGCAGGCGGTACATCTCCGACGTCAGGTCGATACGGGACAGCAGCTCGCGGACGGCCTCGGCGCCGATGCCGGCCTTGAAGGTGCGTCCGAACCGCTCCGAGTAATCGCGGAACTGGGTGTCGGTCAGGATCTGCTTCGCGTGCAGCGCCTCGAGATCGGTGCGCGTCGCCTCGATCTCCTGCTGCAGCGTCTCTAGCTCGCCCTGGATGCCTTCGCGCTGCGTCTTGGTGGCGCCTTCGATCTGCGCCTCCAGCGCCTTGCGGTCGGTGTCGAGCCTTTCCTTGGCGCGCTTCTGCGCGGCCTTGGTGTTGGCCTCGAGCTTCTCGATCTTCTCCTGCACCTTTCCGAGCACCGCACGCGACGTCTCGCGCGACAGCAGCTCGCCCTTGTCGACGACGACCTCTTCGTCGCCGTTCAGGCCGATGGAAAGCACCTTGCGCGCCTTCGTGCCGATGCCGGCCTTGATCGTCTCGGTCGCCTTCTTGCCCTGGGTGGTCAGCTCGTCGACGGCTTCCTGCAGCTCTTCCTCGAGCTTGGCGACCTCGGCGTCGACCTCGCCCTTGAGCTTCTTGGACTTGCCTTCGTGCTCCGCGCGGAGCTCCTTGGACTTCGCGTCGATGTCGCCGCGCAGGCGAATCGCGCGCTCGTCCTTATCCATGTTGAGGGTGGCCATCATGTCTTTGCGGGCCTCTTCATGGACGTCGGTGACGATGTAGTTGGCGAAGTACAGGATCTTCTCGAGGTTGCGCGGGGACATGTCCAGCAGCAGGCCCATCCGGCTCGGGATGCCCTTGAAATACCAGACGTGGCTCACCGGCGAGGCCAGCTTGATATGGCCCATGCGCTCGCGGCGCACCTTCGAGCGGGTCACCTCGACGCCGCACTTGTCGCAGATGATGCCCTTGTAGCGGTACCGCTTGTACTTTCCGCAGTGGCATTCCCAGTCCCGCGTCGGACCGAAGATGCGCTCGCAGAAAAGACCGTCGCGCTCCGGTCGGAGCGTGCGGTAGTTGATCGTCTCAGGCTTCGTGACCTCGCCGTGCGACCACGACATGATCGTCTCGGGCGACGCCAGCGAAAGCTTTAGTGCATCGAAGTTTTCTAGCTTCAGCAAATTCTTCTCTCTTCCTCTATCTATTCGGCCGAGTCTTCCCCGAGCTCTTCGCGCTCGAGGCTGATCCCGAGGTCCAGCGGGATCTCAGGAATGTCTTCCTCTGACAACACGATCTGGCGCTCGTCCTCGCTCAGGATCTCGACCCCGAGCGCGAGCCCTTCCAGCTCCTTGACCAGCACGCGGAACGATTCCGGGATGCCGGCTTCGAGCGTGTTGTCGCCCTTGACGATCGCCTCGTAGGCCTTGACGCGGCCGACGATGTCGTCCGACTTGACGGTCAGGATCTCCTGCAGGACGTGCGCGGCGCCGTAAGCCTCGAGCGCCCACACCTCCATCTCGCCGAAGCGCTG
>Ga0073928_10002046_pt1 | contig 36452 bp, 26 predicted proteins | sample PaiPotPPA55metaG_FD_76969 | JGI IMG/M metagenome (GOLD analysis project Ga0073928, IMG submission 76969) | Iron sulfur acid spring bacterial and archeal communities from Banff, Canada, to study Microbial Dark Matter (Phase II) - Paint Pots PPA... ... | reverse complement strand
CCGCCCCGAGCCTTTCAAGAGCTCGCCGAAAACATCCAGTTGGAGCACGGCCAGCGGTTTGGCAGTGGCGGTGCGCCGGGGCAGAAGGCCGCCGAGCTTCTGGCGCAGCCCCAGGAGATAGCGCCGCTCGGAGCTATTTGCCTCGGGACGAAAAAATGGCGTCTCGGCGATTTCCTCGTCGCTCACCGGGATGCCGAAGCGGGCGCGGAACTCGCGCAATTCCTTTTCGTTGAGTTTCTTTTGTTGGTGGGTGACGTTGCGGCCCTCGCCGGCTTCGCCCAGGCCGTAGCCTTTGACGGTTTTTGCCAGGATCACCGTCGGCCGGCCGCGGCATTCCATCGCGGCCTTGTAGGCGGCATAGACCTTGCGCGTATCGTGGCCGCCGCGCAGCAGCTTGTGGATCTGCTCGTCGGTCAGGTGATTCACCAATTGCAGCAGTTCGGGATATTTGCCGAAGAAATGCCGCCGCGTGTAGCTGCCCGGCTCGACCGAATATTTCTGGTAGTCACCATCGACCGCCTCTTCCATGCGCTTGAGCAAAAGTCCGCTCTTGTCCGACGCCAGCAACGGCTCCCAATCCGATCCCCAAATCACTTTGATGACATTCCAGCCGGCGCCTTGAAAAGAGGCTTCGAGCTCCTGGATGATTTTGCCGTTCCCGCGCACCGGTCCGTCGAGGCGTTGCAAATTGCAATTGATGACCCAAACGAGATTGTCGAGGTTTTCGCGCGACGCCAATGTGAGTGATCCGAGCGTCTCGGGTTCGTCGGTTTCGCCGTCCCCGATGAAGGCCCAGACCTTGGGCTCTTCGCCGCTGATCAGGCCGCGCGCCCGCAGGTAGCGATTGAAGCGCGCCTGATATATCGAGAGCAGTGGCCCCAGGCCCATCGACACGGTGGGGAACTGCCAAAATTCCGGCATGAGATAAGGATGCGGGTACGAGGACAGACCGCCTCCTTCGGCCAGTTCCTGCCGGAAGTTCTGGAGGTGCCGCTCGTCAAGCCGTCCTTCGAGGAACGCGCGCGCGTAAATGCCGGGCGTGGCGTGCCCTTGAAAATATACCATGTCGCCGGCGAACTCTTCCGTGCGCGCGCGCAGGAAATGGTTGAAGGCGACTTCGTAGAGAGTGGCCGCCGAGGCGTAAGTGGAGATATGGCCGCCCAGGCCGCTATGCTCGCGATTGGCGTTGACGACCATGGCCATGGCGTTCCAGCGCACGTAACTCTTGATGCGCCGCTCCATTTCCCAATCGCCGGGAAACGGCGCCTGCTTGCCGGTCGGAATCGTATTGAGATAAGGGGTGCTGACGACTCGGGGAGCTTCCTCGCCATGCTCCCGAAGCCGGCCCGCGAGCCGTTCCAGGAAACGAGACGTCGTTTCCGCCCCCTGGTCTTTCAGGGCAAATTCGACGACCGATTCCAGCGATTCCAGCAGCTTCTCGTCCGCGACGCCATCCGGCGACGGCAGCACGCGCAACGGCGGCGCTGAATTTTCTTGTCTCTTCGGCGATTTCACATCAAACGCAAATTATCCAATTGATCTTTCCGCGCGCGACAGTCACTGCAAGGGATTTTTCCTGTAGCTGCTGTATTAAACATCTTGGCGGGCCGAATGCCAGCCAAATACCATGGCACGGCCATGAAGCTTTGCGACCTGACCTTGCCCACGCCGGAGGAAAACCTCGCTTGCGACGAGGCCCTGCTCGACCAATGCGAAGAAGGTTCGAGCGACGAGGTACTCCGGTTCTGGGAGCCGGCGCAATATTTCGTGGTCGTCGGCTACGCGAATCGGGTCTCCACCGAAGTGGATCTCGCGTTTTGCCGGAACAACCACTTGCCCGTGCTGCGACGCTGCACCGGCGGCGGCGCGGTGCTCCAGGGACCGGGCTGCTTGAACTATTCTTTGCTCCTCCGTGTCGATCGTGGAGAACTCCAGAAGGGGATCGCGGCCACGAACGACTTTATCCTCGCGCAGCATCAAGCGGCGCTGGCAGAGATACTCGGCAAGCGCGTCGAACGCCAGGGCCAAACCGATTTGGCCATCGGTGGCTTGAAGTTTTCGGGCAACGCGCAACGCCGCAAGAAAAGTTTTCTCCTTTTCCACGGCTCATTCCTGTTGGATTTCGACATCGCCCTCGTCCAGAAGGCGCTGCCGATGCCTTCCCGCCAGCCGGATTATCGGGGCAACCGTTCGCACACGGATTTTTTGCTGAACCTCGAGCTGCCGTCGAACCTCGTCAAGAACGCTGTTTGCAAGACCTGGAAGGCGGACGAGCCGCCAGCGAAAATTCCACTCGACTCCATCCGCCAACTCGTGGCCGGAAAATACAGCCGGGATGAGTGGAATTTCAAATTCTAGTCCGGGTCGATGCCTGTTCGAAGAATTGAATTCCCATTCGCGATTTTCGCTCGCATCCTGTGCCCGAATGATAACGCAACTGCTGGCCTCGACGCTGCGCGTATCGACGCCTCTGATTTTTGCCGCGCTGGGCGGAATGTTCAGCGAGCGGGCAGGGGTGATCAACATCGCGCTGGAAGGGCTGATGTTGTTCGGGGCTTTTGCCGCAGCCGTCGGCACGTTCGCAACCCATTCGCCCTGGCTCGGCTTGGCGTGCGGCATGGGCGCGGGCGTGGCGTCCGCCGCGGTCTTTGCCTTGTTTGTGATTCGCTTGCGGGCCAACCAAATCGTTGCGGGCATGGCGATCAATATGCTCGCGATGGGACTGACACCCTTTCTCTGCAAAATTCTTTACGATGTCACCGGCTCCACTCCCTCGATTCCCATAGGCGAGCGGTTTCACATCGCGCCGCTCTATTTGAGTTGGGGGATGGTCGTGGTTTGCTGGCTATGGATGAAGTATACGCCTGCCGGCCTTTGGATCGCCTTTGCCGGCGAACATCCGGAGGCGCTCGCGGCGGCGGGAGTTCGCGTGAACTTAGTACGTTGGGCTGCGGTTCTGGCCAGCGGCGCTCTGGCGGGCCTTGGCGGCGCCAGCCTGTCCGTGTTCCTCGCCTCGTCCTTTTCGCGCGAAATGACCGCGGGCCGCGGATTCATGGCCCTGGCCGCGCTGATTTTTGGCAAATGGAAACCGGTGCCCACGGCCTTGGCATGCCTGCTTTTCGGTTTTGCCGACGCGGTGCAGATTCGGCTTCAAGGCGTGAGTCTTTGGGGCAGGGAGCCAATTCCGGTGCAATTCATCCAAATACTCCCGTACTTGGCGACGATCCTGGTGCTCGCCGGGTTCGTTGGCCGCTCACGCGCACCCAAGTCGCTGGGCACTCCCTGGCGCGCCGGCTGACAGTTCCTAATTGGCCGTTCTGACTTGCGCCGCCGGCGCTTGACAGGAGTCGGACGATGTCTTTGGCAGTGAAAAATAAAACGTCGCGCGTTCGTTGACTTTGGCTTCAGCCCAGATCTTGCCGCCGTGCCGATTGAAGATGCGCTTCACTGTCGCCAGACCCACGCCCGAGCCCGGGAATTGCTGCGCCGAATGCAGTCGTTGGCAAACTCCGAACAGCCGGTGGGCATGAGCCGTGTCGAAGCCCACGCCGTTGTCACGAATGAAGAAAAGCACCGCTCCATTCTCGTCGATACTGCTCAAGTTGATTTTTGCCTTCGAGGTTCGCGAAGTGAATTTCCAGGCATTGCCGAAAAGATTTTCGAGCGCAATCCGCAGCAGCCCCAGGTCCGCCTGGACTCTGAGATCGGGGGCGATATCAACTTCGACGACGCATTGCGGCTCCTGTTTGCGCAAGTTTGCAACGACGCCCTGAGCCAATGCGCTGAGATCGACTTCCCCGCGGATCAATTCCACGCGCGTGACGCGTGAAAGATTCAGCAGGTCTTCGATGAGGACGTTCATCCGCTTGCCGGCGTCGGCGGCAAACCGGAGATATTTGACGCCTTCCTCATCGAGCTTGTCTTGATAGTCCTCGAGCACCGCCTGGCTGAATGCGGTGATGCTGCGCACGGGCGCGCGCAAGTCGTGCGAAACGGAGTAGCTGAAAGCCTCCAGCTCGCGGTTGACCGCTTCGAGTTCGGCGGTACGGTCGCGCACGCGTTGCTCCAACTCGGCGTTTAGTCGGCGGATCTCCGTGTTCGCCTTCTCGATTTCATCCATGCCGGAGCGCAAGCGTTCGCCGCGGCTCTCAGCCAGCAGCATGGCTTTTTCGGCGTCGCGATTGGCCCGATGCAGGGCTTCGAGAAGCACGATCGCGGTGCCGGTGATGCTGAAGTAACCAATCAGATCGGTCCGGCCGGCCTTGAAAAGCGGCAAGAAAGTCCAGCGGGGTTCGACAAAACAATAATTGGCCACCAAATAACCGGCCAGCGCCGCCGCGATGCCGGACCAGACACCGCCGTGCCACGCGGCAACGAAGGAAGCAATGACGAAGAACATGAATATGTTGCGCTCTCCCAGCACCGGTTCGAGCGACGAACGAATGATGATTGCGGCCAAAACGCAAGCGACCACCAGCGCGTACGCAGGAAGTTTGGAAAGACGGAGCTTACGTCGACCGGGCAAACATGCGTAAGTTCTGAAAGAAGCCGTAGCAGGCTCGAAAACTCCACGCGTGCCCAATGCTGAGTCGACGTTATTCAAGCTACGGCCTTCAATCTACTTCCAACTCGACGGTCTGACATAGGGTAAACACCCCATGTCAGACCCGCGTAAGAGGAGCAGACCGCCGAAACACGAATGCCCGCAGCAGGCGCGACACCCGCTCAAGATTCCGCGGAGCCGGCGCTGATGTTTCGGATGTCAATCCTCGTTTGGTCTTGCGGCTCGGGCGCGCGGTTTGCTAAAAGAAGGGCGCTATTATGGCAGCCATTGGAAGATTTCAGAAGGGCGACGAGATATTTCACGCCAAAGTCGTGGACGGCGAGGTATTCCGTTTGCAGGGGGATGTTTTCGGTTCGCCATCGTTCGAGAAAAAACCGATGAAGCTCAAAGGGGTGCGGACGCTCACGCCGGTGACCCCCTCGAAAATCATCGCGGTGGGCCTCAACTATGCCGACCATGCTCGCGAAAGCGGTAAGCCGCTGCCCAAGCAGCCGCTGTTCTGGATCAAGGCCACGACCTCCCTGATCGCCGACGGCGGCAAGATCGAGGTGCCTTATGCGGAGCATCGGACGGACTACGAAGCCGAATTGTGCATTGTGATTGGCCGGCGGGTGCGGAACGTTACTCCGGCGGCGGCGGCGCGCTATGTTTTCGGCTACACCTCGGCCCAGGACATCAGCGACCGAACCATACAGAATGGCGAAAGCCAGTGGACGCGCGCCAAATCCTTCGATACCTTCACGCCCATCGGGCCGTACGTGGAGACGAAAATCGACCCGCACGATCTGACGATACAGCTTTTCCAAAACGGCCAATTGCGGCAGAACTCGAACACCAACGAGCTCATCTTCGACTGTTACCAGCTCGTGAGCTTCATCTCGACGAATATGACGCTTTTACCCGGTGATGTCATCCTGACGGGCACACCCAGTGGGGTGGGGCCGATTGCCTCCGGTGACCGCCTGGAGGTTCGCATCCAGGGGCTCGCCCCGCTCGTGAACGCGGTCAAGTGATTTGGTTGTTCGCACTTCGCCCGTTATACTTCGAATATCGTTATGCGCTGGACTCAAACACTTCTTCCTACCCTCAAGGAAACGCCCGCCGAGGCGGAAATCATCTCGCACAAACTGTTGTTGCGGGCGGGATTAATCCGCAAGCTGACGGGCGGACTTTACACTTTCCTGCCGCTAGGTCTGCGCGCGCTCCGCAAAGTGGAGCAAATCGTGCGCGAAGAAATGGACCGGGCCGGGGCCCTGGAGGTCTTGATGCCCGCGTTGCAACCGCCCGAAATCTGGCAGCAAAGCGGGCGCTACGAAACGGCCAAGGACGTCCTTTTCAAGGTGCGCGATCGCGCGAAAAAAGAATGGGTGCTGGGACCGACGCACGAGGAGGTGATTACCACCTTAATCGCGGGCGAAATCAATTCCTATCGCCAGATGCCAAAGAGTTTTTACCAGATCCAAACCAAGTTTCGCGATGAAATCCGCCCGCGCTTCGGCCTCATGAGGGCAAAGGAATTCATCATGAAAGATGCCTACAGCTTCGACGCGACTGATGAAGCGGCGCAGGCGAGCTACCGCAAAATGTATGATGCTTACGCGCGCATTTTCCTGCGTTGCGGGTTGAAAACCATCGCCGTCGAGGCGGACACCGGGGTCATGGGCGGCAAGTTTTCGCACGAATTTATGGCGCCGGCCGAGACCGGCGAAAACGAAGTCGTGTGCTGCGAAGGGTGCGATTACGCGGCGAATGTGGACAAGGCGTCAAGCGCCGCGGCCAGGGGCGAAGCCATGGACGGCAAGCCGGCGGTGGAAAAGTTTCCGACACCCGGCGCGCTGACCATAGATGCCCTGACGAAGCCGCCGTTCCTCGTGCCGGCTGATCGGCAAATCAAAACTCTTGTCTACATGGCGGACAGCAGAGTGGCGCTTATCCTGTTGCGCGGGGACGACCAATTAAACGAAGCCAAGCTCGCGGCCGTTCTCGGAACAACCACGTTTCGGCCCGCCGGAGTCGAAGAGATTTTCGGCGGCCTTGGCGCGCATCCGGGCAGCCTGGGCGCGGTTGGCGTCACGCAGTTCCCGGTGTATGCGGACGAACGGTTGCGCGAAGGCGCGGGAATGACCACGGGCGCCAATGAGGACGGCTTTCACTGGCGCAACGTCGCGTTCGGACGCGACATCACGGTGGCGCGATGGGCGGATTTGCGGCTGGTCCAGGCGGGGGAACCCTGCGCCAACTGTGGCCGCCCATTGAAGGTGCGGCGGGCGATCGAAGTGGGCCACGTCTTCAAGCTGGGCACCAAATACAGCGAAGCCCTCCACGCGCTTTTCCTGGATGAGTCAGGCAAGCAGCGGCCGGCCATCATGGGCTGCTACGGCATCGGTGTCACGCGGACCTTGCAGGCGATCATCGAACAGAGCCACGACGATAATGGCATCGTCTGGCCCATGAGCGTCGCGCCGTACACGGTCTGCATCACTCCGCTCAGCTCCATGGCTGCCGGCACGGAGGACAAGGTGATGAAGTGCGCCGAAGAAATCTACTCACACCTCGGCGCGCGCGGCATCGATGTCATTATCGACGACCGCAACGAAAGGCCCGGGGTCAAGTTCAAGGATTCCGAACTCGTGGGCTTTCCCATCCGCATTGGGATTGGCGAGAAGTCGCTGGCCAAGGGTGAAGTCGAAATCAAGCCGCGCGCTGGGGCGCTGCTATCGGTCAAGCGGGAGGAGGCGGTGGAGAAGGTCCTGGAATTGATCCGGCTGGGCAAAGGAGAATGACGAAGGACTCTCAGGAAATCCGCGCGTTCTTGGGGGCAACTTTGGCGATGGCTTCGCGGAGGTTTTCGAGGAGAAACGGTTTGCTGATGACGAAGTCAATCCCAGGGAGCAGGTTGCCGGACGACTGCAACATCTCGGCATAAGCGGTAATCATCACGATGGGCTGCTTGGGTGAGCGGGCCTTGATGGCGGCAGCCAGTTCATCCCCTTTCATCGGCGACATGGAAAAGTCGGTAATGACCAAATCAAACTTCCCGTTTTCGAAGCGATCCAACGCCTCGGGGCCGCTGCCGGCGGTTTCGACTACGTGGCCGTCGAAGTTCAGCATCATTTTCAACGCGTCGCAGACGAAAGGTTCGTCATCGACGACTAGAATGCGTCGTTGGGGAAAGGCCGGCTCAGTCATTCGTTAATGTAATCGGCAGGATTTTAGCGGCTGGCAACATAATAGCCAGCATTTGTTGCGCGCTCTTTGATTGGCCACGCTGCCGCCAGAAAAACCTCGACCCGGAAGCCTGAATTGATATTTGCTTTCCTCGAATTACAACGCGCGCCATCGCTGCACGAATCGAATGACCGAACTGCCCTCTCCCCCAAAGTCTTTGGAAAGGCCAAATCTTCCCGGTCGAACTTCCGCCGAAGGTCATGGGCCCCACGGCGGCCTCGGCCAAATCTGGAGCATTCCCGCAACGCGGGCGTTGGTGGCACTCCTTTTCGTCCTGGTGCTGGGCTGCGTCTTCAACGCCGACGGGGCTTTTTTCAAACTCGGCACGCACCGCGACGCGCTCCGCCAGGCCTCGGTCTTCGGGATTCTGGCCTGCGGCATGACCCTCGTGATTGTCAGCGGCGGCATCGATTTGGCGGTGGGCAGCGTCCTGGCCTTCGTCGCGGTGAGTTTTTCGCTGATGGAAATTCACTGGGGCTGGCCCGCCTGGCTCTCGGTAAGTCTATGCCTGCTCCTGGGCTTGAGTTGCGGCGTCGTTAGCGGTGGGCTGACTGCCTGGTTCGGCATCCAACCTTTCATCGCGACCCTGGCGATGATGGTCTTTGCGCGCGGCCTGGCCAAAACCGTCTCGGGCGGGATGAAGATTTCGACGGCCGTCAAAAATCCGGATGGCAATTATCACTTCGTGGATGTTCCTCGTTTTTTTCACTTTATCGACAGCCGCGTTGCGGGTGGAAATGTGTCAGTGGTCACGGTGATTTTTCTGGTGTGCGCACTGCTGGCCTGGGTCGCGTTGTCGCGGCATTGCTGGGGCCGCTACGTTTATGCCATAGGCGGGAACGAGGAGGCGTCGCGGCTTTCCGGCGTGCCGGTGCAGCTGACAAAAGTCGTGGCTTATGGTGCAAGCGGGATGCTCGCGGCGGTGGCCGGAATCTGCCAGGCCGCCCAGGAGCAGCAGGGGGATCCGGAAGCGGGCATCGGCTATGAATTGACCGCGATCGCCATCGTGGTCATTGGCGGAACGACGCTGAGCGGGGGGCGTGGAGGCATCGGCTTGACCCTCCTGGGGACGCTCACGATAGGTTACCTGGAAAAGATTCTGAGCATCAATGCGGTGCCCGAAGCCAGCCGGCTCATGCTCACGGGAGCGATCATCGTGCTGGCCGTGCTGGCTCAACGCCGACACAGGCTGCGATGAGCAGTCACCTGAGCCAGGGTAGCGCGGGCGACCCGCCCGCTCCGGTTCTCGACGCGTCGGGACCGATCGGAAGTAAGGAGAGCGACTTTGTTAAGTGGCGCGTACCTTAAATCGAATCGTTGCCTCCATTCCGTCCGACGAGTCGCCGGACGGCACAGGCGAGTCGCCGGTGCTACCTGGATGCGCCGGATCTGGATTGGGCTTTTCAATTCAGGGTCAAACCGCTATTCACAAGCACGTTTTATGCAGAACCAACACAAGCTCCCCCTCAAACTTTTTGCAATCGCATTTGGAACAGCGCTTTTACTGACCGGTTGCGGCAAATCCGAGCCGGGCGACTCGGCCAAATCCAACACCGACGCGAAAACCAAGAGCGGCTACGCCATCGGGATGAGTCAGTGCAACCTGGGCGAGCCCTGGCGCGTGGAGATGAATTCGCAAATCAAGGCCGCGGCGGACAAACATCCGAACCTGAAAGTGATTTTCAAGGACGCCCAAAACGACACGCTTCAGCAGCGTTCCCATGTCGAGGAGTTCGTCAGCGCGGGAGTGGATTTGATCATCATCAGCCCAAAGGAAGCCGCGCCGTTGACCGAACCGGTGGCCAGGGCCATGCAAGCGGGCATTCCGGTCATCGTGCTGGATCGGCGCTTGCTGGGCACGAACTTCACCTGCTTCATCGGCGCGGACAACAAAAAAATCGGACGCGCGGCGGGGGAGTGGATCGTCAAGAAGCTGGGCGGCAAGGGCAAACTCGTGGAACTGAAAGGGCTGATGACTTCGACGCCGGGCCAGGACCGCGACAGCGGGTTCCGCGAAGCCATTGCCGGAACGGCCATCGAAGTGATTTTCGAAGCGGACATGAAATGGCTGGAGCCGGAAGCGCGCAAAGAGATGGAGTCTGCGCTATCCCGCTTCTCCAAGGTTGCTTGCGTCTACGCGCATAACGATCCTGGCGCGCATGGGGCCTATTTGGCCGCGCAGGCGGCAGGGCGGGAGAAGGAGATGATTTTCGTGGGCATTGATGCCTTGCCTCAGGAAGGCGTGGCTTATGTGCAACAAGGTGTTTTGGACGCCACATTCCAATACCCGACCGGTGGAGCCGAGGCGATCGACACGGCCTTGAAAATTCTCCAGAAACAATCGGTGCCGAAGGAAATTACGCTGGGGTCGCGAGTGTTCGACAAGGAATGCGTGGCGCAGGGAGGGAGGCAGTTGAAATCCGAATGACGAATGACAAAGGAAGTAATAATGAGATTTGACGAAAAGGATCCCAGGAAAAAAGCTGCAACTGTGGGCGCGACTTCGTGGTTCCACTTTCGAAGATCTAACCGGGGCCTGGAAGCCGAAGGTTACACACGAATCGCGCGAAGCGTATGCAGTGCGGGCCTTCGCCGCGCCGAAGGGGCTCCGGCCCCGCAGGCGGGAGCTTGCTCCCACTTTGGCTGGCGTTGGATCGTCCGAAAGCGGCGGCAAGCCGCACGCACTCCATACGCTTCGCGAAATCCGCGCGGCTTTGGCGGTATTGGCGAAACGCGCCCTCGACGCGGAACGTCGTCAAGATTTGCCGAACTCATATTGGTGGGCCTTCTGCTATGGGTGGGCGAATCAGGTTGGGCAGCAGACCAGAACTTTTCCTACGTGGGCTTGGTTCATCGGCTGACGGACCTCGAATATCTGGCCACTGTGCCGGCGCCCGGCGACAACAGCGCGCAATGGTCGAGTTACGACCGCCGGAGCCGCTACGATGCTGCGACCGGGAAATACGTGAACTGGGACGCCAATGGCGACGGCGAAGGCATCATTCGCAAGGAAGGCGACCGGGAGGTGCTGGCGGAGATGGAGGGGCCGGGATGCATCTGGCGCATCTGGTCCGCGACGCCGAAGAACGGGCACGTGAAAATTTATCTGGATGGCGCAAGAGAGCCTGCGGTGGATTTGCCGTTCAGCGGCTACTTCGATGGCAAGAATGCGCCGTTCACCCGCTCCGCGATCGTTCACACGACGCCGGCCAACGGCTGGAACAATTACACGCCGATTCCTTACCAAAAGTCCTGCAAAATTGTGGCGGACCCGGGTTGGGGGCTCTATTACCATTTTGATTACGAATCATTTCCCAAAGGGACCCAAGTACCGACTTTTACGCGGGAACTGAGTACGGAAGAGAACGCGGCGTTGGATGAAGCCAATCGCGCGCTTAAGAATTGCGGTCCGCGCGAAGCCCGCGATGAATCCGTGGCCAGCGGCCGCGATGGGGCGATTGCACCCGGCGAAACTACGGAGACCGTAGCCATTAGCGGCCCGGCGGCGATCGCCAGTTTGCGCGTCAAAATCGATCCGTTGCCAGCGCCTGGAGACCTCGACACTCTGCGTTCCATTACTTTGCAGATTCGCTGGGATGGCGAAGCCGAGCCGAGTGTTTGGGCGCCGCTGGGCGATTTTTTCGGGACTGCGCCGGGAGCCAATCAATATCGTTCGCTGCCGATGGGCCTGACGGAGGACGGCTGGTTTTATTGCAACTGGTTCATGCCGTTTGCGAAGAGCGCAGAGTTGACCTTCAAGCGGGAAGGCGGGGTTCTCGCCCAACTGAACTACGACATTGGTTTGAAGCCGATTACCGGCGATCAGTCCAGATTTGCCCGCTTTCATGCCAAGTGGCACCGCGACGCGTTCTTGCCGTCCGAGCCGGAACGTCACATCGATTGGCCGGTGCTCAAAACCGAAGGCACGGGCCGCTTCGTGGGCATGATGCTGCACATCTGGAATCCGCGCGGCGGCTGGTGGGGCGAAGGCGACGAAAAGTTTTTTGTGGATGGCGAAAAGTTCCCTTCGACTTTCGGGACGGGGTCGGAGGATTATTTCGGTTACGCCTGGAGTAGCGGAACAATTTTCCATCATGCCTATCACAACCAGACGCACAACGAGCACAACAGCAAGGGCCACGTGTCGGTGAACCGCTGGGAAATTGCCGAAAACGTACCGTTCCATAAATCCTTCGAAGGGTGCATCGAGAAATATTATCAAAACACGCGGCCCACTCTTTATGCCGGCGTGGCTTATTGGTATCTGCTGCCGGGCGGCAAAGATCCCTACGGCCCGGTGCTGTTGAGTGAACGCATCGGTTACTGGACGAGGGTCGAAACGGTGAACGCGAAAGGCGCTCTCGAAGGCGAGAACCTGAAAATTCTCGCCCGGACGGGCGGTAACACGGAGGAGCAGGACATGTCGGGGTTCACCGGCCAATGGAGCAACGACGCGCACCTGTGGTGGACGGGGGCCAAACCCGGCGACCGGCTCGAACTAGCGCTGCCCGTGGCCAAGGCCGGGAAATACGATTTGGCATTGCAAATGACCAAAGCACCCGATTATGGCATCGTGCAGCTTTACCTGGACGACGAAAGCCTCGGAAAACCGGTGGACCTGTACCATCCTTCCGTGACGCCCACGGGCCTCCTGCCCATGGGCACCCACGATTTGACCGAAGGCGAGCACAAGTTGAAGGTCGAGATCATGGGCACGAACAAGAAAGCCATCAAAAGCTACATGTTCGCGCTGGATTACGTGAAATTGGAGAGACGCCAATAGGGACGAAAAACCCCCCGCGCGGAAAATCGTTTCTATGTAGCAGCCGACGTAAGGAGGCTCAAATTTCATCGGCGTCTGGAGGAGATCGGGGGCTGCTTACGTCGGCTCCTACAATTTTCAGGCGATCTCTCAAATCGGGTCCAGGTTGACAAACCCGCTTCCATGCCGGATTGAACCAATCTATGGATCTTCGACTCGATAACAAACTCGCGCTGGTCACCGGCTCGACCAAAGGCATCGGCTGCGCCATCGCCACGTCGCTTCTGCGCGAAAAAGCGCGCGTCATCGTCAATGGCCGAACCGAAAAATCCGTCAACGAAGCGCTGACCCGGATTCGAAGCTCGGTTCCTAATGCGGCGCTCGAAAGTTTTGCCGGCGATTTATCGCGGGCCGACGTGGCCGATGCGCTCGCGAAGCGTTTTCCTGCCGTGGATATTTTGGTCAACAATCTCGGCATCTTCGAGCCGAAGCCGTTCGAGCAGATTTCCGATGAGGAATGGCGGCGGTACTTCGAAGTGAACGTGCTTAGCGGCGTGCGCTTGAGCCGCATTTATTTCGGCGACATGATGCAGCGCAACTGGGGACGCATCCTTTTCCTGAGCAGCGAGAGCGGACTGCAACCGCCCCCCGAAATGATTCACTACGGCATGACCAAGACTGCCGTAATCGCTGTGGCGCGCGGCATCGCCGAATTGACCGCCGGCACCGGCGTCACGGTGAACTCGATTTTGCCAGGCCCGACGCGGTCGGAGGGCGTGGATCAATTCGTGAACATGCTCAGCGCCGGGAAATCGTTCGCGGAATTCGAGAAGGAATTTTTCGAAAAGGTGAGGCCGACGTCGTTGCTCAAGCGTTTTGCCACGCCCGAAGAAGTGGCGAACCTGGTGGCCTACGTGTGCAGTCCGCTGTCAGCGGCGACCAACGGCGCCGCTCTGCGCGTGGATGGCGGCGTGGTGAAATCGGCTTTTTAGGAGTCCATTTGCATCACCACCAGATTCATGCTGGCTGAGCGGACGCGGTGCGAGTGATTTTGTTTCTCAACGCCCGGTCGCGGATGGCGTCCATTTCTTTTTTGGCCAATGGCGTTTCCGGGCCGCTGGCGATGGCTTTATCCATCCACCTTTGATCCCGCTCTGGACTCTGGGCTACGAATTCCCGCGAACTGCCCAGGCGCCGCTACGTCACACCCTCGCGCCCGGCGATTTGCGCTTTGCGCCTTGGCGATTTGACGTAACATGATTTTGTGGCGTTTTTCACAGGCATAAAGGTCATAGGAGAGGCGCAGGCATATATCCGGGACCACTGGCAGCGGGCACTGCGGATTCGGGAGAAGTTGCGCTTCAGCGAGGAGGCCTTCCACCTGATGCTGGCTGGCGGAGTGGGAGTGATTGGGGGGCTGGTCAATCTCCTTTTCTATTACGCGACCGAATCGGTGCGGCTGCTGTTTTTGCGGCAGCCAGGGGAACTGGTGGAAGTGGCGGAGCGCATGCCGCCCTGGCAGCGCGTGATCACCCCGACATTGGGGGGCCTGCTCGCGGGCCTGGTGCTTTACTGGGGTCTGCGCATGGCCGGACCGCAACGCTCGACAAATCTCCTGGAAGTAGTCGTGGCCGGCGACGGTCGCCTGCCTTTTCGCAACGGGCTCGTGAAGTTTCTTTCATCGCTCTTCACCATCAGCTCGGGCGGGTCGATCGGGCGGGAAGGGGGCATCGTGCAGTTGTCGGCGACCATCGCATCGAAATGGGGCCAAATCGCCAAGTGGCAACCATACCGGCTGCGGCTCCTGGTGGGATGCGGAGCGGCGTCCGGCATTTCCGCCGCCTATAATGCGCCGATTTCGGGCGCGGTATTCGCGGCGTTGATCGTGCTGGGCAACTTCTCGATGAGCATGTTCGCGCCGCTGGTTTTCGCTTCCGTGGTGGCGACGATGGTGTCGCGGAGTTTCTTCGGCATCCAACCGTGGTACACGGCTTTGCCGTTCGAATTCACGAGCGTGACCCAACTGCCGTGGTTCGTGTTTCTGGGAATATTGACCGGGGCCATGGGCGCGGCGTTCCTGAAGTTGCTTAACCGGGCGGAAGAGATCTTCAAAAGATTGAAGGCGCCGATTTACATTCGGCTGGCGCTGGGTGGACTGGTCGTCGGGATCATCGCGGTGCAATTTCCGGGCGTTTGGGGCAATGGTTACGTCATCACCAACCGTATCTTGCACGGCGAATACGGCTCGGCGACTTTTGCGCCGCGCGACATCGTCAATTTGCCGTTGTTCGCTTCTCAATTGCGGAAGCCGGCTCCGGCCGACGAGGTTTCGCAATATCTGCAAATCGAACTTTCCAGGGAATCGCAACAATTATTGTCCGATTACCGTGGCGGACCCGGCGCGCCGTTGCGGCAGCGTCTGGCGGACGATTTGAACCGCGTCATCCGCAACGAGGCCATTTACGACGCGCAGCGTTTTACAAACGTCACACTGTCCGCAGAAACGTCCGATTTGCTGAATCAGAAACCCCAGGGAACGGATTTGGTTCGATTGAACAGGATGCTGCTGTTGGACGCGTATCCGGAGGAGTTGTCGAAGCAACATGCGATGGAGGCGGGCTTGCTATTCCTGGTGGGACTGTTCCTCGCTAAACTGATAGCCACGCTGGCGACGGTCGGTTCCGGGGCGGTGGGCGGCGTTTTCACGCCGACGCTGTTTCTGGGAGCGGGACTGGGAGCGGCGTTTGGACTGGCGTTGAAGCTGTTGGGCGGGGGCGAAAGGCTGCCTATCGCGCCGTTCGCCGTGGTGGGCATGGGCAGCATGCTGTCCGCCACGACGCGTTCGCCGTTGCTGGCGATGATTATGATATTCGAGATTTCGCTCGATTACTCGCTGATGCCGCCGTTGATGCTGGCGTGCGTGGTGTCGATTTTGGTGGCGCGCCGGCTGCACCCGGATTCCATTTATACCGAGCCGTTGCGCCAAAAAGGCGTGAGCGTGTTGCAGGACGCGACAGCTTCGGAGGCTGCGACGGAACGAACCGTCGGAGAGATCATGCGCGCGCCCGTGCCGCCGCTGCGGGAAACCGCGACGCTGGGTGAGATTGCCAGCCGCTTCCTGACCAGCGCCAATAATTTCCTGCCGGTGGTCGATGCGAAGAACCAACTGGCCGGAATCGTGGCATTGCAGGATTTGAAGGAATATCTTGGGGCAGGGGACGAATTGCGAGGGGTGATCGCCTACGATTTGATGCGTCCGCCGCCGCCGTGCGTGACGCCGAATCAGCGGTTGCTGGACGTGCTGCCCGTGGTCCTGGCGAGCGAGCAGCGCAACATCCCAGTGGTAAACACGCTCAAGGAAAACCGATTGGTCGGGGCGGTTGCGCGCGCCGAAGTTCTCGGGATTTTCTCGGAGGTCATCGCAGCCAGCAGCAAAACCTACACTTAGCAAAATAAGGCCCGGCTCACCACACGCAGGCCGCTGCCCCAAGAACAGCAGCCGCCAGCCAAATCAACAGGACGGCCTGAGTCCGCGAGAGGCCGCGACGTACCAGGCGATGCGACAAATGATTGGTGTCCCCCTGGTAAAACGGCTGTCCGATGCGCCAGCGAAGAACGACGACCCAGGCCAAATCGATCAGTGGCACACCAAGTACTGCCAGCGGAATCAGCACCGCCCAGCGTCGCGGCCGCAACGGTGTGTAAAAGTGCGGCAGAATCGCCAGCACGGCCAGGAGAAATCCAACCAGGTGGCTGCCGGCATCGCCGAGAAAGGCGCTGGCGCGGGGAAAATTATATGGCAGAAATCCGAGCAGCGCGCCGAAAGTCAGAAACGCAATTAATGCGACCAGATACTGGCCGCCACTGGCCGCCATGATGGCAAAGTACCACGCGCCGACCGCGCCCAGCCCGGCGCAGAGACCGTTCATATTGTCCATGAAGTTGAAGGCATTGATGACCGTCAGGATCCAAAGGATGGTGATGGAGTAGCTGAACAGTAGGTTGGGGACAAAGAGGGTGATGCGCGCGCCGCAGGCGGCGACCAGTGCGGCGACAAAGAATTGTCCAGCGAACTTGGCGGGCGGCCGCAGCTCGTGACGGTCATCGAGCCAGCCCAGCCAGAGGATGCCGAAAGCGCCGGCGAGAATTCCCGTGAGTTCCCGGGCGCGGCGGCCCAGGCCGTACTTCAGCAAGAACGCCGAATAAGAATCCAGCGTTATCAGGATCAGTCGAACTCGCGAGCCCGAAACGGAGGCGTGGCCGGCAACTGAAACGGGACCGCTTCGGTGATGCCACCATAAAGCCAGCGCGGCAAGAAGAGTGGGCGCGAGTATGCCGGTCATCACGGCCAGACCACCGGCCAAGGGGACCGGCTGGTCGTGGATTTTGCGCCGGCCCGGGTCGTCCACAAGGCCGATGCGCAGGCACCAATTGCGCCAGAGCGGCAAAGTCAGAAGGGTGACAGCACAAGCGCCCGCGGCCGCCGACAGATAAACGTTGAAAGGAAACGTCACGTGTAGTCAACACTATGACTGCACCGCAGGCGCCGCTGTCAACCGCAGATAAAGCGCGTGCAGATCATCGACCATGCGTTGATCGGAAAAGCGCTCTTGAGCGAAGCTCCGTCCTCGACGACCGAGGCGTTCGCGCAGGTCCGAATCGGCGGCCAATTGAGAGAGGCGGGCACGCAGGCCGGGCAGATCGCCCGGGCGCAACAAAAAGCCGGTTTCATTTTCGAGGCACACCTCGTTGGCGCCGTCGCAATCATATGCGACCACTGGCCGCGCGGCGGCGAGGGCCTGCGGGAGCGCGCGCGGCAGCCCTTCACGCAAGGAGAGATGCACCACGATGTCCATGATGCCAACCAGCGGCGGCACCTCACGCGGCTGAACCAATCCGGCAAAAACGAAATGCTCTTGCAGTCGCTGAGCGCGGGCGCGGTTTTCGAAGCGCGCCCGCCATTCGCCATCGCCGACGAGCAGAAATTTAATCCGCGGGCAGCTTTGCACCAACGCCGGGGCGATTTCGAACAAGTCATCGTGCCCTTTGAGGGCGAAGAGGCGGGCGATCTTGCCGATGACGATGTCGTCGGCAGCCAGGCCAAACCTGGCGCGTAGCGCGGGATCGTTGGTCGCGGCGAGGAACGGTTCCAGAGCGAAACCGCTGAAGATTTTCGTGTACTGGCCGGGACTCCCGATGCCCGCCTCCAGATATTGCTTTTTCATGGCGTCGGCGACGACGACGAAGTGATGGGTTGCCTTGGCGGCGAACCGTTCGGTTGCGCGAAAGAGGACATTGGCAGGCGCTGATTGAAATCGGCCAAAGGATGGACCATGAATCGTGTGAATAATCAGCGGCACTTTGGCGCGGCTGGCGGCGAGACGGCCGAGGATGCCCGCCTTCCCGCTGTGGGTGTGGACGATGTCCGGCCGGCGATCACGAAAGAGAAAGGTCAGTTTTCGCAGTGCCAGCAAATCGTTCCAGGGATGGATGGGCCGGACTAATTTCGGCACGATGGTCAACACGCCCGGCAGCGCGTCGAAGGCCGCTACGAGGGAACCCTCGCGCCCGATGGCGGGGCCGGAGAGGAGTTGCACTTCGAGGCCCGGTTTAAGGCGCAGTCCCTGGACGGAGGCAATGGTATTTTCCTGGGCGCCCCCCACGATCAAGCGGGTGATGACGTGTGTGGCCCGCATTCGAAGCGGCTAAGGCTCGGGCAGTTTGAGGTCCTGAAGGCGCTTCTTCACGGATTGGAATTCAGGCGTATTGGTAGGGGAATTGGCGAGGTAGAGTTGGTAATTCCGGACGGCGGCATTGGTGTCCTTTTGACGATAGGCAATTTCGCCGAGTCCAAAGTAAATCTGATAAGATGTAGGAAACGCCTTTTGGAGGACCTCGTAATCGCGGCGGGCCGGGTCCCACTGCTCGCTTCGCAGATACGCGATGGCGCGGCTGAGGAGCGCCGAGTAATTCGTGGATTGCAGCGAGATCACCTTTGAGAGCGGAGGAATTGCCTGATCGAATTCATTCAGTTGGATGCAAACGAAGCCTTTGCTGAGCAGCGCGTTGGGGTTTTCGGGAGCGATCTTCAGTTGTTGCTCCACGGTTTGGAGCGCGTTGGAATACCGCCCGTAAGTGATGAACACTTTGGTCGCCGCGGACAATATTTCGTCGTCGCCGGGATACTTCGCAACCACCCTTTGGACGACGGCCTGCGCGCCGGGAACATCATTCTTGGCGAGATGGGCGGAAGTTTCGACCATCAGCAAGGGGATCTGGTTGGTCCGGCCAAGTGCAAACCGATCGGGCGACGAATGGATTTCCTCCGTCAGATCGAGCGCCGCATCGGCCAAATGGTTGGCGACATACAACTGGCCGAGCCACAGGCGCGCCGGCAAATTGCCGGGCTCCAGGTCCTTGGCTCGGGCGAACTCGGCTGCCCCCTGGCGATAGTTGCCGCCGCGCAAAAAAGCCATCCCGAGTTGAAAGCAAAAGTTCGGCTCGTCGTACGGGCCATTCACCACCAGAGCGTCGTCCCAATTCCGGATATCCGGGCCAAATTCGTCCTCAACCTTGATCGCAGAACGACGCGCGGCGGCAGGCCCGGCGCTCAGGCTGCTGTTGACATCGAGATTGATCTCGGCGGCCCGGTTGTTCGGGTTCAGATGCTTGGCGCGGTCGAAATGCACCGCGGCTTGGGCCAATTGGCCGGCCTTCTGCATCTCTACTCCCCAATAGCTCAGCGACTTGGAATATAATACTCCCAAAGCAACGGCTTCGCGATTTGGCGGCAGGGTGAGATGCGCGCGCGCAATCAGACCATCGACAAGCCCAAATTTGCGTGTCGGGTCCGGCGGAAGTATGGCGGCCAACAAAGGGTCGATCTCCTCGTGTTCCGCCTTGGTCCAGAAAGCCTCGTTCTCTTCGATTTGCGCCTGGGTCAGTGGCGGGGGCATGAATAGATTCGTGGTATAAGGATTGAGTTTGAACGTCAGGCCATGCGGCTCGGGGTAAAAGAATTCGAAGTAGTAGCCGAAACTCGGATGCGCGTAGTAAAGCGTGTTGCTTTGTCCCAGTGTGTAAATCAAACGAACAATCGTGGTGTCTCGTACAAGTCGGCGAAAATCCTTCGGTGAATCGAACGGCCAGCGCTTTTGGTATGTTTTCTTGAGGTACGCGTGGTAGCCGGGATACTTCAACGCGTCCGTGTCCAGAAACACGTCGTCACCGCCGGTTCCATTGCGGGCGGCCAAGGATTGCAAGAGCCACAAGCGCCGGGCATCGTCGCTGAGAAGCACCGCGCCCTGGGTTGGCAGACCCTGGGCCAGGAGTGCCGCGTATTGCCCGAGCATCGGGCCGTTGGTCGTGCGAATTTGCGGCACGTTTCGGTACACCAGCGCGAGCGGCACCAGCAATAGAAGCAACCAGATGCCGGAGGTGACCGCGGTGTTGAAGACCTGCAGATAGCCAGGCAGCCGCTTGAAGCGTCCACCGCTTCCGCCAAATACCAGGAGGAAATATCCGCTGAAATAGCCGACACTCAGTGCGCCCAGATAATAAGATGTCAGAAACGGCAGCCCGAAGCCTTTGTTGCGCGGACTGAACGGCGGATCCAAGGCCACCCACACGCAGGCAATGAGGAAGAGGCCATGCACGACATGGAACATGACCGTCGCCAGCGTCACGCCCAGCGGGCTGGAGTCTCCGAAGTATGAAGCCCAGCGAATGCCCATGATGAAGACCGGCAGCAGCGACGTCAGGCTGAGCAGTGTGAGCTCGCCGCGACGGTTCTTCAAGAGCGCGATCACGACACCCGTTTGGCTCCCAACGTTGGCCTTCAAGGCTGGCCAAAAAGGGATGCCCGTAGAATGATCCAGGCTCTGCACCAGAGGCAGGAGCAAGTAAAGCAACATTCCGGCGAGGCCAATCAGAGCCATGCGCGTCAAAAATCGCAGGTTGAAAAAGCTCAGCCCTTTCACCCACACCAGCGCCACGAGAAAGGCCGGCAGAAAACCAAGCATCGCCCAATCATTCGTCATCGCCAGGCCGTAAACAAAAGCCGCGCGGATCAGCCACGAGTCGCGCTCCTCCAGGCGATACTCCAGCAGGCAGCGTATCACCCAGGCAAAGAGCAGGAGGTTCAGCATCTCGTTCGAGGCCGCCGTCGCGTTTTCCCAAAACGTCAGTTGCAGCCCGCACACCAGCACCGCCAGCAGCGGCGGCAGCCACGCGGCGGGCAGCGACAGCAACGAATATTCTCCGTGCTCCTTCTGCCGCTGTGCGTGCGTGCGGTCGTGCGGCAGCAACGCCACCGAGCGGGCCAGCAATCCCAGCGTCAACGCCGCGCACACCGCCGAGAAGGCATTGAGCGCCAGCGGAATCAGGCGCGCCGGCAGCCAGTGGAACGGATACGTCAGCAGCCAATAGAGCGGCTCGTAAAACTCCGGCTGCCAGGACCAGCCCGAAACCTTGGCCGTATGGCCAAGGCTGTTGCTCGTGACCCAATGACTCAGCGTCAGCAGGTAAAGGACTATTGCGCCGGTGGCTACGACCCAGGGTAAAAAGGCGCGGGTGAACCGCTGCCGTGGACTCACGGGTTGTTCCATCGTCATGTGGCGGGCCAATGTTGAACTGATACTCATCCGCTCTGCAACGTTAGTATGCCCCTGCGGCCATCGCATGGCCGCGCAAATCCGCCACCGATTCCACATGGGAAGTCTGTGGAAACATATCCAACGGGACTACTTGCGCCAATTCAAAGACACCCTCCGCGCACAAAACGTTCAAGTCACGCGCCATCGTCGCCGGATGGCACGAGACATATATTATCTGCGCGGGCCGCGCCTGCCGCAGCGCCTCCAACATCTCGGGCCGGCAGCCCTTGCGCGGCGGATCCAGCAGCACGGTGGTGGCCCCTGCCGTAAAGCGAGCCAGCCAGGTGGACAACAATTCCTCGGCGGCGCCGGCGACGAATACCCCATTCGAGCGGCCTCGCGCGGCGGCATTGCGGGACGCGGCTTTGATGGCCAATTGGTCGAGTTCCAGTCCCACAAAAGACTCCACTTCCCCCGCCAATTCGATGCCGAAGAATCCGACTCCGCAATAGACGTCCACCAGATGGCGCGAGCCGCTGTCGCGCAATCGACGGCGGACGACTTCCACCAACTCAGGCAGAAGAAAAAAATTATTCTGGAAAAAGGAATCGGGCGGAACTTCCCAACCCTCCGGCGCGACGCGGAGGACCACCTTCAAGCCTCCTTTGGGCGGCGGGTTGGCCCGGACGCGCTGGATTTGCTCGTTCAGCACCGGCTCGGCAATGCGGCACTCTTCGATGTCCACCACCAGCCGGTTGTCCGCGCGAATGAAGCCGATGTTCAACCCTTGTTTGAACTTGTCCCATTGGCTGCGAATCATGATCCGGTTGCGATAGCCGTAAGGCCGGGGGCAGGGGACCATTGGCGCGATCTTGTCCGCCTCGAAACCGCCGAGCCGCTGAAAAATATCGCCGATCTGCTTGTGCTTGAGCCGCAATTGGGCCGGATACGCAATGTGTTGGTATTGGCACCCGCCGCATTGCCCAAAGTAACGGCACGCCGGCTCGACGCGGTCCGCGGAGCTTTGCACGACGCGCACCAGCCTGGCCCGCGCAAAACGCTTCCTGACCTCCGTCACTTCGACTTCGACGATTTCTCCAAGAACCACAAAAGGAACGAACACGACGAAGTCCTGAACCCGCGCCACGCCCTCCCCGCCGAAAGCAATGTCATCAATCGTCACCGTCAATTTGTCACCCGCCGTCAGACTCACGTCCTGACAGAATAGGGAACCCCGAACCCATCCGCAAACACAATGCGCGGAATTGGGCGGGGCGCGGCTGTGTCCCCAAGACCAGCCGCAGCGCGTAACCTAACCTCGGCAAGGCGGGGTTGCCCCGAGCCAATAGAAGTTTGTTCCGCTCGGGGCCCCGACAGATCCCCCCAGCTTTGTTTTAGGTCGGGGCTGCGCCGCCCCGATTTTTGCCTCCGTGCCGAAAAAATAAATGCGATATTTCCCCGGCTGGACCGGTTACACCGGTTACAGCCCTGCAAACATTGGGTCTTTTTGATGTTCCGACCGGTTACATTTTTATTTCGTGTACAGAAACCGGTTACAACCCAATAAACACAAGGGTTTTATGAGTTTTTGACCGGTTACATTTCGAGAAATGGCCTTTCGACCGGTTACATTTGCCGGTGGGTGGCCAAAAACGCGAAGGCGGGACCCGCCGGACGGACCGGCTGCACTCACTCGGAACGCCGGATTCATCCGGCAGCGACCAGGGATCGGACTTCCAGGTATCAAGCATGAGCTCTCCGGCCACCACCAACCAGCTCCACCGCCACAACCGCGAATGCTTTCGGGGTCCAGAACGCAGGGAGCACAAAATGGCCGGAATGCGGAATGACCGCGAACCCTCGCGAAATACGCGAAAAAGGCAGAACCATGAAGGGATGAATCGCCGCGAAAAGGCGCAAAAAGCGCAAAACCCGGAACGCTGATGGAAGGAATTTAACAGGAGGAAACCCCGAAAGCATTCGGGGCGCAGGCGGCTCCGATAACTGAGAGGGAAATCGGAATTGCCCGCAGAAGGCGACGAGCGAAGTGTTGACCGCGAAGCACGCGAAACGCGCGAAAATGACAGAAACAGGAAAAGATGAATCGCCACAAAAAGGCGCAGAGAGCACAAAACCGTTCGGACTCCGAAAGAAGAGCTCCAACAGAAGGAAAAGGAGATAACAGAGAAATCAGGGTAGCATGGGCGAGCTCCATTTCTGTTCCGGCTCCTTGTCAGCGGCGAATTTTTCCTGCTGGCTCATTGTTCCCCCCTGCTGGACCCGCCACAGCGCCACAGACCGCATAAACATTGGGTTTTTTTGATGTCGGACCCGCCACGCGAGCCGCCACGTGGCAGTAAAGCCGCCACAACCCAATAGACACGGGCCTTTTCTCAGTTTTCAACCCGCCACACCCAATATCGACGGGCGTTTTATGAGTTTTTGACCGGTTAAATTCCGTGCCGGGCGAGCTTCTCCGCGCTTCGCGCTCGCGGCCATCAACCACCGACTCTTTCGCTATCAACTATTTCGGAGGCTGCCGCAAAAAATTTCACAGGAGGCAACGGAGGAAACGGAGTTCTTGACCACAGATGGGCACGAACGGACAGGGACAAAACCTGGTGGAGCGAACCGGCCGGCAGTGCCTGCCAGCGTTTCGGCAAAACCGTGGAATTTACGATGCGAATGAACAGGTTCAACATTGACTTGCCTTCCGCCTGATGGTATTACCTTTTGGTATGACGAATACAACTATTGTCAGTGTAAAGATTCCGGGGCGGATTTTGGAACAGATACCACCCGCCGGCCACGGACGCAGCGGTTTCATTGTGCAGGCGATTGAGGAAAAGATCGCCAAGCGGAAACCGGTTCAGTGGAAACCAAAAACGCAACGCGGACGCCGGATGGCAGCGTTGCTAAAAAAAGGGCGCGCCGAACGTAGTCCGCTGCTTTCTGATGCGCAAGTAGAGCAGGAATTGAATGAACGCCGGGGGAGGAGATTTTGAAAACCTTTCTGGACAGCGGTGTCTTGCTGCATGCTTGGCGCGGAGAAACCCTCTCTGGCGCCGCCATGCAGGTCGTTGATGATGACACGCGCGAGTTTTTCACTTCACAAATGGTCCGCTTGGAACTTCTACCCAAGGCGCGCTTTGAAAAACGGCCAAAGGAGGTGGCGTTTTATGAGTCGCACTTTGCCGATTGTGTGGGCAGCCAGCCCTTGAGCCAAGAGCTTGGCTTGGAGGCTGAAAAACTTGCCGCCCGGCACGGTTTGGCAGGCCCGGACGCGCTGCAAATTGCCGCCGCCATTCGCCAAGGCGTGGAAGAGTTTTATACTTCAGAAAAACCCGGCAAACCGATGTTCCGGGTGAATGAAATCCGGGTTGTTTCGCTGTTCTCACTCTTGGATTGAATTTAAGCAAATCACACGGACAATGACAGATGGACGCAGATGGCGCGAAACACGCGAAAAAGGGCAGAAAAAAGAGGGGCAAAAAATGGACGGAAGAGGGGACAGAATCATTTGATGACAGAAACAGGAAAAGATGAATCGCCGCAAAAAGGCGCAAAGAACACAAAACCGGCCGGTCATCCTTCATCCCCTGCCAAGCCATCATACAGCACCCGGCCTGTTCGCTTGCCTACGACGACGATGGACGATGATTTCAACTCCAATGGGTTGTCTGGATTCTTATACACCACCCACACGTCCTTGCCTTTCCAACTGCCACGGGTGTAGATGTTCAGCCTCGCCGCCGCGCCATCCCGCACCGTCGCGCCTTCGAATATCCGCCTCAAAACATGCCTCCCCGCGCGCCGTCGCGCTTCGGCTGGCGTGATAGTTAGCCTTTTGCCACTTCGCCGCCACGGGCGCCTGGACGGCCTGAGATTGGTCTTCTTTGATTTTCTCCGTGGCTTGCGCGTATCGAGGGACATACAGCTCGGGATACTTGACTATTTCCGATTGATCTTTTGTCTGATTCTTTCCAAATCTTGCCCCTCCGGCATGACGAAAAGGCATTTGCCACCGCTGCGACTTTCCCATACTGCGCCGACAGAGCGTTTTTCCTGCGCATCCGCGTAGAGGTGTTCACCCTTGTACTCCACGACCAGCACTCGGCCGTCTTCCAGTTCGCAAACGAAATCAGGATAAAACCAGTCGGTCGATGTTTGCAAACGGAACGACGTAGATTTGCCCGAAAGATTTCTCAACCAAAACTTTATTTCTGGCAGGTCATCGAGAAATTGTGCGCATTGAAATTCCTCTTTTAGTTTGCCGCTTGGAGTTGTCCCCAGGAGTTCGCCGGGTTTCGGGCCAAAGTAATGTTTCTTAAATTGAAAGCCGCCCGCATAGAGCCAGCCTGGTTCGTAACTCATCGTCTTGAAGTTGATTGCGCGCCGGTCATCCACAGCCAGATCCGAGTTCGGCAAAAGGAATTGCTGGAACGCGGCTTTACGCTCGCTCGCGCGATGCTGCTGAATTCGCTCCTCGACTTGTTCCCGCAAGCGGAAGCGGTCCAGCGCCAGCGCGCCAATGTCCGCAATTGCAAATTTCGCCATCAGCCCCCGAATCACCTGCCGCAGGAATTCTGCCGACTCGCCGGCGGGAATGTCCTGGTGGTCGATATGGCGGTCGAGCCACGCCACCAGACCTTCCACTGACCAATCCCCGGTACCGCCGAGCGCGAGCACTTGCTGGTGCAGCTTGGCGACGAAATCCGTCGTTGGCGTCTCCTGCAAGATTTGGGTCTGCACTTCGCCCTTCTCGCCAATGTCCACTAGTCCGGCTTTGCCGGCTGGCCGCTTCAACGGGTCATAACCGTCCGAAAGCGAAGCATCTTTTGCGCTCAACTTCCACGGGTGTTCGAGCAGAAACGTGCTCTCGAACTCAAGCAACTGGCCATTCTCTCGCACGCATAAGAGGGGAACGATAAAATCCAACTGCCGCTCGTAAGGCGATGGTTCGCGCGTCTCGCCGCTGCCACCAAATGCTCTTTCCGCTTCACGCACAAATTGGACCGCTTCCGCCACTTTCGCTTTCGCCTCGGACGTCTTCACGCAACTCGTCAGCCTCTCCGCTTCTTCCTTGTCGAGTGGGACGACCACCGTGATTTCACCCTTGGCCACGTCCACACGCGCCTTGCCCGCGAGCGCCGCAACCTGCGCTTGCGCGACTTCGGCGTCAATATCTGCGGGCGAAACCTGCACGGTTTTTGGCTGCACGCCCAGCGGCAACGTGCCCTGCGGCACGGGAATGATGATTCGTTCCGCTTCCGCCGCCGTGAAGCCGTTGCTTTCGAGTGCTTCCCGTAATTCATTCAAGACCTCAGGCAACGAATCCGAAACGGAAAACGCATAGGCGCAATTCAAATCGGGATGCTGCTTCGCTTGCGCGTTCGGCAGGCGCAATATACGTCCGACGATCTGCTCGATGGCCGTGGCCGAGCGCGTTTCTTTCAGGCTGCAAAGCACGTAGGCAAACGGACAATCCCAACCCTCGCGCAATTTCTGGACCGTGATGATGAAGCGCACTGCCGGCTCTTTCGGGGATTTGATTTGGTCCGCACTTGGCAATTCGTCATTGGTGCCGACCGAGATTTTCACCTGGTTTTTCGCGACGCCGAACTCGGTCGCCAACCGCTCACGCAACGGCTCGCAGCCATCCACGCGCTCCGCTTGGAGCAGCATAATCGGCCGCAAATACTCGCCGGTCTTTTGCCCTTCGGCCACGGTCAACCTTTCCAGGTCAGCGCGAAGCGTGATGGCCTCCGACAATAATTGATCGCGCTGGCTTGGGTGGCGCGTGATGACACGTAACGGCAGCTTCACCATGTCCGCCGCTTTCAACTCCGAGGCCGACACATGGTGCAAGACGTTCGAAGGCGCGATGCCCTTGCGGGCGGGCGTAGCCGTGAATTCCACGATGCACGAGGGCATGACATTACCAAGCGTGGCGAAAGAAAGGTCCGTGCGGGCGTTGTGCGCCTCGTCCACAATCACGATCGGGCGGCGCAACCGCAGCATGTTGACCAATGAGGGTTTTGGCTTGCCATCCGCGCCCGGTAGCAAATCCCCAAGCCGATCGGCGGGCACGTTCAACAAATGTTCGGTGAAGGAACCGTTCTGGTCATACACCTTGCGACCGGTCGTGTCCTCGACACGAAATGATTGAATCGTTGCCACGATGACGACGGTTTGCCCTTCCACCGTCGCGCGCGACAGCCGCAACGCTTCCTCGATCGTCACCACCTCGACTTGGCCGCAGGACAATTCCAATGCGCGGCGGTAAGGATGGCGCGGGTCGCGCAACGCGTCGGCAGTCTGGTCAAGGATCGTGTTACTGGGCACGAGCCAAAGCACGACAGCCCTTTCGGCATGCAACAGTTCGGTAATGGCAATACCCGTGGTATGGCACGCCAGTAATGTCTTCCCGCCACCCGTGGGCACTCGCAGGCACACATAAGGCATTCCCGGCGCCAGGCCCGCCGATTGAACGGGAATGTAAGGCGTAAGCGGCTGGTTGTTTTTTGCCAGGACGTTTTGAAATGCCGCTTCCGGGTGCCCGTTTTTCGAGCAACGGCGGAAGAAATCAAAGAGCGAATCGAGCACCCGGGATTGATATTCTTTGGGCGTGATCATGACACTTTGATTTCGTAAGGCGTCTGCCGGACGATGATGCGCTCCGCCTGCAACCGGTCGCGGCCCAACAGGCAACCGGCGCAATAAACCACCTTTTGTCCGTCGAATTTGGGCAATTGCGTGAGCACACTCCGTGTCAAAATGTTTCCGCCGTTGGAGCTCTTGTCTCCAAGGATGCCGTTGAACAAAAGGTAAATGGCCACGCCCCGGCACTCACCAACCTTTGGTGAATTGGGCACACGTTCACGCGGGAGCGGCTCGCCCGTCTCCGTGAAATAAACGTGCCGAGCCAAATCGGCGAAGCAGACGGATGGTTTGATTTGCCCGTGCTCGTCGAATAACGGCTCGCCTATTTCGCAAAAGCGGAAGCCTCCGCCAAGTCCTTCAATTTCTTCGCCTCTGGCATTCGTGTAACCCAGCGCTACGCGCTTGACGCGCTCGGCAGTAATTTCGCGCGCGATTTTGGACTCCATCTCCACGAGGATGAAACGGCGGTTGCCGCCATCGGCTTTGTTCAAATTCAAAACGGAGTGGCCGGTCGTGCCGCTGCCAGCGAACGAATCAAGAATCAAGTCGCCCGGGCCACTGGCAATTTGCAAGACACGTTGAATCAGTCGGGTTGGCTTGGGTGTGATGAATACTTCCGCCGATGTTTGGAAATTTAGGACAGCGAGAAGTTCCTGCTTCGCCTCTTGAGTATGACCAACCTCGTGGTGCAGCCATAGGGTCTGAGGAGTAACGCCATCCTTCACATCCGAAATGAAGCGCTTGAGGCGGGGCATGTTGTCGCCCTTTGGTCCCCAGTGGATACGGCCATCCTTGTCAAGTTCCAGGAACTTCTCCCTCGCTACGCGCCAATACATTCCTGCGCCCGGCCCGGGAATGACACGCCCCGATGGACAAGTGATAGGGTACGTTCCTGCGGAATAGAAATTTCGGGCCTGTAAATCGCCCGACGTCCATGGGCCGCGCGCGTCGCTATCAGGATTCTTGTAGCGCCTTTTTGCTTCGTCGCTTCGCGGCACCAAATTCGGACGCCATACGTTCGCGTTCCGAGCATAGACAACCACATAATCGTGATCTTCTGAGAAATGCCGGGCAGTATTTTTTGGCGCGAAGACCTTTTGCCAGAGCACGGTGGTGACGAAGTTCGTCGGGCCGAAAATTTCGTCCATTATGAAGCGTAATGATTGAATTTCATTGTCATCGAGAGTAATGAAAATCGCTCCATCTTCGCGCAAGAATTGCCGGAGCAACGCGAGGCGCGGATACATCAAACAGAGCCATTTGTCGTGGCGGGACAGGTCTTCGGCTTCCTTGCCCACGGCTTTGCCCAGCCAATCGCGGATGAGCGGGCTATTGACGTTGTCGTTGTAAACCCAGGCTTCGTTGCCGGTGTTGTAAGGGGGATCGATGTAGATGCACTTGACCTGCCCGGCGTAATAAGGGAGCAGCGCCTTGAGTGCGACGAGATTGTCGCCTTCCACAATGAGGTTGCCCGCGCCAGGCTCCCCCACGGAAAGCTCCGGCACGTCGCGCAACAGGTGGAAAGGAACGGCGTTGTGATGGTTCACCACCGCCTCCTTGCCAATCCAATTTAAAGACGGCATGGCTGAATCGTTCGCGCGTCGTTCAGCCCTGTCTGGTGACTGTCTCCGTGGGATTCTTGGTGCCCGAAATAAAAGTGGGACGCACTTACTTACGTCTCACAACAGGCACCTCGGAAGGGCCCACGAAAGAACGCTTTCAGCGCGCCCCAGGCGGGGCGCGCATCGAGCGCTGTCTTTCGTTCGAAATTTCCGAGGTTTCGTTGTAAACAGCAGCCGAAGCTGCGCGAAATGATTTAGTTAAATTGTTTTCTGGTCGTTTGTTTTTTGACTGACGCGGCAAGACTACCGCAACCGCTGCGCGCCGTCAGCAAATTGTTCACGTGTTTCGCGGGAAATCGAGATCCGCCCCATGATTTTGCCAACCCATTCTTTTGCCCTTATATTTTTGCCTCATTCCCGTTTTTTCGCGTGTTTGGCAACCACGTTTCGCGAAGCGAAGGCCTCTTTCGGGGCACCCATCTTGTGGCGGCCTTGGGAAGGCAATTTCGCGGGCAAAGATTCGGGAGTAAATAATTGCGAAAATGCGAATATTTCTTGTGGACAGAACGTATAGTAAATGCAAGGATAAGGCGAAGTCTAAAGTTCAATGTCCAAAGTCTAAAACCCAACCGCGAATGCACTCGCTCACGACCTGCTCGCGATTTATCGGAGTACGGGGCGCGCCGAGGGCGCGAGTCCAGTCGGTGGGAAATCGCTTCAGGAGGCTCGGGGGGTCCGGCGAGACGCCGGAAACAGCGGCCGGGCCGGTCCCGCTCCCCACTACTTTTTTCGACCAAATTCGACCAATTTCGAGTGGTTTCGACCAATTTCGACCAAAAAACATGCGGGGCCCGCCTTCGCCAGCAGCAGCTCCGGCGCGGCAGGCCCCACGGTGGTCGCGGGTGGGGGCAGTCGATGGCCCGGTCGAGTCAAGCCTCGCGCCCTGGGCGCGCCCCGAACGCACCCGCTCGCGATTTATCGGAGTTTGGGGTTGAATTGTACTTGGCGGTAGGGCGGTCGCTGCCGCGCCGCCCCAAAATCGCGGTTTTGCGCCTCCCACTCGCGATTTATCGGAGTTGCGCTTCTTTGCGGCCAAGGGTGCGGTTGTTCTTTCAAAAATTGGGGCGACGCAGCAACGTCGCCCTACCTCGTACGTGGTAAGGCTGGCGCTGCCGCGCCGCCCTGAAGTGCCGGTTTTGCGCGCTTCGCGTGATGACGGGGTAGCCGCCGACGTGAGGAGGCGGGGGCCAAATCCGCCTCGTTACCTCGGCGGCTACGGCGTGGAAGCGGGGGCCAATCAAAGCCAATCAAGGTGAATCAAACCATGCCCCCTGTGAGAGTGGCGGCATCCTCGTTCCGCCGGGCGAGTCGCCCGGCAGAACAGCCAAGTTGGCTGTGCTACCCATGCTAACCATTTCGGACGGGCGCGTCGCCCGTCACCCAATGCACAATCTGGTTCGCCGCGGCCTCCGGCGCGGTGCCCAGGACGTTGTGGTCGGCGCGCCAGATGATTTTGTAATCGCGCAGGGCTGGGCAATTGCGCCGCAACCAGCGTCGCACCGGGTGCCAGGGCACGATGGGGTCGAAGGCGCCGGTCAATGCGTAAACGGGAACTGTTGTGTTCCGGGCGATGGCGCAAGGATTGTTTTGGGCGATGAGATGCAAACGATGTTTGGCTGCCTGCCGATCCTGGTCCGTCAGGTTCGCGATGAAATCCCGGATGCCCTCGAGGATTTCCGGCGAACGACGAAAGCGAAATCGCGCCGCCCAGGCATAGCCAAAGAGGATGCGCGTCAGAATGGAGAACGAAACTTCTCCGCAGAAGCGTTCGGCCAGCCGCACGCCCCCGCCATAGGGATGGCGCACAAAGCCTCCCGCCAGGACCAGCCCCTCGACCTGAAATCTATTGCGCGCGATGATGGGCCAAACGACTTGCGAACTGAACGATTCTCCGAGCAGCCAGCCGCGGGAAATGCCTTGAGCGGCCAGCGCTTGTTCGATGGACGCGGCGTGGTCGTCCAGCGACCATGTCAAAGTGGCAGGATACGACACCTCGACGAAGCGCAAGCGTCCTTCCAGGGCGTGGCGGAAGGCGCCGATGAGTTTCCAGTTGCCGTGCAGGCCGGGCAAATAAACCAGAGTCGGCAGCGCGGCGTCGCCGTGCGCGCGTATCTCCAACTGCATCGGCTGCGAATCCAGCGGCGGCTTTTCCATCCCGACGGAATCAAAGCCCTTTTGCTTTTGATCTTTCAAGCGCCTCCGCTATGGCGGCCCCATCCTTCAACGCATAGGCCGGGCGCGGGTGTTCCGCATCGAAAACGGCAAGCGAGCCTTCGTCCACGGTCGTATCCGCTTCGTCGATTTTGCCATCGGGCGTCGTCACGGCTTTCAAGTTCAAGCCCAGGTGTTTGGCCATGAAGCGATACATTGCCTCGCGTTTCGATGGACCGTAATCATGCCCTTCGCTGGCAAGATGAACATTTTCGACTCGATCCTCCGCATGGTAGATTTTGTAAACACTGCGGATATAAGGAAACTCGACTTGCGTCACGTTCTTGGTCCAGTCCTTGCCGTCCGAAACGATGAGCATCGGTTTCGGGGCAAAGAGGGCGGCGATTTCGGCGTTGTCCGTATCGTGCCGGTCGCTGTGATGAATCGGCAGGCCGCTTTCGCATTTGCAGCCGCCGAAAAAATGAGCCGACACCATCACGACGGGCGCGCTCACCGCCAGTCGGTCGTCCACGGCGCCGAGGAGAAACGTTTGCGTGCCGCCGCCGGACTCGCCCGTGCAGCCCAATCGTTTGGCGTCCACGTCCAGCAACGACGTCAAAAAATCCAAAGCCCGGATGCTGTCCCAGAGCTGCAACGTAAGCACGTTTGCGTCGTCGTGTTTGGCCTGGGTCGAGTCGGTGTAACCGACCATGTCGTAAGCGAACACCACGGCGCCCATGCGCGCCAACATCGCCGAACGAATTTGGGTTTGCGGGATCACCCGACCGCGGACGAAATGACCATGGGGACAAAGCACGCCGGCGAAAGGCCCCTTTCCTGCGGCTGGGCGGTAAAGGTTGCCGGTGACGAAAAAGCCCGGCAGGCTCTCGAAAGCAACATTCTCGATGGTGTAGCCCTTGCATTGGCGCTTACCCCAGATGATGGGCTTGAGGTCGCAGCGGGCCGGGAGGGGAGTAAGATGGGCCTCGCGCAGGATCGATTCGCGGATATTCTTTGCGCGCGCTTCCCACTCGGCGCGCGTGTGCCAGGATTGCGAAAAACGGGCCAGTTGTTCGCGACCCTGCTCCTCGGTTTGCCGCGGCTCATTCATCGGCAGGTCCGCCGCCGCTGTGGTCAGAGCCACCGCGAACGGCAGGATTTTGCCAAGGCGTCCGCAAAGTTTAATCCAGCGCCACGAATTCACTGGGTCAATTCGATTTCCACCCGCGTCCTGGCTTCCAAGTGCAGAACCAAACGGCCTTCCTTCTCGAAGAATTGGTTGTCGCCGTTTACTTCCTCTGTCGTGCCGTTGATCTTCAATCCCGGCTTGCGAGTCAGACCGTTGATGAGAACAAAGTAAGGCCGATGCGCCCAACTCTCGATTTCGAAACTCACTTTGCCGGCCTCCTCGGTCGCGCTTTTGAATTCGCCGGGAGCGTGAACGCGCAGGCCGCTCTGGCGGAAGCATTGGAAATCGTAAACGGGCCGGCGAAACAACTGCGTGGCGCAGGATTCGAGCGTTCCCGGATTGATGGCGGGTTCGTTTCGTTGCTGGCTGCGCAGCACAAAAGAGTCGGGCAGCAAGCCTTGCCTGGCGGCGTCGCTGGCGGGGAACGATTGCTGGATGCCGGAGCTGGTGATGCCGTCCGCCAAAGTTTTCCAGGGTCCGTCGGGGTCATTGCGCGCGAGGCGGTAAAGGCCCTCGGCATAAACCAGGCCGCACCATTGCACGGGCAGCCCGAGCCAGACAGGAGCTTTCCATTGCGTCGCGCCATACACCGCAATGGTGCCGTAGCGGCCAACCGGCTTATCGGTGGGGTCGTTCAAATAAACGAACGGCACGCCCGTCCAGGCCCAATAGCGGGCCTGCTCCAGAAAATAGCGGTCGCCGCTCAACTCATAGCCCAATGTATACGCACGGACCATCAAGCCGGACGCCAGGATGTCCGGCGTGTGCAGCGGCACCTCCCAGGTTTGGGCGCCGCGCGGCACGCCGTCGCGGAAGACGTCCATCGCCCGCAGACGCTCCAAACTCGCGCTCACCAATTCGCGGTCGCCGGAGAAAGCCGCCGCTTCGAGCAAATCGAGGACTGGCCTCGCGGTGAAGCCGTTTGCCTCGTTGGTGAAATATGTCCTGGCCAAATCAACTCCGCCCGGGTTCGGCGAGTAATGGACCGATCCATCGGGCGCGAATCGTCCAAGCAGTTGATGCCCGGTCTCGTCGGCGCGCGCGGCGTTCTCGGCCACGTGGCCGAACAGCAACGAAGCGACCGGATAATGCACGTGCCCGATGGATGCCGAGTTCCAATCCGCCGGCGCGATGGGTGCCAGCACGTCCTTGACGGAGTCGTTGAGTCGCCTCGCAAGGTCCGGCTTTTCCGCCACGCTTGCGAGCCAGGCCATCCACACCGCAGGGTCGGCCATGTGGCCGAACGGGAAGTTCGGCAGGTCCGCGTGGCGAAACATGTTGCCCGAACGGATTTGGGAATCGAGCCATCCGCCGGCCGCAAGGGCGGCGTATTTCTGCAATTCGGCGCGGGGTTCGGGCAGCGGCGGCAGGCCGCGCAAGGCGACATATTGTTCGATGGCGGGCACGACGCTTTTTCCGAGTCCGCCCAGCAGTGTGGCCTGCAATACGAGCGGCTGATTCGCGCGCAGAATCTCGGCGGCGCGCGGAAGCAGGCTACCTTCGACGCGGTTCCTGCCGTCCGATCCGGGAAAGAGCAACCCCATCACGTGGCCGCCGGAGCCAAAGTGGCGATCAGGCGAATCGAAAACCGCGCTGAATTGCGGGCGCGGCTTCCAAGTCAGCGCCACATACAGGTCCGCGTTCTGAATCACCATGAGCGGGAAGGTGATTTTCAGATTGTCGGGCACCTGGCGCCTGGAGGCGGGGCCAATGACATCGGCCTCGGAACTGCTGGGCTCGTTGTCGAGGTATTCCAGGCCGGCGAACAGGCCCTGGCCTTTGGTTCGACCAAACGATCCCGCGCCGGGAAACATCACGAACATCGGCAGGAAGGCAACGGCTCGATCTCGGTTGACCTTGATCCGAACTTCCATCGGGATTGCGCCGGGATGCGAGCCGGCCCAAAGGTCCGGGCCGAAGAAGAGTTGGTCGATTTCCCACGTCGCGCCGCCGCTATCGTCGCCGCGAAACTTGAGTTGTATCCGGCCTTTCTCCTTGCTTACGGTGAGCATTTTGTGCGCGGCATTGGCGAGGTCGAGCCAGCGGAGTTGGCCGTCGCTCAACCAGCCTATTTGCGGATGGTTCAGGCCAATGGCCATTGGTTCGCCGTCCACCTTGAGGACAAAACTTCCCAAAGCCTCGCGTGTGTGAACGAGTTCGAGATTTCCGGAGCGAATCGTCAAGCCAACGCCTAACGACGGCACAGTCGGCGCGGGCCATTGGGGCGCGGCCGCGTCGGCGGGGAGGGGGACTGGGGCTTGCGGAACGTCGTCCCCCTTAGCTCCCAGGACGAAGACCGCCGCCGAACACAAGTGAACACAGATGAAGCCGATTGCCTTTTTCGGGTGCATTGCAAATTCGCGTCGCACTTTGGCCCTGGAGCGCGCGGCAGGCAAGACGGAATTATTCGCGAGCCGCTTGCATTCCGGCGTTCCCGCAGTAAAGTATAATTGTGACTTCGGCGAAGTTTGCAGGCGTTCGGATCTGTGGCGCTGAAGCACCGGCCCAGTGTCGGCTCAGAGGGAACCGGTGATTAGGATAGTGCATGTCGCTGCTCGAAGCGTCCAAGGCGGGGCAAGTCCCCGGCGGGAGAAGCGCATTGATTGTGGAAGGCGGGGCGATGCGCGGGGCCTGGTCGGCGGGCGTGCTGGCTTGGCTGCACGAGCAAGGCCGGAGGCAGTTTGACCTCGTCTACGCGGCTTCTTCCGGCGCCTGTTCCGCGGCCTATTTCGTCGCCGGAATGTGGGAACCCGGCCTGGGCATCTGGCGGGATTTGGCCTGCCGCGCCGTCCGCAAAACCAACTTCCTTCGCCGCAAGCCCATCATCGACCTTGCCTATTTGGTGGATCACGTTTTTCGCCAGGACGTGCCGCTTTCGGTCGAAGCGCTGCAACGGACGCCCACGCAATTCTACATCGTCCTGACCGATTGCCACACGGGCGAACCCGTTTATTTCCACGCGCGCGACGAGCGGGTTTTCGAAGCGCTCCGCGCCACCTCGGCCATGCCGCTGGCGACGAGCGGGTTTGATTATGTGGAAGGACACCCATTTGCCGATGGCGGCCTGTCGGATCCCATTCCGATCGCGCGCGCCATACACGACGGCGCGGCCGATATCACGGTCGTGCTCACCCACAGCCTGGACCTTCGTCTCAAACCGTTGCCGCGCTGGCTGGGGCGCTTCGCCTATCCGACGTTTCCGAAGGTCGCGCAAGCGTGGACGGAGCGGCAACACCTGGCATACAACACCGCGCTCGACCTGATCAAACACCCGCCCCAGGGAATTCGCCTTCTGGTCTTTCGTCCCTTCCGACCGCTGCCGGTATGGCTCTTCTCGACCTCACGCAGACGAATCGCCGCCGCCCTGGCCAGCGGCCGCGAAGAGGCCGGCGAACAGATCGGCTGGGCGGCACGGGCGGAGGAGCAAAGACTCTAGGCGTCGGCGTGATTCGCTTTGATCCGGTTTGATTGGGCTTGATTGGGGGGGATTGGGCACACGTCCCCTCCCGCAGGCATCACACCGGGAAATATTTCTATAGCGGTATTAAGCGGTATTAGATGATCGGAATTCATTAATCATTAGTCATTGTTCATTTATCATTTTCGGAGTCCTCGATTGCCGGGGACCCGCCTTCGCAAGGCTTCGGCGCGGCAGGCGAGGGTGAGGAGGATTACGATT
>Ga0073928_10002045_pt1 | contig 36464 bp, 28 predicted proteins | sample PaiPotPPA55metaG_FD_76969 | JGI IMG/M metagenome (GOLD analysis project Ga0073928, IMG submission 76969) | Iron sulfur acid spring bacterial and archeal communities from Banff, Canada, to study Microbial Dark Matter (Phase II) - Paint Pots PPA... ... | reverse complement strand
TGCAAGCAAGGGTTTTGGGTTCATCCAGCGCCAGTCCGGCGAGGACGTTTTTGTCCACTTTTCCGCGATTCAGGCGGAGGGCTACAAATCGCTGAACGAAGGCCAGGCGGTTGAATTCGAAGTTACCCGCGGCCCCAAGGGCCTGCAGGCAGCGAACGTCACCAGCCTGTAGTCAATTTGGGCGAGTCGGCGACCGCCGGCTCGCCCTTTTTTTTCGGGCACCATCTGGAACTCATGAGCACAAACGTCATCGTCCAATTCGTTGGCTTCCAATCCAAACCGCTGGTCCGCGAATACACTTTTACCGTACGTCATCCCTCAACAGAACCTGAAGAATTCACGTTAGCCATCCCGAATGAGGCGTTCGATTCACGCCGCGTCCGTTATCAGGATGCACCGGACATCTGTTCGCATAAGCTTCACAGCGAGCTGGCTGCCGCCGAAAATCACCCAGCGAAGAACCATTTCCGCCTTTCTAACGAGGAATTGGACGCATATCGCACCGCCCACGCACCAAAGCACCCGAAATACCCCTACGCGCCAAAGCCCGATCAAGACTCAGACTCCTAGCCGATTCGCACGCCGCACTTCCTTTGCTGCTTCCATCGATTCATTGCAACGCTGAGGGACCTTCTCAGACCTTATGTTTTTCGGCAGAAGCCCGGTGCAGCGCTACCAAACTTGCGGCCAAGTGCGCGATTTCGCGCCGTCGCAACAGCTTTCGTAAGTTCAATTCTTCGCGGCACCGCCTTTGTTTCGACAGCTTTCTCCAGCGCGGTGTCGTGATATGTTTGCGGGCAGCGAGTCAATTCAACCTGCGGGGTAGAGACGCAACGTTGCCGCCTTCCTCTGACCCAACAACCTCTTCAACCGGTCGCGAGCTCCTGTCTGATTCGGGCGCGAGGACATCAATACTTCCTCAAGTCGGCAGATTCTTGCATCATCACATTTGGAAATGCCTCGCGATCTCCGCCGCAGTTCTAACTCCTTGCTTCTGGCACAGGAATATCGAAGCGGGCGATCTGGGCAGCCACCTCTACAACGCTTGGCTCGCGCAGTTGATACACCACGGCGAAGCGCCCGGATTATGGATCGCGCGCCAGTGGAACAACGTTCTGTTCGATTTCTTGTTGTCTGGACTCGGCTCGATTTTCGGCCTGCGCGTCGCTGAGAAAATCGCAGTCTCGCTCGCCGTGCTCGTTTTTTTCTGGGGAGCGTTCGCGCTCGTCTGCGCAGCCGCGCGGCGCGCCCCTTGGTTTCTCGTGCCGCTGTTGGCAATGATTTCCTACGGCTGGACGTTCGAGCTTGGCTTTTTCAACTATTACATTTCGCTTGGGCTATCGTTCTTCGGCATCGCGATTTTCTGGAGAGGCTCTGCGCGCGAACGTCTCGGGTCTCTTGCGCTCGCGCCGCTGGCTTTTCTGGCCCATCCTCTCGGAGCAATCTGGCTGGTCGGCATCGCGGTTTATTTGGGCCTTTGGGAAATCGTCCCGCCTCGCTTTCGAATCAGCGTGTTATTGGCGGTAATCGGGATGCTGGTCGCCTTGCACTTTTTTCTAGCACGCTACTTCATCATGGATTCGCCCGACGAACCGCTCTATACGTTCACCGGGGCCGACCAATTTCTATTATTTGGCGCACGCTATCGAATCCCAGCGGCAGCCGCCGGATTATTCATCGTCATCGTACTCGCGGCCGATGCGGTCCACCGGCGACGCGAATTGGCCTTTTGGAAATATTACCGGATTCCGGCGGAGCTTCTCTTGGTGCTCGCGGTCGCTGTCGTGGCGCTCCCCGACGGAATTCATCTGCCGCAATATCCTGCCGCCGTGGCTCTCCTGACCGAACGGCTCACGTCAATCACCGCCGTATTGTTTTGCTGTCTGCTCGGAGCCGCGCGCCCTCGGCGGTGGCATCTGCTTGGCTTCGGCGCGATCGCCGCCGTTTTCTTTTCGTTTCTGTTTCAAGACGCCGCGGTAATAAACCGGATGGAGGCGAACGTCGAGCGGCTGGTCCGCACGATACCCCGGGACCAACGCGTGATGGCAACGATTGTCACGTTTCCCGGGTCGCGCGTGCTGATCCAGCACATCGTTGACCGCGCTTGCATCGAGCACTGTTTCAGCTACGGGAACTATGAACCAGCCACGCAGCAATTCCGCGTCCGCGCTCGCCTCGGCAATCCTTACGTGATGACGAACGATCGCGACACCGCCGCGATGGAAGAGGGATTCTACTCCGTCCGCCCGCAAGACTTGCCTGCGTGGCAAATCTACCAGTGCAGCCTCGCCGGGACGGATTTGTGCATCCGGCCACTTGGCGCCGGAGAGGACAACGATGAGACCGGAGTGCATCCGGGAATTCAGGCCGGTGCACCGCCCAAAACAAACATCTCCGCAGCGCCCGCGGGATCGAATCAGTAGCGGTCGATACAACCGGAGAAGTTTATTTACGGCGATAGCAAGCCGAAGACAGCGATGCCGGTGGCCGTGGGCAGAAAAACTCTCCCGTTGGCAATCACAGGCGTCACGAACTTGCAGTTGGCATTCGTCGGATAGTGGTCGCGCGTGCCGGATTGATTGCTGTTGTAAAGCTCTGTCGCCAGGTTCGTCGCGTCGTAGGCGTGCAGCACGCCTCCTGTGCTCCCGCTTTCCATCGCCCAGACGATTCCGTTGGAAGAGCCGTTTGCCGAGATGCTGGGCGTCGCTCCCGGGTAACCGAACGGTGTCGAAGATTGCGAAGTTGGCGTGGCAGAGAGCTTTGCGTTTGAAATTGTGAACGCTTGTAGAGCGCTGCTGACAGAAGCGAAGTAGACCGCATTATTGAAGTACGCCGAAGTGGACCATACACCATTCGGCAATGCGCCGTCGAGTTCCTGATAGATGGCGTTATCGTTTGTTGTGTTGAACTTCCCCATCAAGTCGCGATTTACGACGTAAATCCTTTGGTCCTTGCCTGCGCCAACCGCGAGGTGCCACGTATTCCCCATGCTGTCCTTCAAGTCGGGTAAGACCAATGGCCCCCCGGAACCAAGATCGGTATCGTGGCTTGTCTCGATATCTGTGTCATGCATGTTGAAATAATCCGTGACCTGGAGTACGCCGCTCACAAGCGAGATTTTCAGAAAGCCGTTGCCAAAATCCCGGTCCACCGGGAATGAATTCGCGTCGAGCGTGTCATCGAAGGTGCCGTTACCGCTCAGGACGTAAAAATTCCCGTCTGAGTCCGCAGCCGGGCCGGCACCCGCTCCCCAAAACGCGCCGAGACTTCCGTTTGGAGTGACGTTCAGGACGCTGGTCTGCTGAAGCGTGGCTTCGCTGTATCCCATGATCCAAGCCTGATAGGGACTAAAATCGCAGTGCGAAGCCCACGTTGTATAGATAACGCCATTCAGGAGAAGCAGCGCCGATCGCTCTTTGTATTGCTTCGGATCGAACGTTGCCACCTGTCCTGCATGTCCTGGTAGCGGAAACGTTGCCTGGATGGTGGTGGGGCTTCCTGTCTGTTCCGCTCCCGTCGTGAGGTCAAGCGCATGCAGACGCTGAAAATAATTCGAGCCATTCTTTGACATTGCGACGGCGAAAATCGTGCCGTGGGCCCCAGCTTTCAGGTCAATCACGGGAGTGGACGTGATACCGATTTCCGGCTGCACCTGGTTGCAACCGCGATTGTCGCTGCTAGTTTCGTTCGCACCGAGGAGCGACGTCTTCCAGAGTTGCGCGCCCGTATCCGCGTCGAATGCAAACACGGTGTCGTGTTCAGTGGCCACGTACAAAACGTTGTGCGACGCGCCGGCCACTGTGAGATTCGAAACGTAGAGAGGTTCAGCATCGACGAGCGCCGTACTGGCGCTGCCTTCGAGCGTCGAAAAGAATCCAGTCTTCCCAAAGGTAGCGGAATTCACATTCGCTGTGGTCAGCGTCGTTTCGTTCAGATTCTGTCCGGTGCGTGCGTTGTCGTTGTGATAGGTGAGAACGTTGGCCGAACCGGTCGACACCGAAGTAACAGTGAGCGTGGCCGGACTGCTGGTGACCGAACCGGCGGAGTTCGAGACCATCACTTTAAACGTTTCGCCGTTGTCACCCGCCGTTGTTGCAGGCGTCGTGAAGCTGGGAGAATTTGAATTCGGGATATTCGTCGTGCCCTGGATCCATTGATAAGTAAGCGGCGCGGTTCCGCTGGCAACGACGGTAAATGTCGCCGTCGCTCCCACCGTGACGCTCTGGTTCACAGGCTGCGTCGTGATGGCCGGTTTTGTGGACGATGTCACCGACAGAGTCGCCGCATTGCTGGTGGCGCTACCAGCCGAGTTGGTGACGACCACTCGAAACGTGGCGCCGTCGTCACCCGCCTGAGCGGCGGGAGTGGTGTAGGTGGAGGAATTGGCGTTCATGGTGATGTTCGCCATGTTCTTCTGCCACTGAAACGTGAGCGGAGCTGTGCCACTGGCTGCGGCAGAAAAAGTAGCAGTCTGCCCGACCATGACGGACTGGGATTGCGGTTGCGTCGAAATCGAGGGCGCTGTGATCATACCCATCCCACCGCCGCTCTGGCATGCGGCGTTGGCGATGCACAGCCCGACTACCATCATGGATCGTATGAGTACGGTGGTCCGAGAGTTCAAGAATTGCACCTCTGGGAAAAATTAGTTCGATCGTGAATCCCGATCTCTCGCACGGAAGTCGCTAGCCGCTGAGCATTCTTATCAGACTCATCGGCTCTATCGGCAGTCCGGCCTGATTCGTCATAGTTTACCCCGATGCTGAGAGGAGTGGGACCTGTTCCAGGGGCTACATTTGGAACAGTTACGCCCGAACAGTGTGGGAGCGAACTTCGCGATTCAGCGACGATTAGAAATTTGCATATCGCTGATTCAAAGCAGCTTAGTGTAGATTCTAATAGGTATCCTCTGTCGATTAGAATCGCCCGGAAATCGATGAATTCGCTTCGATACTTTCCCGCCGGCGAGCGCACAATTCGGCAACGGCCCGAGGGTTCCCGAGTTTCTGCGCGAGTAGCAATGGACCGGGCCGGTGCTACGCGCGGACGGACAAGTGGGACCGTCTCGCCGCTGTGAGTGCGGCGTCCTTGCCCTCTTACATCGACTTTGTCGTGTGCCGACATTTAGCCAGGATTATGCTGGCACGAAGGCGGGAGAATTTCAAGAGGTATTTCTTAAATGTTAAGAAGTCATTCAGAGGAACGATTCAGGTGGAACGCGACGCATCGTGATCGCGCCGGGTCATTTGCGTGCGTGTTTAGTGGGCGCGCGAAGGAAGCAGGTTACGAAGCTCGGGGCGGCCGCTTGGCGAAGGCGCGCGAGCTTCTTTTGCTCTCGCAGCCGGCGACAAAGGCGGTTGCGGCGCCGCTGGCGGGAGCTCGACCTCAATTGCCGAAGGCGCATGTTCCGGCGCTTGCTGCGGACTCGAAGCGTTACTTGCGGATTCGCGCAAAAGCTGCCGAAGACGGAAGCGCGCCTTGTGCAATTGAGATTTCGAATTTCCGACCGAGCATCCGCGAAGCTTGGCGATTTCCTCGTGTTCGAAGCCTTCGACGTCATGGAGAACGAACATGGCCCGGGAACCGGGTGGCAGCTGTGCAATCGCGCGATCGAGGGTCAGGCGGTCGACCACGCCGGCGAGGCGGAGGTCCCGTGCTCCGGGCTCCCAGTGATGACCTTGCGCCTGGTCGTCGCATTCATTCATTTCCTCGATGGAAGCAACGACGTGGGACTTCCTACGGAGGCGCATGAGGACGATATTTACGGTGAGCCGATGCAGCCAAGTGGAGAACGCGGAATCGCCGCGAAAACTTCGGATCTTTCGAAACAACTGGAGAAACGCATCCTGCGTTAGATCTTCCGCTTGCGCCAGGTTGCCTCCAACCATGCGCATACAGAGGGAATAGACTCGCCGGCTATGCAAGCGATAGAGACATTCGAAAGCGGCGGGATCGCCTCGCTGGGCCAACCGAATGGCTTCCGACTCCGCCAGACTGCAGGATTCCGCCAAGGGCATTGCCCCCTTTGATTGCGTAACTGAAACGGCGGCGGTTTTATTCCGGATACTTCGAGCAGCGAGTGCGAAAGCATAAGCGTCATGTTTCCATTCAGTTGCAAAGACGCGAATTTCGGGGCGCCAAGGAACATCTACAACAAGAAGCACAACGGGCGCACCCAGGGGAAGTAAGCGGGCGCACTGAACGACGAACACCGAGGCCCGGCTTTCGTGCCCGGCCCCTTTTGAACGCGGTCATGGCAGTCGCAAACTGACGCTGCTTGACAACGCGTTTCTCGATACCTAAACTCAGCGCCATTCAGATTCCCTCAAAGGAAAATCTCATGCGACATGCGAAAAGCTGGGCAGCGGCCCTCGTGATTTCGGCTGGGCTGTGGATGGGGGCGGGCGGGGTTGCGCGAGGGCAAGATGCGCCGGCGTACAAGGTCGATCCATCGTGGCCGAAACAGTTGCCGAACAACTGGATTATCGGCCAGGTGGGAGGGCTAACGGTGGACCGCGAGAATCACATCTGGGTGCTGCAGCGTCCCGGGTCTGACACTGTGGATGAGCTAGGCGCGGCACAGAATCCGCCGCGCTCGGAGTGCTGCGTTGCGGCGCCGCCGGTGCTGGAATTCGACCGCGAGGGTAACCTGCTGAAGTCGTGGGGAGGGCCGGGACAGGGCTACGATTGGCCCACGACGGAGCACGGTATCTGGGTTGAGAAGGACGGCAGCGTGTGGATCGGCGGGAACGCGCCGGGCGACCGGCAGATCTTGAAGTTTACGAACGACGGGAAATTCATTCTCCAGATCGGCCATCCTTCAACGTCGCCGGTGAACAGCGCGGACACGACGATGCTGGGGCGGCCCGCCGGAATCGAGGTGGACGAGGAGGCGCACGAGGCATTCGTCGCCGACGGCTACGGGAACAAGCGGCTCATTGTGTTCGATTCGAAGACGGGAGCGTACAAGCGGATGTGGGGTGCGTACGGGAATGTGCCGAGCGACGCCGATCCGGGCGCGTATAACCCGGCGAACGAGGCGGACCAGCAGTTTCGAAATCCAGTCCATTGCGTGCGCATTTCGAACGACGGGCTGGTGTACGTATGCGACCGCACCAACGACCGGATTCAGGTTTTCACGAAGCAAGGAAAGTTCGTGAAAGAATTTTTTGTGCGCAAAGAAACGCTGGGACAGGGATCCGCGTGGGCGTTTGCGTTTTCGAGCGATGCGGAGCAGAAGTACATCTTCCTGGTGGACGGCGAGAACAACGTGTTCTGGACGCTGCGGCGCAGCGACGGCAGCGTGCTGGGAAAGACCGGGCACAGCGGGCGGAATGCGGGGCAATTTCATTGGGTGCATCAAATCGCTTCGGATTCGGCGGGAAATCTATATACGGGCGAAGTGGATAACGCGAAGCGCATTCAGAAGTTTGTGCCTGCGGGGGCGAAGCGATAGCACTGGGCGGCTAGGCTTTCGCCGGCGGGACTACCGAGTACAGCACGGCAACAAAGTGGCAGATGCTTCCGGCCATGACAAAGATGTGCCAGATGGCGTGATTGTAAGGCACGCGCTTCGACGCAAAAAACAGGACGCCGATTGTGTAGAGCAGGCCGCCCGCGACCAGCCAGATCAATCCGGCGGTTGGAATCGCTGCGAAAAGCGGCTTTACCGCGATTAGCGCGAGCCAGCCCATGGCGATATAAATCGCAGTGGACAAAATTTGAAAGCGATCGACGAACCAGACCTTGAAGACAATCCCCGCGGCCGCAAGCGCCCATACGACGCCCAGCAGCGACCAACCCCACGCACCGCGTAGATTGACCAGCAGGAACGGCGTGTAAGTCCCAGCAATCAACAGATAGATGGCGGAGTGATCGAGAATTTTCAGAACGCGACGGAAATGCGGCAGGGGAATTCCGTGATAAAGGGTCGATGCGGTATAGACGCAGATAAGCGTGGTTCCGTAAATAGCGCAGCTGACGATGTGCCAGGCACTTCCGCGCACGGAGGCCAACACAAGCAAGACAACGAAACCGGCAATACTCAGCGCTAGGCCGATGCCGTGCGTGATGCTGTTGGCCAGCTCTTCGATTGCAATGCGAGATTTGAGTTTTCGCGGCATGAATTTTACCCGTACAACATTTACGCGCATTTGAATTGTTCGCTGGTGGGGCGTTTATAGCAACCAGCAATTGCTTATGCGGCGCATTTAAGGAAATTATGGGATCCGCGATTCGAGCAGGTAGGCTAGGCGGATTCGGCCGTGGTGGGTTCGTCGCTATGAGCGGCGCGCACGGCAAGCGGCTGCTTGCGTCCGTAAATCCACGCGCCGATGCGCCACGCCAGCAAAATGCCGACGAGAAATGCGTATTGCAGCGGCTTGCGGACGTCAGACTTCACGAGCCAGTAGTAGTGGATGACTCCGGCGATGGCGCTGAGATAAATCGCGCGATGGAGCAATTGCCAACGTTTGCCGCCGAGGCGTCGAATCCAACCTGCGGTAGAGGTGATTGCGAGAGGAATCATCAGGGCGAAACCGACGAAACCCACGGTGATGAAGCGGCGCTTCTGCACGTCTTTCCACATTTCGGCGAAGTCGAAGAATTTATCGAGGCCGATCCAGGTGCTGAAATGCAGGCAGACGTAGAAGAATGCGAAAAGGCCGAGCATGCGGCGAAAACGAATGAGCTGCGGCAGGCGCAGGATTTTTCGAAGGGGCGTGACCGCGAGCGTGATGATGAGGAAGCGAATGGTCCAATCGCCCGTGAAATGGGTAATGAACTCGATCGGATTCGCGGTGAGATCGTGGTGGAGTGCGCGCCAGATGAGCACGAAAAGAGGCGTGAGGCAGAGGAGGAACACAGCTACTTTGGTCCACTTGCTTGTGAGGATGGAATTCACGCGATTGCGGCTCAGTAATTTTTGCGAAGGTCCATGCCGTTGTAGAGGCTCGCGACCTGATCCCCGTAACCATTGAACATGAGCGTGGGACGGCGGAGAAATTCTCCGAGGCGCCGTTCTTTCGCCTGACTCCAGCGTGGGTGATCGACCGTTGGATTCACGTTGGAATAGAAACCGTATTCGTGAGCGTTCGTGATATTCCAGGTGGTGGGCGGCTGTTTTTCCACGAAGCGAATTTTTACGATTGATTTGATGCTTTTGAAACCGTACTTCCAGGGGATGACCATGCGCACCGGGGCGCCGTCCTGATTCGGAAGCGTCTCGCCGTACATGCCGACGGTTACGAGCGCGAGTGGATTCATAGCTTCGTCGAGACGCAGGCCTTCGACATACGGGAGTTCGATTCCGGCGGATCCGGAAAGGGGCATCTGTTTGCGATCGAAATAGCTTTCAAAGGCGACGTACTTTGCTTTCGCAGTGGGCTCGACCAGATTCGCGATCGTGCTGAATGGAAAGCCGATCCACGGCACCACGATCGACCACGCTTCGACGCAGCGATGGCGGTAGATGCGCTCCTCGAGCGGAGCGAGCTTCATGATTTCGTCCATCGAGAATTTGCGTCCCTTTTTTACTTCGCCCTCGACGGAGACGGTCCACGGAGTGGTGATGAAATTCCTGGCGTTCTGGGCGGGCTCTTCCTTCCCGGTGCCGAATTCGTAGTAATTGTTATAGTGCGTGACGTCGTTTTCGGAGGTGGCTGCTTCGGTGGTGCTGTAGGGCCACTTTGTAACACCGGTGATCTTAGTTGGGACCGAGCCGGTGCCAGGGCCGTCGAGAAGGTAGGCATACTTCTTCCAGCCGGCGACTGCGGCGGTGGTTACCAGCAAACCGAGCAGGAAATTCCGGCGGCCCATATATAGACCTTTGGGCGTGACGTCGGAATACTTTAGATCGGGCGCTCGTTTCGTGAGCATTCGTGCGATTCTCCTACTACATCCCTCTCTAATAATACGCGGAACACTACAAATTGGATGCTGGAAATGGCAGAAGAATCGAGCGGTAGTAAATGACTGCGGAAGAAGCAGTTGCGGGAGCGAAAATGCCGCACGCGGCGATCCCTAAAGCGATAGCTATAAAGCTTGGGAGTCGAAACAGCTATCCGCGCATGGGCTGCTGGCGATTCGCTTGTGCGGCCAGAAAATCGAGAACCGCATGATTCACCGCTTCTTGCTGGTCGGTTGCGAGGATGTGGCCTGCATGAGGAATTATTACAAGCTTTGCGCCGGGGATTCGCGCGGCGATCAGCTGGGCGTTCGCGGTGGGGACGAGCTGGTCGGAGTCACCATGAATGACGAGAGTGTGGGCCGAAATTTGCGGGAGGCGGCCGTATGCTTCCCAGGCCATGATTCCCTGCAATTGCGCGAAGTAGGCGTCGGCAGTTGGAAACCACTTGCGGCGCAGGACCATGTCTTCCTCGATCCGTTCCGCCGGCGTGGCTGCGTGATAAATGAACGGCGAGATGGCTTTTGCGGCCGTCTCGGGATCTACACCTCGAAGCATTAGAATTTGAAGCACCTCGGGCTCTGCGCGTACGGCCTCGGCACCGCCCGGCGCCGTGCAACCTAGAATCAGCGAGCGCACGCGCTTTGGATACTGCAGCGCAAATTCCTGCGCGATCATTCCTCCCATGGACACGCCAAAGATGTGCGCGCTGTCGACTCGCGCGGCATCGAGAACGGCGGCAGCATCGGACGCCATCTGGGCGATCGAGTACGGTCCGGGAGGGACATCGCTACGCCCCACTCCGCGGTTATCGAAAAGGATGGTGCGGTAGCGCTCTGCGAGAACCGGACGGGATCGAAACCAAAGGTCGGATGTCCAGCCGAGCCCCATGATGAGCAGGATGGGCGCGCCTTGTCCCTGCTGTTCCCAGTAGATCTTGGCACCCTGATTTTCAACGAAGGGCATCGGAGCTCCTCATTGGGCTCATCGTGGTTTGGGAAATCGGTGCGACGGAACTCGTTTCTATGCTTCAGCCACTTTGAGCACGAGTTTTCCCGTGTTTTCGCCTTTGTATAGCTTCAGCAACGTATCTGGAAATGTTTCGAGGCCTTCGACGATATGCTCGCGCGATTTGAGTTTACCGGCTTTGATCCAGCCCGCCATTTCGCGCGCGGCCTCGGCATAGCGGTCGGCGTAGTCGAACACGACCATTCCTTTCATGCTGGCGCGATTGACGAGCAGCGAAAGATAGTTAGAGGGTCCCTTGATTGGCGTGGTGTTGTTGTACTGCGAAATGGCTCCGCAAATGACGATTCGAGCGCCACGGGCGAGTTGTGAAAGCGCGGCGTCGAGAATCTCGCCGCCGACATTATCGAAATAAATGTCAATGCCTTTGGGGCAATACTTCTGAAGAGATTTGCGGACGTCTTCGGACTTGTAATCGATGGCGGCATCGAAGCCGAGATCTTTCACGAGGTAATTGCATTTTTCCGAGCCGCCTGCGATGCCGACCACAGTGCATCCTTTTATTTTCGCGATTTGCCCCACGACCGTGCCAACCGCTCCGGCTGCGCCTGAAACGACCACAGTGTTGCCAGGCTTCGGCTGGCCAATATCCAACAAGCCGAAATATGCTGTCATCCCCGGCATTCCGAGCGTACCGAGATAGACCGGCAAAGGAAACGCGCCAGGATCCACTTTCGTGATGCCGTTACCGTTCGACATCGCGAATTCTTGAACGCCGAACCCGCCGTAGACGTGATCACCCACGGCGAACTTGGAATTTTTGGATGCGATGACACGGCCGAGGGCGCCCGCCCGCATCACTTCGCCAATCCCAACCGGCGCAACGTAAGATTTCCCCTCGTTCATCCAACCGCGCATGGCGGGATCGAGCGAGATGTAGAGAATCTTTACGAGGAGCTCGCCCTCGCCGGGATCGCGAACCGGCTCCTCTTTGTAATTCCAATCGCTTCGCTTCGGCAGGCCCACGGGACGCGCCGCTAGTTCGAATCTATGATTCACATTATTCATGGCCCATCCTCCCCTACTTGCCGCCTAGGAAAAACCGTTGCAGGATCAACTGTTGATAGTCGCATACAGATGAGAGTGACTAACGCGGCGGGCATTGTATATAATCGCGCGCACTATGCCAAGCCAAGAGACCCTCTACAACGTAGCCGACCGCGTGGCGACCATTACGCTGAATCGTCCGGATAAGCTAAATGCGTGGACGGCGGTGATGGAGGGCGAAGTGCGCGCTGCGATTGGCGAGGCCGAGCGCGACAACGACGTTCGCGTGATCGTCTTGACGGGAGCCGGCCGGGGGTTCTGCGCCGGCGCCGACATTTCGCTACTGAGCAGCGTTGCCGAGCAAGGGCTCGACAAGAAGCGCCGCGCGCAGGCTCTGAAGAACACGAGCGTGCGCAAAGTGAAAGGAGTGCGGCCCGACTTCCAACGAAAATATTCCTACTTCCCTGCTGTCAGTAAGCCGGTGATCGCGGCGATTAACGGACCCGTCGTGGGATTGGGTCTCGTTATCTCACTGTACTGCGACCTGCGATTTGCATCGGACACGGCGCGATTTGGCACGGCGTTCGCGAGGCGCGGGCTGATCGCGGAATACGGAATGGCTTGGATGCTGCCGCGACTTGTGGGAGTTCCGAACGCGCTCGACTTGCTGTTTTCCGCACGGATGATTGACGCGCCGGAAGCGCTGCGGATGGGGCTGGTGAACCAGGTGTACCCCCAGGACGTTTTTTCAGATAAGGTGCGCGAATATGCGCGGGATTTGGCATTGGGAGTGAGTCCGCGGTCGATGCGCGTGATTAAGCGGCAGATATACGACGCGATGTTTCAGACTCTCGGAGAAACTTTTGCAATTTCCGAGCGCGAGATGATCGCTAGCTTGCTCTCGGAGGATTTCAAAGAAGGCGTCGCGCACTTCCTCGAAAAGCGCGCGCCGAATTTCCAGGGCAAATAAGGAAGCGCGTGAGCTTTGAATTCACCGACAAAGTAAAGGAACTGCAGCGGCGGTTGCAGTCCTTCATGGATGAGCATATCTATCCAAATGAGCAGCGCGTCCAAGAAGAGATCGAACGAGACCGCTGGGCGCCCACGCGTACGATTGAAGAGCTGAAGCCAAAAGCGCGCGCAGCGGGCCTTTGGAACCTGTTTCTGCCGAACGACGAGCACGGCGCCGGACTGACGAATTTCGAATACGCGCCGCTGTGCGAGACGATGGGCCGAAGCATGATCGCGCCCGAAGTGTTCAATTGCTCCGCGCCAGACACCGGCAACATGGAAGTGATCGCGCGGTACGGCACGCCGCAACAGAAAGAACAGTGGCTCAAGCCGCTGCTCGCGGGCGAAATCCGGTCATGCTTCGCGATGACCGAACCCGCCGTCGCCTCGTCGGATGCGACGAACATTGAAGCGAGCGTGGTTCGCCAGGGCAACGAGTACGTAATAAACGCGCGGAAGTGGTGGACTTCGGGCGCAGGCGATCCGCGCTGTAACATCATCATCTTCATGGGCAAGACCGATCCATCGGCTGCGCCGCACAAGCAGCAGTCAATGTTGCTGGTGCCGATGGCAACGCCAGGAGTGAAAGTGGTGCGATTGCTTTCCGTGTACGGCTACGACCACGCGCCGCATGGCCACGGCGAGGTGGCATTTGAGAATGTTCGCGTTCCAGCCTCATACATGCTGCTCGGGGAAGGCCGGGGATTTGAGATCGCGCAAGGGCGTCTGGGCCCCGGTCGCATTCATCATTGCATGCGTTGCATCGGCGTGGCCGAGCGGGCGCTGGAAACCATGTGCAAGCGCGTGCGGGCGCGCACGGCGTTTGGGAAGCCGCTCGCGGAGCAAGGAACAATCCGCGCGGACATTGCCAAGTCGCGCATGGAGATCGAGCAGGCAAGGCTTTTGACTCTGAAAGCAGCACACATGATGGACACGGTGGGGAACAAGGCGGCCCGCGCCGAGATTGCGATGATTAAGGTAATCGCGCCAAATATTACGCTACAAGTTCTCGATCGCGCGATTCAAGCGCACGGCGGCGCAGGCGTTTCGCAAGATACGTTTCTCGCGGCCGCATGGGCCGCGGTGCGCACGTTGCGACTGGCCGACGGTCCCGATGAGGTACACATAGAAGCGCTCGCCAAGCAAGAACTGGCGAAATGGGGAAAGCCTCGGACGCATTCGGCGCGGGAGTAATCTCGGAACCGCCGCAAACGGAGGGCCAAATGGCAGGAGCACAAACAAACGTACTGAACGTCCCGCGACCGCCGACATTCGCAACCGCCGCCGAAGAGCGTTTGCATCGCAAGCGGATGCTAGCCACTTCGTTCCGGCTTTTTTCTCGTTTCGGATTCGATGAAGGAGTGGCCGGACACATCACGGCGCGCGATCCGGAACGTCTCGATCATTTCTGGGTAAACCCATTTGGGATGCATTTCGGGCAAATTCGAGCCTCCGATCTGATTCTGGTGAATCATCGCGGCGAAGTGGTCGAAGGAAAGTATCCGGTGAACGGCGCCGCATTCGCCATCCACTCGCAAGTGCACGCGGCGCGCCCCGATGTGATTGCGGCGGCGCACGCGCATTCGATGTACGGGAAATCCTGGGCGACACTCGGACGGCTTCTCGATCCCATCACGCAAGATGCCTGCGCGTTTTACGAGGACCACGGATTGTTCGAGGATTTCACCGGCGTCGTGTATGAAACGTCGGAGGGCGAACGAATCGCGCAAGCTCTTGGACAAAATAAAGCCGCGATCCTGCGGAATCACGGATTGATCACCGTGGGCCACTGCGTGGAAGAAGCGGCATGGTGGTTCATCACCATGGACCGAAGTTGCCAAGCACAGTTGCTCGCCGAGGCCGCGGGCGCGCCGGTAAAGATCGATCATGCCAACGCGCTTGCGACGAGGGAGCAAGTAGGAAGCCATCTGGCCGGATGGTTCCAGTTTCAACCGCTGCTCGCGCGCATCACTCGCGACGAACCCGATCTGCTCGAATGATTGCGCGCTAGCAAGGCACTCGATGCCACCGCTCGTGGTCGAAACGCCAATCTCTTTGAAAGAATTCGCAGGGCGCGAGATCGCCGTGACGGATTGGTTCGCGGTGTCACAGGACCGCATTGAGAAATTTGCCGAAACTACCGAAGACCGCCAGTGGATTCACATCGACGTTGAACGTTCGAGGCGGGAGTCGCCATTCGGCACTACCATCGCGCACGGATTCCTAACGCTCTCGTTGCTGAGCTACTTCATGAAACAGGCCCTACAGGTAAAAAGCGGCGTTCGCATGGCGATTAACTACGGCTCGAACCGCGTGCGATTCCCTTCCCCGGTTCGCTCTGGTTCGAAAATCCGCGCGCGTGTGAGCGTTCAAACCTTCAAGGAACTTCCGGATTGCGTGGAGGCCGTTTTCCTGGTTTCCATGGAGGCGGAAGGCGCTGAGAAGCCGTGCTGCGTGGCGGAAACGATCGTTCGTTACTACTCGTAATTAAATCGCTCCGTTCTCGATTCCGCGCAGAGAAGCTCCCAACAATGTCCGGATCAATTCAGGCATGGTCGCAAATCGCGCGTCCTTCGTCAGTCCCTGATGATACCGGTAATAAATCTGTTGAACGATGACGGCGATCTTGAAGCGCGCGAATGCGAGGTAGAAAACCATGCCCGACACGTCGCGGCCAGTCGTGCGCGCATACCGTTCAAGCAGATAAGCACGCGTTAGGCTGCCAGGATTGTTCGAAGGACACCAACGCAATCGCTGCAGCTCTTCGGGATCCTGCGCATCCACCCAGTAGGCGAGCGCGGTGCCGAGGTCGGTGAGCGGATCGCCGATTGTGGCCATTTCCCAGTCCAGCACTCCGATGATTTTGGTTACGTCTGCCGGGTCGAGCACGACGTTGTCGTATTTATAATCGTTGTGGATCAACGTCGCCGCGCTCGATGCGGGCATATTTTCTTTGAGCCAGAGGGAGATGTGCGCGACTTCTGGAATTTCGTGAGTCTGCGACCCGGAGTAGCGATCAATCCAGCCGCGGACCTGCCGCTCGAGATAGCCCTCAGGTTTACCGAAGTCGCCAAGCCCGATCTTCGCGAAGTCCAGGGAGTGCAGACGCGCGAGGTTGTCGATAAACGATTCGCTGAGGCGGCGCGCCGTCTCCTCGGTAAACGGAAAATCGCGGGGCAGGTTTCTGCGAATGATGATTCCGCGAATCGGCTCCATGAGATAAAACGGTGCGCCCAATATGGACTCATCGTCGGAATACAAGACCACTTGCGGCGCGGGCGAATAAGCAGGATGCAGCTTCGAGAGCACGCGGTATTCGCGGCTCATGTCATGCGCGGACTTCACTTTGCTGCCAAAAGGGGGGCGTCGCAGCACGAATTCGCGATCGCCGAGGCGCACGAGATACGTCAAGTTCGAATGGCCGCTTGGAAATTGCTCGATCGAAATAGGTCCCGTTGCATCCGGAAAATGGCCCCGCAGGAACGGTTGGAGGCGTACGAGATCGAGTTCTTCGCCGGGCCGCACCGGAGCCGAACGATCTTGCGGGTCTTGCACGGTGTGTTGCGCGCCTCCTTTAGCGATACGTAAGCATCGACCTATCGTCGAGGTGCGGAAAGGCGTTGAAGGAACTCAGCGTAAAACGATCTCCCGAGAAAATAAAATCGCTATACGAACAGTTTCGAGACATCCAGGTTACCTGGAGCGTATTTTGCACCGAGAGATCCAAGGCGCGCTGCATTGCGACTGCGATTGGGCCTCCCGACGTGAATATCACCGATTGTTCGCCGGGATTTGATTGCGAGATGAACCGCGAAATACCGGAGTTAACGCGTGCGCAGAAGTCGGCCCAAGTCTCAACGCCGGGAACAACAATGTCACCGGCGACCCAATCGCCGATGATTTTCGCGAAGAGCTTCTGGAAATTCCCATGGAGCTCTCTTGTGCTGGAAGAATTTTGAAAGGCGGCGTGCAGGGCCTGAATTTCTTTGTCGCTTTCGAGAAGGTTCGGCAGGCTTTTTGCGAGAACGGCATCGCCCTGGTATTCGTCGAATTCCGGCATCGTTATGGCTTCCGGAAAGCGCACTCCTGATTTTCGGTAGGCCTCGCCGACGAGTCGCGCGGTTTCCGTCTGACGGACGCGGGGGCCAACACCAACGCGCTGAAAACCCACCTCTCGATGGGCCCAGTATTCACCAAGATGCCGCGCCTGGGCTTCGCCAATGGCCGAAAGCTTGTCATAGTCCGGCTGGAGGAAGGAAGCTTGACCGTGTCGCGCGAGGAAAAGCCGGCTCACGACAGTTTCTGTGCGCTATGCACTAGCGCCTTGCTCTTTCTTGAAATCGGCGAACGACTTCCCCTGTTCGGCAAGCTGCTTCAGCAAGGGAGCGGGCTCCCACAACTCGCCATGCTGTTTGTGAAATTCGCAGATACGATCGTAAACTTTTTTCAAGCCGACGGTGTCGGCATACCACATCGGCCCTCCCCGATACGCCGGGAATCCGTAGCCATTGAGGTAAATGATGTCGATATCCACGGCGCGCAGGGCGTAGCCTTCTTCAAGAATGCGCGCGCCTTCATTGACCAGCGAATAGACGCAGCGATCGACGATTTCATCCGCAGCGATTTGCCGCTGCTTGATGCCTGCCTCGCTCGCCCATTTGCGTACCATGGTCGCAACTTCGGGGTCTGAAATCGCGCGGCGGTTCTCGTCGTACTTGTACCAGCCGGCGTTCGTTTTCTGGCCGTAACGCCCCAGCTCGCAGAGCTGGTCGCCTGCAAACGCCTGGCGGACGCCGGGTTTTTCGAGATGGCGATATTCTTTGCGAATGCGCCAGCCGACGTCGAGGCCCGCGAGATCTCCGACGGCGAGAGGACCCATCGCCATTCCGAAATCGTACAAGGCGGCGTCCACTGCCTCGACGCTTGCACCTTCCTCCACGAGGAACACCGACTCGCGAACGTATGGATGAAACATCCGGTTGCCAACGAAGCCGCGGCAATTTCCAACGAGCACGCCAATCTTGCCCAGTTTTTTCGAAAGCTGCATGCAGGTGGCAATCACTTCCTTGCTGGTGGCTTTGCCGCGCACGATTTCGAGCAGCTTCATCACATTCGCCGGGCTAAAAAAATGCGTTCCGACTACGAACTGGGGCCGCGTGGTGGTGGCCGCGATTTCGTCGATGCTCAGCGTGGACGTGTTGCTTGCGAGAATCGCTCCGGGTTTGCAGATGCGGTCGAGTTCGCTGAAGACTTGCTTCTTTAGCGCCATGCCTTCGAACACGGCTTCAACGACCATGTCCGCTTTCGAGAAACTCTCGTAATTGAGCGTGGGCTGGATGAGCTTGAGCCGCTCGTCCACAAATTGCTGCGTGAAACGGCCGCGTTTTGCGGAGCTCGCGTAGTTCTTTTGGATGTTTGCGAGTCCGCGATCGAGCGCGGCTTGATCCGCTTCTTTCAGCAGCACCGGGATGCCCGCGTTGGCAAACACCATTGCGATGCCGCCGCCCATCGTTCCGGCTCCCACCACGGCGACGCTGTTCACCGGGATGATCGGCGTAACTTTCGGGACGTCCGGGATTTTAGCCACTTCGCGTTCACCGAAGAAAACGTGAATCAGCGATTTCGATTGGCTCGAGAAGAGGCAATCCATGAAGAGTTTGCGTTCGTACTGGCATCCTTCGTCGAACGGGAGCTTGATGGACGCCTCGATCGCGTCGATGGCTGCGAGCGGCGCCGTCATGTTGCGCTGCTTCTTGCAAGCCGTCTCGCGAGCCGCAGCGAAGATGGGAGTGTTTTGCTCAGGCGTTCCGAGCTTTTCGTTGCGCTCTCGCGTCTTGCGAGCGGGTTTGTCGGCGACTTCACGAGCTAACGCGACGGCGCCGGCCAGCAGGTCGCCCTCGATCATCCGGTCCGCGATACCGGCCTTCACCGCATCTTCGGCTCTGACCGGATTCCCTTCCGCGCACATCTCAACAGCTTTCGCAACACCGGCGAGCCGTGGTAGGCGCTGCGTGCCCGCCGCTCCGGGAATAATTCCCAGCTTTACTTCGGGCTGACCAACCTGCGAGCCGGGAGCGATCACGCGGTAGTGTCCGGCCATCGCAAGCTCGAGGCCGCCACCGAAAGCGGTTCCGTGAATGGCGACCACGACCGGCGTGCGGCAGTCCTCAATTCGCAGCAAAAGGGCCGGCAAGTCTATTGTGCTGCCGCTCTTGCCGGACGTTATTTTTCCGAACTCCTTGATGTCCGCGCCTGCAACGAACGTTCGCCCGCCGCCGATGAGCACGGCTGCTTTAATACTCGAGTCTTTGTCGATCTGCTCGATCGCTTCCGCAATTCCTTCGGGCACGCCGGGACTCAGCGCGTTGACCGGCGGATTGTTGATGGTGATGACGGCGATGCCGTTGTCTTTCGTGAGTTGAATCAGGTCGCTCATGTTGGATGGCTCTCTTGTTTGAAACTCTCAGGCACTCTTGGCAAAGTTTGCGGCGGAGTCAATCACCTGGCGGGCGATGCGTTCACGATGGAAGGTCGCGTCGCCGAACATTGTCTCCGACGATTTGGCACGCCGGTAGTATAGATGGAGATCGTTCTCCCACGTGAAGCCCATGCCGCCGTGAATCTGAATTCCGCGATTGCCAACCGTGCGGCACGCATCGCTCGCATACATTTTTGCGATCGAGACGGCAACCGAAGCGTCGGGGGCATTCTCTTCGAGCGCCCACGCCGCGTAATAGGCGGCGGAACGCGAACTTTCAGTTTCGAGATACATATCCGCGCACTGGTGCTGTACGGCCTGGAACATCCCGATCGGCTTGCCAAACTGCTTTCGCATTTTTGCGTAGTCGACAGTGATCTCGAGCGTGCGCTGCATGCCCCCCACCATTTCGGCAGCCAACGCAGCCGTGGCAACATCGAACGCGCGGGGCAGCGCGGCCGCATCACCCAACTTTTCGGCTGGCGTGTTATCGAGTCGAATCGCGTAGAGCTTGCGCCCGAGGTCCATGCCCTCCATTGGGGCCATCTTAACCCCGTTGGCTTTGGCGTCCACAACAAACACGCCATCTCGCGCTACCACGACGATGAAATCCGCAACCGCCGCATCCGGAACAAAGAGTTTTTCTCCCGTTAGCTTTCCACTGGCGCCCGCAATTTGGATTGCAGCAGGATCCCAGTTCGCGGAAGCTTCCAGGACGGCGACTGTAGACCGCGCTTCGCCGCGACAAATCGACGCAAGGTATTTCTTCTTGTTTTCGGGACTGGCAACCGTGTCAATCACAACCCCTGCCAGTGCGACTGTGGAGAAAAGCGGGCCGGGAAGGAGAGCGCGCCCCGCTTCTTCCATCAAGAGAATCAACTCGACCTTGCCGAGGCCAACGCCGCCATATTCTTCCGGAAAAATGATGCCGGTGTAACCTTGGTCGACGATCTTCGACCAGAGTGCCGCGTCGTATGCCATAGAAGTATCCATCAGACGGCGAACCTCTGCGATTGGACATTCGCCCGCGAAAAATTTGCGAGCGCCGTCTTTTAGAAATTCCTGGCTTTCGCTCAATCCGAATTGCATGGCGCGTTCCCCTTAGTAGCTTCTCGGCAATCCAAGCACGAAATGCCCGATGATGTTGCGCTGCACTTCCGACGTGCCGGCTTCGATGGTATTCCCGCGCGTGCGCAGGTAACCGTAGGACCATATCCCCTTATCGACGGCGTGACCATCGCCGGCGAGAAGCTGACCGTAAGGACCCATCATTTCCTGCGCGACCTGTTGCACCCGTTGGTTCAGTTCGCTCCAGAAAATTTTCTGTATCGAGCCTTCGGGGCCGGGGATGCCAGTTGCGCTGATTCGACTGAACGCGCGCATCTGGTTCCATCTCATGATTTCAATTTCGGCGTAGCATTGCGCCAGTTTCTGGCGGGTGAGCGGATCCTGCGCAGCCGCATGCCCATTCTTTTGAAACGTGCGAGAGAGCTCAATCAGCCGATTAATGCTGCGCTTGAAAAGAAGGTGCAGCCGCGCGCCGTAAGAGCCGCGTTCGTGCATGAGCGTGCTGACGGCCACGTTCCAGCCGTCATTCACTTTGCCGAGAACGTTTTCCACCGGCACGCGCACATCGCGAAAGAACAGTTCGTTAAATTCGCTTTCGCCCGTCATCTGCCGCAAGGGGCGCACTTCGACGCCTTTCGATTTCATATCAACAAGCAGAACGGTGAGCCCTTTGTGCTTTGCCACCTCGGGGTCGGTGCGCACCACGACCTCGCACCAATTCCCCACCCAGCCGTAGCTGGTCCAAACCTTCTGTCCGTTGACGATGTAATGATCTCCATCCAGCCGCGCTTCGGTTTGAAGAGCCGCAAGATCGGAGCCGGCGTTCGGCTCGGAGAATCCCTGGCACCAAATTTCCTCGGCGCTGAGAATCTTGGGGACAAACCGTTTCTTCTGCGCGTCGGTGCCGTACGCAATGATCGTCGGGCCGATCAATCCGAGGCCGAGCGAATTGACCATGGGCGGCGCTTCAACGCGAGCCATTTCCTCCCAAAATATCGCCTGCTGCATCAGGCTCGCGCTGCGCCCTCCGTACTCCTTCGGCCAGGAAACAGCGGCCCAGCCGCCTTCATACAGCTTGCGTTGCCAAGCCCGCAAATACTCGAACGACTCCTCGATGGGCTTCTCCCGCCACTGGTCCCAGTCCTGGGGAGAATTGGCTTCTAGCCACGCGCGCAATTCGTCGCGAAACTGCCGTTCTTCCGTAGTGAGATTTAGATCCATTCAAAACTCCTTTTCCATCGCCCGGCCGCCGCATGGAATTCGACTGCGAATGCTTCCTGACGAAGTAAGCTACTGTTTTCCTTTCGGGGCAGACATTTCCGGGCGAATCGTCTCACCCTGCCAATATTTCCTTCGCAAATCCCGCTTCAATATTTTGCCGGTGCCGGTTTTCGGCAAACTCTCGAAGAATTCCACCGACCGCGGCGCCTTGTAGTGGGAAATTCGAGAGCGGCAGAATTCAATGAGTTCTTCTTCGGTGGCGCTCGCGCCGGGTTTCAGCACCACGAGCGCCTTGGGCACTTCGCCCCAGCGCTGGTCCGGCACCGGAACCACGGCCACTTCATACACGTGCGGATGCGCGACGAGCGCCTTTTCCACTTCCAGCGACGAAATGTTTTCACCGCCGCTGACAATGATGTCCTTCTTCCGATCCACAATCAGCAAGTAGCCATCCTCGTTGATCGTCGCCATGTCGCCGGTGTGGAACCATCCGCCGCGAAGCGCTTCGGCGCTCGCTTCCGGCTGCTGCCAGTAGCCCTTCATCACGCCGTCCGTGCGCGCGATGATCTCGCCGATCGAATCGCCGTCGTGAGGCACGTCGTTGCCTTCCGCGTCCACCACGCGAACCTCCATCGAGGGAGCCGCATATCCCGCCATCGAAAGATTCGCGCAGCGCTGATCGCCTTCCCATTGCAGCCCTTGCTTCATATGGGAAGTGGAGAGCATCGGCGAAGTTTCCGTCAATCCATAGCCCGAGATGCACGTACATTTCAATTTTTCTTCCACTTCGCGCACGAGAGTGGGAGACGACGCTGCTCCACCAATCACCACGCGCGTGAGGCTGCTCAAATCGTATTTCGGCCGCTGCGGGCAGTTGACCAGCGCCGTCGCCATCGTCGGAACAAGGCTGCACGCGTCCACTTTTTCTTTTTCGATCAGCCGAAATACCTCTTCGGTATTAAAACGCTGAATCATGACGTGTTTGCCGCCCAGAAGCGTAAGTGAGTGCGCAACGCCCCAGCCGTTCGCGTGAAACAGGGGAATGGTATGAAGCTCCACGGACTGTTGCCCGGTATTAAACGTCAGGCCAACGCTCAATGCGTGAAGGTAAATATTCCGGTGCGTGAGCATCACGCCCTTAGGAGTAGCGCTTGTCCCACTGGTATAGAAAAGTTCCGCCAGAGCGTCTTCATCAACTTCCATAATGTCCGAGCGGTAAGGGGCGGCCGCGGCGAGAGTCTCTTCATAATTCTTGGGTGAAAGCCAGTTCGCCCTTGGCTGTCCGTCGAGAAGGATAAATTTCTCAATCGTGGGGACGTCTTTACGAAACGACTCGACCGCTCCGAGGAAGTCTTGTTGCAGGAACAGAATCTTCACACCGGCATCGTTCAACACAAACGCGAGTTCGCTGTTAGCCAGTCGGATATTCAGCGGAAGCAGAACGGCGCCGGCGTCGAGTACGCCGAAATAACCTTCTAGAAGCCGATGGCAATTCGTGCTGAGAAAGGCCACGCGATCGCCGGGTTTCACCCCCGCGGCTCGCAGCGCACCTGCCAGTTGGCTCACGCGGGCTGCGAATTGCCCGTAGGTAAAACGGTCGGCTCCGCAAACCACACCCGTTTTCCTCGGGAACTGAGTCTGCGCGTAGCGCAGGAACCGTATCGGCGTGAGCGGAATGTTCATCGCGATGGAACCCCTGTCAAGCGGTCTGTCCTCCATCGACTACCAGCACTTGTCCAGTGACGAAATCCGAGGCGTCGGAAGCCAGGAATACTGCCGCGCCCTTCAAATCATGCTCGTTTCCAAAACGATTTAAGGGAATCGTCTTTCTGAGCGACTCCTTGTTCCGTTCGATCAGAACTCCGGACATGTCCGTGGGAAACCAGCCGGGAGCAATGGCATTCACGTGGATGTTGTGCATCGCCCACTTGCAGGCAAGATCCTTCGTGAAGATGATGACGCCGCCCTTGCTCGCTTGATACCCGATTGCCTGGAATTCCGGCGATGAGCCGCGCAAACCCGCCACCGACGCGATATTAATGATTTTTCCTCGGCGCTGCCCGATCATCACTTTGCCCACGGCCTGCGAAAAAAGAAACGTGCCGGTGAGGTTCGTCTCGATCACCTTGTTCCAGTGTTCGAGCTTCATTTCCTCCACGGGCGCTCCCCACGACGTTCCGGCATTGTTGATTAGGATATCGATGCGTCCGAATTGCGACATCGCAGCAGCGACCACCGCTTGAATGCTCGCCGGATTTTTGACATCACAACCGAGCGCCAGCGTCTTGATCCCGAGTCGCTTCAGTTCCTCCGCGGCCTGTTCGCAGCGCTCTTTCTTGCGCGCGCAGAGGACGAGGTTCGCGCCCATTTCCGCGAGACCTTCGGCCATTTGCCGTCCCAGCCCAACACCCCCGCCGGTGACAATCGCCACCCGCCCGGTGAGGTCGAAGAGTTGTTTGACGCTGGTAGCGTTAGCAGTTTCCGTTAGCATCTGTTCGGCCCAGCGACGAAATCTCGCTCGAGTCCGGGATAAAGTTCGTTTCGATACACTTCGTTCCGTTCACCCGCGAAGGTAGATGGAACCTGAGGCGTCAAGCCACACGCGCGACTTCTTCATGCTGGGGACAGTGGACTCGGGGGGGGAGTCCTGCTGGCCCCAGCATGTCAGAGCAAATTAAAACTGGAAACGCACACCGAGCTGGATCTGGCGCTTCGGAAACGCCGACGTGAAAGCCAGCGGCGTGCTGGGTGTGACAACCTGCCCGTTCGGCAATACGGTGCCAGAGCGGAGGCCATGCACGTTGAACGAAGTATTGCCCGTAGCGCACTGCCCTGCGACGGGGCATACAGTCGGTCCCGTCTGAATGCCAAACAGCGGACTCACCTCGTTGTTCACGCTGGCGAAGTTCGTGCGGTTCGCGAGATTGAATCCTTCCGCCGTGAGTATCATTGTGGCCTTCTCACCCAGCTTGTGACGCCAGCTCAGCCGCGCGTCAAAGTCATAGTAGTTGGGACCGAAACCTGTATCGCGCGGCGCCCCAATGGGACGCTCGTTGGTAGTGTGATTGTTGCCGTTCACTTCGCCGCCCGCCAGCAGATTGAAAGGCAGTCCACTGTGGTAGCTGAAGATTGGCGACAGCTGGAAGCCGGAAAGAATCGACTGGTGCGACGGGCTGTCAAACACCCCGGCGACCACTACCTTGTGTCGCTCATCAAACTCCGAAAGACCTCGATCCAAGCCCAGATTCGTTGGGTCTTGCGGTCCGTAGTCCGTGTTGAAATCCGTGGACGTGTCGAAGCCTTTGCTGAACGTGTAGTTCCCGAACAGTGTGAAATGGTTGCTGAAGCGCTTCTGCATCTCCAGAATCAGACCTTCGTAGAGGGAAGACGCTGCGGAAGTGTATTGATTGTTCTGGATAATCAGCGGATTCACAAAGCATGCGAAGGGATTCGCGCACGGATAACCAGCTGTGGCCACCGGCACGCCGTTCACCGTCTCCGCGCCGCCGAGTGGATCGGTAAGCGCAGATGTATTCCAGTTGTTGTAGGTTACGTTTTGGCCGCCTGCCAGTGTTATCGTGGTTGCCGCCGGCGGCACCAGCAGATTTGTGTCGATCGCCACTGGCAGGTGCGTCGTGTGCGAGTAGATGCCGCTGATGCCGATCGAAAAGCCGGGCGAGATTTCACGTTCAATTCCCAATGAAGCTTGTTGCGATTGGGGAGGTCTGTAGTTGGGCGGATTGCTGAAGAGCACCGTCAGCGGTGAAAGTTGGCCGCTATTGGTGGCAATAATTCCAAATCCCGCCACGTCCTGCGGTGTGATGCAGGCATTGTTGCCCGGCAAAGGCGTCGTGCAATTCTGAACCAAACCCTCAGCAAAGAGTGTTTGGAAGACAACCGGCGCTGTTTGAATTGGCAAACCCGTGGGGGTGATCGGATCCACATAGATGGAAATGAACCGCGTGCACGGGCTACTCGGAGTTACGTTGAAGGGAGGAACGCCAGCGATGCCGCACGTGGCAACGGCATTGTTCACTTGATCGGGGACCTGGTTCTTATTGTGTTGGTTCTCGACCGTGCTGCGATTCGCGTTTAGCACTCCAAGGCTCAAGTCCACCTGGGCAATCTGCGCATCCACCGGTCCATAGAAAATCCCGTAGCCGCCGCGTACGACGGTCTTATGATCTTTGAACGGATCCCACGCGAAGGCGACCCGCGGCCCGAAGTCTTTGTAGTAGGTGTTCAGCGGCTTGTACTCCGAATCGATGTCGTAGCGCAGACCGTAGTTCAGCGTGAAGTTGGAGGTGACCTTCCAAGAATCCTGCACGAACAGGCCCGTCAACGGCCGCGAGTAAGAGGGGTAATCGGCGTTGCCAAATCCTTGCTGATAAACCTGCGGAATTCCGAACGACGCGGTCTCCAGTGGAGTCAGCGTGGGAAGCTGCGGAGACAGTAAACCTCCGCCATCCGGGAGAGTACCGAAGACGAACCGGCCCGGCAGAAACGTATGGGATTCGGAGTGATTCCCCCGCAGCAACTCGCTGCCGCCGAACTTGATTGTGTGGTGGCCGCGAATCATGGTGATGTTGTCGGCAAACTCGTAGCGGCGCAGAATCGTGAGATTGGGCAGGAAGATGTTGGTTCCCAAATTGTTTATGAAGCCGGGGATCTGGATTCCCACCTGCCCCGCCTCGTTCGGAATCACATTGAAGCTGTTGTAATCCCATTGCAGGCGCAGCTCGTTCGAAGCGGTGGGGCTGAACTGGTGATACCAGGCGCCCTGCAGGTTGTTATCGTAGTCGTGGACGGAACTTCCCGCTGAAAAGGCTGTCAGCGATTGCACGTCCGGATTTTGTTCCAGGTCGTGGGCAAATCGATAGCTGAGAGAGAGCTGATTCGCCGCATCGATGTGATGATCGAGGCGCGCCGAAGCCAGGTAATCGCGGGAGTTGTAGTTGAAGAGGCCTCCCTGCGTTTCAAATTGATTGACGAGGAAGGCGCCTATGGGAGTCGCCGCGGGGTTGACGTTGTTGACGGTCAAAGCACCATTAAGAACAGCCGCACATTCGGCCGCGGGTAGATTGGTCGCTCCGTTCGGCGGCGGCGGCGGCGCGCCGATTTGCTGTGCAACCACCGCACCCACCGGGCCGCTTAGGCAGGGTACCGATGTGTTACCTTGCGCCGTGAGCGCTGTGAAAATCCCCTGCTGGTCGGAAGTAGGGCGAAGGATGGACGTATTCGTCAGAAGAGGCACCGCGTTCTGTGCGTCCTGGCGCAACCCCTCAAACGCAACAAACAAAAAGGTCCTGTCCTTTCGGATTGGCGCGCCAAAGGATCCTCCGAACTGATAGCGTTGCAACGAATCTTTGATGGGCGCGCCTACCGAGTCGGCCACGGTAGGATCGAACACCTGCCCTGGCTGAAGCGCCTGGCTGAACGCGAACGGATCGCGCGAATCTAGCGCGTCGTTGCGGAAATAGCCGAAAAGGCTGCCATGCATCTCATTGGTGCCCGATTTCGAGATGATGTTTATGGACGCGCCTTGCGCGCCACCCAACTCCGCCGTGTAGTTGCTGCGATTCACCTGGAATTCCTGAACCGCGTCCTGGCTGATCGTCGGCCGCACGCCGCCCGCGTCGTCCTGCGCCTCTCCGCCGTCAACCGTGATGCTGTTGCCGCGGCCGTTGCTTCCGTAAAAAGAAAGCCCGCTCTGCGGCGTTTGCTTCACGCGGAAATCCTGATCGTCCGCCAGCCGCGTCGAATCCGAAACGCCCGGCAGCAACAAAGTAAAAGTTAGGTAATCGCGACGGTCGATAGGAAGGTCTTCGATATATTGCTGCGTGAGCGTGTTCGCCTGGCTGCCCCTTTCCGTTTCCACCACCGGAGGCACCGCGGTGACCTCGACGGTCTGCGCTGTCGTCGCCAGTTTCAGGTGGAAATCGAGAATAACGGTCTCTCCAACGTTCACCACGACGCCCGTCATGGCTTGCGTCTCAAACCTCCCTATCTGCGCTGTAACTCTGTAAGTGCCCGGCAGGACGCCCGCAATGCGATACTCTCCGCTGTCGTCCGAGACAGCTGAGTATTGCGCCCCACGCGCTACCTCTATGGCAAGAACGCTCGTCTTGGGGACGACACCACCCTGAGGATCCGTCACGGTTCCGCTGATGCTCCCCGACGTGCCTACGCCCTGCCCGTATGCAGCAGGGATAGAGAACAGCAAGCACAGCGAGAACACGAAAATAACCGCCAGTACCTTTGCCTTCATAGAACCTCCTCATTGAACCCAAGACGCCTGCGGAGCAGGCGCGAGCCCTCTCTGCACCGAATAGGAAGCTTCGTCGAAATCACGGAAACCCAAACCCACACGACCGACATCCAAAATTTTGATAGTCAATATCACATATTAGAAACTAACGTCAAGACGAGATTGCCGAATCGCGGCGCCAATTATCCAAGCTTACAACCGGGAATCCAGTTGCGGATTCGCCGCACTCGGAGGTTCCGCGCAATCGCCGAGCTAATGGCAAGTAAGAACGACGCGGCCTGCAACGCGCCCTTGCCGCAGCTCGTCCAGCACTTGGTTTGCTTGCGCCAGTGGGCGCGTGGCGGTTAGGCAACGAACTTCTCCCGCAGCCGCCATCGCGAGAATCCCGTGCAAATCCTCGCGCGTCCCCACGGCGCTCGCCTGGATGCGAATTTCGCCCGACGCCATCATGATCGGCGGAAAGCATATATTCTCGGCAGGCAGACCCACGGCCAACAGAGTCCCTGTCGGCCGCACGCAATAGAACGCCTGATCGTAGGCTGCTTTCGCCGCCGATGCCACGAGCGCAACGTGCACGCCGCCCTTGCCGCGCAGTTCCTTCACCACGTTCGTGGAGGCTGCGTTCAGCGTCGTCGACGCGCCGAACGACTTCGCAAGCGCCAGCTTCTCGTCTGAAATGTCGATCGCCGTAACCTCCGCACCTAGAGCCCGGCCGATCTGTACGGCGATGTGTCCAAGCCCCCCAACGCCAAAAATCGCCAGCCGCTGGCCGCGTGAAATTCCCGCATGCTTGATCGCGCGGTAGACTGTCACCCCGGCGCAGAATAGCGGCGCTGCCTCGACGAAAGAAAGGTTGTCCGGAATCTTCAGCGCGTGGCTTGCGGGCGCCTTCACGAATTCCGCGAAGCCTCCGTCGACTGTCACTCCCGTGATCTTCTGCCTTAGGCAGAGGTTCTCGTTTCCTTCCCGGCAAAATTCACATTCGCCGCACGTCCAGTAGACCCACGGAACTCCCACTCGATCGCCGATTTGCAGATTACGCACCGCGCCGCCCTTCTCGACGACGCGCCCCGCAATCTCGTGGCCCAGTGTCACCGGCTTTTTCACGATGCCCGCCAGCTGTGTCCAATCGCCCTCGGCCACGTGCAGATCGGAATGACAAACTCCGCAAGCTTCCACTTCGATCAGCACATCATCGTCTTGAATTTTCGGGCGCTCGACATCTTCCATCGCCAACGGCTTCTTGAATTCGTGGAGGACAGCGGCCTTCATTTCGTTGAACCTCGCCCTGAAGTATCGCGAAGCGGAAAAGCTACAGCGGATGATTCTTCTGTTTTACGGTTTGGCGCCGCGCAGAAAAAATTCCACGGCGCTGCCCACGCGGTCGGCCAGCGTGTGCGGTCCATGGAGATCCACCGCCCATTGGCGGACGACCGTGTTGAACAGCCCTTCCATGAACTCCGCAAGATAAACTACCGGAAAAGCGCGGGTGATTTCTCCGCGCTTTTGCCCCTGCGCGATAATTTCCCGAAGCAAGCTCACCGTGGCTTCTTCGGGGCCGCGCAGTTCCGGAGAGCGCACCGGGTCCATCGCGCCCGTCACAATCACGGCCTGCCACAGCGGCCGGCCCTCTTCCGTTATCTTGGCCAGCGTTTCATAAAAATGGCGCAAGCGCTCGGCTGTGGTGGCTTTGCTGTTCAGCTCGGACTTGAGGCATTCCGCCTGACGGGCAAACGCGCGCCGTCCCACTTCGCGCAACACCGCATCTTTGCTCGGAAAGTAGCGGAAGAAAGTTGGCTGGCTGATGTCGAGCACTTGGACGATATCGTCGATCCGCGTGTTGTCGTAGCCCCGTTCACGAAACATCCGCAGAGAGGTTTCGATAATCTGCTGGCGCAGCCGGGCTTTCTTGCGCTCCCGAAGTCCGACGGGCTCGGCCCCCGCAGCTCTCTTGCCACCCTTGGTGGATGCCGGTCTCGTTCGCTTCCCGGAAGACCGCCGCTCCGGCGCGTTTGCAAGCTCAGCCGCAGAAGGATTCTCCGAGGCTATCTTGGTGTGGCTCATAGTCGGACCTTGTCGCAGATTAGCCGCGAGCTCCGGCTCGCAAACACACACAAACCCCGCGAAATGAGAGTCACCATAACATAATAGTGACTAACGTCAAGCAGAGAGCTCATCGCGGTCCCGTCGAATTTGAAGTTACCTCGCCGCGATGAAGCCGCTAATGAAAACTTATTGACATAGACCCTCAAATGATTTAAACACACATAATTTCCTGCACCGTCCTGATTTCTCTGTTCCCGGAGGAAGCGATGACCTTTCATCACAAGCGCCAATTTAGCGTAGTGCTGCTGGTTCTCCTGGCTGCCGTAGTGCTTTGCAGCATGCCTCCGGGCTCGTTCGCGCGGGCACACAACTCGATAGTTTTCACTTTCGACGGTCTCGTCCGCGGCTCCGTGACTGCCGCAGGAGTTCGCGAATTTCTCGGCATTCCTTACGCCGCGCCGCCGGTGGGCAATCGGCGCTGGCGCCCCCCGGTACACCACGAACCCTGGTTCGAGCCGCTCGACGCCACGCAATTCGCCAACCACTGCCCGCAACCGGCATCGCCCTTCGGAATCGCCTCCACCACGGAGGACTGCCTCTTCCTCAATGTGTTCACTCCGGATGACCGCGATCACCGCCAACTCCGTCCGGTGATGGTGTGGATCCATGGCGACGCTCTGATCACCGGCGAAAGCAACGATTACGATCCGACGTTGCTCGTGCAAGACGGCGTCATCGTCGTCACCATCAACTACCGCCTCGGCGCTCTGGGATTTCTCGCGCATCCCGCTTTCGCGGCGGAATCCACCGACCCCGATCGCGACCGCGATGCCGATGCCAATTCGGCCGGCAATTACGGCCTCATGGACCAGCAGCTCGCCCTTCGCTGGGTCCGCGACAACATCATCTTCTTCGGCGGTGACCCATCGAATGTGACCATCTTCGGCGAATCCGCGGGCGGCCTCAGCGTCTTTTCGCAGCTCGTCTCGCCCCCGGCCGCCAACCTCTTTCACAAAGCCATCGTCGAAAGCGGCGCTTACAATCTCAACACGCAGTTCCTTGCCACCGCCGAGTCCGCCGGAGCGGCGTTCGCCACCGCTGCCGGCTGCAGCAGTCAAACGGCCGCGTGCCTGCGCACGCTTCCGGTCTCGACGATTCTCGCCAACGAGAACCCCGCCGGCTACACGCCCAATATCGACGGTGAATTTCTCCCGCTCTCGCTCGGCACCGCCTTGGCCACTGGCCAGTTCAACCATGTCCCGGTAATCCAGGGCAGCAATCACGACGAATGGCGCCTCTTCGTCGCGCTGGATTTCGATCTCACCATCGGGCCCATCGGCAATAACGAACCCGCCTATGAAGCGGCGCTCGCCACTCTGGTCGGACCCGCAGCTCCCATCGTCGCCGCACAATACCCGCTCGCCAGTTTTCCTTCCGCCGATCTCGCATTCGGCGCCGCTGGCACCGACGCGGTCTTCGCTTGCCCGGCCGTGAGCGCCGACTTGTCGATGTCGCAGTTCGTCCCGCTCTCGACCTACGAGTTCAATGACGAGAACGCGCCCGAGGATTTCCTCCCCCCGGTCACCTTCCCCTACGGTGCGGCGCACGCGTCCGAGATTCAGTATCTTTTCAATTTGCCCGTCACTTTCCCGCGCCCGCCACTCACCGCTGCGCAGCTGCAGCTCTCCAGCACCATGCAGCACTACTGGACCAACTTCGCCAAGTTCGGCACGCCCAACGGTTCCGGCGTCCCCACGTGGCAGAACTTCAACCCCCTGGCCGGCAATTTCCAATCGCTCATCCCGCCGTCGCCAACCCAAGAAACCAATTTCATAGCCAACCACAACTGCGCCTTCTGGGCCGCCCTCCTCGCGGCCCAATAAGCGCAGCGAGGCGCGTGAAAAACGCGGATTTGCGAAGTGCGCATTTGTTGCGATTAGGAGCGGATCGTAGGTTGATTCTGCCCGGGTTAGGTGTGTTTCTAATCGCGGAATGTTGCGATTAGAACGGATTGAATCTAGCCTCCGTTCCCTGCCTCGATAGGCGTTTTGCAGAAACGAATAAATCGCCGATTTCCGCCGATTAGAATCACGCGCCGTCGTTTGTTTGCAGGCAGTTACAGCGAATTCTAATCGGCAGCAGAGCCGATTAGAAATAGGGGCGGACCGGTGCGTCAGTCTGACGTCACTGAGGACGTGGCCTCTGTAATCGACCCTTTCGTCGATCATTTCCTTCCGTCCTTCTGTTTAGCCTCTTTTTTTGCTACGGGTTGCGAGTCACTCGCGGGGAAAAACTGATCGCCGAGGCTCGTCCGCCCTTAGTCTTGGCGGACGACCGAGGAGCCCTGTTGGGGCGCGAAGAAACGTGCGCCGGAATCAGATTATCACGTCGATAGAGAATTGAAACTGGCCCAAGTGCCAAACAAAGTACAGCTGTACTTGAGGTCCAGAACCAGCATTGGGTTTGTGGCGCGGAGGGCTAGGTGATTTGAACGTGCGTAACAATCTGGGGAAATCGAACCGATTGAAACGCAACAGGTTCGGCGATTCGGAAATGAAGCTCACGGACGCGGGTTGATTGAGTTTGAGCCTTGAATTAGGCGGTAGCGTTTCAGTGCGCGATTCAGAGTTTGGAGAAAAGCGCGGGGCTCGTCCATGTCAAGGTAGTAGCCTTTTCTCCAGCTCTGATGAGGAGAATCGACTCGGATGATTTCTCGCATCCCACGCAAGATGTGAGTCTGCCCCAAGCCGTAGTGCGAATACCGTGGATCGAAATAGATCTTGGTTTCGGTCCACAGAACTCCCAGGGTGGGCCGGTGCCGGTAGGAGATCATTTGAATGCCTGTGATCTGCTCGAAGGGAATGTCAACAACCCGCCGTTTGTCTCGGATCCTAATCCGGTCCGGGTAGACCAGGAATGACCATCGCGTAGCCAGCAACGCGAAGCAGCCAACGGCAATAAGGATCGTTATTAGGCCGCCGCCGACAGCATAGTAAGAGAGCCCTACCGGATGAACCTGACTAGCGTGAGAGCGATCATGCAGCCAAATGATCGCGTAACCAATAACCAACGGAAGTCCGCCTGCTGCTGCGATGATTGCAAACGACTTCAACTTGTTGCGCAGCCCAGGGCGATCCTCGTGCAACATCTGCAATGCCATCTCGCCCCGCTCGTAGAGCTGTACGGCGGCATCGCCACTAGTAGTTCCCTGCGCCTTGTCTCCCGCTAAGCGATAGCATTCGAAAGCTCGCCGGTACTCTGCCGCTTTTTCATAATGCTGCGCCAGCACGGAGTAATAGCGCTCCAGACTGTCTTTGTAGATTTCCTCGATCGCAGCAGCAACCCGAAGGTGCATCTCCTTCCGCCTCTGGATGAGGATGCTGTTGTAGGCGGCCTCCTGGGTGAGGTAGTGCTTGAAGAGGTAGAACAACTCCGGGGTGATTTCCTTCTCATGGACAAACTCGAGTTCGCTTAGACGCTGGAGCTGTGATTCGAGATCCTCCAGGTTTGCAACTTCACGCAGCACGCGTTCGGGAAACTCGCGGCCAATGACCGATGCCAACTCCAGAATCTGCCGGCACTGCTGCTCCAGCCGATCGATGCGCTCCAGAATCACACCCTCGATCGTGGCTGGCAGCTTGGCTTCTCCGCGCTGGGCTGCGGCTTGCGCCAGTTCCGTCAGATAGAACGGGTTACCCTCCGCACGCGCAACCACTTCCGCTTCGTTAAACGCTGCGCCGTCCTTCAGTAGCTCTCGCGCCAGAGCGGCACCGTCTTCAGCGGGCAACGGGGATAGGGTAACTGGATGGAAGTAGGAGCGGCTCGCCCAGGAATGCTGGAATTCCTTACGTGCGAGACAACAAAGGACAATGGCGTGGCCGGGAACAAAGTTGATCACCTGATCGAGCAACTGCAAAGAAGGTGGATCGGCCCACTGCAAGTCGTCGAGAACCAGCAAGAGCAAAACCTGGGCTTGCAGGTCTTGCAAAAGCGCCTTCCATCCCTCGCTCATAGCGTTGAATCGCGCAGCTTCGTTCAACAACTCGAACTCGGAGGTTGGCAGACCCAGCGTGGCCCGAAAAGCGGCGGCATGATCCGCATACTCGGGATTCGATTTCAGAAAGCTCGCGAACGTGGCTTCCGCCTCTACCGAACCCATGCCCGGGACTATCCCAATCAGTTGTTCCAAAACCTGGCGCCATAAGCTATAGGGCTCAATGGCTCCGAGCCGCTGCGCTGCAGCGGTGAGAACCCGGAAGCTGATCGCAGCGGCCCAGTTCGAGATCTCCGAGGACAAGCGGCTCTTACCCATTCCCGGCTCGCCGGTAATGTATAGAAGCGCTCCCTGCTTGTTTTTCGCGTTGGCCAACAGATCTCGCGCCAGCGCAATTTCCTGCGCGCGACCAACCATTGCCGGCTGCCCGCGCCTTTGATCGCCACTAGCCTTTTGCGAACGCCCTCGAAGGAAATAGACGGGAACCTTTTCCGCTTTGCCTTTGATCGAACGGAGTTCTCTGGGAGCGTAGTCAAAGCCTTGCCCGGCCTGAGCCCAGGTGGTTTCACCCACGGCGATCTGACCGTTCTCAGCCTCATGACAAAGGCGCGATGCCAAGTTGACCGCATCTCCCATAACAGTGAACTGAGCGCTGTCACCACTTCCCATTGGGGCGGCGACTACGAGTCCAGTATTGATGCCGATATGGATATCAGGAGGCGAGGCGTCACCGCCAAAACCGGAGGCCAGCTCGCGCACGGCCGACTGCATGTCCAACGCGGCACGGCAAGCCCGCTCGGCGTCATTTTCGTGAGTGGTGGGCACGCCGAATACGGCCATCACACAGTCGCCGATATATTTGTCCACCGAACCTTCATAGCGGCGCACAGCAGTGGAGAGCGCTTCAAAGTAACGATTGACGACGTCGCGAACTTCTTCGGGATCAAGGTTCGCGGACATCGCCGTGAATCCGGAAAGGTCGGCAAAAAGTACGGTGGCGTTCTTGCGCTGCGAAGCCGGATGCTGGCTATTGTCCGGCATTTCAGGCGCTTTGCCTCAAGCGATGGCCCATGTTCAGGACAACGTAACATACAGCGAGGTCCGTTCAGGACGCGAAAGTTGGCGGTGGTGCTAAGCATCAAACCGAGGTTCTGGTCCCGCCGGCCTCTAATCGCGGTCTTTGTTCTCGTCGTCTTGCGCGGGCGTCGATTTCCGCAGGCGCTTTTCGGTTCTCCACTCAGTGAGTGCAGGTCCCCCGATGGTTCCGAGAATGGCCAATCCGAGAGCAACGTCAAAAACGGGAAACGTGAAGACCAACATGGCCGCGGCAAGAAGAACCATAATCGAAACCAGTCGCGCATGATGGAGGACGTAGTCAAAGACGAGAAGCAAGAACGCCGCCGGTAGCACCGCGAGACAACAATACAGGGCGTCGATAAAACCAAAGTGATGCCTAAGGACGAAGCGCCACACGCCGAGTAAGAAGAGCGAACTTCCAACTGCAACCGCGATCCATAGTCCCCACGAGATGCTTCGATGAGTTGAGTTGTCCGAGTACACTTTGGTTTCCTTGAAGGCGGCGCCTGCTTCTACGCCAGTTCAATTGTTACCCGCCGCCCAACGACCGCCGCCGCCCGCTGCAGGCTCGAAAGTGTGATGTCACTTTTTGGATTCAGCAGCCGGTTCACCTGGTTACGGCTTGTCTTAAGCAGCGTGGCCATCTTATTCTTTGATATTTTCCGCTTCTTCATGGCCTCATCCAGCTGCCGCGCGACGACTTCCTTGATCGCCTGTGTTTGCGCTTCTTTGAAGAGGCCCTTTTTCTTGAGGAAATCATCGATACTCGAGCCCATATGTTTTTTTCGATTCTTGTGCGTCTTGCTCATCGTTTTAAGTCCTTCTGGCGCTTGCCCTGCACCTTATATAGTTCTAGTGTACCTTAAAATGTACAGCCAAGCAAGGGGATGGAACGAGGACCCCCGACCCACATTCTTCAGCCGGCCAATCCGGAGATTGGCATTCCCAGGGCGATCGTCTCCTGTTGCGGACATGCGGGACGAATGTTTACAATCCAGCGCGTCAGGCAGCGAAGCTCATCTTTGTAAGAAGGAGGCCCGATGAAACGACCGATGAAACGTATCTCTATCTTGGCGTTGGCAGCTGCGGCGGGGGCGTGCGCGATCGCTTCCATGGCATTCACGGCCGGAGGCGCTGGCGACCAGGGCTCGCCGATTTACGGCATCACAATCCCTGCCGGATACAGGCAGTGGGAATTGGTCTCCATCGCCCACGAGGCAGGCGACTTCAACGATTTGCGCGCCGTTCTGGGGAACGCTGTGGCCGTGAAGGCTTTTCGCGACGGGACGCTGCCCTTCCCGGACGGCACGATCATTGCGCGGCTGGCCTGGAAACACACGCCGTCGGCCGCAAACAACAAAGTGTTCGGCCGGGAGCAATCTTT
>Ga0073928_10002044_pt1 | contig 36464 bp, 35 predicted proteins | sample PaiPotPPA55metaG_FD_76969 | JGI IMG/M metagenome (GOLD analysis project Ga0073928, IMG submission 76969) | Iron sulfur acid spring bacterial and archeal communities from Banff, Canada, to study Microbial Dark Matter (Phase II) - Paint Pots PPA... ... | reverse complement strand
GGAAACAACGTGCCTTGCTTCCGCCCCTCTCCTTCTACATACCCCATAAAAAAATGCCCTCGCTTTCGCAAGGGCATCTTCTCACTTCTCTTTAACTATTCAATCGAGTTTCGTAACAGACTGATTATTCTCCGCCCTTTGGTCAAACGAGATTTGCAAGATCTTATTGCTTCACGTGCGGGGAAGCCTTCTGCAGAATTGCAATCAACTCACGGGCCTCGGGAGGAGCTTCAACCCTGGATTCAGTGATGATCTTCTCCGCATTTACATCCTTGCCGTAGAGGCGCCGATTGGCGTCCTCATCGGGATGAACGGTCGAGCCTTCCAGCGAGACACCGGCAAATACACCGCGCGCGCGAGAATAGCTCAGCATTTCGGCGCGGAACGTCACATCCGTGGCAGCTTGGGCATCGCGCCCCTTCGGGCCCGCAGCAATTGAGGCGTCAGCACCTAGCTTAACTTTGTTGTGAAGAAGGCTCTCTGCTCCGCGACCATTCATTACCAAGATAACGAAGTCCGTTGCTTGGCCGCCGATTTGCAAGCCGATACTTCCGCCTTCCAAGGCCATCATTCCTGGCGCGCCCCAAGGACCTGAAAAGTCTTTGCCCGAGCGGCACACCATTACGCCGCGGCCATAACTGCCGCCCACAATAAAGGCGGCCTTAACGACGGAGGGAAAGACCATGACACAGCGCGCTTTATCGAGAAAGTCTTGCGGTATGTTGTCGGGAATGTCCAAGATTTCTTTGAGGACCGTTGCGGCATTTTTGATGCGGTCGACTTCCTTTTCGTCCTTGTCCTTTGCCGAGGAAATCGCCGGCCACGACAAGAGCATCAGCGCCAGCACCCCGGCTGTTAGCACTGTGAATCGATTATTTTTCATCAGAACTGCCTCCTTTAACAACAATGACCAGGACAATAACGACAGCGACCAAGACAAGCTATGGCACCCTCAAGAAACGCGACGATCAGATGCCAAAATGACTACTCCTCCGATCAACGCCAAGGCTCCCACGATGGGTGGTATCGGAATCGTGTTGTGTTCTTCTTTGGTGGCCTGGATGGGGCCAATGTCCAAGACTTTTTTATGCGTGGTGTAGGTGATGCCCTGATAGGCGAGCGCCAATATTCCAATGACGATGAGCACGATGCCAATGAGTCTCATATGTTCGTTTCGCTTACGACCTGCGCAGCAAGTGCCCCATTAACGTGACCAGGAAGAGAATCAAGAAGAGATAAAACAAAATTTTCGCGATCCCCGCGGCTGCAACCGAGATGCCGGTGAATCCGAGCAAGGCAGCAATTAATGCGACGATAAAAAACCCGAGTGCCCAGCGCAACATCCTCGACCTCCTGTGCTTTGTTAGGTTCTCTCTGGTATGGAAAAGCGGCCAGTTTTGAAATCGGGCTGTGAGATGGTCCCTGGCTTCTCGCGCACGGGCCACGATTCTGCATCAGTGTTGCGAAAATTCGAACCGTACTCCATACAGGCTACACCCTAGGGGGTTCTCAGCCATCGTGTAGCCATCTGCTCTGCAAACCCCCGAAAGCTCAACTTGCTTAGTCCCATGAAACACTGCGTAGTCTAGCGCGCAGAATGTAAAAACTTCAGTGGGTTTCGATCTGTCCCGGGCAGTACTAAGACCATGCTGTCCTGTAAGGCCCTGCGGTACAGTAACTTGGCAGGCCCAGCCATTCGATGTGCAATTGGCCGGATTCATGCATCCTCCGATTTGGGCATTCGACGTGTGCGTGGCGGAAGGATTCTCAGGTCTACTGCACTTCTCACGAGCCTTTGGAGGAACACATGGAACCCCTTCGCTTGCTAGTCGCTGATGATCACGAAATCGTACGCAAGGGCTTGCGTTCGCTTCTGGAAGCCCAACCTGGTTGGCAAGTCGCCGGGGAGGCAAGCGACGGGCGTGAGGCGGTGGAGAAGGCGAAGGAACTGCGGCCGGATGTCACCGTCCTTGACATCGGTATGCCTTCGCTGAACGGATTGGAGGCAACGCGCCAGATGCTCAAGAATGATGCGCGCGCAAAGATCCTTATCCTGACAATGCACGAGTCCGATCCGCTGATCCGAGACGTGCTGGACGCGGGTGCACGCGGGTACGTGCTAAAGACAGATGCGAGCCGGGATTTGGTAACGGCGGTAAACGCGGTGCGCAGTAATAAAACATTTTTTACGGCCAAGGTGGCGCAGATGGTTCTTGATGGCTACCTCGATCAAGCGCCGAAGAAGGAGAAGCCACAGCCTGAGTCTCCAAAGACTCGGCTCACTCCCCGTCAGAGAGAGATTGTGCAACTGCTCGCGGAGGGCAAGAGCAGTAAAGAAGTGGCAGTGCAATTGGGTTTGAGCGTGAAAACCGCGGAAACTCATCGCGCCAATATCATGCGGAGGCTTGATTGCCACTCGGTGAGCGAGTTGGTGCGCTACGCGGTTCGCAACAACATCATAGAAGCGTAATCGCCCCTATCACAGGAAGATAACCCTTCGCTCTTTCGTAGGTTGCCCAACACACCAGCCTAAGGTCCCGTCCATACTCCGCCCTATTCCTTCGTTCGTGCGCTCTGTGTTTCTCTGAGAGCGGATTACCTAAAAGGAGGTTTCTATGAACTGGGACCAAATCGAGGGAAAGTGGAAGCAGGCGTTGGGCAAGATCAAGGAGAAGTGGGGAAAGCTGACCGACGATGACCTTCAGGTGATTGGTGGTAAACGCGATCAACTGGTCGGGAAGATCCAAGAGCGCTACGGAGTTGCGAAGGACGAGGCAGAGCGCCAAGTGGACGACTTCTCTAAGACCTACGGCACCGAAGAGACAACTACGCGCGATAAAATCCGCACCGCCGGACGATAGGCACAAGACAGAAACTGAATTCCATTAAAGAGCCGGGGCGCTTAGAGCTCCGGCTCTTTACTTATGCAGCCCTCTAATCGGGTGATCGTATCCGGTCATCTCCAAATATCCGAGGCCACCGATTGGCGCGTCACGTTTGTGTCCGTCAAAGGCCATAGCGCCTTCCCAGTACGCTGGGAGCAATCCTGCTGAAGATGTGAGTTCCTGGGCAGGTAACGAGGTCGAGCATTCGAGTGCAATTCCGAGCTTGGGAATGGAGACTTTCCAGCGCAGCGGATAAACCGCATGTGTTTCCGGGCTCGTCCACGTCGACGCCATGGGCTCCAACGTGAATTCGTTGTTGAGCAGGTGCGTCGTATTACCGCGTGCATCCACGAACGTTCCCGCAGAATAGCCATCAATTGAGCCATCGTGGCGGCGAATGTGAAACAGCATCAGTTCGGTGTTGTCTTGGAGCTGAATGCTCATCCAATCCCACCCAATTTGGTCAGGATCGAGCTGATGCGTGAAGAATTCGTGGTCCATCCAGGCCGTGCCCGTCACTTGAAATCTCCGGTCCCCGAGTTGGATTTCTCCACTGGTGTTCAGGCGCGTCAGCGAAATGTAGTGCGATGCGCGGCCTGACCCCGCCGCCTTTTGGCTGACGCCATTCTCGCCGTGAATTACGGGCTGTTTTGCAGAACGCAGTGTGAAATGAAGTGAAAACCGTTCGTCAAAAGCTTGCAAGAGTTCTTCGTCGCCTTGCCACGCAACCTGCCAATTGCCATTCCAGACCCGACGGTCCGAGTCGCTGACACCTGCGATGCCGGGACCTGCGCGATTCGTCCGTTCTGCATGAAGAAATTTGCCGCCGTCTAGATCGCTGAGTGCAAGATGCGCGAAATAGAGGTCGCGGACGTCCCAGGCACGGGTCGTATTTGAGTTGCGATCGACGCCCTGCCGAAAAAACGTAAGCTCAAAGCCAAAATGATGGCCATCCGCCGACTTAAGGTTTCCGGTGTAGTACCACCACTCTGTCTGAAAGTCTGGATGGTTGAAATGATCGCGCGGAAATTCGTAACGGTAACCGGGAAGTGCGGCTTTGTATTGCGCGATCGCCGAAGTCGTGCAGAGGAGCAGGGCGGCCGCACACGTCCATCTACTCTTCATGCACGACCTCGACGGGATTGAGTCGCACGGCAACTCGCGCTGGATACAAGCTAGCCAAAACGGTGGCGGCATAGACCATCGTCAACGCCCCCAACAGCACCGCCACAGGCCAGTGGAAGCGAATCGTCCAACCGAACGATTGCTTGTTGATGACGAAAATCAGGATGAGAGAGAGCGCGAAGCCCAGTGCGATGCCGGCAAAATTGGCGAGCAGGCCGATCAATGCGGCCTCGATTACGATGAGCTTGCGAATTTGTCGGCTTGTGGCGCCGAGGAAACGAAGCAGCCCCAGTTCGCGCCGGCGGTCGATGACCAAAGCAAGAAGAGCGCCGGCAACGCCCATTACGGCAACGAGAACGGCGATCGCTTCCAGGGCATAAGTGATAGCAAAGGTGCGATCGAAAATACGGAGGGCCTCGCCGCGTAGATCGCGATTGGTGAACATCAGCACGCGGTGGCCGGCGGCTGCGCTGTCGATTTCCGCGCGAACGTCCTCGATGCGCGCATTCGGGGCGACGTAGATGGCTAGATTCGAGGCTGCGGGGTCTGGCAAGTGGCGCAGCATGACGTTGCGGTCCATCAAAATGCTGCCGCGCTCGCTGGAATAGTCATAGTAAATATCCGCGACGCGAAAGGAAGCGACGTTATCCCCAAGCGAGAGAGTGATCGGGTCACCGGCACGCAGATGATGCTTATTCGCGAAGGGTTCGCTGACGAGAACCGCATTGGAATCGCGCAGCTCCGCTAGAACTTGGTTGGTTCTCCGGCCAGACAGAAAATCCGCGTTGTGATAAGAGCGAAGGATATTCAGTTCGATCGAACCAAGACCAGCAGGCATGCCTTCGTAGCTGATCTCGTATTCGCGAAGACGGTCAATTGCGGCGATACCGGGCAGTTGCGCGATTTTTTCTGTAAGCTCGGTTGAAATTGTCGGATGCCGGTCCGCTGCGGGATTTCCGGCGGGGCGCATATAGAGATCGGCTGGGAGCTGATCGCCCATCCAGAGCAGAACCGTCTCGCGAAAACTGCCGACCATGATTCCTACGGCGGTCATCATGGCGATGGCTGTGGAGAGGGCGCCGACCAGCACGGAAGTGCGCCGCAGAGAGGACGAAAGGCTCCGCGACGCGAGCAGCGCCTCAACGCCAAAAATGCTTTTCAGCAATCGCGAAGCAACCGAGGAAATTACCTCCACCAGTGCGGGCATAGCGAACGCCGAAGCGCAGATCAGCAAGAGCGATGCAAGATAGCCGAACAGCGGCTTGCCACCAATGGCAGGGGCGCGGGATGCTGCTGCGGCCGCCAATCCCACTGCGAGAGCAATCAAGACGGCGCGGGTTTTATGCACTCGCGTTGTGTACTCTCGCCGTCCGCGCGCCATGGCTTCGACCGGCGGAACGAAAGAAGCTTCGCGCGCTGGTGAGTACGCTGAAGCGACGGCAATTCCTACGCCGACAAGTAGCGCGAGCAAAACCGAAGGGGGGGTCAAGGCGATCACGCCCGGCCGGCTACTGACGTACAGCGCTTCCACGGTGGCACCCATCAATTGAACCGCTCCGCCGGCCATTAGGCGGCCCAATGGCATAGCAATAAGGGCACCGAGCAGGCCGAAGCACGCAGCCTCTCCCACAAATGCGGCGAGAACCAACCCCCGACTTGCGCCGAGCGCGCGGACGATTCCGATTTCCGGACGCCTACGCACTACGGAAACGGAGATCGTGTTGTAAATCAAGAATGCGCCCACAACGAGAGCGATGTAACTCAGCAACCGCAGGTTCCAGCGAAACGCAGCCAGCATGCGACGATTCTCATTCGTTCCCGCGCCTGCCGCGCGCAGTTGCACACCTGGAGGAAGCGCCTCGCGAAGGCGCCTCTGCCAATCCTCCAAACTTTCAGAGTGCGGGACCTGGACCAAGATTCGATCGATGCGCCCGAAACGCTTGAGGGCATCCTGCGCGGCCGAAATATCCATCACGACTGCGGGTGCGCTACCGTTTGAGTCCGCAAAGACGCCCCGCACGGTGTACGTTGCAATCTGATCGTTAATGAGCAGAGCGATGTGCTCGCCGGGTTTGTGTCCCAAGCTGCCACTAACCCAGATGCTGTCCTTCGCGGTGAAGTGTTTCCAGGCGTCATCTGCGCCTGGGAGGCTTAACGAAGTTCTGCCGCGGTAAGCTTGCGCCACAAGATCCAGGCCGATCAGAGGCAGCGTTTGCTTGGTGTCTGCGAGAATCGCATAATCCTCAATCCGCGGCGTGATCCGAAGCGGATACGGCAAAGATTCCAGCGTGCCGACTACGTTTTCCGGCACCCCGCCCGCGGTTACGACTTCCAAATCATTCTCGCCGGCAAGCGTTTCCATTGAGGACCGGAACGATCCTGCTGCAGCGGTGCCGGCCAAGTCGATGGCCAGAACGACAGCAACGCCGAGCGCGATCGCCAACAAGGTCAACGAAGCGCGCGCCGGTTCGCGGAACAGCGGGCGCAGAATCAACCGATAGAAAAGAAACAGTCGTGACATTTTCAGCGCCGGTTCACTTCCGAGATTTCCCCGTCCCGCAGCTTCACGACGACGTCTGCAAGCGCCGCAGCTTCCAGGCTGTGCGTGGCCATGATCGTCGCAGTATTTTGCTCATGCGTGAGGCGCCGCAGGAGTTCGAGGATCAAGTTTCCGGTCGACGTATCCAGGTTGCCGGTCGGCTCGTCCGCCAGCAGGACGGCGGGGCTTTGTACCAAAGCTCTCGCGATCGCGACGCGCTGCATCTGCCCGCCCGAAAGCTGATGTGGATAGCGCGCGCCCAGCCCGTCCAGTTCCACCCAAGAAAGCCGCTCGCGAGCAACCTTGCGCGCGTCCCTCTTGCCCGCCAGGAGAAGCGGCAGCTCCACATTCTCAAATACAGCGAGAGTGTGAATCAATTGGAACGATTGAAAAATGAAGCCAATCTTCTCCCGGCGGATTCTGGCGAGCGCATCATCACGCAACGACGTTGTTGACACGCCATCCACCAGCACCACGCCTGAAGTGGGGAAATCCATTGCGCCTGCAAGGCTCAGTAATGTCGACTTGCCGCAACCGCTGCGCCCCACAAGGGCGACGAATTCACCGCGCGAGATTTCCAGCGAAAGGTGGTTGAGCGCCCGCACGGGTTGACCTTCCGCGAAATAGTCCTTGGTGACGTTCTGGAGAGACAGAATAGGCATGAGGAATGAGCCGATGGCTGCGGCGCACCCACCTTGCTACGCCACGAAAATGCAAAATACTCAGAAATTCGTGCGCGTCCTTTGTTTAATGGTTTACAGAACCTAGCGCGTGTTCAATCGCTCCCGTGACTTCCGGCGAATCGGGAGTTACTTTCGGCTCAAACCGCGCGACGATTTGACCGTCCGATCCGACGAGAAATTTCGTGAAATTCCATTGAATGTCGCCGCCGGTCTTGGGGTTTGCGGACTTATCGGTCAAATATTGATACAGGGAAGCTTTGTTGTCGCCCTTCACAGAGACCTTGGACATCATGGGAAAGGTCACGTTGTATTTCGACTGGCAGAAGGTCTTGATTTCCTGGTTCGTTCCCGGCTCCTGGGCGCCGAAATTGTTGGCCGGAATGCCGACGATCACAAAGCCGAGCTCCTTGTACTTCTCATAAATTGATTCGAGGGCCGTATATTGCGGGGTGAACCCGCAACGACTGGCGACGTTCACCAGCATCACCACTTTGCCTTTGTATGCGGAGAGAGGCGCGGGCTGACCGTCGATTGTGTTCAGCGTGTAGTCGAATACGTTTTTTGCGGCGCCGGTTAGGGCCGATGCGAAGAGGAGCAGGCCGAGCATTGCCGGAACGAATAACCTGATCATTTTTCCTCCGTTATCGTTTTACATGGAATCATCCCAGGCTGCAAATTGGTCCCTTGCCTACACCCGAGCCTGCCTCACTGCCCATCTGAACGCACGTTTCCGGTTCACCACGTCGCCTCATCGTGCCCATTGAGCCTGCACCGTCACTGGTATAGACTTCGCGCGCAACAATTCCCGATTTCTTATCAACGCAAGGGGACCGATTCTCCCGCGCCATTTGCTCGTTGGCGCGCTCGAGGTTCGGCGCATGACAAACGGGCAAGTTTTAGAGGAGGTGTAGATGCTTTATGCGTCTGAGGTCGCGGTCGCGCACCGTAACCTGGCAACGATAGACCTGGTAATTATCGGGATCTATTTCGCCATCGTATTTGGCATCGGCATGTATTTTGCCCGCAAAGAACGCACTTCCGAAGACTATTTCCTTGCAGGCCGTGATATCGGGTGGTTCTTCATCGGCGCCTCTTTGTTCGTCTCCAATATTTCCACTGAGCACTTCATCGGTTTGTCAGGGACCGGCGCATCTTCCGGGCTGGCAGTCGGCCATTTTGAGTGGCTGGCTTGCCTCATTTTGCTGATTCTTGGTTGGGTTTTTGTCCCTTTCTATCTACGAAGCAATGTCTTCACGATGCCCGAATTCTTGGAACGGCGTTTCAATCGGCAATGCGCCGTGTACTTGGCGGCAATCTCCATCATCGCCTACATCTTTACCAAAATCTCAGTGCAGCTTTATGCCGCCAGCGTGGTTCTGGAACGCGTCGCGGGTTGGTCGCTATGGAAGACCGCTGTGGTTTTGGTCATTGCGACAGGCATCTACACGGTTGCCGGCGGTTTGGCCGCGGTCATTTATACGGACACCGTGCAGACTCTGATCCTGATCACAGGTGCAGTTGCACTCACCGTCATCGGCCTGGGACGAGTCGGCGGCATCGAACATCTCCGCACGATGGTGCCGCCCGATTACTTCCACATGATCAAACCGATATCCGACGCGAACTTCCCGTGGACAGGCATCTTTTTTGGCGCGCCTATACTTGGCATCTGGTATTGGTGTACGGACCAAGTCATCGTGCAACGCGTGCTTTCCGCGCGTGACGAGGGGCACGCGAAAGCGGGAACGATTTTCGCCGGCTTCCTGAAAATCTTGCCCGTCTTCATGCTCGTCCTGCCAGGCATCATTGCGTTCGCCCTCTTCCCGGAGCAGGTCAGAAAGCCCGACTTCGCATATCCCACTCTCGTCTTAAACCTTCTGCCAGTCGGTCTTGTCGGCTTGGTGATGGCTGCATTGCTCGCCGCAGTTATGGGAGCAATGAGTTCGGTCTTCAATTCCGCTTCTACGCTTGTCACGCTGGATTTTTACAAGAAGATTCGTCCGCAAGCGTCCGAAAGGCAGCTCGTCAATTTCGGCCGCGTCGCCACCGGCATGATGGTTCTCCTGGGCCTGCTCTGGGTTCCCTTCATTGGCTACATCAGCAGCCAGCTCTATATCTATCTGCAAAGCGTTCAGGCCTATATCAGTCCACCCATCTCGGCATGCTTTATTCTCGGTATCCTCTGGCCCCGGCTGAATGGTGCAGGCGCTATCACCTCACTGCTGACCGGCTTCGTCCTCGGCGCGACACGTTTCGTACTCGAACTTGCCGATCGCGCCGGCGGCAGCCACTTTCAGTCGCCAGTTATCCGTTGGTTGATCGACATGAACTTCTTGCATTACGCGATTTTCATGTTCGTGATCTGCTCAGTCGTGCTTATTAGCGTGAGCCTGATGACCCCGGCACCCGATCGTAAGCGCTTGGCGGGACTAACCTTCGCGACGGTGGACGAGAAAATGGAGGCTGTTGCCGTCGGCACTCCGGTGCGCAAACCAGCGCAGGAGACTCCTTTAGAGCACCGCCTAAACGTGATTTTCAGCCTCGTGCTCGTTGCCACGGTCGTGGGCCTGTGGATTTACTTCCGCTAGGCGCTAGCAACAACGCGAACTCCATGAGCGCAACTTACATTCAGGCTCTAAAGCCGAACGTCACTCAGCACGAAGCCCTGCGCACGTTTTCCGGTGCGGGGATATCTACTCTCTATTGGAGAATGCGCAGCGGTCCGCTGCGGCGAATTGCTGAAGTCTATGTCCCATATTGGCTTTATCGCGTTCAGTACAATATGGGTCGGGCTGCGCACACAAGCCTCTTTGCGATCGATGCTGTTAACGGTTCTTTGGATCTATTCACCTTTCCTCGGGTGCCCGCCGCAAGTGACCTCGTCAGCATTCACACGCGAAATCGGATCGCGCCTTCGCTGCCAAGGGCCGGTGCAGAGGAGGCACTTCGCCAAAAGGTTTTGCGCGTCATTTTTCAGCAGGGCTTCTTCAAAGTACGTGATCTAAATTTAGAAATCGCGCCAGAACCTCTCGAATTGCACATGCCGTATTGGCTCGGTTTCTATGGCAATGTCACCTTGCGCTGCCGAGTGCTGAACGCCGTGCGCCGCCGCATGGAGGGCGCGAAGGCTTCCGCGCTGTTCGAATCGTGGTTGGCGGCCTAAGGAACGAACGTTTGCGCGATAGAGTCATTTCAGATTCGTATCGCCATCACAGAAATTACACCGGGGGAAAATTCATGTTTTTTCTTGCAAGACGCTCTGCCCTGGCTCTGCTTGTGTTTGCAGGCGCCGTGTGCGCCTATGCGCAGGGCTGGCAACACATGGGCAACGTACAGCGTGTGGAGAAGCTGAAGGATGGCGTGGAGCTCACCGCTGGCCGGGCGAAAGTGCGCATCACCGCTTTCAATGACTCCACCGTGCGCGTGCGGGTAGCTCCGCGAGGGAATTTTTCGAAGGATTATTCCTGGGCCGTAATTGCCGCGCCGCAGTCGCCAGCGGTGAAAGTGGAAGACGCCAAGAATGAACTGAAGCTGACCGCCGGGAATGCCACGGTCATCGTACAGAAATCGCCACTGCTCATTCGCTTCGCCGATGCGACCGGTCATGAGCTGCTCGCCGATGAGCCCACGCTCCCAATGGCTTTTGACGGCTCCCGCGTCCAGGTCTGGAAAAAGATGCCCGCTGACGAAAACTATTATGGCTTGGGCGACAAGACCGGCCCCATGAATCGCCGCAATCGCGCCTTCACCATGTGGAATTCTGACGTGTTCGGTTGGGGCGAGTCTACTGATCCCATGTACAAGACGTTCACTTTTTTCATGGGTTTGCGGAAAGGCACCGCTTATGGAGTGTTTTTCGACAATACGTACCGGAGCAACTTTGATTTCGGCAAGGAATCACCGGACTACTTTTCTTTCGGTGCGGAAGGCGGGGAGCTCAACTACTATTTTTTTGCCGGCCCTGATCCCAAAAAGGTCGTCGAAGAATATACCGCGCTTGTCGGGCGTTCACCGCTGCCGCCGCTCTGGAGCCTGGGCTATCAACAGAGCCGCTACAGTTACTATCCCGAGGCGCGCGTTCGCGAGATTGCCACAACCCTGCGCGAGAAAAAAATCCCCGCCGATGTCCTGTACCTCGATATCGATTATCAGCAGGGGAACGCGCCCTTTACCATCAACCGCGAATATTTCCCACATTTCGCGCAGATGGTCGCCGACCTGCGCGCACAAGGCTTCCGCACCATTACCATCACCGACCTGCACATCAAAAAGGATCCGGGCCACGGCTATGCGCCCTACGATTCCGGAATTAAGAACGACGTCTTCATAAAGAAACCGGATGGCTCTCCCTTTATAGGTGTCGTGTGGCCCGGCGAAAGCGTATTCCCCGATTTCACATTGACGCGAGCGCGCGACTGGTGGGGGACGCTCTACAAGGAGTTCGTTGGCATGGGAGTTGCGGGCTTCTGGAACGACATGAACGAGCCTGCTCTTTTTGAGCGCGCTGACAAGACCATGCCGCTTGACACGTTGCATCGACTGGACGACGGCACCACACTCGACCATCGCGCCATCCACAACGTCTACGGAATGGAAAATGTCCGCGCTACCTATGAAGGCTTACGCAAGCTGCAACCCGACGAGCGCCCCTTTGTCCTTACGCGGGCTGCCTATTCTGGGACGCAGCGCTACGCCGCAACCTGGACCGGCGACAATAGCAGCACTTGGAATCACTTAAATATGAGCACGCCCATGCTGTTGAGTCTCGGACTTTGCGGCTACGCGATGGTTGGCGACGACATCGGCGGATTCGCGGGTTCGCCCCCAGCCGATCTGCTCACGCGCTGGTTCGAGGTTGGCGCGCTAAATCCCATTTACCGCGACCACACCGCGAAAGGGACTGCGGATCAAGAGCCTTGGGTTAATGGACCGCAGCATGAAGCCATTCGCCGACGCTACGTCGAATTGCGTTACAAGCTGCTGCCGTACATTTACACCATCGTCGAGGAAAGTTCGCGGACAGGCCTGCCGTTTATGCGCCCGGTATTTCTTGACTATCCGCAAGCTGAAGATTTCTACGGCGATAACCGAGATTTTCTTTTTGGCAGCGACCTTTTCGTCGCTCCCGTCACTACTGAGATGGTCGACGCCGAAGAAGTGCAGCTACCGCCCGGTGACTGGTACGACTATTGGACCGCGCAGAAGCTCAGCAGCAAAAACAGAATCACTTTGCATCCCGCGCTAGACGAGATGCCCCTATACGTTCGTGCGGGCGCGATTATTCCTACGCAGCCGCTCGTGCAAAATACTGGCGAAAAGCCTTCCGGACCGCTTCAATTGCGCGTTTATGCAGGGGATGACTGCCGCGGCTCTCTCTATGAAGACGATGGCCATAGCTTCGCGTACCAAAGGGGCGAGCTACTGCGTGTGAACTACTCCTGCCAAGCTTCCCCCGCTTCGATTACGGTTACTTCGACGACCGAGAAGAATTCCTTTCAACCGTGGTGGAATAGCGCCGAGGTCAGTGTTTTTGGCGTTGCTGCACACCCAAAGGAAGTCCGCATTGGCGATCGCATAACTCACGAGTGGCGCTACGATGGTCCAACGCATTCGGTGATTCTGACTGTACCGGATGCGTTAAAAAATTGGGCTGTCACGCTGACGTTTTGATCGTCAGTCTAAAACGAAGATCGAAAGTGACCGCGCTGGTTCATCGATGTGCAGTTCCGTGCCGGACAGCTTTACGCCGGCTTCCCCGAATAATCGAGTAGCCCGCACTACTCCTTGCAGCGGCGTGTCGAGCAACGTAAGGTCGATTTCGCGCGCCTTCGAATTATTGTTGAATACCACCAGCAGACGCTCTTCTTCCGACTCTCGCGCAAAAATGTAAGACGTTTCATCCGAGAAGAGATGCCACAAACGCCCGTTTCTCAGCGCCGCATGTTCGCGCCGCAGCCGCAGAAGCTCCTTTACGTAAGCGAACAAGTCCTGCTGCTCGCGCGTGCGGCCCTGCTCGCTGAACGCGTTCTGCGCGTCCTCACGCCAGCCGCCCGGGAAATCGCGGCGATTATCCGGATCGCCCGCGCCCGGCATGCCAATCTCATCGCCATAGTACAGTTGCGGAATCCCGCGCAGCGTGAGCGTTAGCGCAAACGCCAATTTCCGTTTCGCCGCCGAGCTTCCCTCCGCGCTCGCAAAACGCGCAACATCGTGATTTCCAAAAAATGTGACCAGGTCATCCGGCCGAGGATAAAGCGCATCGTGCCGCAAGACATCCGCGATGCGTCCGGCAGGCGCGCCATTTAGCAGGACCTCGCGCAGCACGAAGTACATCGGATAGTCAAAAACCGTGCTCACGCCAGTGTCGATGCCGTCGTATTGCTTCGTTCCGCCGGCAAAGAACGAAGTCACGCCCGCGTCGGGATGAAACACTTCGCCGATCGTGGTCAGTTGCGGATAAATTCTTCGTAGCCCTGCGTGCCAGCGCGACCAGAATTGCCGCGAGACATACGGGAACGTGTCCACGCGGAATCCATCCAAACCCGACGACTCTGCCCACCAACTTGCATTTTGCAGCAGATATTGCGCCACCATCGGGTTTTCCGTGTTCATGTCCGGGAGAGTATCTACGAACCAACCTTCTTTGAGATTCCGCGACAAACGTGGAGGCGCATGCGGATCAACAATGGCCTCAAACAGATCGTGGCCCTGGTTTTTTGCTTCCCCGTAAAAAGCGCGACTCACGGGGCCGGACGAATTCAGATGGTGCTGCACGGTTCCGTGAAACCAGTCTGGCAGCGGAGACTTGTTGGCCCACGGATGCTTTGGCCCAACGTGGTTTGGCACAATGTCGAAAAGTATCTTCATGTGCTGCTGATGTGCTGCGGCCACCAACTCCTGATAGCCCTGCAAATTTCCCAGGTGAGGCTCAACCGCGTATAAATCTACAGCGCCGTAGCCGTGGTAGTCCTGAGTTGCACCATTCTTGACAATTGGAGTTAGCCACAGCGTCGTGACGCCCAAATCTTTCAAATAATCCAGGTGCTCGCGAATGCCGCGCAAATCACCGCCATGATACGCGCGCGGCTTCGCTCTGTCGTGCGATCCACCGGGCGACTCTGCGGGTTCGTCATTCGTCGGATCGCCATTGGCAAAACGGTCGGGCATGATCAGGTAGAGGACGTCGGACGGCGTCACTCCCTGAAATTTGTGAATCGTCGGCTCGCGTGCCGCTAGCGGCAGTTCGAACGAGGTAGCGCCTTTGGGTGTATTGATCCGGCAGACCGCTGTGCCCGATTTCAGATCTGCTCCCAATTTCAGCCAAATAAAAAGGTAGTTCCCACCCGCGGTGGCCTGCGTGCGTTCCACCACCAGATTCTGGAGATTGCAGGTGACTCCGGTCGCTTCCAGATGCTGCCCACTCAGCAGCAGCATGAGTTCTGGCGTCAATCGCAGCCACCAGTTTGGCGGCTCGACCTTCGTCACGACGGGAGAGTTGTCGGCAGGACTTGAAACCTGCCGTGCCCCCGTGGCGAGAGAATTCGCGGCAAGGCCAGCTACTAACAGGATGATTGGAGTTAAGGGCGCGAAGAAACGCGGTCGCAACGCAAGCAGCACCCTGCAAGCATAAGAAAAAAGAAGCTCCTTCGCTAGCCCCGGATTTTGCTGGCTGCCTCTGTGAACACGAGCCCCCCAAACGCTTCCGGTACATGAAAGTTTGGCTCCGGCGTATTTGTGGGACGCCACGCCGAATAAAAGCGCGGCTCCGATGCGCCTTCCACCCGGAAAAAATTAACTCTCCAGAGCGCTCGCAGCTGGAAATCCGCAACCAAGCTCTTCATCGGCAGCGCCAGAACCGCGTGCCACCGCTTGTTGTGTTCATCGATATTCACGCGGCGACGCAAGCCGCTGTTCAAGTCGCGTTTCTCCCCTGGAGAAATCTCCAGGTCAATCCAGAATCCATTGGGCGCCACTTCAATTTCCTTGTAAGCCCGCCCAGCCGAAGACGGCGGCTGCAAGAAAACCTCGCAGACGTCACGATCCCAGAGCTGATTCCGGCGGCCCGTAGGCTCCGAATCGGCAAAAACGGTAATAACCCGGTAGAACACGTCAAATCGCAAAAATAACAATTCCGGATTCCACAGCAGCCGAACCTGTGTTTCCCGCTGCCTGTCCGTGTTCTTCCCCTGCCAATCAGAGCTAAAGGAAATAGGCGGAGCCGTTTCCCAGGCTCGCTCTGGCGGAAATTCCTCCGCATCTACAGCGCAAGCCATCCGAACCGCAAACGCGGTGTCCGTTCTGATGTCGCCCATATTAAGCGCTTCTGATGTTCGCATGACTGATGGACGCTCCCGCCGAGCGTGCTCATTCGATTACACTGCCGAGTCCAATTTCCCCTTTTCAGTCGTACCTTCAGCCGCAGACTGTTTGCGCACGCCTTTCCTTCACATAGAAAGTTAAACGCTAGCCCTGTGCTAGCATCGATTTTGCTCAATTTTATACACCTTCGGTGCGTCCGAACGGTTCAGGAGGCACAGCATGGTTGAGACGGTCAGCGCGGAGCAATTCACAACCGGAGCAATACGTCGCAAGCCCGAAGAATTCGAGTTCGTAAAATTTCGCATTGAAGAGGGCGTCGCCCGCCTCACCCTCAATCGTCCGGACCACAACCTGCTCAACGAAGCCATGCTTCGAGAGATTGCCGACGGCATCGTGTTTGCCGGCGAGCGCGACGACACCAAGCTCATCACTATCGATTCGGCGTGCAAAGTATTCAGCGGCGGCGTCGATATCGGCGAATACACCGCACAACGCGTCTACCAAATGCTCGACGCGTTTCAGGCCGCCTTCGCCGCAATGCTTGAGGTTAGCAAGCCTGTCCTGTGCGTTGTAAACGGTCCGGCCATCGGCGGCGGCGCCGAGCTAGCTGCCTTCGGCGATCTCGTCATCGCCACACCCAAGGCCCGCTTCGCGCAACCCGAAATTACCATCGGTGTCTTCCCCCCTCTCGCCTCCACAATTCTGCCATTCCTTGTCGGACCAAAGCGCGCTCTTGAAATCATCTTGACGGGCGAAGCTATCACAGCCGAGCGTGCGCTCGAGCTTGGCCTGGTCACCCGCCTGGTCCCGGAAGCCAAGCTGGAAGCGGCCGTCAACGAGCTCGTCACACGCATCACCGCACAGTCCGGTCCGGTTCTCGCCATGGCCAAGAAAGCCATCCTCGGAGGCATGGGACTCTCCCTTCGCGATGGACTTAAGAAATCGATGGGTATTTTTCTCAACGAACTTTATCGCCTGGAAGACTCGCAAGAAGGTCTTCGTGCACTTGTCGAGAAGCGTAAACCCAACTGGAAGAATCGCTGATGCAGGTAAAAATTGTGATGCCGGGGCCGTTCAATTGACTCTATTTATAGCGCAGCATACACTCAGGGTTCCATTTTGCAGGCAAGGGAAGCGGGGAAGGCCGTGCGAATCGGCCGCGGTCCCGCCACTGTGATCGGCTGAAAAGCCGTAAGCCAGGCTACCCTCCCATGCCGCGGGGATTGCGTCTTTCGCGAGAAGAGGCGCCGTCTTTGAGCCCCAGCGCTACTCGCATGGGGCTTTTTCGTTGGCGCGCCCTTCTCGCAGCGGGGAAATCGTGTTGCGGATTTTGATTCATTGGACGCTAAGAGCTGTGCCTTTCGCCGCGGTCGCCGTGCTATTTTCCGGCGCGGCAATTTGCCATTCTCAAGCAACCGCGCCGCCGCTCCAGACACCTCAGGCCTATCGCCAAATTACAGACGAAATCGGCCGCACGATTCGCATACCGCAGTCCATCCACCGCATCGTCTCCCTAGCGCCCAACCTTACGGAGACGATCTACGCTCTTGGCGTGCAAGACCGTCTCGTCGGAGACACTGACTATTGCGATTTCCCAGTAGAGGCGCAGCAAAAGATAAAGGTCGGCGGCGCCGTCAATCCCAGCATCGAAGCCATCGCCGCTCTGCACCCTGATCTCGTGCTAGTCACTAGGAGTCTGAATCGCCTCGAGACCGTCCAAGCCCTCGCGGATATCGGAATCCCGTCGTACGCCACCGATCCTCATACAGTCGATGCCATCATCGCTTCGATAGCTCGTCTTGCCGACGTGCTCGGCGCCTCGGAAACCGGCAGCACGCTCGCCGTCGACCTCGAACATCAACTATCGATTCTCCACGACCGTATCGCTTCGCTGTCTCCTCGCCGCGTTCTGTTTATCGTCTGGACCGAGCCGCTAATCTCTATCGGCAACGACACGTTCATCGCAGACGCGTTGCGTCACGCCGGCGCCATCTCCGTCATCGATTCTTCGCAGAACTGGCCGCAAATAAACCTCGAGGAAGTCGTCCGCTTGCAGCCCGAATTCCTAATCTTTGTGGAATCGCATTCCGGCGCTCAGCCGCACAGCGCGGAAGCTCTTGCCGATCTTCCAGGATGGCGACTCCTAAACGCCGTCCGCAATCGTCGCTACGCCACGATCAGTGACGCTATCAACCGCCCTGCTCCTCGCCTTGTCTCCGCTATCGCAGACTTGGCCCGGCAACTGCACCCGGAGGCCTTTGCCGAAGGGCCTCAGAACGATAAAGAGCAAGCGAAGCCGCCAGCGTCCTCACTTTCTCAGTCACTTGCACCAAACGACCTCGGCGCACCTTCGAAGGAACAAACATGCGCCCGCTGACGCTGCGACGCCTCTTTCTGCAGTGCAGCTTGTTGGCCGCCGTCCTTTTTGTCGTCGTCGTTGTTGCGCTTAAGCTCGGAGCCGTTCCCGTTTCCCTGTATGGCCTCGGCCGCGACCTGATCAGCGTTTTGCTCCACCAGACCAAGGCACTCTCCAGCGATTACGGCATGATCGTCATCGAAATTCGCCTGCCGCGCATTCTCCTCGCGATTGTCGTCGGCGCATCTCTCTCCGTAGCTGGAACCAGCTTTCAAGCCTTGCTGCGCAATCCACTCGCCGACCCGTACGTGCTTGGAGTTTCCAGCGGCGCAGCCCTCGGGGCCGTCCTCGCGCTTATAGCCGAGCCTCATCTGGCGTTGCCAATGTGGCTCGCCGCCCTCTTCACGCCATTCGGCGCATTTCTCGGCGCCGCAGCCACTATCGCCGCTGTCTACTTCCTCGGCCAGCGGCAGGGGCAAATCGACAGTTCCACACTGCTCCTTGCCGGTATTATCAGCGCCTCTTTTCTATCCGCTATCATCATGTTCTTGATGACTACGCTGAGCGGCCGCGATTTCCGCGGCATGGCATTCTGGCTGATGGGCGATCTCTCCAGTTCGTTGCAAGCAAGCCTCCGCTGGGTTCTCGGAATCGGCTTCTTCGCCGCCGCAGGTGCCATCTATACGACCGCGGGCGATCTGAACTTGCTCCTCGCTGGAGAAAAAGAAGCCATGCACCTCGGCGTGGATGTCCGCCGCGTTCGCATTGTCGTTTACATTGCCGCATCGATTCTCACCGGCTTGGCCGTTTCCGTCAGTGGCGCCATCGGGTACGTAGGACTCCTTGTCCCACACGTGATGCGTCTGCTCTTTGGCTCGGACCATCGAACGCTGCTACCCACCGCCGCTTTCGGCGGCGCCATCGCTTTGGTCCTGGCCGACACGCTCGCCCGAACCGTCGTTGCGCCATCCGAGCTTCCGGTGGGCGCCATGACCGCAATCGCCGGTGCGCCGCTCTTCATTTATCTCCTGCGTCGAGGATCCGCATGAGCAGCGCCGCGCATTCCTCCTCGTCGTGGCCCAATCTTGGCGACGCTCCTCGCGCCGCGAGCGAAGTTCGCCTCAGCGTCGAGCAAGTGAGTTACGCCTACTCGGCCAATCCTTCGCAAGCACCGCTCTTCACGCTCGAAGCCAACAGTTTTCAAGCTCGTCCCGGTGAAATTGTCGCCATCCTTGGACCCAATGCCAGCGGGAAATCGACTCTGCTCAAATTGATCGCCGGCTCTCTCGCACCTCTCTCCGGCCGCGTTCTGCTGGATGGCTTCGTTACCCACACGCTCGCGCCGCGAGCCCGCGCCCAGCGCATCGCTATGGTCCAGCAAGAAACTCCGCTGCTCTTTCCCGCACGAGCTTGGGAGTTTGTCCTGCAAGGCCGCCATCCCTATGGCCGCACGCTGCGTTTCGAAAACGAAGATGACGTCCTGATCGCCCGCAACGCTCTCGCACAAGTCGGCGCGGAAGATCTCAGCGATCGCTGGATGAACGAGGTCTCCGGGGGGGAAAGGCAGCGCGTCATCCTTGCGCGAGCTTTATGCCAGCAGCCGCTGCTTCTCTTGCTCGATGAGCCCACGCTGCATCTGGACATCGGGGCCCAAGTCGATCTCCTGGCCGCTTTGCGCCGACTCGCTGCTGAAAATCGTTACACAGTTGTCGTCGTCACTCATGAGCTCAACCTCGCCGCGGAATATGCCGACCAGGTTGTATTGCTGCAAAAAGGCAAGAGCTTGCGGGTGGGTTCTCCGGCAAGCGTTTATCAACGCGATTTGCTGGAACAGGTTTTTCACACGCCGCTGACTGTAGAACAAGGATCGAACGGTCGTCCTCGTGTGAATTTGCTGCCAACGTCGTCGTAGCAGTTTTTTCGTTAACCCCAGCGCCGCAATAATTCGCGGCACACCATAATCAATAGCGGGCTTCGGCCCCCAACAATAATCGCGAACTTCGTGCTCGGGAAGACGGGCAACCTAAACGGGTTGCACTTGTTCCGCTCTCGATCGGATCGAGAAGCAAACAGGAAAGCCGTCGCCGACGCGCGACTGTACGGCGGAATCACACTGCGCAGGCCACTGCGGCGAAGCGCTTGGCTGACCCAGCTAGGGTCACTCTGAGTTGACCCGGCCAGGGGTCACACTGGAAAAGCCAGGCAGCGTCGCGGGAAGGCCACGCACAGGCTCTCGCAATCAGGGCCGCACTTCCCGCCAAGCCAGGAGACCGGCGAAGTTCGCAGCCCGCGCGATGCACCTATCGCCGGGCCAACCTTCAAGCTCCCACGCGTGCGGGAGCGGAGGACAAAAATGAACTCAACGATCCGTTTTGCTTTTCTCGCCTTTTTCCTGCTCGCTTCAAGTTTCGACTCACAAGCTCAGTCCAATTCGCCGAGTGCTCAGCTCTCCGGACAACTCACCGATGCTTCCGGTTATGGCATTGCATCGGCGCGAATAATTGCTGAACGCAAAGAAAATAATTCGTCGGAAACTTTCCAGACCACGTCCACGGCTGAAGGAAATTACACCGTGCCGCTTCCTCCAGGCACCTATCGCGTGCGTTTTGAACATGCGGCTTTTGTCCCTCGCGATCTGAGTGTTCAGCTCGCCCAGGCCGAGTCCCGGAAACTCGACGTGCGCATGGAAATCGCGCAGCTCTCCGAAAACGTGGTTGTCACTGCTAACGCGCAGCCTCTCGAACTCAGCCAAACTCCTGCTCCCGTAGACGTGATCTCTCGGGAGGAAATCGATCAGCGCCAGCTCGTTTCTCTTCCCGACGCGCTTGCCACCGTCCCCGGCGCCGCCATCGCCCGCACTGGGCGTGAAGGCGGTCTCACCACGTTTTTCCTGGACGGCGGGAACTCCAACTTCACTAAATTCTTGGTGGATGGCGCTCCGCTGAACGAGCCCGGGGGCTTTCTCAACCTTTCAAACTCCACGCTTGATAACGTCGACAAAATCGAAGTGGTGCACGGTGCGGAGAGCGCCCTTTACGGCACCGATGCGGCCTCTGGAGTCGTTCAGCTCTTCAGCCATCGCGGCGAAACTCGCATCCCGGAAATAAACCTGTTCGGCGAAGGCGGCAGCTTTTCTTCTGCGCGCGGAGGTGCGCAGTTCAGCGGATTGCTTGGTGGCTTTGATTACTCCGCCGCGGGCTCGTATTTCCAAACGGACGGCCACGGCCCCAATGATTCATTCCTGAATCGGAGTTTCGCCGGCAATTTCGGCTACACGTTCAGTGACGCCGACCATCTGGGCCTAACGGTCCGAAGCAACTCCAGCTTCGCCGGGGTTCCCGGTCCCACGCTGCTCGAACCCGCCAATCTCGCGCAATATGAGGCTCTTAAAATCTTGCTGGTGAATCTCGCTTGGGACTTTCACACCGGCGCCCATTGGCAACACACGCTCAGCGGTCATGAAAATCGCACGCTTGATACCAATGCCAATCCTCCGTTCTTTACGAGTACCGACCAGTTCAATCGCGCGGGACTTCGCGAGCAATCTGTTTATACGTTTCGCACGGGCGCCGTTGCAGCTGGCTATGAATACGAAGTGGAGAACGGATTTCCCAGCACTCTCTCTGGCCAGCACGCGCGCCGCAATAACCAAGCCGGATTCCTCGACGCCCGCTGGCTTCCTATTTCGCGCCTGACGCTGAGCGCCGGCGTTCGCGCCGAAGGCAACACCACGTTCGGCACGCGCGTCGTTCCGCGCGCGGGCGCTGTTCTTGCTCTCCGCTATGGCACCGGATTCTGGGGCGATACTCGCGTCCGTTTTTCCTACGGCCAGGGACTCAAAGAGCCTTCGCTCGACCAATCCTTTGGCAGCGATCCTTGCTTTCCCGGCAATAACACGCTTAAGCCCGAGCGCAGCCGAACCATCGACGCCGGGATCGACCAATTTCTCGACTCCGACAAGCTTCACCTCTCCGCCACCTATTTCGACAATCGCTTCCGCGACATGGTCAGCTTCTCTTTCGATCCGATCACGACTCCTGCCTGCACCTTCGGCACTGGCACGTTTTTCAATACTGATTTGGCCCGCGCTCGTGGCGTTAATTTTTCCGGCGATCTTCGTCCGCGTCGCTGGCTCAGCGTCAAAGGGAGTTATTCTTTCGACGACAGTCGCGTACTCAAGGCGCCCAACGCATTCGCCAGCGTGGAGTTGCCCGGAAACCATCTCTTGCGCCGGCCTGTGAATTCCGGAAGCTTAATCCTCAACACCAGTTTCCGAGGGTGGACTCTTAGCTTGACCGGATACTTCACAGGGGTCCGCACGGACAGCGATTTCCTGGGCTTCGGTATTACGCGCAATCCAGGTTACGCGCGCTTCGATATTGCGAGCAGTTACGACATCGGCCGTGGCATTTCACTGTACGCGCGCGCCACCAATCTCTTTGACAAACAATACCAGGACGCCATCGGCTTCCCGGCCCTCGGTCGCGACGTCAGAGTCGGCATGAACTACCGCTTCAGCGGCAGGAACTAACCCTTGTCCGAGCCTATCCTCTTCTGCTGGTCTGGCGGCAAAGACTCCGCCATGGCACTGCACGCTGTTCTGCAAGACACTGAGATGCAGATCACGGCGCTGCTGACTACCGTAACGGAAACCTACGACCGCATCAGCATGCACGGTGTCCGCCGCGAACTTCTCATTCAGCAAGTCCAATCCATCGGCCTGCCGTTGCACGAGGTCCACATTCCACCGCAATGCGTCAATCCCGTTTACGAAGCGCGCATGGAAGAAGCCCTGCGCGTCCACTACGACGCCGGCGTGCGAACCGTCGCCTTTGGCGATATTTTCCTGGAAGACCTCCGCGTCTACCGCGAAAAAACCCTGGCCCGTATTGGCATGACCGGGCTCTTTCCCATCTGGAAGCGGGACACCCGCGAGCTTATTCGCCATTTCCATTCCGCGGGCTTTCGCGCCATAACCGCTTGTGTGGATCCCAAAGTTCTTGACCGCAGCTTCGCCGGCCGGGAGCTTGATGAGCAATTCTTCCGCGATCTGCCGGCCAACGTCGATCCTTGCGGAGAAAACGGCGAATTCCATACGTTCGCCTTCGACGGTCCCATTTTCCGGAAACCTATTCCCATTCGCGCCGGCGAAGTCATCGAGCGCGATTCATTCATTTACTGCGATCTACTCTCGGACGCAGCGCTGCTGCGAGCTAGCTAATACCGTTCCTCGAAAGGAGAATCAAAGTGGAGATCAATGATTCTGAAAAACACGATTTTATAGTCCGAACCGTCCTTGTCCTCGCCATAATCGTGCTTGCCGCTGCCTTGCGGCTCGCTCCGCACCCTTGGAACTTCACTCCGGTCGGCGCTATCGCTCTGTTCTCCGGCGCTATGGTGCGCGAGCGCCGCTTGGCTTTTCTGTTTCCTTTGCTCGTGATGTTTGCCACAGATGCCATCATCGGTTTCAACAAACTTAGTCCGCTCGTCTACGCCAGTTTCCTTATCAGCGTAGGAATCGGCCGCTTTCTGAGCCGAAAACGAAATGCCTTTCGCGTCGGAGGAGCAACCTTTCTGGGGGCTCTGCAATTTTTCCTGATCACCAACTTGGGCGTATGGGCTTTTCTAAACAGCTACCCGCGCACCGGCACAGGTCTGGCGGCGTGCTATGTTGCCGGTATTCCCTTCTTCTGGAACACGCTTGCCGGCGACGCAGTGTACGCCACACTGCTCTTCGGCGGCTTCGCGTTGGCAGAGCTGCTCGCCCCGCGCCTGCGCCAACCTGTGACGTCACGTGTCTCATGACCGCGCACTGATCCGGACAGGGGCCCCTACCCACCCCCCCCTGTTTTTGGGAAAGAGGCTGCAAGCTGTTGAAAACAAAAGGAACGCGCGCGTAAAAGAAGGCAAAGAGAGAAAAAGAGGCGGCAAGTTGCTGCATCAATTGAATTTGCCAAGTAGACACAGCATACAGGGAGGCCGAAAGATGGAATGTCCGTAGGGAGGAACGAAGAGGCGGGACGAACCAAGCGACGTTCACAAAAAGCTCGCGAAGCAGGTTGAAGTCTGACGATCATGGCCTATTTTACTTGGCTCGCGACGCAAGTGAAACTGGACAGAAGTGCAAAAATGAACACCTGCCCTAAAAAGTTGTCCACCACGATTTCTGTGATTCTTCTCCAGTCGCCGACGCTAGACCCTGAGTGGGCCGCCGAGGGTAACTTAGTTTTTAAAGTCGTGGACAACGATGCTGTAGGTTGTTTACCGTAACAGGGTGTTTGCTAACGGCCGGGGTCCATTCTCTCGAGGTTAAAAATGAAAACTTTACTGCCGGTTGCCCTCTTGGCGCTTGCGACTGCAAGCGTCGCCCGGGCGCAAGACGATCGCGCGCGATCATCGACAGCGAGTGCCAATATAGATGCGGATTTCGCGAATACCTCCGCTGCGACATCATTCAGCTCCTCAGACGCTTTCCTTCGGCCCTCAGCCCAACCACGCCCTAAAAACACCCTCTCGCTTGCTGAACCGCGGCCTCTTGCCGAATCGGCCGAACCGTCGCCAGCCTCTCCCGACCCGAGATATGTGTACGGCAGCCGCGACGACTTCCGCTGGCAACTCGCGTTAGGCATTTCGCTGGTGAGGTTTCGCTCCTCCAAATATTACGCAACGGGCGTTGGCACCAATACTTCCGTAACCTATTTCACGAATGAGTGGCTCGGCGTCGAGGGTAACCTCAACACCGCGTTCGCGCCGACGATATATCAGAACGAGCACGTAAAATACGTCAGCTACGGCGCCGGCCCGAAGGTCGCTTGGCGCGCTCGCAAATGGGAACCGTGGGTGCACACTATCGTCGGTGGCGTGCACGTCCTGCCGCAGACGGCTGGTTTCGGCAAGAATGGCTTAGGTTTACAGGTCGGTGGAGGAGTGGATTACCGTATCTACCCGCATCTCTCTGCCCGCGCGGAACTCGATTGGGTGGGAACGCATCTGTTCGGCACATGGCAGAATAGCGCGCAGGCGAACGTGGACATCGTTCTTCACTTTTGACCGACGATTCGCTTCACAGCCTCCTTCCAAATCTTCCAGCTTTTTCGAGCGCCATGGTGGCGCCCTTCTTGAAACCGAAGGCCCGAGTGAATTCTCCGTTGCTCGACATCGACGATCGTCTCTGCGCGTTTTGAAGTAGACAGGCTATCTAGCGTGGGTTGACTTCGTGGCCGAGCTGTTGCAGGTTTTCGCGGGCCAGTTCGTGATTTGGATTTAGGCGGAGGGCGCGTTCGTAGTGTAGCTTGGCTTGCTTGAGGTCGCCGGTTTCGGCGAAGGCGCTGCCTAGATTTGCTTCGGCGTTGGCATCGTCAGGGTTGATGCGCACGGCGGCTTGGAACTGCGCCAAGGCGCCGCGAAAATCGCCGAGGGATGCGAGCGCGTTGCCGAGATTGTAGCGCGCATCGAAATAATCCGGACGTGCGTTGAGGGCCGCAGTGAGATGGGGAACGGATTCTTCCGCGCGTCCGGCGGCGAGCAGCGCTGCGCCAAAGGCGTTGTTTACGGTCGGCTCATTTGGCCGTATGCGGTTTGCCTGCGCGAAATGCGCAATGGCTTGCGGGACTTCGCCGCGTCCCATCAACAAAGCCGCCAGATTATAGTGAGCTTCAAAATCCTCGGGATTTTTTTGCAGGTTGTGCTGTGCCATGGCTTCCACAATTAAAATGCGCGGGTCACTTTTTTCCTGCGTGCTTTGCTCTGGCAAAACCTGTAGCCAAAGATGAGCCATTTCGTCGACTGCGCGGTTTCCCCCCACTACGCGATGCGGCGGATCATTTGGATTGCGGACGTTGTCCTCGGAATTATCGTAGACAAAATTCATTGAGATCGTGGTGCCCTTCGGCAGTTTGACGGGCTGCGCGTAGCGATAGACCGCCTGCCAATTCAGGTTCCAATCGGGGATGCGAATTAGAGTCGCGGACCGGCCGTCGGGAAATTTCGCAAGGGCTCGCAAATCCTTGCCAAGGTAATGCGCGTGGGGATAGATCGCGAGCACATCGACGTCGACCGGCAGCGTGAATTCATCGGTCACCACAAAGTTTTTATCGCCTGCGGGAATGTCCAGCATGCGATCGTTTTCCAGTTGCAGGAGAATCGGGTGCATGGTGGCAGGTTTGTCTGTGAAATACAGACCGAGCGTCGGCTGAATGGTCTCGGGCTTCCCCGATGGCTGCAGGTGCGTGTTGAGAATCAGATCGGTGTCCTTATCCAGCCGCAGCGCCATGCCGTCGGGCTCGACGTAGGGAATTGAGCCGGGCTTCCAAAATAAAAAGTGACTATCGGGATCAAAGGCTTCGGATTCTATGGTCAGCTCCATACCGCCGAAGCCCGCGCCGGGATCTATTTCCTGGCGGCGGCCATTCTGTTGGCGATCGACCAAGACGTTGGCGTGATGCACGAGCCGCTTGTCGCCCGGGCGAATCTCGATTGATTTCAGCCAGCGCGTGCGATCCACGGGTGCGCGAAATACAAAATTCCAATAATTGTCCGAGCCGCTTGCAGGCAGCGCGTAAGGTTTCATGGCTTTTGCGATGATGTCCGGCTTGCCGAGCTGCCATCCCTCTGCAAACTTCGGCTTGGCCGGCAAGTCTGCGGGATTCCCCTCAGGCGTGCCTTGGTCCACCCAAGCCTGAATCCGTGCAATCTCGCCAGCGGACAGGCGGAGCTCGTCTGCAAATTTCAGCTCGCCCTCGTCCGGAAGCCAGGGAGGCATGAATCGGCTCCTGGTGACAGCAGCGATCTGACGCGCGTGCGATTTGGCATCGGCGTAGGTGAGTAGCGGGAAAGGACCGGTTTCACCGGGACGATGGCAAAGCGCACAGGAGCGATAAAGAATCGGCGTGATATCGCGGTTGAAAGTGACCGGCGCCTGTGCCGCATCGGCCTGAGTCGTGTTTTTTTGTTGCGCTCTTGTGACGCAGCCAAGGCCGCTCACGAGGGCTGCCATACAAGCCAGCGGTACGAACCTTCGAAGGTTCCGGGGCACGACCGTCATTCGAGGTCCGAGATGTAGCATCCAACCGCCGGGGTTGCATTCGCGCTTAGCGGTTTTCCCGCGATGGCTGCTTCAATGGCATCCGCAAGTTCATGCGTCGTCGCGGTCTTTCGCGCGTGGCCGAAATCTTCATAGAGATTGTCGATGCGCCCGTGATAAACGAGTCGCCGGCCGGCGTCAAAAACCGCGGTCTCAGGAGTGATCTGCGCCTGGCTCTGTTTCACCAAGACATGCTGGGGGTCGCGCAGCGCCGCAAAGGTATAGCCGAATTCACGATCGTGCTTGCGAATGACTTCGGGAGTTTCCTTCTTGTCCGGATAAACCAAGAAGAATGTCGCGTCTTCACGGTGCTGCGTGCTGAGCTGCTGAACGGTGGGAGCGTAGCGGTTTGAAATGGGGCAGCCCGTGCGCACAAAGATGAGAACAACCACTTTCCCGTGGGCGGCGCGAATTGGATCAAAGGGTTTCCCCTCAAGGTTGGTGGCGAAGTTCTGCTGGCTCCACGAAACAAGAGGCGTGGAGTAGACACAAAGCAAAATAGCCGGAACGAGAGCGCGCGAAAAAAACCGAAGAGTCTGAAACTTTTCACTCATGGGTCTCAACGAGAGTAAAGAGATGTTACTGCGGGAGAAAACCGTTGTCCATTTGACTGTTCACGGGAAGCCGACGGGACGAGCTAGCCCGGTAAAACAGTTCTATCAGGGCTCTGCTTTCGCGGAGGTTGATTTGCCCAACTCGTCACGGATGGCTTGCAGCGCTTCCTTGGGAGGGCCGATGCGGCGGTACTGCGTGTAGGAAGTGTGTTCGTGAATGGCGAAGCTGACGAATAATCGGCGGCCTTCGAAATCATATTGTGAATAGGTAGCGAACCAGAGGCCGGGCGCCATCTCGTAACGTTCCTGCACCAGATGGCTGCCTTTGTACACCTTTGCAAGGAAGCCGCCGACAGAGATGTCGTCGGTAACTTCGATTTCGGCGCGCGCCAGTTGGGCGGCATCCTCGTCGATCCACAAGTAGCCACGCACTTTGGAGAAAATCGATGTGGCTCGCGACGTTGCTTTGTACTCTGGATTCGGAACCAGGCTGTATTTCGATAGGGTCCGGTCACCACGGGACTCGAGCGCAATAAACGTGAAAATAAAGGCGTTGCGCGTCGCGTCGATCAGATCGGCGCGCTCCTTTTGCTTCTTCGCGATTTTCTCGTAAGCGTCTCGCTGGGCGCGGCCGTCTTCAGCGGCCCAGGAAAGGGCGCGTTCTAACTTTTCCAACTCCGCCCGATAGGCGGCAGGGTCCACAGGTTTGCCGTCAGGCCCTACCGGGATGCGATCGATTCCGGTTCCCGCCGGGACGGCCCGCGTGGTTTTGACTTCCGGTTGGGATCCGGAACCCTTCCGTAGCTCCAGGCGCTCCAGGCGCTCGTAAGTGGACTGCGCCAGGTCGTCTTTCTTCTGGTTGGCGATTACGCGCTCGAGCAAGGAACGCTGCTCGTCAAGTTCACTTTGTAGAGCCGGGGACGGCGAATCCTGCGCCCGCGAAATTCCGGCGCAAACGGCTAGCAGGGAGACGAAAAGGATGGCTGTGGGCGACCGCATAGTCAGGGAATGGCAAGGCTCCGTCAACTTTACATTGGATTCGGCATCGGCGCGGATTGTTGCACCGGGAGTTTCCGTCCGAGCAAGTTTATTGGGGGGGGCTTGGACCTGGCTAAACACAATTAGCACAGCGACATACGTGACATTGCATGGCGTATCCGCTTCCGGCAATGCCGCCAGCGCGTATAGCAATTCTCTCGCAAGAATAACTCCGGCCGCGGGCAAAGCAAAGTGCCTCTTTTCACGTCTAAGCAAACATCCGGAAACCTATCTGCTGGTTAGCTCGTATTAAGATGAAGAAGATGACGCGAGTGAGGTTCCGTTGGGTGTAGCTCCACTGGAAGGTTTGACGCGGCTACCGCAAGTGACCACCGGCACAGGCGGGCGTACCGTTGCGCTCACCGGCTGGCGCGGCGGCGCTGTAACCGCGGTGGAGACGATGCGGCTGGCGCTAGATGCTTTGCGAGCGCACAAACTGCGCAGTTTTCTCACACTCCTGGGCGTCATCCTGGCGGTGACCACGCTTGTAGCGGTGATGAGTGTCGTGTCCGGGATGAATTTTTACGTTGCCGACCGCATCGCGAACCTGGGCGCGAATGTGTTTATCGTGGACCGCTTCGGGATCATTACCAGCCAAGACGCATGGGTGAAAGCGCAGAAGCGGCCGCTGGTCACGATGGTTGATTACGAGCGCCTGCGCGACAGCATGAAGACCGCGCGAGCCGTTGCCGCGCTGGATGACCACAATATCGACATACGGTCCGGAAATAAGCGCCTTGAGAACACCGATGTGATGGGAGTTTCCTCGAATTACGCCGAGGTTCGCAACATTAACGTCGCGCAAGGTCGTTTTGTCACCGAAGCCGATGATGAGCATCGTGCTGAGGTAGTGTTTATAGGCGCGGATGTGGCGGAACGGCTTTTCGCAAACGTCGATCCTATAGGCAAGACCGTGCGAGCGGAGACTCACGAATATCAGGTAATCGGAGTTGCCGAGCGCATCGGCAGTGCATTTGGGCAGTCGCAAGACAATTTCATGATCATGCCCGTTCACACATTTGAGAAAGAGCTGCATCGTGCGCGCGACTGGGTAGCCATCTTTGTGCAGGCCCCCAATGCGGAAATGATGAATGCGTGTGAGGACGAAGCACGGATGTTGATGAGGGCTTGGCGGCACTTGCCCTGGGAGGCACAAGACAATTTCGCGATCTTAGGATCCGATTCCATCATGAAGCTTTGGCACGATTTGACAGGCACGCTTGCGGGCGTGGCGGTTGGACTAGTCAGTGTGTTCCTGGTGGTCGGGGGGATCGTCATCATGAACATCATGCTGGCGAGCGTCACCGAGCGCACCAGGGAGATTGGGATCCGGCGTTCGCTTGGGGCGCGAAAGAAACACATTTTGCTGCAATTCGTGATGGAATCGGCGGTGCTCGCGTCGACGGGTGGAATCATTGGCGTGCTGCTTGCGTATGCCCTGGTCGGGCTTGTGGGCGCCACAACTTCCATCCCGGTTAAAACGCCCATGAGTGCTGTGATCGTTTCGTTGTGCGTTTCCACGGCGGTAGGTTTGTTCTTCGGAATTTATCCCGCGACGAGAGCGGCGAAACTGGATCCGATTGAGGCGTTGCGGGCCGAAACTTAGTCTTTCGGCTGAGAACTAATAGCTTTTGAAGAAAAACAAAATGGCGCAGGCATACGGCGAAAATCTCAAGCAAGCAATGGACACGTTGCGCACGCATAAAATGCGCAGCGGGCTCACCGTGTTTGGAGTCGTGCTCGGCGTCAGCGTGATTATGTTGGTCGCCGCGCTGATCACCGGCTTTGATGAAGCTATCCAGGAAAATATCAAGCAGTTTGGCGCTGACACCGCGTTCATTTCGAAGTGGGACCAGGGCTTTCACGGGGGCGATCGCCCACTGGAAGAGCGCATGCGCAAACCGCTGACGCTGGAAGATTCGCAAGCGCTGATCGCCGGCTGCCCGGCGGTGAAAAATGTTACGACGTTCTTGCAGACCGGCTGGATGCAACAACACACTGTGCGCACCAAGGCAGGCGAAGTGATCGGGGTGGATTTTCGTGGCGTGCAGGCCAATTTTGGCCAGGTTTATGCTAACGCTGCGACGATTTCAGGGCGCTTTATCAGTGAAGGTGACGACCTGCACCGCGAGAAAGTCGTGATGCTGGGCGAGAACGTCGCTCCGGTGCTGTTTCCTAGCGGCGAGGCCGTAGGGAAAGACGTAATGATCGATGGCGCTGATTTTCGCGTCATCGGCGTGGTTGAAAAACCCAAGGGTGGCTTTGGAATGGGCGATGAAGACCGACGCGTGCTCATTCCGTTCAACACGTTCAAAAAGACGTACCCGTCCGCGGACGAGATCAACATGCGCGTGCAAGCCTACACCGGCATGCTCGATCAGGCAGTGGACCAGGCGACCGAAGTGCTTCGCCGGCGCCGAAATGTGCCCTACAACGGCAAAGACAATTTCTCGATTCGCACGGCCGCGCAGGAGGTCGAGGAGTTTCACAACATCATGATGATGGTGTATGTCGCGACGCTCGTGCTTAGTGCTATTGGCCTGCTCATTGGCGGCGTGGGCGTGATGAACATCATGCTGGTGAGCGTCACGGAGCGTACGCGCGAAATTGGCGTGCGCAAAGCGATTGGGGCAAAGCGCAGCGACATTACGTGGCAGTTCCTGCTTGAAGCGATGACGCTGACCGCGTCTGGTGGTGTGATCGCGCTTATCCTGGTGAACGGCCTGGTGCTCCTCATTCGGCTTACATTGCAATGGCGCGGAGCTGTTCCTGTCTGGGCGGCGACGGCCGGCGTTGTGGTCAGCGTAAGCGTTGGACTCATCTTCGGCGTGTGGCCCGCTATGAAAGCCGCTAAGCTCGATCCAGTTGAAGCGCTACGCTACGAATAGCTCTCCCTCAGCACACAAGAAAGCACGCACGCAACGCTCTCCTAAGAAGTCTCGACAAGCTGTCGCGGTGCCGAACTCATGCTACGGGCGCGCAAACGATACCACACCACCATGAGCGTGACGGAGACGGAAAAAATCAGCGCGGAGATGGCATTGATTTCGGGTGTGATCCCGCGGCGGAGGCGTCCCCAGATTTCGAGCGACAGTGTGTTGTCGCGGCCAATGAGAAAGAAAGTGACGGCTATTTCGTCCATTGAGAGCGTGAAGATGAGGAGGCCGGCGGCGATGAGCGAGAGTTTGAGGTTGGGGAGAGTGACGCGCCAGAAGGTTTGCCAGGGCGTAGCGCCGAGGTCGAGCGAGGCTTCTTCTTGCGCGCGATCGAGTTTTTGCAGTCCGGCGAAGAGTTCGGTAGCGGCCACAGAGATGAGGGCGGTGCCATGTCCAAGGAAGACGGTGAAGAGGCTTAGCTGCATTCCAGCGAAAACGGCGAACATCAGCAGCGACAGGCCGGTGATGACGCCGGGGAGAATCAACGGGAGCAGCACGAGACGGCGAAACAGAGCTTTGCCCGGGAAGTTGACGCGGTCGAGCGCGAGCGCGGCGAGAAGGCCGAGAGTGAGAGACAAAGCAACGGTAGCCACAGCGACGATCAAGCTGTTTATGACGGAATCCCAGATCGCCGAGTCAGAGAAAAGTTGACGATACCAGTCCAACGTGAAATGGCGCGGGGGGAATCCCCCGACGCCTTCGCGATTGAAGGAATAAAGGACGAGGACAACGATAGGCAAATAGATGAAGGCGAAGACCAGCGCGGAATAAGCGGCGAGCAAGGGGGAGCGTGAAGTAAATTTGCTATCCCTCATTTGAAGGACCACCGTTTCTCAAGCCGTTCGGTCGTGAATAAGAGAGAGATAGTGATCAGCAGAATGCAAACGGATATGGCGGCGCCTAGCGGCCAATCGTAGGCAGCGCCGAAAAGGCTTTGCACGATGTTCGCGATCATTGTTGCCGAAGGGCCGCCGACGAGCAGGGGCGCGAGGAAATCGCCCAGGGAGAGAACGAACGCAAACGTTGCGCCGGCGAGCAGACCCGGGATCGAAAGCGGAAGGATCACGCGAAGGAACGTGGCGCGACGATTGGCGCCGAGATCTTGCGAAGCCTCGACAAGAGGGCGGGGGATGTGCTCCAGGACGGCATAGATGGGAAGGAAAACGAAGGGCGTGTAAATGTGGGTAAGCATGAGAATGACCGCGAAGGGGCTATAGAGAAAGAAGCTGACAGGTTCGCGCGTGATGTGAAGGTATTGAAGAAATCCGTTGAGCACACCGTCGCTGCCGAGAATGGTTTTCCACGCATAGCCTCGGACGAGATAACTGACCCAGAGCGGAATAATCACAAGCTGATAAAGAAGTTCTTTGCGCGGTCCGGCGTGGAACGAAAGGTAGTAGGCAAGCGGATAGCCGAGGAAAAGAGAACAGAGGGTCACGGAGGCGGCAATCCGCGCCGTGCGGAGAAAAACCTGGATGTAGAGAGGATTTGTGAAGAGAGCGCGATAATTTTGCAGGTTCCATTGGTGGACGAGGAAGCCATCGCGCTCGAGCCAGAAACTGTGCGCGAACATGAGAACGTAGGGCAGCAGCAGGAAGACACCGACCCAGAGCAGCGGGGGAACGGCGACCAGAGTTTTGTAAGTACGCGAGTACATTTTCCGATTTCGTGCTAATCGCGGATGCGCACCGCGTCGCGCGGCGAAAAGACAAACTGGTGCTCGCGATGCAGCGGCTCGCCGGCGGGAACACGCGCGCGCAGGAGTTGACCATCGCAGTCGACCTCGAGTAATTCCGTAGCACCGGCATAAATCTGCTGACGAACTGTGGCTTTGAAGGTCATGTACGGCGTGCCGATAGTGGCATCAAGAGCTCTCTTGATGGCCTCAGGTCGCAAAGAAAACGTCGCCGGGCCATCCGGACCACTGACGGGGCAAATGCGAATCGCTCCGCATGTGGCACAGTCTCCGCGCACTTCGCCGCGCAGAAGATTCGTTTGTCCTATGAATTGCGCCGCATAGGCGGTAGCGGGATGCGAGTAGATTTCACGCGGAGAATCCACCTGCTCGAGGGCGCCGTTGCGGAGGAGCGCGATGCGATCGGAAAGCGCCATAGCTTCATCCTGATCGTGCGTGACGAAGAGAAACGCGATACCGATTTCGCGTTGGAGAGTTTTCAGCTCGCTTTGCATCTGCTTGCGGAGGTTGGCGTCAAGCGCGGAGAGCGGCTCGTCCAAGAGCAAGAGCTGAGGACGATTGATGAGAGCCCGAGCAAGCGCGATGCGCTGCTGTTGCCCTCCGCTGAGAGTTGACGGACGAGCTTCGGCGAAGTCTCTCATTTTCACCATACTCAGCGCATCTTCCACGCGAGCGGCAATTTCGTTTTTTGGCGTGGACTTCACACGAAGGCCATAAGCGACGTTTTCGCGAACGCTTAGATGTGGGAAGAGCGCGTAATTCTGGAACACGGTGTTCACGCGGCGTCTATACGGCGGAAGCGTATCCAAGCGTTCTCCGCTCATCCAGATCTGGCCGGAGGTGGGCTGCTCGAATCCGGCGATTAAGCGGAGAAGCGTAGTTTTGCCGGAACCGCTTTCGCCGAGAAGAGTAAGGAATTCGCCGCAGGCAACCTGAAGCGAAATATTCTTCAGAACTTCGGTGCGGCCGAAGCGTTTGGCAATATCGCGGATTTCGAGGAGCGGAGCGCTGCTACCAGGCGCGTTCTGCGGCGAGATGGCGCCGGCGACGCTCACTGCGCGCTTTTTACCTCGTTCCAGATTTCATTGTATTTTGCACGGCGGGGAACGTCCTGCCAGAAATAGATCCGCTTCATGTATTCGTCAGAATTGTCGAGATGCAGGTTCTTTCGCTCCTCCGGAGTGAGGAGTTCAGAAGTGCCGGGATTTGCCGGAGTGTACTGAGTGACATCGGCCACGAGCTTCTGCGTCTTGGCCTCGATCATATATTCGAGGAATTGCTGCCCGAGTTCTTTGCGCGTGCTGGCGGCAGTAATCATCAAGTGATCGATCCAGCCGGTGGTGTTTTCTCTGGGAATGGTTTCAGCGATTGGAAAATTAAGTTTGCGAAGCTGATTGGTCATCAATGGCCAACCCATGGCGGCGATAACCTCGTGATTCTGAAATAGATTTGTAAGCTCGCCGCCGGTCGACCAATATTTGCGAATGTTGGGTTTAAGCTCGATCAGTTTTTTCTTTACGGCGTCGAGCTGCGCGTCAGTAAGATTGTAAATTTGGGCAGGGTCGGGCCTGTCGTATCCGAGGACCTGCGCGGCCATGTAGATGCTGGAAAGTTCATCCCACAGCGAGATTTTGCCCTTGTACTTGGGAGCCCAGAGGATGCTCCAAGAGTCCGGCGTCTGCGGGAACGCCGTAGTGTCATAGAGCAGAGGATTTGGTCCCCAGACGAAGGGGACGCCGTAGACTTGGCCTTTATCTTTGACCAACGGAGAATCGCGAAGCCTTGTTGAGAGCTGGTTGTAAGAAGGAATCTTCGAGAGATCGAGGGGCGCAGCAAGCCCCGCGCGGACGATGGATGTGGCTACATCGCTGGACGGCGAGATGACATCGTAATTGGAGGCGCTCCCGCCGCGAAGTTTGGCGACGAGTTCGTCGCTTGAGCCCATATAGGCCGCAACTACTTTGCAATTATGAGATTGCTCGAACGGCTGCAGGAAGGAAGGATCGGCGTAGCCTTCCCAAACAAGCAGGCTCAGCGTTTCGGTTTTCGGCTTGCAGCCGCTGAGAGCGGCGACAAGAAGGGCCGTACAGAAGAGCAATGAGCGTCGCGTCATTATGGTCCGGTCTTGTACTTCACTGTGCCGGCGCCTGATAGACTACACGCCCGCCGACGATAATCGCCAAGACTTTACTGTCCGCGATGCGGCGCATCGATCTCGAAGATGTTTTGCGAACCGTAATCAGAACGTCAGTGCCAGGGCTGATCAGAAGAACCGAGACCTCTCGATATTTGCTTGTCTTCTTCATCGTTACCTCAGCGCGACATGTAATCTCATTTGCGGGTCAAAAACTAAAACGTCGGCGGAGTATTGACCCAGAGCAGCGAGGCTTCCGTGCGGCCGGGGTTGCGCCAGCGATGTGGCGTCGAGCTTTCAAAATAAAGGCTGTCGCCCGTCTTAAGGTGGTAATGCTCGGTGTCACCAAGCCAAATTTCGAATTCCCCGCGAAAAACGTGAAGAAATTCTTCGCCCTCGTGCGAGTAGGATTCACCGCTGCCGCCCCGCGGTTTTATGTGGAAGAGATGCGGCTCCATGACTGTGCTGCCCCAAGCGAGTAGTTCCATGCGAATGCCCGCGTTGGTCTCCAGAATTTTTCTTTGCGAAGGACGCACCAGGCGGGGATTTTCGCCTGCAGCTTCGAACAACGAAAGAATATTCGTTCGATAGAAGCGCGCGATGCGGCGAAGTGTAGCTACGGACGAACGCATCTGCCCACGTTCCAACGAACTCAGAAAGCCAATGGAGACGCCAGTAGCGCGAGCAACCTGCGCGAGCGAAAGGCCGCGGCGCGCGCGAAGGCGGCGAAAGCGCTGCCCAGGAAGATTGGCGGCCTCGGCGGGAAGCGCCACGGCGCGCTGGCGCTTAAGCACATGAACAATGGCTGGAGGATTTAATCCGCGAGCGCGGCGAAGAAAAAGCGCGCGTTGCAGCAAGCGCACGTCAGCGTCCGTATAGAGACGATACCTACTTTTTGAGCGATGCGGCTTGACAAGGCCCAGAGCCTCCCATGCACGGAGAGCGGAAGAGGAAATGCCGACGCGACGCGCCACTTCGCTGATGCGCAGCGTAGCGCGTTGTGTGTGATCACTCGATTTGATGGATAGATTCTTTTTCCTTGACACCGATGCTGGCTTTCTCTAAGTTTGCGGGATTATAGTAAGGTTCCGGGGATGGAGCAACCTCGAAGAATGGC
>Ga0073928_10002043_pt1 | contig 36467 bp, 29 predicted proteins | sample PaiPotPPA55metaG_FD_76969 | JGI IMG/M metagenome (GOLD analysis project Ga0073928, IMG submission 76969) | Iron sulfur acid spring bacterial and archeal communities from Banff, Canada, to study Microbial Dark Matter (Phase II) - Paint Pots PPA... ... | reverse complement strand
TTCCTGCTGGCCGTAGACCGGAATCTCGGTGCTGTCGATGTCCAGCACTACCCGTCGAGGTGAGCCGATCGCCTCCGCCCTGGCAATTAACTCTCGGTTGAGCGCGGCCGGCCCCGCCAGGTTGTCCTCTGCGTCAGCACCTCCATCTCGAACGACTGCAAGCGCGGGGTCAAGGCCGCGCCGCGCTCCCAATTCTTGTACGAGCCGATCCACCGAAGGATCGAATCGTGAAAGCCGCTCAGCATCGTTGACATCCTCATAGCCCGCCATGCGGCTATATATCGACTGCCGCAGGTCGGATAACGGCCACTGAACGTTCTTGCCCTCGCAGTGAATCGATCGGGTGTCGTTCCATGAGCGCGCTCAACCCCGGGCGTTCATTCAACTCACGCACCAGAATCAAACCAGCGTCAGAGGTCACTCGCGTGCCCTGGAAGTCGACTCGCAAAGAGCTGTTGAACGAGAACTGAAAAAAAACGATCCTGTGTCCCACCCGCCGGCTGCCCCTCCGCACCACCTCCACTCACATCCAAACCCGCATCAATCAGGGCCTCTCGCACAATTTATCAAATCAGTAGGCAACTTAGAAAAACGAAATACGGGTTTAGACGCCCGTCGAATTGGAAAAGACGTCGGAGTCAGCCGCCGCTGGAGTTAGACTGATTTGACAGTGGGCGCAGGGCTCTAATACGTGATCTTAGCGGGCTTCCAATAAAACTGTCGGTTATGTAACATCCGCTCCTGCTCCACCGTGGACGCCGGATTAGATGGGTCCCGGCAAATGAGGAGGCCTACGATGGAACGCTTGCGTCCGCTTTTCTGGGGACAGGGTTTGCTGCTGCAACCTCAGCATTTCCAGCAGCAGGATGACTATCACGACGCGCGCCTCTACAACCTATTCCGAATTTTTTCGCCGTTTTGCTGGGGCGTTAATTCTCTGCGGCTCAACGAAGCCGCCTTGCAGAATTTCGTGTTCGAAGTCGAGAGCTGCGATATTGTCACATTTGAAGGAACCTTACTTCGGTTCGGCGCCGACTTTCAGCCGTCAACCGCCAGGCTGGCGCCGCGTTCGTTCGAACATGACTTTGACCCGTCGGGTAAGCCGCTCTCTGTATATGTCGGCGTGCGCCGGCTGCAGTACGGCGAGAGCAACGTGGGGCGTTTTAATGGCGATGGCAACGTTCCAGCGGCCGGAATCCATCGGCGCTATGTGCTGGAGGAATCCGAAGTTCCGGACGTCTCCGCGGGCAACGACCATACCTGCCAGGTACAGTACCTGGTTCACGACGCGCAGATTCTATTCGACGTTGCGGCCGAACGCTCACAAGACTACGAGCTGGTAAAAATCGCTGAACTACTGCGCTCAGCGGAGGGCAAGGGCGGAATACTGTCGAAGCAATATATCCCGCCATCCATTGCAGTGAGATCATCGGCGGTACTTGAGGGGATTTTGCGCGACCTTCGCGAGCTGCTGACGGCAAAAGGGCGAGAACTCGGCTCATATACCGCACGCGGCAACCAGGAAGTGGAATTAGGTGCGCGCGACCTCGGCCAGATTCTTATCGTTCAGACCCTGAACCGCTACATTCCGTTGTTCCACCACTATCTTGAAGCGGGCCGCATACACCCGGAAGAGATCTATGCGCTGATGCGGCAACTGGTGGGCGAACTGGCGACCTTCTCACAAACTGTCTCGGTGCTCGGCGCGCGGGACGACGGTGATGAACTGCCACACTATCAGCACACCCAGCTTTGGCCATGCTTTTCGAGCGCGGCGGAAACAATCCGGCAGTTGCTCAACGAGCTGACCACGGCGCCGATCGGCGACGTGCTGCTGAAATATGAGGGCGGATATTTCACTGCGCTCCTGGACCAACAGTTCTTCAGCGGCGACAATCGCTACTATCTTGCGATACGCGACGACCGCCCGGCCGTTGAGCTTCACAAAGTGTTACAGGACACCGGCAAGATTACTTCGCGCGAGGACATGCCGAAGCTGCAGAAGTCATATCTCTTCGGGCTTACAATTCAGGTGCTGGAGTCACCGCCCGATGAGCTGGTGATGCGAGCGCATTACCGTTATTTCCTGATTGATCAGCGCTCCGAGCAATGGCAGAAAATCCGCCAACAGGGCAATATCGCCGTCTACTCGACCGCATTTCCAGCGGACACCGAGATGCGACTGCTAGCCATTTGGGGCAACGCCAAGCCAAGAAAATGAGCCGAGGCCGGACTATCAAATAGACCAGCATGGCCACGCTGCGAGAAGTCTTTACCCCGCTGATCGCCTACACTTTGTTCCTCATCGGGACGCCCGCCGAGTACAAGCGCTCATTTGCGGAAATCCGCGGCGACCTCGAACGATTGCTCGAGCAACAGAGGGCTGCGGTCAGGCGCAACGATGTGGCGCCTCAGGATTACGACAACTCATGCTTCGCAATTATCGCGTGGGTAGATGAAGCGGTGACGCGATGCGCCCATCAATCGAATCCCGAGTTGTTTGCCGAATGGCGCCGCCTCCCGTTGCAGGTCGAGTTATTCAACACTGCCAATGCCGGTGAGGAATTTTTCGAACGGCTGGCTCATTTGACTCCGGCGCAGAAGCAGGTAATCGAACTATATCATCTGGCCTTATGCCTGGGATTTCGCGGACGCTACTACGATGAAAGTCAGGACGCTCAACTGATCGAATTGCGCCGCCAATATGCGGCCCATTTGCCCTCGCCCTTGCTTGAACCATTGGAGTTCGAGAAGCGGCAGGAATTCCTGACGCCGCAGCCCTACGCAGTCCGAGCGCCAGAGGCGAAGCCGCCGCGCCGCCGGCCTTCACCATATTGGCTCGCGGCGCCAGTGCTCGCTGCGGCCGTGCTCCTGTTGTATTTTTGGCCACGAGAGCCGAACCGGCAGGCAGTCGAGGATGCGGTGCGAGGGTTCGATTGCGCGAGCATCAAAGTAGTTCGCATTGATAAGCATCAAGTTACGTTGACCGGTCACGTGACCAGCGACGAGGAGCTTGGCGAAGTGCGGCGCAAAGTCCTGTCGGTGCCTCGCGTAAAGGCACTCACCGAGGATCTGACAGTAATCCCGCGGCCGTTTTGCAGAGTGATGGAGGTGCTGGGGCCGATCAAGGATGAAACCTCGTGGCAAGAATCCCGGCTTACCATAAACCCGTCGAAAGGTTGCGATGGCGTCTACCACAGTGGCGAAGATCTGGTGGTCGAGGTCAGCGCTACGAAGCCGCTGCGTTATGTGTACGTTGATTACTATGATGCTGGCCGCGAAAATGTCGCACATCTCCTGCCGAATCCTTATGACCGCGATAACGACTTGAGCAACTCGCAAAAGTTGGCTCTCCCCGGCTCCAACGATAAGTGGAGTATTGAAATACAGGAGCCCTATGGACGCGAAATGGTTACCGTGGTCTCAAGCCCCAAAGCGCTGTTCACCTCGCCTCGAGAGGAGACCGAGACAGCAGACGACTATCTGGTTTCGTTAGAAGATGCCCTAAAAGCTGAAGCGTCGAATCCCGATTTGACTGCGGCCTACTGTTTCACCATGAGCGCCAGCCGTTAGGAACGTACTTCGCCGAGGCGGCTCTCGCGCCGTCTTCGTATGAAGCCAAGCCAGAATGTGCCGCAATGCCTATTGTCGATACAGCTAAAAATGCACTGAAGTCGCCGGCGGCAATTGTCGCGGCTGGGCTCATTATCATCGCGGCACTAATCGCCGGAATGGCGAAACTGGGCTTTTTCAGAGCGCTGATTCGCAGCGGCTGGTTACCCGAAATTGCTGTTGTCGTGGCCGTGATCGCACTTCTGCTGATTATTTTTGTCGGGCTCCCCTGGTACCGCAAGCGTGTCTTCACACGACGGCTTGCATCTGGCTACCGTGTCGGCGGCGAGCAGAGTCCTCAGGAGTTCCAGGCTAAGTTCACTGCCTCGCTGCGGCGCTTTCGCAGTCTTCCGCAGCACTTGGGCAAGGGCGATTCGACTTATGCGTTGCCATGGTTTCTGACTATCGGGCCCGGCGCCTCGGGCAAGACTGAAGCGGTCAAATCGAGCGGCATCTTTTCGGCCTTGACTTCGACTACGGCCGAGGAGGCTACGCAGAATTGCGACTGGTGGGTATCAAATTCGATGCTGCTGTTGGACACCGCCGGCCGTTACACGATTCCGACTGACGTCGAGCGAGACCGCGGCGAATGGTATCGGCTCTTAAGGCTGATCAAGTATTATCATGGCCGCGAGCCATTGAGCGGGATGATTGTTACCGTGGCCATAGACTACCTTGCTTCACAACCCGACGAGAAGTTGCGTGCGGACGCCGGTCAGGCGCGGGAAAGGATTGAGGAGACAATTCAGGAAGTAGGTGTTGATTTTCCTATCTACATTTTGGTCAGCAAGTGCGATCTAGTCGAGGGTTTCGGGGAGTTTTTTGGTGCACTCCCAGTCCGTGTTCTCAACCAGGCTGTCGGTTGGATCGACGATCCGCCCGCTGGAATAGCTGGCGGGCCGGCGCGCGGCGCCGCCGCCTTCAGGCGGCTGCAGAACGGGTTAGAGTCAACTTACCAGCGGCTGAACGTTCTGGGAACCTCGATGCTCAGCGGGAAGATCACCGAAGACCTGCGCCAGCCGCTTTTCTGTTTCCCCGAAGAGTTTCGCGCGCTTACAGGCCGGCTGGGGGTGTTTGCCGAGGTGCTCTCCAGCGAAGACGTGCGTTATCACACGCCGATGCTGCGCGGAGTTTTCGTGTCGAGCGCCAGCCAGCAGGGCCCCCGAACCTCGTTTCTTCGGAGCGAGGTCGCAATCGCGTCGCAACCGAAGCCCTCCGAAAGCAAAGCCCCGTCGGGCTATTTTCTCCGCGAGCTGTTCGAAATAATCCTGCCGCGCGACCGCGCCATCGCGCGCACCGCTGCTTCCAAAGCCGCAGCTTGAAGCCGATCGTGCATTCGCTGCTAAGCATCTTCATGAACCGCTAACTGTATGTAGCGCCGGTCAGTTACCTAAGCCGCGTCATCGCGGTCGCCGGCATGCTGTGGGAGATCGTGGCGCTGCAGTCGGGGGTGGGATAGGCGAGCTGCGCAGAATGCAGCAGATTTCAGTGACCGAGATAGGGAGAGAAAGGGATAAGCGTCTGAGAACTATCTAGAAAAAAGGCCAATTCGGGATATTTTGGGAGTCAAGGCGGAACAGAACGGGGTATTGGTGAAGCCCCTTCCACTCAAATCGGGCTTCCATTCTGCGTTTGCAAACCGCTGCCCTCGGTTGGAGGTTCGCTTAGGATTCAAAAGGAAATTCAGGTTACAGGAGCAGCATAACAAGAGTAAATCCCCAGTGTTGGGCGACGTGCTACGGTGAAATTGTCGGAATTTCTTCCACAAATGGAGTGGGCCAATGACAAGTTTGAGGTATGGCGGCCCTTTGGGCGGTTTCACAGACAGGAGTAAGAAGCCCATCACCGTGCGAAGTGTGACGGGGCTAAGCACCTTCTCTGCCTTCATCTACAAATGTGTTCTAAATGTCGATTGGGACGGAGCGCCGAACGCCTATGGATTAGACAGGCCCGGAATGCCGGACCAGACCGGCCTGGACCCGTGGGAGTCGCGTCAGCATGGCGGCGGGCTAGGCAACGCCAGGACCGGTGCAGACTGGGGCAAGGAATGGTGCGCCGTGTATAACGTCACCAGGGAAGAAGCCATCCGAATTCTCCGGCTGAATGGTCTGATTCCACCGAAACCCGCTGGAAAGAGGCCTGATGTCCTTTCTCCGGCGTCTCACGACATTCTTAAGAAGTTCTGGGACAATCGCACCTCCACGGTCTACGGACACAGCCTTGAGGACCTAGCCGGCAACGGAAAGTTTCCGGTCGTGCAGATACCGGAGATGCCGACCATGATCAAGAAAGGCTACTACGTATCGACAACGGGCTGGAAAGACGTTAGCAAGGAAGGCTGGGACCCACACCGCTATCTCGACGCTAGCGCGATTCCTTACTCAGTAGTGCCTGCGCTGAGTGGAGTCAGCATGGGTGACTACGGGCTTGTAATACGAAACAAGACAGGTGCGAGCACTCCTTACGCGTGCGGAGACAGTTCGGGAGCCAAGCATGGGAGCTACCGGTTGGGCGAATGTTCAGGCGCGGTATATATTGCGATGGGGCTCGAAAACGAGGGAGATTTCAGCTTTATCGTCTTTCCTAACTCCCGCAGCGGGGCTGCGCTGACCGCTACGGGCGCGGCAGCACATGCCGTGCGAACTCAGTTGAACAAGCTCTCGGCGGACGATGCCGACGATTTGGCGAATCATTTGGCCTCTGACCCTATGGCACGATTTTATATTCGGACGGCGATGACCAAATGGGGTGCGCCACAGCAGGTCATCCCGAAGATTGACGCGATATCGGCGGCATGAGCCGCCTCGACCGTCAAGGCAAAGAATGTAATCGCCGTTAAGACGCTTAAAACAAGAACGCCATCACGTTAGTTTCGCCGACCACAACCCCAAACTCCGGCCGACGATCATGACCGGACCTAGGAATCCGCGGCAAGTCCAGTTGGCACTGGATACAGTAAGGAGTACCCAATCGGGTGACTGTCAAAATAGCCACGATTCGACGTGACCGGCATCGAAGGTACGTGATTGAAGTCTACGACCCATGGCCTCGTGGAGGAATCTAATGGAGCACGATAATCGGCCGGTATGCCGGATCCGATCGGTAGGTCACGTCCCAAGTTCCCGAGAGCCTGGATACGATGTGGAAGCGGTGTTTCCTCACGCACGACAGTGATCGGCGGTCCGGAGGGGACCATTCAAGTAGGCTATAACTGAGGCAGTTGGCGGAAATCAGGGGCTAGACGTTAATCGCGGTTTTCAACGACTGTGGCCCTTGGGATACACGCGGAAGGGCAACTTTTGTGTTTGTAATACGAAAGCTTACGTCCCTAATCAAGGGGAGATCGTTAACGGATTTTCTCTTTGTAGAGAGAAAGAAGGGAAGGCACGATCGTCTTTGGCGAACTGAAGTGTTCGAAGCGTAATGGCTGTGGTCATCCATCTCCCCTAGCGATCCGCTCCGCCAGCCCTTCCTCAGCTCATCAGGTCACGCCGCCACTCTCGAATACGGTGCCGGGTCGCGTTCCGCCAACACTCGATCCGCAGTCTCATCGCTGATTGCGCGGTTTTACCGGATATCCGTCTAATCGTACTAGCGGATATAAGGTGGCGCTCCCCCCTTTTTGACGCACCCTCTGATGCTCACGGTTTAGCACGCTCCGGGCACCGCCACATTCAATATGATTTTCCCGTTGTACTCGAACACCACGGACCATCGCCTGCGTCACGGCCGCGCAATCAAAGAAAGGGGAACTTCAGCCACCCCCTTCATCCAGTAATCGGCGGCGCCCTGGCCTGCATTTCGACCATTGCGGCATGGACGCAGTTGTCGTCGCGCGCCTGCCGTTACCGGGTGGCCGGTTTGGATATTAGATCCCCTCGCGGCGTCGCTGCCTTCGACTCGGCTGGTCTCCGGGTTTTGACACGCTTCGGATAGCACTGGTGGCCGACGGTTTCATCTCCGATTTTGCCGACGCCTTTAAACCGGGATTTCGTTTCTTAACTCCAGATTCAGACGACAACAAGATTATTTGGTTTGCAAAGGCAAGGTCGAGCCAGCTTCGAGCGCGGAGGCCGTTCCAGCGCGTCGCAACAGACCCGGTTCGGCCTCGCGTTGACATAAGAGACCCGCAACTGCCGCTTCTCCGACTAAATTTTGAGATACTTCTGCCTGCGCCCCTGCATCGTCATCGAAATTGCTCCGCGCTGCGCTCGCCTTATCCCGCCGGCGACGGCAGCGCCGCGATCTTCCGCAGCATGCCGGCAAACAGCCGCCGGGTCAGATGCCCCTCGGCCAACTACAACCAGTAGCAGCGCGCATGTTGGATGAGCCGTCGGCCGGCCTTCGCCAACCGCTGCTGCAAGCTGACCAGCGACCACTTCCCGATCCGCGCGGGCATGTTCGAGGTAATGCTGCCTCGTCGACTGCGTTCTGGCCATTGCGACCACGCCTAAAACGGGAGCTTGACGCAAACGCAACGAATCGGCCAAGGCGGAAACCCGGCCCGTTATTTCGGCATCCGGATCGCGGCTCTATTCGGACAAATTGTCCCTCACTACTTCGCTGATGACACCCGCGATAGTCCGCAGAGCTGACAACACGGAGTTCTGCGGGTAAACGTCGTTGTATATTCTATTCAATTGCTGGTATGCGGCGGATGCAGTCCGATTCTTTGTCTCTTTGAAAAATCCCCGCTCAGATGCCAATTCAGGGGTAAAGAGCCTCTGATGAAACTCTGCCGTCAGCAGGACGCTAGGCGCATGATCATCGGCCAAATCGTCTGTGTTCAACTTCAGATCTCTCAGAACGCCCTTTTCGACAATGTGATGCGATTCCAAGCTTCGCATTGACCAATATTTCCTCACCGGGTCGTACAAGTCCGTGACCCGGGCGATGGTTTTGGCCGGCGTTATCCTGTGGACGGAGGACAAGTTGAAGGTCCCTGCCGGTCCCCAATCGCCGATTCCTTTCAAAGGATGTTCGCCGGATGGCGGACGGTCGTCATCGCGGCGTCCGAATCGCACGCGCAATTGCGTCAGCTCAATCTGAAGGGCGGCGTCTACGCGCAGAAATTGAGCGATCGCGCGAACTTGTGCATACGGACCTACCAGCCAGCGAAATTCCACTCCACGATGATCACGTTGCATCTTCGTGAGCCTGATCCCACTGAATTTTACGAGCTGCGGAAAAATCCGGCCGTCATCGGTCTGGCGTTGGATTTCCTTCCATACTTCCGGCGGCGTCACCTTGAGGCTCCTTCTGAGCAAGTTCCTCGACCACCGCTTACCACTCCCGCTCGACCGCAAGACTCTTGCGGGGGGGGGTCGTCGCGTCTCACTGGGAAGCGGCGTATCGTTAGCACCCGCTGCTAATAAATTGCACTAAGCGCTAACGGCATGTAGCAGCTGTGGTCCGCCCATATCAATAATTCTTCTCTTTTGCGCGAGGCATTCTTTTTGATCCATCCGCCCTTGATTACACGGGGCAAGGCGATCATCACTGAGGTCTCTTGCGATTGTTCAAAAGTGGCGGACGCTTGGCTTAACGGGTTGGCAAGAAAGTATGAGCCGTTATGGGTTTGCCTCAATGCTTTTGCAGGCGTATTGAGACTATGCTATACACAGGCGGTTAGCAGGGGCCTTTGTAGCAGGATAATTCTCTATGTCCACTCTATCGGCACTTGATTTCGAAGCCTTACTGGCACCAATCGCGGGTAGCAATCCCTCGGGCGAGCCGCTCCGTGACACCCCCGCATACGACGCTATCAAGGAAGCGCGCCGCTCCGATGATACTACCCTCAATCAAGGCGAATGGAAACGAGAGGTCAAGCTTGCGAACTGGCGTGAGGCCATCGATCGGGCAATCGAGGCGATCACTCATAAAAGCAAAGATCTTCAGATAGCCGTGTGGTTGACAGAAGCGTTGGTCAAACAATTCGGCTTCGCGGGATTGCGCGACGGATTGCGCATTTTAAGGGAATTGCACGAACTTTATTGGGACAGCCTGTACCCAATGGCTGAAGACGGCGATCTGGAGTCTCGCGCCGGCCCGATCGACTGGCTCAACAATAAACTGCCAGCTTCGCTCGTCGCGATTGGTCTGACCGAGCCTGCGGGCGGCGGGGATTCTTACTCGTGGCTTACCTGGCAGGAATCGAAGGCGGTCGAGGAGCTTGGGCGCAAAAATGCCGAAGCAAAGGCAGCGGCCGTTGCGGAAGGCAAAATCACCGCCGAGCAATTCGACAAAGCGGTTGCAGCTACTCCAATACAGGTCTACGAGGGCTTGAGAAACGATCTGCATGACTGTCTCGAGGAATGCGAAAAGTTCGCAATGGTCGTTGATCAGAAGTTTGGGCCTGAGGCTCCGAGCCTGAGGGAGCTCAAAAAGGCACTCGTGGACTGCCGAGACCTAGTTGAAGAAATTATCGGAAAGAAAGCTGGCTTGGAGCCTCGTCCCGTGACGCCGCTCCCGACTAATGGTGCGTTGATACCAGCGACGGCTAATGGCTCGGCCGTCCCATCACCGAGCGTGCGAAGCGGGCTCACGAGCGCTGCTTTTCCGCTGCCGCCGGCCGATCGTGCCGATGCCCTTCAGCAGCTGGAGGCCATCGCACAATTTTTCCATCGAACCGAACCGCACAGCCCGGTCGCTTACCTGGTGCAACGAGCGGTTCGATGGGGCCAGATGCCGCTGGAGGAGTGGCTCAACGAAGTTATCAGCGATCAGAGCGTGTTGACTCATATCCGCGATACGCTCGGAATAAAGAACTCGGAACAGGCCGGCGGCTGAGCACCGAAGCCGGGGAGGATAGTCCATGGCCAGGGAAAGTACCCAGCATAAACTCGATCGAGTGCGCCCGCCGCGGGTGCATATCACCTATGACGTCGAGATCGGGGACGCCATCGAAATGAAGGAACTGCCATTCGTGATGGGGGTTTTGGCAGACCTTTCCGGTAAGCCCGATGAACCGTTGCCCCGCCTTCGCGACCGTAAGTTCATCGAGATCGACCGCGACAACTTCGACGACGTGATGAAGGGGATGAAGCCGCGGCTTGCCTTCCAGGTCGATAACAAGCTCACCAGCGACGACACCAAGATGGGCGTCGAGTTGCGCTTCAACAGTATCGATGACTTCGAGCCCGAACAGGTAGCGCGCCAGGTTGAACCGCTGGCAAAGCTGATGGAAGTGCGCCGCCAGTTGACCGGCTTGCTGGCCAAGGCCGACGGCAATGATCGCCTGAGCGAAAAGCTGCGCGAGATTATCGGCAACACCGAATTGGCTGAAAAGCTCGCAAAGGAAGCCCCGGATCCGGCTAAGCAACCGGTTAAACCATAGGAGATGAGCAATGGCTGAGGCCAACGAGCAAGCGCAGGCGGTGCCAGCCGCGAGCGTGACAGAGCAGCAGGCCAGCCTGCTCGATCAGGTTATCTCAGAAACTCGCATCGGCCGCGACGAGGAGCAGCGTGAGCAATCGCGCCGCCAAATTGCCACGCTGGTTGACGAGGTGATGAAGGGCACGGTGCGTGTCTCCAAGGATATCGAGGCGAGCATCAATGCGCGCATCGCCGACATTGACGCGCTGCTCTCGAGCCAGCTCAACGAGATCATGCACACACCGGCCTTTCAGAAACTGGAAGGGTCATGGCGCGGGCTGCGCTTCCTGGTGATGTCGAGCGAAACCAGCACGATGCTCAAGATCAAGGTGCTGAACACCAGCAAGAATGACCTCCGGCGCGACCTCGAACGCGCCAGCGAGTTCGACCAAAGCGGTCTGTTCAAGAAGGTCTACGAAGAAGAGTTCGGCACTTTTGGTGGGGCGCCGTTCGGCGCACTAATCGGTGATTATGAGTTCAGCCGCCATCCTCAGGACATCGGGATGCTGGAGAAACTTTCCAATGTCGCGGCCGCAGCCCATGCGCCTTTTTTCGCCGCGGCAGGGCCGGAGTTGTTCAATCTCGACAGCTTCACTGATATCGGCACTCCGCGCGATCTGGCCAAGATTTTCGACACAGTCGAATACGCAAAATGGAAATCGTTCCGCGAGTCGGAAGACTCGCGCTTCGTCGGTCTGACCCTGCCGCATGTGCTGATGCGGCTGCCATATGGTCCGGACACCACGCCGGTCGAGGCCTTCAATTTCAAAGAGGAAGTCGACGGCAAAGACCATAGCAAATACCTGTGGGCCAATGCCGCGTATGCGTTGGGCACGCGGCTGACCGACGCGTTCGCCAGATATAGCTGGTGCGCGGCGATTCGCGGTGTCGAGGGCGGCGGGCTGGTAGAGGGGCTACCCACCCATACCTTCCGCACCGACGAGGGTGAGGTCGCGCTCAAATGTCCGACCGAAATCGCCATCAGCGACCGGCGCGAGAAGGAGCTGTCAGACCTGGGCTTTATCCCGCTGCTCCACTGCAAGGGCAGAGACTTCGCCGCGTTCTTCGGCATGCAGTCGTGCCAGAAGATCAGGAAGTATGACACCGATGCGGCCAACGCCAATGCGCGCTTGTCCTCGCAGTTACAATACATCATGGCGACCTCGCGTTTCGCTCATTACCTGAAGGCGATGATGCGCGACAAAATCGGCAGCTTCATGGAACGCGCAGATTGTGAAAGCTTCCTCAACCGTTGGATTTCCAATTATGTCCTGGCCAGCGACACTGGAACCCAGGCCGATAAGGCCAAATACCCGTTGCGCGAGGCACGTATCGAGGTCGCGGAGGTGAAGGGCAAGCCAGGCTCCTATCGCGCAGTTGCCTTTCTACGGCCGCATTTCCAGCTCGACGAACTGACGGCATCACTGAGACTGGTGGCCGAACTGCCGACGCCGGTGCAGAGGTAGAGAAGCGCCGGTCGCAGACAGGGATAACTATGCTTTTCCAACCGGTGACGCGGATCAGAGGGAGATCTCAAAATGGCGATCGATTACTTCTTGAAAATTAAGGGCATTCAGGGCGAGAGCAAAGATGCCAAGCACACCAACGAGATTGACATACATTCATTCTCCTGGGGTGCAAGCCAGCCTGGATCTTTCGCGCATGGCAGCGGAGGTACCGGTGGTAAGGTCTCAATGTCGGACCTTAGCTTCACTATGGCAAGTTCCAAAGCGACCACTCAATTGATGGCGGCGTGTGCTTCGGGCAAGCACATCGACGAGGCGATCGTCTACTGTCGCAAATCGACCGGTGACGGCGGCCAGCAAGAGTATATGACCTGGACATTCTCCCCGATAATCATCTCGAGTTATCAGACCGGCGGTTCTAGTGGCGCTGATGTCCCCATCGACTCGGTGAGCATCAACTACGGTAAGGTTAAGGTCGAATACAAGATGCAGGTCGACGACAAGGGCAACCTTCAGGCCGGCACGCCATTTGGCTGGGATCTGGAGAAGAACGAGAAGTTCTGAGTGCCGGACAAATTTTGCCCTGGTGCCACAGGACGGCATGGTCGAGAGGGCTCGAGGTTGCGCGTGGTCTGGACGGAGGCTTTGCGGACGGAGGCTTTGCGAAAATCGATCTCTTGCAAGCTGAGATGAGAGAGCAATCGTCGGGGTCGATCTTGCTCAACCTTGACGTAGCGCGCCATGTACGAGAAGGGCTCTTGAAGCGTCCTTAGGGCATAGCCTAGGAACCCGATCGCAGCAGGGCAATCGGAAAATGCTCGCTCCGTCCACTGAGCGGGCTCTTTCGTTCGAACATGGACACGCCATCTCCTTCACCACCGGCGGCGGGAGCACGTTGTTCGTCCATGTCTGAGTCGTGCGCACCTCGGAAGGCGGAGCAAAGACTTTGAGGTATCGAGGACGGGTCCAGCCTTCTGCATGTGAAAATGAAAACGATTGACTAGGTTTACTTCTAGGCATCGATGGCGTCGGATTCTCGTAATAGGAGCGACACACCATTTCGACTGAAGCGCGCAGTTGACTTAAGGCGTTTGCGCGATATCTTGAACGCCGCGGGCTTCACTCAGGCCGCGCTTGGCGAAGTGGTCAAGCATGGCCTGATCGACCTGCCTGTCCTTATGCGCCTGACTGCTGCTGGTTCGCAGGCGCACAACCTTATTCGGTTGTTCAAACTCGGACAAGCGGTGCCAATCGAGGCGGCACGTGTTGCGCTTGCGCCGATGAGTCTCGCCGATTTGATTGACCTCGGATTGCTTCGACAGATAGGTCCCAACGTTATCGCGGAGGCCGCTCTGTCGCCGGAGAACGGTGACCTTTATCTAGCCCACGACTTCGACTCCACCTACACGGGCGAGGCGGCGGATGCCAATCACGTCCTCGAAGCCGGTCCCTCGTCGCAGACTTTGGCCGCGCTTACCGTCCGCCGCAAAGGCGAACGTGCGCTGGATCTGTGCGCTGGCGCCGGTATCCAGTCGATGCTGGCCGCGAAGCACTGCGCCGAGGTGGTCGCGACCGACATCAATCGACGCGCGCTGAACTTTGGCGAGTTCAACCTACGGCTCAACGGCATTTCGAACATCGAACTGCGGCAGGGAACTCTATACGAGCCGGTGGCAGGAGACCGGTTCGACCTGGTGGTTGCAAATCCTCCTTACATCGTGTCACCGGGCGCGCGTTACGTCTACCGGGACAGCGGGCTGCCAGGCGACACCATTTGTGAAAAAGTCATCCGCGAGGCTCCAGCACATCTTAGCGAGGGCGGATATTGCGAGGTGCTGTTCAACTGGCATCACCGCGGCGAAGAGGACTGGTCCGAACGCCCCCTGAAATGGATAGCGGGCTGTGGCTGCGATATATGGCTGCTACGATTCGGTACCCAACCTCCGGCCCCCTATGCCTTCAGATGGCTGCGCCATGGCGAGGGACGCAACGGCGCTAATCTCGACCAGTTGCTTGACCAGTGGCTTGCGTATTATGAAGACTTGGGTATTAGCCTGTTTAGTTTTGGCCTTGTCATCCTGCGCCGGCGTTCGGGGCATTCCAACTGGATTCGCACCGACACCCTGCGGCCAGAATGGACTGCTGCAAATTGCAGCGACCAGATCCTGAGAATCTTTGCCGCGCAGGACTTTCTGGAGGAGCTTGCAGGCGACGAGGGCTTCCTCGATCAGCGCTTTGTGCTGGCTCCTGACCATGAGATGAGACATACGTTGCGTGCCGAAAACGGCAAATGGATCGTGACCTCGGCCACGTTACGACAGACGGGAGGGTTTGAATTTGCCGGCAATCTTGATGTCAATGTAGTGTCGCTGCTCAGTGGATGCGATGGCAGCCGCACACTTCGTGAGCTTCTTGCCGAACTCGCCCGCGGTCTCCGTGTGGAGTTGAACGTGGTCGCTCCGGTTGGCCTCGAAATCATGCGAAGCCTGATGCGTTCTGGATTTTTGGTCGTGCCGAATCATCGGTCTTTTGCCGCCCTGAAGAATTGACTTATGAGGCGCGTCACGCATCGGCGCCATCACGTTAGCACTCGGCCGCAGAAGCGCGGCGGAGGTGGAATCGATATCGGGGTGCGCCGACATCATCGCGGAGTGAGCGGTGGCAAATTCTGAGCGTCGCACTGACGAGATTGTCCCTTCGTTGCTGGACCGCCTCATCGACGACGATCCGGACCAGCCGCAAGAAGCAGCCGCCCGCCGTTTTCAAGACATGCGCGCTTTTGAAGCCTCCGTGGCGCACGACCTCGAAAGCTTACTCAACACCCGCCGGGAATCGCTCCAGGAGCTGGCCGTTGAGTTTGAGGAGGTCAATCGCTCGCTGCTGGTCTACGGCCTGCCGGATTTCACCGCTTTCAACCTCCTCGACGTGAGTGACCTTGTCCGGCTGCGCCGCGCGATCGAAAGCGCGATCGCGAATTTCGAGCCGCGCCTGCAGCGAGTGCGGGTTAACATGGAGCCGCCCAAAGAAAACGACCGGTCTGTGCATTTCCGGATCGACGGATTGCTGCGAGTCGACCCGGCCCCCGAGCCAGTCACTTTCGACACGATTCTGCAACTCGGCACGCAGGAATATGTAGTAAAGCGACAGGACTAATCAGCCGGAGCACAGCCGAGTCCACGTTATTCGCCCCGGCTACGTGTCGCGTAAGTGAGTCTCAGCGATGAACATGGAAAAAGAAGTACCGACAAGCATGTGAGAAAAGAGAATTGCCAACTACTCATCAGGAGTAAGTTGGGCATCAGCTCGGTCCGTACATTAGCAGCCGGGGCGAAGAAGATGGAGAAGATGAGCACATGCCTGATATCGAATCGGAGCTTCGCTCCAAGATAGCGGACTGGGCCCGGGCCGAGGCAACTCGGGCAACTCCACCAGGGGACCTTCAAAATCGCCTCCGGGTCGCCGCGGCGCTCGCCGACAAACGTGATCCGACAAGGCGAAGGGGTTGGGACAGACTTACAGACTACTTTGGAGTGGTCACAAACGGCTTTGAGAGCCCTGAGAACATAGAGTTCTTGGTCGACCGGCAAGGCCGTAAGCGTCCACTAAAGGATTGGTGCGGCATCTTTGCTCTATGCGCAATTAGGAAGATCCTCGATCCTCAAGCCAATAGGCTTGCTGGAGACAGAAATGAGCACCAGTGGGCCGGTGACTGGACTACAGCCATCAGCAGTCAGGGTCTCAATGGCGTCTGGAACTTGGAGCAGACCTCTTCACCAGGGCCCGGCGATATCGCATGCGTCCGGGACAATAACCACATGAGCCTCATTGTCGAGGTTAATGGCGGCTTGATCAAGAAAATCGATGGCAATTCCAATTTCGGTGGAGTTATCGGTCCTAGCGAAACTGGGAAAGCAAAGAGCTCTTTTGACAGCGGCTTCTTTACTGCGTTTGCCTCGCCAGCGGGGACATGGGAGGTCCAAGTTGGGGTATGGAATTGGCTCTATTCTTTTCATAACGACGGCAAAGCTAATTGGAGCGACATTCGAACGCCACCGCAGCAAACAGGGGTGGGAACATGGAAGAAAAAGAATAACTTCATGGAAATCAACTGGGACACCGGGGCTTGCGAACAGTGGGACCTGCCGCTGCGGCGGAATGGTCAGCTGGGTAACCTCGTCGGGCAAGGACGCATAGTCAAGGCACAAAAACAGTGAAAGGTGGAGACGATGGCGGAGAGGCGTGGACGAGCAGGCATGACTTTTCTCATTGTCATCCGACGTTGAGAAGAGACGGTCGGAAGAAACGATAGCGGCATCGACAATGGCCGACGAACTGCTGACATACTATGAGCAGGAGCTGAGTTTCCTGCGTCAGATGGGCGCTGAGTTCGCAGCGCAATATCCGAAAATCGCCGGCCGCCTGCTGCTCGAACCTAACAGATGTGAAGACCCGCACGTCGAACGGCTCATCCAGGCCTTTGCGCTGCTGGCCGCGCGAATCCGCAACAAGCTCGATGACGAATTCCCTGAACTGACCGACGCGCTGTTGCAAATACTGTATCCGCACTACTTGGCCCCGCTGCCGTCGTTTTCGATAGTCCAGTTCGTGGTTGACCCGGACAAGGGCAAGCTCACGGGCGGACACAAGATCGAGCGGGGTCAGATGCTGCTCTCGCAGCCGGTCGACGGCACGCCATGCCGGTTCCGCACCTGCTACCCGGCAACGCTTTGGCCCATCGAGGTGACCGCGGCCCGATTCGATGCACCCGACCGGCTGAATCCGCCGGCCGGCGCTGCCGCGGTCATTCGGCTCGAACTCACATGCCTGAGCGGGACGAAATTTTCCGAGCTTCAGATCGACCACCTACGCTTCTTTTTGAACGCTGAAGGGCCGCTAGCCTACGGCCTGTATGAATTGTTGTTTTGCAATGTATGCCAGGTGCAGGTGCGCGCCACCGGCGGCGAAAAGACCCCGGCGCGGGTGGTGCTGCCACCGGGATGTGTGCGGGCGGTAGGCTTCGATTCCGACGAAGGATTGCTGCCCTACACCCCGCGTTCATTTCTCGGTTACCGGCTGCTACAGGAATACTTCGCCTATCCGGAGAAGTTCCTGTTCTTCGATCTGAGCGAACTCAAGCGCGCGACCGCGATGGGCTTCGGGGATAAAGTCGAGGTGTTGATTTTTCTGAGCCGCGTACCGCGGCTGGAGCAGCCGCTGAATGCCGACACATTTCGGCTTGGATGCGCGCCGGTGATCAATCTGTTCAATCAAATCGCAGAGCCGATTCGCCTCGATCGGGCGCAGACGGAGTACCGGGTGATTCCTGACGTGCGACGCCAGAACACTACCGAAATCTATGCGATTGATAGCGTCACCAGTATTACGCCGTATCAGCCGGAGCCAATTTCGTTTCAGCCGTTTTATTCGTTCAAGCATACGGCCGAACGCGAGCAGCAGCATGCATTCTGGTACATGACGCGGCGGCCGTCGCCGCGCAAGGGCGACGCCGGCACCGACGTATACCTTGCGCTGGTGGATCTGAATTACCGGCCGACCCTGCCTGCGGTCGACACGCTGACGTTGCATACCACCTGCACGAACCGCGACCTGCCGGGTAAGCTGCCGTTTGGACGGGAGACCGGAGCACGCGGTGATTTTCAACTCGAACGTCCGGCGCCGGTGCTGCGCATCCAATGCCTCAAGAAACCGACCGAAGCCGCCCGCGCGCCGCTCCGACGCAGTGCACATTGGCGCCTGCTGTCGCATCTTTCGCTCAACTATCTCTCGATCTGTGAAGGCGGACGCGAGGCGCTGCAGGAGATTCTTCAGCTCTACGATTTCTGGGGATCGGCGGCGACACAGCAGCAGATCGGCGGGATCACGGATGTGCGCAGCCGGCGGGTGGTCGGCCGGCCGCCGTCAATGGGATGGAATGGCTTCTGCCGCGGGCTCGAAGTAACGATCGAATTCGACGAAGCGAAATACGTCGGCAGTGGCGTATTCCTGTTCGCCAGTGTGCTCGAGAAATTCCTCGGCCTGTATAGCTCGCTGAATTCATTCAGCCAACTCGTTGCGATCACCAAACAGCGTGAGGAGCCGCTCAAGCGATGGCCTCCAAGGGCGGGCGACCAGATCCTGCTTTAAGAGAAGCTCTTTTCGAAGAGCCTTTCCGCTTCGACTTTTTCCAGGCGGTGCGTCTGCTCGAATTGATCTACCCCGACCGCAAACCGGTCGGAGGGCGGGCGAGCCCGCACGAAGAAGCCGTACGATTTCGCACACACGTCTCCTTGGCTTTTCCGCCGAGCGCGATCCAGGGGCTTGAACCGCCGCAAGCAGGCGACGGAGCGGCGCGCATGACGGCGGCGTTCATGGGTTTGATGGGACCGCTGGGGGTCTTGCCCCGTCATTACACGGAACTAATGCTCGAGCGGGCTCGACAGCACGATTATGCCCTGCGTGACTTTTTCGACCTATTCAACCATCGGATTATCTCGCTGTTCCATCGGGCGTGGGAAAAGTATCGATTTCATGTCGCATTCGAGCGCACGGTCAAAAGCGAAGGCGGCTACGACCCCTTCTCGCTCCATCTGTTCGATTTTATCGGCATGGGTACGGGCGGGTTGCGGGGACGGCTCGAAATTGGCGACGAGGCCTTAATGTTTTACGCGGGACTGCTCGGACAGCACCCGCGCTCTGCCAGCGCGCTTGGCAATCTGCTCAACGATTATTTCACAATGCCGGTGGAGGTCGCACAGTTCATCGGGCAATGGCTGCAGATCAGTGCAGAAAACTGCACGCGACTGGGCGAGGGTAACAACGCGCTGGGCTCGAGCGCCGTTGCGGGCACGCGGATTTGGGATCAACAGGCGAAATTCAAGCTGCGCGTCGGCCCGCTGACTTTTGCCGAATTCAACCGGCTCCTGCCCGGCGGCGATATGCATCGTCCATTTGTTCAAATGGCGCGCTATGGTTCAGGTCAGGAATTCGACTTCGACCTACAATTGGTGCTGAAGGCGGCGGAGGTGCCGTGGTGCCGTCTCGGCGATCAGCGGGCGCGGCTGGGCCTGTCGACTTGGCTCAAAACCGCAGAATTCGAGCGTGATGCCGACGAGGTGATCTTTTCAGGCGGCCTGACACGGCTCGGTGCGCTGCCCGGATGAATCGTGGCCAGCAGTAAGGCGGACAGGCAGGGACGCATGGTCCCACCAGGAGAACGGCGATGAACGTAAGCCTTCAGTCATTGGTCGGCAAACTGGATGAGCAATGCCGTAGCGCGCTTGAGGCGGCGGCCGGACTTTGCCTGACGCGCACCAACTACGACGTCGACATCGAGCATCTCTTTCTGAAACTGCTCGAGCTAACGGATAGTGATATCGCTGCGATCCTGCGGCATTACGAGGTCGATTCGTCGCGCCTGAGCCGAGATCTCACACGGGCGCTCGATCATCTGAAAACAGGCAATGCGCGGACACCGGCGCTCTCACCCCACATTCCGCGCCTCATCCAGGACGCCTGGCTGCTAACGTCGGTCGATTATGGATCAAGCCGCATCCGCTCGGGCCACCTGATCACCGCCCTGCTCAACGATGATGACCTGGCTCGCCTCGCACGCGATCTCTCGAATGAGTTCACCGCGATTTCAGCAGAAACGCTCAAGCGCGACTTGCCAAAGATTACGACCGGCACCGCCGAGGACAAAGCCGCGCCGGCCACTGGTGCCCGGGCTGCGGGGGGCGGGCAGCCCGGCATAGCGGCCGGAACCAAAGCTCTCGACCAATTCACTATCGACCTTACCTCGCGGGCACGCGCAGGGCAGATCGATCCCGTGCTCGGGCGTGACTTCGAAATCCGCCAGGTAATCGATATCCTGACGCGCCGCCGGCAGAACAATCCGATTCTGACGGGCGAGGCCGGCGTCGGCAAAACCGCCATTGTGGAGGGTTTCGCGTTACGGATCGCTTCGGGCGATGTGCCCGAACCGCTCAAGAACGTCGCGGTGCGGATGCTCGACCTGGGGCTGCTCCAAGCGGGCGCAGGTATCAAAGGAGAATTCGAAAATCGGCTTACATCCGTCATCGAGGAGGTCAAGGGTTCGCCCCAGCCGATCGTTCTCTTTATTGACGAGGCGCACACGATGATCGGAGCGGGCGGACAAGCCGGTGGCAGCGATGCCGCCAATCTGCTCAAGCCCGCGCTCGCCCGCGGTGAATTGCGCACGATCGCGGCGACCACCTGGGCCGAGTACAAGAAGTATGTTGAGAAGGACGCGGCGCTCGCGCGCCGCTTCCAGGTGGTGAAGGTCGAAGAGCCTACCGAGGCTCAGGGCATCGTGATGATGCGCGGATTGACCGACGCACTCGAGCACCATCATCGGGTCCGAGTGCTCGACGAAGCAGTCGAAGCCGCGGTCAGGCTCTCTCATCGCTACATTCCCGGCCGTCAACTTCCCGATAAGGCAGTGAGCGTACTCGATACTGCTTGTGCACGAGTGGCGATTGGGCAGGCAGCGACACCGCCGCCGATCGAAGATGCACAGCGCGGTATTGCACAGATGACTATGGAAATAAGCGCGCTCGAACGCGAGGAAGCCATCGGCGCCGACCATCACCGGCGTCTCGCGGAGTTGGCGGCGGCGCGGACGGCCAACGAGCAGCGGCTTGCGCAGCTTACGGAGCAGTGGGACAAGGAGCGCGAGATCATCGACCAGATTCGCCGCTTACGAGAGCAACTCGAAGTGCAGGCAGGAGCCAAGGGGGACAGCAAAGTAATTCCTCCGCTACGCGACAGCCTGCAGAATTTCAACGATAAGCTCGCCGCAGCTCAGGGCCACGAGCCTCTGATGCATGCGGTCGTCACCGCCCAAACCGTGGCCGAAGTCATTTCCGGGTGGACCGGGATTCCGGTGGGCAAAATGCAGGCCGACGAAATCAATGCGGTACTCGCGTTGAAGGAAAAAATCGAGGAACGAGTAGTCGGCCAGCCTCATGCGCTCGAAGCAATTGCGCAACGGATCCGTACTTCGCGGGCGAATCTGACGGATCCGCGCCGCCCGATCGGCGTTTTCCTGCTGGTCGGCCCGAGCGGAGTCGGTAAGACCGAGACCGCGCTCGCACTGGCCGACACGCTCTATGGTGGCGAGCGTAACCTCATCACGATCAATATGAGCGAATTCCAGGAAGCGCATACCGTCTCCGCGCTCAAGGGTTCACCGCCCGGCTACGTCGGCTATGGTGAAGGCGGCGTCTTGACCGAGGCAGTGCGGCGCAAGCCCTACGCGGTAGTGTTGCTCGATGAGGTCGAGAAGGCGCATCCCGATGTGATGGAGCTGTTCTACCAGGTGTTCGACAAGGGTGTGCTTGAAGACGGCGAAGGACGCGAAATAGATTTTAAGAATACCGTTATTCTACTAACGTCCAATGTCGGTTCGGACATCATAATGAAACTCTCGGCCGATCCTGAGACGCGGCCCGATCCCGAGGGGTTGGTCGAAGCACTGCGGCCCGAGCTAATGAAGATCTTCAAGCCGGCGCTCTTGGGACGCATGGTGGTAGTGCCATATAACCCGATCACCGACGGAGTGATGCACGGGATTATTCGGCTGCAGCTTGCCCGCATTCAGCACCGGCTGGCTGAAAATCATGGCGCAAGCTTCAGCTACGACGATGCTGTCATAACTGAGATCTCCCACCGCTGCACGGAAGTCGAAAGCGGCGCGCGCAACGTCGACCATATTCTGACGCGCACCCTGCTGCCAGAAATGTCCGGTCAGTTCCTGGCCAGGATGGCGGCTGGCCAATCGATCACGAGCGCCCATGTCAGCGTCGGTGACAAGGGCGAGTTTCGTTACGAGGTTACGTGATACAAAGGGCTTAATTGCGGAAAAAATCAATTCGGAGACTTTCGGGTCGAAGTACCTCAAACAATTCAACCAGAAGAAATTGAATTGGCCCGGTCTGCTTTGGTTGCGCTGGACGGTTGTTTGAGGAGGTGGATGCGTATTGTACGGACGCCAAGCTTCGCGTCCGACGCCAGACGAAGACTTACTCACGTGTTCAAAGAGTACGCTCTGCTGATTAGCTAAAATCGCAGAACAATGAGGATCTGCGATCGCGAGCACGACTCCTCCCTGCCTGCTCGCCGCGCTGGAGTACGGTTTTCCGACCTGATTACGTTCATATCCCTGCCAGCTCTTATAGGGACAGTAGGTTGAGCTCCAAGGATTCACCACGGCAAGACGTTGGGGAGAATTTGTTTCCGTATATATGGTGCCCGTGACGGTCACCGCCGCGGCAAAATGCAGGCCCGTTTGTGATATGAGCGGGCCGGGAAAGGGAATCACACTATGGCATTCACCCAGGAAGGCCGGCTACTCACGATCGACACTCCGCTCGGGACCGATGTGCTTCTGCTTCTCGGAATGTCCGGGGTCGAAGGAATATCCCGACTCTTCACCTACGATTTCAGCCTGTTGTCGGAGAATCCCTCGCTTTCATTTTCCGCTATTGTTGGGCAGCGCGTCACAATATCTATCCGGAAGCCTGGTGGCGTCACCCGTTACATCAACGGATTTGTCAGCCGCTTCGCCCAGACCGGCTCCGACATGCGTTTCACCCACTACCAGGCGGAGGTGGTGCCATGGCTTTGGTTCCTTACGCGCAACTCCGACTGCCGCATCTTCCAGAACAAAAGCGTGATCGACATCATCAAAGACGTCTTCAGCGGCCGTGGTTTCTCCGACTTTTCCGATCGTACCCAGGGGGTGATGCCGAAGCGAGAGTATTGCGTGCAGTACCGGGAAAGCGATTTCAATTTCGTTTCGCGGCTGATGGAGGAATACGGCATCTTCTATTACTTCGAACATGACCAACATAACCACACGCTGGTGATGGCCGATTCGTCGTCAGTCCATCGCCCGTGCCCTGATCAGTCGCGAGTCTCCTGGGTAGAAAGCGCCGGTCCGGGCGGACTACCCGAGGACGACGACGTCATCACCGGATGGCGCATCGAGCAGGAACTGCGGCCGGGGAAATACGCTCTGCAGGACTATAACTTCGAAACCCCCAGCACCAGTTTGATGACCAATATTAATAGTACTATCACCGTTGACGGCAATAGCAACTATGAAGTTTATGATTATCCGGGTGAGTATCCGAACGTATCCGAGGGTAACGAGCTGATCCAGCTGCGGATTCAGGCGGAAGAGGCCATCTCGACCATCGCGGCCGGTTCCGGCACCTGCCGGTCCTTCATTCCCGGCTACCGTTTCGATCTCGCCGACCATTATCGCCGGGATCTCAACAAGACCTACGTTCTCACCGAGGTGCAGCACAGTGGAACAGTCGGCGACAGTTACGTGAGCGGCGACGACTCCGGTGCCAGCTATTCTAACCATTTCACCGCCATTCCGGCCGACACCTCTTTTCGCCCTCAGCGGATCACCCCACAGCCGCTCGTTCAAGGTCCGCAGACCGCCGTAGTAGTCGGTCCCGCGGGCTCCGAAATCTACGTCGATAACTACAGCCGTGTGAAAGTTCAGTTCTTCTGGGACCGCAAAGGCAAGAACGACGATCAGAGCTCATGCTGGATGCGCGTCTCGCAGCCGTGGGCCGGCAAACAATGGGGATTTGTCGCGATTCCACGCATCGGCCAGGAGGTGATCGTCGATTTTCTCGAAGGCGATCCCGACCGCCCAATCATCACCGGCCGCGTCTATAACGCCGACCAGATGCCGCCGTACGCGCTACCTGACAACCAGACGCAAACTGGAATCAAAACCCGCAGTTCGCAGGGCGGCGGCCCGAGCAACTTCAACGAACTCCGTTTCGAAGACAAGAAGGGTGAGGAGGAATTTTACGCCCACGCAGAGAAAAACCTGACCACCGAAGTCGAGCACGACGAGAAGCGTATGGTTGCCAACGACCGCACCACAACCGTCCAGCATGACGATACGCTCACGGTGCAGAATAACCGTAGTGCCACGATTACCGGCACCGACAGCGAAACCGTCATGCAGACGCGCAGTGCGACCATTGGTATGTCCGATTCTCTGACCGCCGGAACTTCGATCAGCCTCACCTCAGGAACGAGTTTCGAAGTCACGGCCGGGGCCAGTGTCGAGGTGACCGCGGGAGCATCCCTGACGATTACCGCGGGCGGCACTATCAGCATCGTCGCGCCGATAGTTTCGATCGAAGCGGCAATGGTGCAAATTGCGGGCGTGATGCAGGCTACTTCCGTAGTGTCACCGACCTACAGTCCGGGCGTTGGTAATATACTCTGATGGCTGATCACCTCCAACGAAATTCCTTCGACCTGCATGCAGCGGTCGCAAAGCTCACGCACGCGGAGGAAGGCATTCGCTTGGCGGCAGTGGGAGAAATTCTTGCCGCCAACGCGAGTGCACAGGCTCTCGACGTGCTGGCGACATGCCTCGATGACCCGAGCGGACGTGTGCGGCGTGCCGCTGTCGTGGCGCTGAGTGAGGTCGGCGGCGAGGCCGCACTCGTGCTTGCTCGCGCACTGGATGAAAAGCAGCCGACGGCAATCCGCATCCTTGCCGCATCGGGACTGGCTCGCGCCAGCGCCGCGCCAGCGACCGACGCGTTGCTCAAATGCCTGTCCTCGGAAGTTGGAGAACTCGAGCTTCGCGCAGCGCTCGCGTTGGGCAAGATCGGTGCACCTGCTGTGCCGGCCCTGCGTAAGGCGCTGGCGAGTACTGACGATAACGTCCGTGCCGCCGCTGCCGATGCACTGGGCTATACAGGACCTGCAGGAATTGATGCGCTTGATGATCTCAAGCGTGCTGTCACCGCCGCGCCTGCTTTTGCACTCGGGTTCCGCTATGCCGCCGCTATAGTAAAAATCAGTGAGAATCCAAAAGTTGGTCTTCCAGTGCTGATCGACCTGCTCAAGGATAAGGATGAAAACATCCGTCTCCGCGTACTAGAGAAAATCGGCGAACTGCGCAGTCTCGCGCGCGAGGCCGCACCTTGGTTGATCAATCTGCTCAACGATCCCGCGGCCGGCGTTCGCGGCGGTGCAGCGCTTGGCTTGGGCCGGATCGGAGCTAACTCTCCAGATGTGATCGTCGCGCTTATTCGCGCGCTCAGCGATTCCGCGGCGGAAGTTCGCACGAACGCGGCGATCGCGCTCACCGCGTTCGGAGGGGCGGCCGCTTCGGCGCTGCCACGACTCCGCGCGATGCAACACGATGGGGACGCATGGGCTGGGGCGGTGGCTGGCGCGGCAATTGAACGAATTGCTGGTGGCAAAGAGTAATTGCATCCGCTGTTAAGACGGAAATGCCGGATTTTCTCAGCCAAACCCACGGAGCAGCCCAATGCTTACGAATTTACTCAGTGAGATAAAAGGTAAGACCAACGCTGATGCCGTGCCGCTGAGCCAATTTGTGAATGGATCCTTCATACGGGTCCAGGCGGGTAATCCATGCGACGGCATCTGGCTGCGCCTCAACGAGAAAAACGGCAAGGTCCATTAAATGCCCTGCCATCACAAGCTGGAAGCCTACCTGGGACGCCTATATCGGCAAGGCCGGCATCGCCGAGGATGACAAGGAGCCGCTGTTCCGCGTCGCGATCCGAAAAACCAAAAAACTCGGGCCGGGGCGGACGTCACGCAAGGATGTTTGGTACATGGTACGGCGGCGCGCGGCCGACGCCGGCACCAAGACACGCATCCGCTGCCACACTTTCCGGGCCGCGGGGATCACGGACTACCTGACGAATGGCGGTCGCATCGAAGTCTCGCAACGTATGGCCAGCCATGCGAACGCGAAGACCACGGGCCTTTATGACCGGCGCAACGATGATATCAGCGTGGGCGAGGTCGAGCGGATCGGGATTTGAATTTGAACACAGTTGCTACAAAGGGGCGGTTTCGAACTCTCGAGAAAAGGAAATCATTTTGTCGAGAGATTTGGACGGACAGCGCTCCTATGCTTTGTGCCAACGATTTGAAACGTCGAAAGGGGCCGATTTATTTGCAAAACTCCCGATGTCTATGCGACCCTGATGGAGGGAGTGAAAATGGAAATTCCGGTTAAATAATCCCTCGCGCGGAAGGTTGCAGTGGTGGCCGAAACACAAGAGTTGGGAGTGCCGCTCGGTTACGAGTCCCAAAACGAACTCGTCGACAAGTCGTTAGGCTACTTTCGATTTATTCTAGGGGTCAATTTCAAAGCTAGCGGCGACTCGAAGGTGAGTGGAACCTACACCAAAGAAGTTTCACACCACCGGACCAATAAAACCCTCAAAGGCGCAGTCAAAAAAGAGATTGGCGAATTTGAAGTAGAGTTTGAGGGACGAATCAAGGACATTAACGGAGAAAAGATCGCCGACGCGATTCGAAGGAGAAATAAGCGGGATTTTATCACAACCTTCCTTGGAGCCCAGGCGATTCATACTTGGGCTAAGAAGAGTTTCAGGGGCGTCAAGCTGTCTTTTAACGCGGGACTAGACATAGATAGTCAGGGAACGCCTCTCCTTTTCAAAGGCGCCGGAATTTGGTCCCCAGAAAGTTTAGAACCTTCGCTTCAATGTCTCCTCGAACTTGAACTTCATGTAGGTCTGTCTAAAAACGGTTGGCTTTGGGTGGGCCGCCAGATAGGTAAGCAAGCGATCGTGCGCTTCTGCCAAGAAGCCGAGCTAAGAGTCACCCTAAACTACCTCGTTTCGGAGGGAATAGTTACAGTCGCTGCTTCTATTCTGGCGGGAATTGTTGGAACGCTTGCGCTCAGTTGCCTAGCTGAATATGTAACCCGCCACGCTGGAGAGAAGGGTAAATTACTTGCCGTCAATATCGGCTACCGGACCGGTTTCATGGATGCTCTCTTTCGCGATCTCGGCCCAAACCCGAAAGCGGCCTTGCTCGGATTCCACGGTAGCCACGAAGAGATGATCAAGTATACAGAGCTATATAATGTAGGGGTGAGGGACGCTGTTGAGAATTCGCACGGAGCCCTTGCTAAGCTTGACATTAAACTCGATCCGAATGTGTACGATGATATGGATAGAGCGAGAAAATTTGGAATACTGCTGGACAACTACTACCGTTCTCAAGGACGGAATGCAGAGGCCGAAATAGCAAATAATATTCTGAAAAGGCTCGAACAAGAGCTCCGTTAAAATAATTCACAATGAAATAGTTACTGTTTGGTTACGCGCCAAGCGCGACTCGGTTTTGCGAGCCGTGCTTGACACCATGACCCATACGTCGCGACGAGATGTAAATCGAGCCCATACCTCTCGGGTATGCGCGGCACAAGCCAATTTGGGCCGTCTGGAGCATCGATAGCTGGTGTTTTCGTCCGTAAGGTATGACCCACACTTTCCGTTATGATCCACACTTTCGGACAGCGCTCCAGGTTTTCGGTGCAAGTAGGTCTAAGGGACCTTACGCAGACAAAAACTGGAGTCAATCAGCGGGGTTTTTGGAGGCGGCGAGCGGATTCGAACCGCTGCATCGAGGTTTTGCAGACCTCTCCCTTAGCCACTTGGGTACGCCGCCCCTTGCCGAGGTGGAAGGATGACATCGCAGGGTACCATGATTCGCGAGAACGCGACAGGTTGCTTTCGTGCCGCCCTCATCCCCTAACACATCGATGTCAGCCGTTGGCGATCACGGCCCCGCCGCTCATGTTCAGCACCTGGCCGGTAACGTATGCCGCGTCCTCCGAGGCGAAGTACAGTGCCGCCTCGGCAATCTCTTCGGGACGGCCGATACGCCCGATTGGTACCCTGCGGGCAAACTCCTGCAACGCCTGCTCGCTGAAATTCCCCAGGATGGGAGTGTCTACTAACCCGGGGGCAATCACGTTGGCGGTCACACCCGAGGAGGCGAATTCAGCGGCGATCGATTTTATCAGGCCATGAGCGCCGGTTTTGGCCGCAGCGATATGCGCCATCTGCGGCGGTGCAACGACCCCCGAGGTTGCGGTCACGGCGATAATCCGGCCCCATTTCCGGTCGACCATCTGCGCGACTGCGGCCCGCACGCAGTTGAAGATGCCTTTCAAATCGATAGTCAGCACTTCGTCCCATTCTTCCTCAGACAATTTGAGGAACGGCGTATGATGGAACACACCGGCATTGCAGACCAAAATATCGAGATGTCCAAACTCCGATTGCGTCCGCTCGATCATCGTGCGGCACTCGCCGAGGTCGCCGACATTGGCTCGGATTCCGAGCGCACGCCCGCCGCTGGCCTGCGCGTCCTTGACCACCGAGGCGATTTTTCGCTCATCGCGGCCATTAATCACCACATCGGCGCCTTCGCGTGCGAAACGCAACGCGATCGCACGCCCGATTCCCGAACTGGAGCCCGTTACCAGGGCCGTCTTCCCTGAGAGTCTCATTTTTCACCGACTATCTTCGATGCGCACCTCGCGGACTCGTTTGCTCGCCTCGGCCGAGACGGCCTCCGCTACGGTGGCATGTGCCGCCCTCATTGTCGCGGCTCTGTTTGCGCGGCCTCTTAAAAATCGATCGCCCTCGCTCTTTTTTAAAATCCGATGCGCGTCTCATTGACTTGCATTTGAGGTATTTCTGCGCCGATATCGTAAGAAAAATCAATCGAAGAAATCCATCGACTCAATCCAGATTAGGGAACTTTCGATTGCAGGAGCACAAGGCCGTGACTGAACCATGTCTGATGACTTTGAGCGAGGCCGTCCGGCATATTCGAGCTGGCGGGCTGTCGCCGTTGGAGCTGCTGGAATCCTGCCTCGAAAACATCGATCTGCTCGAACCTGACGTTAAGGCCTGGGTGACGCTCGATCGGGAAGGTGCCTTGCGCCAGGCAAAGTTGCTGAGCGACGATGCGATTGGGGGCGCTCTTCGCGGCCCCCTGCATGGGATTCCGGTCGGGATTAAAGACATCTTTTATACCGCGGGGATGCGGACCACCGCCGGGCACTCTGCGATGGCGGATTTCATCCCGCGGTACGATTCGGCGGTGGTTGAGCGGCTGCGGCAGGCCGGTGCCATCATTCTCGGCAAGACGGCGACGACCGAGTTTGCGCTGATGGCACCGGCGGCGACGCGCAATCCCTGGAATCTCGCACATACGCCAGGCGGCTCAAGCAGCGGTTCGGGCGCGGCAGTCGCTGCGCGGATGTGCCCAGTGGCGATCGGCTCGCAGACCGGCGGCTCCACGATTCGGCCGGCCGCATATTGTGGCGTAGTCGGATTCAAACCGACCTACGGCAGAGTCAGCGCGTTCGGGATGATACCGCTCGCCTGCAGCACCGACCATCCGGGGATAATCGCGCGCGAGGTCAACGATCTGCCGCTGCTACTGCAAGCGCTGGCCGGATACGATCCGCGCGACCAGACCTCGGCGATGATGCCGGTGGGCGATTATGTCAGGGAGACCGAGGCGCCGGTCACGCGGCCGTCGATTGCCCTGATGACCGGAGACTTTCTCGAAACGGCAGCGGATGAAATTCGCACCAACGTAACTGCGGTGGCCGATCGTTTTGCGCGTGCCGGGGCTCGTGTCGAGCAGATTGCCCCACCACCCAGTTTCGGCGAACTTGGCAAGGCGTTCTGGACTATCCTGACGACCGAACCCGCGGCCTATCATCAGGAGGCGCTGGAGAACCGCCCGGGCACATTCGATCCGAAGACACTGGAATTCCTTAAGAAAGGGCTCGCTACGCCAGCGGTCAAATATGTGCACTCCCTGGATGTGCAGCGCCGTTTTCGCCGCGATAGCGCAGTGATTCTACAGCATTACGATGCGATCCTGGTGCCGTCGACCAACTTCACCGCACCAGCCGGCCTCGATTCCACTGGCGATCCGGTTTTCAACAATCCCTGGAGCATGAGTGGCAATCCAGTCGTTGGACTACCGTCAGGGCTGAGCGGCCAAGGGCTGCCGATGGCTGTACAACTGGTCGGGGCGGCATTCGCTGAAGGTCGCCTACTTGCGCTCGCCAGATGGTGCGAAAGGCAATTGGGATTTAAAGACATGCCGAGCCTGGTTTCGCATTGAAGCTTAGAATGGGAACGGCCTGTCCGAGCCGTCGTGCCAGGCCGATCTAAATCGCAGAAATTACTGAGTCATCCAACGATCAGATGGAGGTCGCGCCTTGCGGCAATACTTGATGCGCAATGTCCGCGACCAGACTCAATTTTGCAAGCTCGATCGCTTCGCTGATTGGATTTCCTTCCCAGACAGTGCCGAAACCGCATTGCGTCGACAGCGCGAGCTGCTCGCGCGGATAGTACCGTGCCGCTTCTTCAATTCGAGCGACGACGGATTCAGCCGATTCCAACTCTTTGCGCTTGGTGGATATAAGACCCAGCACAACCCCTCTATCCTGCGGCATCTCGCGCAGCGGTTCGAACGACCCGGAACGCCAATCATCATACTCCAATAGCATCAGCGCGATATTACGGGCGCGGCCGAACAGCTGCCGCGCCACTGCCTCGTACCCGCCTTCGCCAACGTAGTAACCGCGATTGTTGCCACGGCACAGATGAAGACTGAAGGTTACGCCCGGCACAGCAGCTACGGAGTTGAGCAGATCGATGCCGTCGCTCAGGATGCGGTCGGGATCGATACCAGCATCAGCAAAGTCCTGACGGCGGCGGTCCGGGTCACACAACATCCCAAGTTCTGGTGCATCAATCTGAATATATTCGCAGCCGAGCGCAGCGAGTTCCTGCGCCTCCTGCCGCACGATTTCGGCCGCATCCGCAAACAGCTCGAACGGGTCTGGATAGGCGTCGCGCGAATACTGGGGCGACCATCGAAGCGTCATCATTAACGGACTGGGTAGTGTGACTTTCAGTGGTTTGTGCGCATGGGAACGCGCGTAAGTGAATTCCTCGCTGGTCAAGGTACGAAGGCGGCGGATCCTGTCGACTACTGCGTACTGCACCTGGATCTCGGTTTGTACGGCGGGTTCGTTTGGTTCATGCGGCCGTTTCCATACTCGCTTAAAGGCTGGAATCGGCTTGACCCCGGAAATCACATCAGTGAGCGGCGCAATGAAATGAGTTCGCCGCATCTCGCCGTCGGTCACGACGTCGACGCCCGCCTGCTGCTGAAGAGCAATTGCCTCGTCAACGGCACGATCCTCGATGCGCTTGAAGTCGTGCGTGCTGAGCCGGCCACGTTCCCATTCCTGTCGCGCTTCCTTAAGGTAAGTAGGCCGTAACAGTGAACCAATCACTTCAGCACGATAGAGCGTTGGCACAGCCGCATCTCCGACGGGCAATTTCGCACGCATTATGCAGAATAGGGTCGCAATGTGCACGGCACTCACACCCACGCCGTACGGCTCTTGCGAAAAGGCATGAGCCGCGCGGCTTGCGCTCTCCCGCAGTCACCCCTCACCTCGCCTCTCCCGCAACAGAGCGGGAGAGGGGACAGGCAAGCCGGCGAGGGACGGCTAAGACGCGGGGCCAGCGGCTTATGGGCTTACTCGTTGGAAGAACCGCTGCCGCTCGCGGGACTGGCTTCGCTGCCCGGTGTGCCGAACACGCTCTGCATAATTTGCTTCTTCTGCGCATGCAGTTGTTGTAACTGCGAGTAAACGGTAGCCGCCTGCGCTAGATTGGGCGCGGTCTTGAGCACATTTTGCCAATCCATCATCCGCTCCTGCGCCATCGCCCCCAAGGCAGTGGAAAAAGATTGGATCTGGGTGCTGCAACCCGCACTCGCAACCGTGGTCGAAGCCAGGCAGGACATCATCGTCTCATGCGCGGCCTTCAAATTTGCCCGATCGGTGACGAGGGTCGTGTCACTCGCGAATACCGACCTGATCTGGCTGTGATTCAAGCCCGCAGCCCGAGCTAGCAGCCACATCTCGTGGCCGCCTCCGCCAGGCCCGCCAAGACCATGTCCCAGCGCCAGCGCCGAGATAGCTGTGAGCATCACGACCGCCGTCGCTGCCACCGTGATTGCACGTTTTCCGATCATATGAACCTTACCTCCATAGGAGCTGCTAGCTCTCGCTATTCAGTACGCAGCAGGTTCATGGTCGTTTCGGTGGAGGACGGGTCCCCGCGATGCGTTTGACCGGCTTTCCATGGGCAAAACGACAGCCTCGAAAAGCCGTCCCACATTCATCGGAGTATTTCGCGCAGGCTCGTCCGATAATTAGCGCGCGCGCAATCTGCGCACATCGCCAATCCTTGTGGTCACGCCGCTATGGTCGAAATGGTCGAGCAGGGCAATAGCATATTTGCGTGATGCGTTGAGCAGATCGCGATAGGTAGCCGCGGTGATTTCGCCATCGGCCGCGAGACGCTCGATTAGCCGCGATTTGGCCAATTCGAACGGCGCCTTGCTGAAATAAAGATCGGTTGCGATCTTGATCACGCGCCCCTCTCGTTCCATCGCTGCCAGCACCGTTCTGAGGTGGGACAAATCCGTCGCCGGTAACTTGAGCGCCTCGGCGAGCTGTTTCAGGTCCGGCGGATGATAACTAGCCTGGGTCAACAACTCATCGATGCGGTCCGCAACCAACCCAATCTTACCACCGAGTTGAACCTTGTGGCTCTTGAGCCGCAGCGTGCTTTCTTCTCGGACGATATCTGTTTCGCGCGTGAGGCGCTCGACCAGCGCACGAAACGCGCGGGCGCTTACTTCATAAGGCAAGCGCGTGCGCAGCGACTCCATATCAAGGCCAGGCGAGAGCGGTTCGGCGCGATGATGCGCGCGCAGAGCGTCGATAGCGACCCGCTTGAGTTCGTTCCACTTGGCGGCGGTGGCGAAACCCTCCTCGTCGCCGAGAGAGAGCTTGAGAAAGCGCGGATCCCGTAGCGCCGCGTCAACTTCGATGAGCGGGGTGTTGAAGAGTTGCGCAATACGGGCTGGCGTCAACGCCAGACTGTCCTGCAAATTCAGCATTGCCTCGACGACGACGGCGCCGAAGGCCGCGCCGAGCGAGTTCAGATCCGACACGTAACGATCCAGCGGTTTGCGCGTCCACCGTCCCCGCGGATTCAATACCACTCCGCCACCGAGCGTGCGAACGTTGGTCTCGTCGCGTATCACGAAACGGTCACCAGCGAGGGCTGTGGCCGGCTCCTTTAGAACCATCTGTACGAGCGCGGATTTTTTTGGTGCGATTTCGCCGGCTTCATCCAGGACTATCACGCGGGCCAGCGTTTCAGCGGTAGCGATGTAAAATCGCACGCGCTGATTGTTTTTCAACGCGCGTTTTGCCGCGGGCCGAATTTCGAGCCGTGCATCGAGCCGTGTGGTCACCAAATGCAGCCGATCATCAGCCAGCACGTCGCCGCGTTTGAGCTCAAGCTTTTCCGAACCAGTGAGATTCAGTGCGACGCGCTGGCAAAGCCCGGCATTTTCGACCGACTCGCCGTGCACCTGGATCGAACGCACCCTCACTTCCTCATCGGCAGGCAGCACCCGAAGCTTCTGCCCCACGCGCACCGAAGCCCCCATAGCGGTTCCCGTCACGACGGTGCCGTGACCTTTGATCACGAATACACGGTCGAGGGGCAGGCGGAAGAGACCGGTCGTGCGGCGCGCCTGAAAGCCATCGAGTTGTCTAGCCATTTCGGCTCGCAGCTCATCCAGGCCCGCACCGCTAAGCGATGAGACCGGGATGATCGGCGAGCCTTCGAGCACGGTGCCATCGGCCAGCAATCCGATCTCCTCGCGCACTTCGTTCAGCCGCTTTTCATCCGCAAGATCGGCCTTGGTGATGACGAAAATCCCTCGGCCAACACCCAGCAGGTGGAGGATGTCCAGGTGCTCCTCGCTCTGGGGCATGACCCCATCGTCGGCGGCCACGGTAAACAGCACCAGATCTATCCCGTGAGCACCCGCCAGCATGTTGCGGATGAATCGCTCATGGCCTGGCACATCGACGATCCCAGCGCGAGTGCCGTCAGGGAGGCTGAAGTAGGCGAAGCCCAGGTCGATCGAAATTCCGCGCTCTTGCTCCTCCTTCAGCCGGTCAGTCTCCTGGCCGGTAAGAGCGCGGATCAGTGCCGTCTTGCCATGGTCAATATGGCCGGCGGTACCGACAATCGCATGTATGACCTGAGAAGGCATTGTACTAAGGCACCAATCTCACTCCGGTGGCGAGTCCCGTCGCCACCGACCGGCACCTCGTCCTTACCTCCCCACGTCAAAAAATGAGGGAGGGGCGCCTGGCGGGTATGGTGATCAGCTCTTCATCTGGTCGGTGAACATTTTCATATCGAAGTAGTCGCGCCACGCCTTGATCTTGCCATTGGGGGCGGTTTCGAACACACCCGCGACCGGTAATGACATGCGCTTGCCGTTGACCTCGAAGGAATCTACCCGTTCGTTGAAGACTAGGTCGCCGGACGAGGCGCTATGGAGAATTTTGAACTCCAGCCAGGTGGTGCCCTTGAGCAATTGCTCGATGGTCTTGCGAATAGCTGCCTTGCCGCTGGCGGGCTTCAGCGGAATGTTGTGATAGACCGCGTCTTCGGTAAAGAAATCCATTACCTGGTCGAGGTTCAGGCGCGCCCACGCCTTACAGAATTCGCTAACGATATTCTCAGCTTCGTTCGACATGATTCTAACCTCCAGTCTGATTCGAGGCCGGCACGCTGAATGAGCCGGCACAAGGCGAGCGAGCCGGAACGACGTGCTTCGTTCCTCCTATGCTCATTCCTGGTCGAGATAAAAGCGGTCCTCGTCTTTGTTATAACCGAACAGCTCGGCGAAGCGCCCCCAATTTACGATTGTCGAGAAGACCTTCTCCGGCGTTTCATTCGGCAGCAGCATCATCAGATGATCCAGCACCAGTTCCTTCTGTAGCGAACGATCCTCCTGGCCGTGCAGCAGACGCATAAAATAGGCGAACAGTCCGAGGTTCTTCAACTGCTCGCGGACGATTAACTTGCGCCGGTTCATATCACTTTCGAGCAATTGCTTGCCTAGCGGTTCGATCACGACGTCGCCCGTCGGGGTTGAAACAAAACCGAGGATTTCAGCAGTCTTCATCACCTTGAGCAGGTCGGTAAATTTGAATTGTAAATCGCGGGCAATTTTATAGCCGTCTTCGCGCCCGCCGCGATCTTCCAGGGTCTCAAGCAGTCCGAAGACCCAGGTCAATTGGCAATCCGGAATCGGATTAATCCCAGCGGCTGTCATCAAGCGCGCTCCTCAATCAGCGAGAAAACCTTATCGGTCAGCGCGTTGAATGCTTCTTGACGGCGGTCGCGCGGCCGCGCCAAGTCGACTTTTAGTTCTGCCGCGATCCGCCCCGGCGACGCTGACATCACGGCAATACGGCCGCCCAGTTCCACCGCTTCCTCGATCACATGCGTGACGATAACGATGGTATGCACCGGCATATCGGGCGATTGCCAAAGATCGAGCAGTTCCTCGCGCATAGTAATCGCTGTGAGCGCATCCAGTGCCGAGAACGGTTCGTCCATCAGCAGCACGCGCGGCTCGACCGCCAGCGCCCGGGCGAGCCCGACCCGCTGCTTCATCCCGCCGGAGAGTTCACGCGGATAGGCCTCCTCAAAACCGTCAAGCCCAACCTTGTCGATATAAACACTGGCACGTTTCTCCCTCTCGGCAGGAGAAAGGCCTCGGGCTTCCAGGCCCAATTCAACGTTGGCTTTGACGGTCAACCACGGCAGCAGGGCAAATGACTGGAACACCAGGGCGCATTCCGGATTAATACCATCGACCTGTCTGTCTTTGTAGAGCACCTGACCCGTGCTCGGTGCTATGAGGCCGTTCATGATCCGCAGCATAGTCGATTTGCCGCAACCTGACGGACCGACGACCGCAATAAATTCGCCTTCTTCGACGCTGAAGTTTAGGTCTTCGAGCACGCGCAAGTTCCCCTTGGCATGCTTGAAGCTCTTGGACACATGACGCAGCTCAAGCAGGGGCATGGGACAGCGGGATCCGGTTCATAGATAAGAGATTTATTTTCGAAGGATGAAGTTTCTCTCGCGAGCTTCTATCATCAATTAACCGCGGGCCGCCCTGGCAGTGTAGCTAGTAGTCCATCTTATAACGCTC
>Ga0073928_10002042_pt1 | contig 36474 bp, 34 predicted proteins | sample PaiPotPPA55metaG_FD_76969 | JGI IMG/M metagenome (GOLD analysis project Ga0073928, IMG submission 76969) | Iron sulfur acid spring bacterial and archeal communities from Banff, Canada, to study Microbial Dark Matter (Phase II) - Paint Pots PPA... ... | reverse complement strand
TTCGTGGAGCGCCAGAATCTTTCGATGCGGATGAGCATTCGCCGTTTCACTCGCCTAACGAACGCTTTCTCTAAGAAGGTAGAAAACCACGCGGCGGCTGTGGCGCTCTGGTTTATGTACTACAATTTCTGCCGTGTGCATCAGACCTTGCGTGTCACTCCAGCGATGGAAGCTGGAATTAGTAACCACGTTTGGACGATTGAAGAATTGGTGGGACTGTTGGGCGGGGAGTCTATTGGAGCAGCATGAAACCCAAAACAGGAGAATGGGCTGCACTGGTGCTTCTAATCGCATATTGCCTCGACCTTGCGTGGAAGTTGGCGCACTGGAGTGAACTAACGAAGGGATTGGACTGGTGGATGATCGCCATGGCATTAACTATTCGCTTCGCTGTGATGGGCGGTCTCCTATTTCTGTTCATACGGATGAGAAGGGCACATAAATCAGCAACAACTTCTGAAATTTCAAATTGAGCCACTGCCGGAAGCGGAACTTTCTATTTTGCGTTGACATAAAATGGGAAGCTCTTTGACGTCAATAAATGGCTCGACGCGATGCGCCGCAACGGACGGTTGTAGACATACCGTCCGTTGCGTGCCCGCCCCTAAGTAGGGTTCTGAAGGCTCCCACTAGGCTAACTGCAAGGAGGTCCTGCATCAGCGGTGAAAGTGCCATTGTCAGAGAACCAACCGTTGACTCCGATGGGAGGTGCGCCAAAGAACCACGAATAGAACACCAACTCCTGCAAGTGGTACGTGTAGCCGTTAGGCATCGTCACTGGCGGAATGGTCGTTCCGGTGAGTGGATCTCCCACCTCAAGATTGCCCTGGCAACCCGGTTGTTGTCCGATATGTCCCCATGGTGGAACTGCATTGTCACCAAAAGGATCATTCATCCACTCTCCCACTTCGTGAGCGGCGATGGACGTATCGAAAATTCCGGGTCCGAAGAGGCCGCTCGTGTCGAAGTCCATAACCCCATAAGTCTGGTTGGGTAAGCCCTCAAAGCTGTGGTATCCCAGGATGCAGCAGGTACCGATATTAGTGACGGGAGAGGCCAGCACCACGTTGGCGAGGAGGAAAATCGGCAGCGAGCCGGGGTTCACTCCTTGCGGGTATAGCGATGGAATCACTGTGGTGACCAAATAATTGTCGAACCAGTTAATGTCGACGATGCCCAGCGGAGCGCAGAAGTCTGGAGGCCCTAGGGAGCTGGTTGCCAGCGCCAGTCCATCGGCTGCCGGCACATTGATAAATACGGTCCTGGTGGTCGAAACCGGGTGGAGGTACATATGGTAGTCCGTCCCCTGCGTGAATTCCCAGAAATTAGCTCGCTGGAAGGCGTCCTCGTATTGGGTTGTACCGACATGAGTGCCGCCAAATTCAAACCTGGTGTTCTGGATTATCGGGGATTGCTTAAACAGTGCCAATGGAACGTCATTCGGCGCAGTCAGGCAAGCTGTGTTCGCTATGGTCGGATTCAGGGTAGTGACGCCCGGCTTAGTGGCGATGGTACCGGTATGGGCAACGTGGGTACCGATCAAATTAGTCGTGATTACAACAGGAACGATCTGGGTGGGAACATTCGCAACTTTATTCGCTTCGTGACCAAAGGGATTGCGGCCCACCATCACGCCAGTATAGTTATTGTGGTCTCGAGTTGACTCAACATCGAAGGTCCACAGAGGGAGTTGAGGGCTGGTGGCGCTTGTGCTAGCCTGCCGCGCCCCAGGAGCGCGGGTGATTACGGTTGTATAGGCCTTCAGTCTGGCCTGTCCTTGACTCTCTTGCCCGAAAGCTACTGTTGTGCCAGCGCAACATGCGATCATCGCACAAAAGAAAAGCAGCACTTTGCATTTCATTAAGCACCTCTCTAAATTTCTTGGAGTATGTACTGCCTTCGACAGTCCGGAAAGGGAAACCGATACGTTATCTCGAGCGGCCTACTCCAAGCTTCGGAAATCTAGCAGACATTCCGAGATCGCGAAAAGAGCCTTTCGACTCTGCCGACGAGACTTCTGTAGTCTCACATGGTTCCGCGTCCGCGGTTGTTCTTAGTGACGCCAAGCGTCGAAAGTGTTCCCACGAAAAACGGGATTTTGAGGGTTCGACTTCGATACCTCGACTGGGACAATCAAACGAGGGGCATCGTCGTGCGCCAGCGCGAGGTTCTTGCGTTAGTTCCCAGTAGCTTTTAGTAAATCAAGTACTTCTTCCTAACCGCCTCAAACTTCTCCAACTCCTCTTGCCAATCCTGCGCAATCCGCCGCGGATCCTTCCCCGCCACCAGCCCATCGTAAGCCGCCTGATTCACCAGCAACTCCATGATGCGCTCTAGGTTGTAATCCGCCGGATATAGCTTTCTCAACGCCGAAGCCAACTCAATCCCCAGTTCCGGGCCATCCAGCGCATTCCGTTCCGTCAAAACAATATTCACTCCTTCACACTTCTGTCCGCTATAAATCGCACTTGTAGGCGTGAACGTCACCGGAACAAACCTCACACCCGCGATCCCACGGGCATTCAAGTAAGCCGCCAGTGCCCTGCTTTTCATCCACGGCGCGCCGACCAGTTCAAATGGAGTATCCGTGCCACGTCCCACAGAAACATTCGTCCCCTCAATCACCGCCACGCCCGTGTATAGCGTCGCCTCCGTCACGCTCCGCAAATTCGGCGATGGATTCACCCACACGAGGCCTGTCGAATCAAACCAGTCTCCGCGTTGCCACCCCTCCATCTGCACCACAGTCAGCTTGGCGTTGATATTGCGCTCTGCGTTGAACATCTTCGCCAGTTCGCCCATAGTCATGCCGTGCCGTATCGGCTCGTTCCCATAGTTAGTAAAATTCTCTTTCCCCGCATCCGACACCGGACCCTGCACGAACGCCCCGGTCACGGGATCAGGCCGGTCCAGCACAATCAACTCAATTCCCGCCTTCGCGGCCGCCTCCAAAAAATATCCCAGCGTAGTTTCGTAGGTGTAATACCGCACTCCCGCATCCTGAATATCGAACACCACTGCATCTATTTGTTTCAGCGCGTCGATCGACGGACGTCGCGCAGCATCCGTCCCCCCATAGACGCTGTAAACCTTGACGCCGGTAGCCTCATCCTTCGTGTCGCTGACGTGCAGCGTGTCGAGCGTTCCCGCAATACCGTGCTCCGGACTGAAAATCGTATCGAGCGAAACTCCCGGAGCCTGCGCCAGCACATCAATCGTGCGGCGCCCGTCCGCATCGAAGCCCGTCTGATTCGTCAATACTCCGATCTTCTTCTTGCGTCCCGCAACCTGCAGCACATCAAATCCATGCGCTTCGAGCACATCAATCCCATTCTTCACGCTTCCATTGCGCGTGTTCATGCGCCGCGTTGCACTCTGTGCCTCGTTGTAGCCAGTGATCGTCCGCCAGCGCAGAGCCTCCTTTTCGCTCGTGGTCAGCTGCAGCGCCGCCGCCACTGCCGTTGCCACCTTCGACCGCAGGGCAATCGCATTGCTCTGTCCCCGCGGGTGCACCGCGTTCGTTAGGAGAATGATGTAGCTCTGCGTAATCGGATCGATCCACATCGACGTTCCAGTAAATCCCGTGTGCCCGTAGCTTCCCACCGGCAACAAATCCCCGCGATTCGACGAGAACGGAGAATCAATGTCCCATCCAAACCCGCGCAGCACAGGGGCCGACGGAGGCTGCTCCGGCGTCGTCATCTTCTCCACCGACAGCGCCGACAAAATTCCTCCGCCCCCGTTCAGCAATGTTTGCGCAAATTTTGCCAAGTCATCCCCCGTCGAAAACAGGCCCGCCTGACCTGCCACGCCACCCATCCGACGGACGGTCGGATCATGCACCACACCCCGCAGCATGTGCTGATTCTCGTCATACTGCGTAGGCGCAATCTTTTCAATCCAACCAGCGCGCCCCGCCGTCGGAGGCACAAATCTCGTCCGCAACATCTTCAGCGGCACAAAAATATGGCGCGTCGCATACTCATCCAGCGTCTCGCCCGAGACTCGCTCCACCAGTGCGCCGAGCAGGATAAAATTAACGTCGCTGTAAGTGAACCTCGATCCCGGCGAATCTTGAAGCGCCTCCGCAAACGCCATCCGATAAGCCGTTTCCTTCCCCTCCCACTGCGTTTTCAAATCCAGGTCCGGACCCAGCCCCGAATAGTGCGTCAACAGCTGCCGCACCGTAATGTCTTCTTTTCCATTCTGCGCAAACTCCGGCAGATATTTTGCCACCGGATCGTTGAGCCGCACCTTGCCTTGTTCGACAAGCTGCATCACCGCCGTCGTAGTCACAATCACTTTGGTTAGCGATGCCACGTCAAACACCGTGTCGGCGGTCATTGCCTCGCGCCGCGGCTCCAGCGCGCGCGATCCGTAAGCCTTCCGGTAAATCACACGCCCGTCATGTCCAACCACCAAAACAGCCCCTGGGATGTTCCCTTCCCGAATCGCCTGCTCAATGACGGAATCCACCGTCGGCAGCTGGACCGCATGTGTAGGGACAGTCGCCCCTTCTACTAGCTCAGGGCAGGCTCTCGGCGGTGCATTCGGGCGCAGCCCGGCCGCAGTTGCCTCCTTACAAGGCGTCAGACACAAGCACAGAAAGATAAAACCGACCGTCCGAACTCCTCCCGGAAGGAGAGAAACCGGAACGAACGAATTGGAATGATCAGGAAGGATGTTCTGACTCTACACAACTCTGGCAGGATGACTCAAGAACGGGGTGAGCTATGTAGTTGGAAGAGCGCGTCTGACGCTGGAGAAATTCGCGGAAGATCCGTCCGAAACCGGCCAGTCCGCATGGAAATATTTGCGGTAAGCGGCGATCCAGTCTGCCGAAATATCGTGCTGTGCGGTCGCCAGATCAACATCGCCATGGCATACCATCCGGTGCAAACGTTCTTCCAGTTGGTCTTTTACACGCGCGTTCCACACCGTGTTTCCGTAAGGTTCGGGCCAGAGGTTACGAATATCGGTGGCACCGCCAAGTTCAGGGGTAATCAGGTAGTCCACCTCGTACGCATCCGGCTGTGGTGGCGTGACTTCATACAGCTCAAACACTTTGCGCTTCAGCGAGGCCGGCACCACGGGCGCCGCACCGGCCGCAGCCTCGCCACAGACCTCGTTTTTCGTCACTGGAACCGTCGCTCCCGGAGTCAGGCGCAGGTCAGGTTTCTCCCGCTGACCAAGCGATGCTGACATGGGCTGCCATCTCTCTGCCGGCCCGCGAAGCCGCATCGCAAACAATAAGCATGCTGCGATCACAACGCAGGCGAATACGGCCCCCTGGCGATGCTCAATCAGAGCACTCCACGCTAGGCTTAACCATCCGCGGCCGCGCTCCTCCGCCGCCCATTCGGCCAGGCGTGCCGTGAGCCGCGCGTGCGGCTCGGCGGCAGGTGGTAACTCGGCATTCCAGGCCTTGCGGTGAGCTTCACCGAACTCGGCTAGTGTCCTTTCCAATTCCCCCAGACGGGCGCGGCAGTGAAGACACCGTTCCAGATGAGCTCGAATCTGCGGGCTCTGCCCGGCGCGCAACTCTCCGCTTGCGTGTAACAACAGATTCTCGTCTGTCACATGAAGATGTTCTTCCCTCACGCCCTAGCCTCCATCCGCCCGGCCAAGCTTCGCCAGCGACCGCGCCAGCGAAGCCGCCACTGACCCCAGGGAAATCCCGAGAGCCTCCGCGATTTCACGATAGCGCAGACCCTCCGCCCGCATGCAAAGACAGCTTTGGTCCTGCTCGGGCAGCGCCTGCACTACTGCCAGCAATCGCTTCTGCCTCAGTTCGCTTTGCAGTTGTTCTTCCGGATTCGGACTTCGGTCCACAGATTGGTCCGGCGAAGTCTCGTCGAATTCTACGATCCGCCGCAAGCGCACTTGGTTGGCAGCGCGCTGTTTCAAAGCCAGATTGCGGGCCACACGAAAAATCCACCCGCGAAGATTCTGGCGTGCTCTTCCCCGCCGCAAATGCTGAAACAATAACAGGAACGAGTCCTGAATAATCTCTTCCCCGTCATGCACGGACAGACCCAGAGCCAGCAGATAACGCAGAAGCCGGTCGCGCAGCTCCTCGAATAAGTCCACGACCTCAATCTCGGGAGAACTGGGAACTCGCGCCTCTGCATCAACCGGTCGCGAAAGCGGCCACGAGAGAATGGAATCGGAAGAGTACGACAAGCCAGCACCTTTTACGTCAGGAATGCGGGGAGAAAATGAGCTTAGCACATTCCGCTGCCAGAATTTTCACTCCGCTCTCGCCCGAGGACAAAAATAATGGCTGAACAAATCGCACAGTAAAGGAATATTGGAGAGTAGTGCTTCCTCCATCCGCCAAGTGGACGGGATATCGCTGCGTGGCCCACACGACCGACAGAGAAAGACAGGTACAAAGGTAACTTCTATGGAGATACGCTTCACGGCAAACTGAAGAAAGGCCAGGCGGCCAACGCTCTGAGAGACTCATTGAAAAAGATTACTGATGAAAGCGATTACTCCGAAAAAGACTCCTCGTGAAAAAAGTTAGCTGCCGCCTTGCCATCTTCCTGTTGCTCTCGCTCGCTGCCCTGGCGCAGAGCGACGCCGGAGAACTCCGCCTCAAAATCACCGGCCCCGACGGCGTCGCCCTTAAAACCGCGGTTGAACTCGTCAGCCAGGGCAACGAGTATCGCCATACTTTCACAACGGATGATGAAGGCAACCTGGATGCCAGGCGTCTGCCCTATGGAATCTACCAGGTCGCGATCCGAATGCCAGGCTTTGCCGAGGTTTCCGAGTCGGTTGAAATACGTTCCGCGCTCCCCTTGGATCGCACGATTCGGCTGAAAGTGGCTTCAGTTTCCGAATCGGTGAACGTCAGCGCATCCGGCACATTGGTTGATCCCTATCGTGCCGGTTCGATCAATGAGATGGGTTTGCAGACGATTGAGAATCGATTGACCGCGCTGCCCGGCCGCTCCATGCAGGACCTGGTGAACTCCGAACCCGGCTGGCTCTACGAAGGCAATGCGGTTCTCCACCCACGCGGATCGGAATATCAAACTCAATTCGTCGTCGATGGCATTCCGCTCACCGACAATCGTTCGCCAAGCTTTGGCCCGGAAGTCGAAGCCGATGACGTCGAATCCCTCAAGATTTACACCGCCGGCATTCCCGCGGAATTTGGCAGGAAGATGGGGGGAGTCGTTGAAGTCAACACTCTCAAAAGCGAAGATCCGGGATTTCACGGACAACTCACCCTCTTCGGCGGCACCTACAACACGGGCGGTATCAATACCCAGGACCAATACACATGGAAGGGGAATACGTTTGGCGTGAGCGCCGGCGGCAACATGACGGACCACTATCTCAACCCGGTGGTCCCTCAAAATTACACCAACAACGGCACCACCGGCAGTTTTTCGCTCAGCTATGAGCGGGACCTGACACAGAAAGACCGTCTGACCCTGATTGTGCGCCATGAACTCGCGCGCTATGCGATCCCGAACGAACTGGTGCAGCAGAACGGAGCGTTTGTGCCGAACGCAGACAACACCGTCGGCTGTACACCGGCTCCTGCGGGAGAGCAAGCGAGCGATTGCGTGTTCATCCCCGGGGGACAGCTACAGACAGGCGACAACTTTGAAACCATGGGGAGCGTCTCCTACCAGCACATCTTTTCCTCCGATGCGATCGGCTCACTGCGCGGAATGGCCCGCGATAACTCCAACGATTTTTATTCCAACCCGGCCTCATGGCCCCTCATTGCAACCCAGCACAACGACTTCAAGGAGATTTATTTCAACGGCAGCGCCTCCATTCATCATGGCAGGCAGGAATGGAAGGCAGGTATCGAATCCGACGCGATATTCCTGCACGAAAACTTCAACTATGTGATGCCCGACTGCGCCAACCTTTCAGACCCTCGATGCCCTATCAATCTTGGGATTTTAGATGCAGGTGCGACAACCTTTGCCTTTACCGGTAGCCGTCCAGATCTCGAACAATCGGCCTATGTTCAGGATGCCATCCGGCTCGGCAACTGGACCGTCAACGCCGGCCTCCGGTGGGACCACTACCAGTTGCTGGTGAACCAGAACGCAGTGAGCCCGCGTGTCGCCATCTCGCGCTACTTCCCATCCGTCGGCGTAAATATTCACGCCTCCTATGACCGCATATTCCAGACGCCGTCCTTCGAAAACATCCTTTTGGCCAGTTCTCCGGCTGCGGAGGCTCTGGACACCAGCGTTCCCGCACTGCAACTGCCGGTCGAGCCTTCTCACGGGAACTATTATGAATTGGGAGCGACGAAAGCATTCTTCGGGAAACTGCGGTTGGATACGAATATGTTCCGCCGTGACGTGAACAACTACGCCGATGATTCTCAAGTCCTGAGTACTGGAATCAGCTTCCCCGTCGCGTTTCAAAAAGGAATTATCTACGGCGCGGAGGCCAAGCTGGAAGTTCTACGCTGGGGACGATTCTCTGGCTTCGCCAGCTATTCCTACATCGTAGGGAATGTCTGGAACCCGGTGACCGGCGGCCTGTTTCTTGGGGATGACGCTACCGGCGCGACATCCGACCGAACCGGGCATTTTCCCGACTCGCAGGACCAGCGCAACACCGTGCGCGCCCGCGTCCGCTATCAGGTTGCCCCGCGTCTGTGGATCGCGGTAGGCGCCGATTACAACAGCGGACTGCCATTCCAACCTGATTTGAGCCCTCAGCAATATGCCACGGAATACGGTCAGGTAGTGATCAATCACCTCAACTTCAATCTCGGCCGCATCAGTCCCTACCTCACCGAGAATGCTTCAGTGGGCGCCGATCTCTACCAGCACGAAAAACGCTCGGTGCGCTTCCAGGCCGACGCCCAGAACCTCAGCAACGAGCTAGAAGTAATCGACTTCGGAGGACTGTTCTCCGGCAACGCACTCGGCCCCTCGCGCCAATACACCTTTCGCCTGGTAACCACATTCTAGAAGCCGGTTCAAAGTGGAGACCGCCACTCAGGCCCATGGGCGACAGCCTGAGCCAAGCATGATGGTCCCTCGGACCATCATGCGTAGTCGAAGGATCCCTTATCCGAAGGCAGCGCCCGGAGTTTATATAGATATTTCCACCTGCGGCTCGACTTGTGCGCTCTCACGCTCTCTTGAAATACTGCACCGCCCGCTCATGCTTTTCCGCCGCTTCCCGGGAAGAAAATGTTCCTAAGTTCTTCCGCTTCCCAGTCTTCACATCTTTCTTGCGGGAATAAAGACGATACTCACCGGATTGTAGTTTGCGAATCATGGCAGAAGAAGATGCTCTTCCGCGTTACACGGGTTGGCAAAGAAAAAGGGACGCGAGCGTCCCTTTTTCAATAATGTCATCCTAAGTGTGCGCTCAAACGCGAAAGTCTGGAACCCCTAACTCCCCGCCACCATTTCCTTGGGTGCCCCGCCGTCTACATCGGCTTGATTGAACACTGCGTTCGCTCCCATGTGAGCCGGCCGGGCGGCCAGCATTTGCTCTTTGCGATAAACCAAATTGCTGGCATTAAAGCTCGCCAGCTCAAATCCATGTCCGTGCGTAATCGCGTCGGTCGGACAAGCCTCCACACAATATCCGCAAAAGATACATCGATTGTAGTCAATGTTGTATACCTTGGCGTAGCGTTCGGCGCCGCTTACCCGGTGTTCGGCGGTGTTGTCGGCAGCTTCGATGTAAATGCAGTTCGAGGGACAGTTGGCCGCGCACAGGAAGCACGCTACGCATTTTTCCAGCCCGTTTTCGTCGCGCTGCAGCACGTGAGCTCCGCGGAAGCGGGCCTCGATGCGCGCGCCCCGCAACGGACCCTTGCCGTCGGGATAGTTCTCGACGGTGGTGGGCTGGAACATCTCCATAAAGGTGATGCTCATGCCCTTGGCAATGGCAGCGATGTTTTTCAGAACGGACATGTAGCTCCAGTATACCGGAGGCCGTGCACGAGCTGCACTCGCGAACTGCGCTAAGGGCTGACCTCTACTCCCACTCAATCGTTCCCGGAGGCTTGGAGGTAACGTCGTACACCACGCGATTCACGCCCTTCACTTCATTTACGATGCGAATGGAAATTTTCTTCAACACTTCGTGCGGCAGCGGCACCCAATCGGCCGTCATACCGTCCTCGGAACTCACGGCGCGGATCGCGCAGGTATAAGCGTACGTGCGCATGTCGCCCATCACGCCCACCGACATTACTGGAAGCAGCACGGCGAATGATTGCCACACCTTGGTATAGAGGCCGGCATTCTTGATTTCGGTGACCACGATATCATCGCACTCGCGCAGCAGCGCCAGGCGCTGCGACGTGACTTCGCCCAGCACCCGCACCGCCAGGCCAGGACCTGGGAACGGCTGCCGCTGCAGGATTTCCTCCGGCATTCCGAGGTCGCGGCCGATCTTGCGGACTTCGTCCTTGAACAAATCTTTCAGCGGCTCGATCAACTTGAGCTTCATTTTCTTGGGCAGGCCACCGACGTTGTGATGCGACTTGATCACCTGCGACGGTCCACGGACCGAGCGTGATTCGATGACGTCAGGATAAAGTGTTCCCTGCACCAGCCACTTGACCTTGCCTTCTTCTTTCTCAATTCGCCGCGCTTCTCGTTCAAACACTTTAATAAATTCGTTGCCGATGATCTTGCGTTTTTTCTCGGGGTCGCTGACGCCCTTCAGCTTGCCGAGAAAGCGCTCGGTCGCGTCAACCGCATCGAGACGCAGGCCAAGCTTATCGCGCAGCGTCTTCTGCACTTTTTCGAACTCGTTTTTACGCAGTACTCCGTTGTTCACAAAGATGCAGGTCAGCCGCGACTTGCCCTTGGTATCGCGCAAGGCGCGATCCACCAGCACGGCGGCAACCGACGAATCCACGCCTCCGGAAAGCGCGCAGATGGCGCGGCCGCTTCCCACCTGCCGCTTGACCTGTTCGACGGTCGAATCGATAAAGTGCTGCGGCGTCCACGTCGGCTTCGCGCCGCAGATTTTGAACACGAAGTTGCGCAAGATTTCCACGCCGTTCCGGGTGTGGTGGACTTCGGGATGAAACTGAACTGCGAACCACTTCTTCGTGACGTTCTGAATTCCTGCCACCGCTTGAGAGGTTTTCGCAGTCAGCTCAAATCCCGGAGGAAGTTCGAGCGCTTCGTCGCCGTGCGACATCCATACTGGCTGGTGCTTGGCCATTCCGTGGAAGAGCACCGAGTTCGCAACGATGTCGATTTCCGCGTGGCCGTACTCACGCTTCTCTGCCGGACGCACCTTGCCGCCCAGAGTGTGCACCATGAACTGCAGTCCGTAGCAGATGCCAAGCACGGGCAGTCCCAGCTCAAAGAGCTGCGGGTCGGCGGGCGGCGCATTTTTGTCGTAGACCGACCACGGCGCCCCCGAAAGCACAATACCCACGGGGCCACATCTTTTAATCTCAGCAATCGAGATATTGCAAGGCAGCACCGCCGAGAAAACATTCTGCTCGCGGATGCGGCGCGCGATGAGTTGCGTATACTGCGCGCCGAAGTCGAGGATGACGATGGATTGAATGGGTAAAGCGTGGTTGAGCTTGGATTGGGTTTCCACGGATGAGTTTCTCAGATCAGATGCCCGGTGTAAAGAACTAGCTCAGGCACCGCATCACAAGCTAAGTCTCTGCGCCCAAGCTTGGAACGTCGCCAAGAATCAATTCGTCTCGGTCGATCGTAGTCGTCGTTGGGGTGCTCAGCGGGAAGTGCCGGCCCGCAGGTGGAGGAACGAGCATGGATGCCGGCAAAGCCGAGGCCTCCGGCTTTTCCGCGATGCTGACGTAGGCGGCGATACGCGCTATGTAGAGCCAATCCACAATGGCGAAATAGGCGAGTGTGAGGAGAATGACGATTACGGCTATGAGCCGCGCTGGAGCCACTTGAACGAAAGCGAGCGGCAAGGAAATGGCACTAGCGGCCGCGCTGAAGGCTACGAGGTGCGCAAGACCGGTCCAAGTGCCCACGGCTGCGACTGAACCCATACGTTCCCGCAAGAAAGTGACGGCTGCGGAAAGCGCGGCCAACGCGTCCTTGCGGTCGCCTACCGCGAATATCGAAGCAAGTGAAAGTAGCCAGTTCATTGCGTGCCAAGCCATGCAAATGAATGCAGCCAGGGGAATAAAAATGATAAAGACCAGCCCGGGCTGTGGGTCTGCGTCAGAGGAAGCGAGGGTTGCAAGAATTGCCGCACCCAGGAATGCGAGGATTGCGGCGAGCGCCGCGGCAACGCGCAAGAAGTTCAGACCGATCAGCGAGCGGAAAGACGCGGATGCATTTGGAATTTCGGTGGAAGCATTGCGGGCTGTCTTTCCGCGGAAGGGGTCCAGCAGAGCGCGAATCGTGGCGGCACGGCCGATAGAAGCTGCGATGATCCACAGCAGCGATAGCGCTAACGCTCCGGCTAAGGCCGTGAAGACAGCACGATCCAGGCTACCTCGAAGAATGTGCGTAATCGCATGTGCCACGAGTAAGGGTTGTCTAGTCCTGAGAAGGGTGGCATCGACATGGTTCACCGACAACGTGCCAAGATATTCGACGAGTCCAAAGAGAAACAAAGCCGAGGCGACTGCCCCGACCGTCCAGCGCCACACCACTTCGGCCAGCGTAATCGAAGGTCGTCGAAAGGCTGTCCGGAAACCCTCGAGAGTGGGGGACGAAAGGGACATCTACTGTGCTCACCGTTAGGATACCCCAGTGTGGAAACAGACGGCTGCCGCGGCGCCGTCGCAGAATGTTGTCATCCGTTCAAGAAACTTTACACAGATCGTCTCACCACGGGTGCGACCGACCGCGATGAACATGCATCTTATATAGGTATAACAACGAAAGTTTGCGGGCAAGTCTGTCCGCGAGCTACATTATGCCAATCATTAGGAGAAGCAACATGAAATTCGCGCATTATCTCGCTTCATTTGCAATCGTGGCCCTCGCCCTCTCATTGAGCGCGTTTGCCAAGGATGGTCATTCCGGGAACTTCACGCTCGCAGACACGGTGCAAGTTGGCTCAACAGAACTCGCACCCGGGAATTACAAAGCGGAATGGAGTGGACCAGCCAACGACGTAAAGGTTGCCATCATGAAGAATGGCAAAACCGTCGCCACGGCGCCCGGACAAATCAAGAATCTACAGCGCCGTTCCCCCTACGACGCCGTCATGATGAAAACTCTGAGTAATGACACAAAGACAATCGGTGAGATCGATTTTAGTAACCGCACGGAAGCTTTGGTGCTGGGAGGGGAGTAAGGATAAGGGAAGCGCCCAGAAAGTCGAGCATTGCTTAAGACGGGTCCACGTCGGTGGGCCCGTTTTCTACTGCTGTGACCCACACTATTTCAAGACAATATTCAGCAGCTTTTCAGGAACATAAATTTTATTCACGACCGGTTTGCCGCCGATCACTGCTTTCACTTTTTCGTCGGCGAGGGCACATTCAACGACAAACTCTTCGGAGGCATCAGCAGGTACAACAATGCGGCTGCGCAACTTGCCATTGATCTGCACCGGGATTTCCAGTTGGTCTTCTTTCGCAAGCGCAGCGTCGTACCTCGGCCACGGAGCTTTGAGCAGGCTCCCCTCCTCGCCGAGCAGTTCCCAGAGTTCGTGTGCGAGATAGGGGGCGAATGGGGCCATGAGAAGAACAAGATCATGTTGCGCCTCGGTCAGGAACGGCATTGGAACGGCATTCCGCGCAATCTCTTCTTCGGATCCGTACAAGACATTCACCAGTTCCATGATCGCGGAGATGCAGGTGTTGAAATGCCATCGGCCCTGGAAGTCGTCGCTGACGCGCTTGATCGTTTGGTGAAGTTTGCGCTGGATGGCGCGCGCTTGCGGCGGTAAATCTGCTGGCACGGGTTTGCCCCAATCGGGATGATCGGGATTCGCATTTCGTACCACAAAGCGATAGACGCGCCCTAAAAATCTTTGAATACCTTCGATCCCCGCATCTTGCCAGTCGAGATCGCGGTCGGGTGGAGCGGCGAAGAGACTGTAGAGACGGGCGGCGTCGGCGCCGTAGCGCGCGACCATTTCGTCTGGGCTGACGATGTTCCCGCGGCTCTTCGACATTTTTGCGCCGTCTTTGATCACCATGCCCTGGGTGAAGAGATGCTCGATAGGTTCGTTGTTGTTGATAAGGCCAAGGTCGCGCATGAACTTGGTCCAGAAGCGCGAGTAAATCAGGTGCAAGATCGCGTGCTCGACGCCGCCGATGTACTGGTCGATCGGAAACCAATATTGCGCGGTCTTCGAATCAAAGGGCGCGTGGTCGTTGCGCGCGTCTGTGTAGCGGTAGAAATACCAAGAAGAGTCGACGAACGTATCCATGGTATCGGTTTCGCGACGCGCGGGCCCGCCGCACCTGGGGCAAACGGCGTTGACGAACTCGGGTAATTTGCCGAGCGGTGATCCACCGGTGAGAGTGATCTCGACATTCTCTGGAAGAATCACGGGCAAATCCTCTTCGGGTACGGGGACGATGCCATCTTTTTCGCAATAAAGCATGGGGATGGGCGTGCCCCAGTAGCGCTGGCGCGAAATTCCCCAGTCTTTCAATCGAAAGGTAACGGTAGCCTTGCCGAAGCCATTCTGCTCAGCGAATGCCGACATGGTCTTGATCGCCTCGCCGCATTCGAGGCCGCTGTACGGGCCTGAGTTGATCAGCATGCCATTGTCGTGTGCAGTAAAGGGAAGACGCGGCTCGGTGACAGTCTCCTCCGGATCGTTCGAGATAGGAAGAACGACGAGACGGATTTCGAGTTTGTATTTCCTGGCGAACTCGTAGTCTCGATCGTCGTGTGCTGGCACGCTCATGACGGCGCCGGTACCGTAGTCCATAAGGATGTAGTTCGCCACCCAGATGGGGATCTTTTCGCCGTTGAAGGGATTGATGGCGTAGCGCCCCGTGAACACACCGTGTTTTTCGATCTCGCCGATGTCGCCGATTTCTTTGGCTTTGCGTTGCTCGGCGACGAGTTGCTCGACTTTTGCGCGAAGATCAGCGTTGGCAGCGGTAAGATCGGCCACGAGTGGATGCTGAGGCGCGAGCTGTACCGAAGTTGCGCCGTAGATAGTGTCGATACGCGTGGTGAAGACGCTGATCGTGGAACCGGCCGGCCCGAAGCCACTATGGGGTTGCGCGTAGTCGAGTTTAAAGTCGACCAGGGCGCCCTCACTGCGGCCGATCCAGTTGCGCTGCATAGTTCGAACCTTTTCGGGCCAGCCATCGAGTCGGTCGAGATCGCGCAATAATTCGTCGGCGTATTTCGTGATGCGCAAGAACCACTGCTCGAGTTCGCGTTGTTCAACCGGCGTGTCTTCGTGGCGCCAGCAACATCCGTCGACAACCTGCTCATTGGCAAGCACGGTGGCGCAGTTCGGACACCAGTTGACTTTGCTTTTCTTCCGATAAGCCAAGCTCTTCTCGTAGAACTTGAGGAAGAACCACTGGTTCCAGCGGTAATAATCGGGCAGGCAGGTGGTGACCTCGCGGGACCAGTCATAGGCAAAGCCGAGGCGATTCATCTGCGCCTTCATCTTGGCGATATTGCCCAGGGTCCACTGGCGCGGCGGGGTATGGTTCTGGATGGCCGCGTTTTCCGCCGGCAAACCGAACGAATCCCAACCCATGGGATGGAGGACGTTGTATCCGTTCATCCACATGTAACGGGCAAGAGCGTCGCCGATGGAGTAGTTGCGCACGTGTCCCATGTGCAGCACTCCGGACGGATAGGGCAACATTTCGAGGACGTAGTATTTCTTCTTGGTGGAATCGGGATCGTCGGCGGCATAGAGCCGAGGATTTTCCTGCCAGCGTTCAAGCCATTTGGCTTCTACGCGCTGGGGATCATAACGTTCGTCATTGGGGCGATCTGCGCCCTGGCGCTGACCAGTTCGGTGAACGCTCGCGCTTGTGGTTCCTTCCTGCATTTTGTCTTGCGGCGGCATAAGAAATCAGGGGAGTTCGGGTAAACCATAGATTTTACAATGCCGCGGAGATTGTGTGGAGATTAGAAATCGCGTAAACCGTAGTGGTCTTGGCGGCGTCTATCTGGCGCTCGAGCGCGAAACTGGGCTGGCGGAGTTTTCGCTCCGCGGCCAGCCGAGGACGGCTGTCCCCACTCTACTTGCTGGAGTGATTTGCCGGTCGTCCTTGCAGTTTGTTGTAGTCGCGCGCGTAGACGCGCAAGCCAAGCTCCGGCGTGGTTTTGGTGTAACCGGCGACAAGTTGTTCTTTGTAGTGATCGAGATAGAAATCGAAGGAGTCGCCCGGGTCCATATCGATGAGGACTAAGTCAGTATCATCCATGGTAAGTTTTCCGAAACGCAAACGGCCATCGCGATACGCCATGTAATTGCCGGGTTGTTTGAAGGAAAAGTTGGACGGCTGGGGCGAGCCGAAGACCTGGATGATGTCGTTGCCTCGTACGCGAACGGCGGATACTGTTCCCTTAATACGAGGTGGAGGAAGGATTTCTTCGGGATTAAGAATCAAATCATCTTTGTCGGCGGAGACGCCTTGAATTTGCTTCGCGTTGATCATGCGGGAAATATCGATTCCCAGTAAATCCAAGATGCCTTTCACGGGCAAGTGTGCCGCCTTTAGATGTTCCGTGTGCAGTCGGATTCGTCCGTCCCCTTCTACCGAAAGCGTTCCGGTCGCTTCGAAGGACACATCTCCTTTCTGGTGAAGCTTCCCTTTGATAAAGAGCCGATTGTTCCTGCTTTCAATGGCAATGTCTTTGATGGGAGCGCCGGCCGAGGAAAAAACGTCTTCATTCAGAACCTGTGCCAACGAATTGCAGCTAATCGCAATCTCGGCGGAGGCGAGATTGAGCGTGAAAGAGTTCCTGTCGTCAAAAACCACAAGCCCTCCGGGCCTGGTTGGAAGGAGTTGGCCCTGCAGTCGAACGATATGGGCGGCGATCTGGTCGGTGAAGTGATACGTGATGTTCTTCATCTCGACCTGGACGAGGTGACCCTCGGATGCTTTATCGGATTGAGCTGCGGTTTGCTGCGGCGAAAGATTCAATAAGGCACCGAGGAGCACCGATAGGCATACAGGACGCAAGGCCGCGAGAGTCATGGGTAATAAGATGCTGCGAAGATGAAAACGGTAAAGCGAGTTACAAAATTCCTCGCTGCAATGAAGTTTCTTCAACCGTCGCTTGCCTTGAGAGGAAAATGAAGTTGTGAGGACAATGAGGAGGGTCGCTGAACAAGGTTCGAGTCAGGCCACCAGCTTTTTCAGCGTGTCGACGTTTCGGCGGTCGTCACCCGGCTTGGCGATCGGAGTTTCAGCGATGAAAGCAGCGTGAAGGAGGCGGAGATCGTTGAGCAGAGTGCGGAACGGCGCTTTGCCGATGACCCCCTTCCCGATTTGCTCGTGGCGATCGAGCTTCGATCCGCGGGCGGCTTTGGCGTCATTGCAGTGAACCACTTTCACATTGTTCAGGCCGATGGTTGCGTCGAGATGCTGAAGCGTTTGGTAAATTCCTTCTTTGCTGACGATATCGTAACCGGCGACGTGAGTGTGGCAAGTATCGATGCAGGCAGCGATGGGGACGATGCCATGGAGACGGTCAATTACCTCCGCGACTTGCTCGAAACTGCCGCCGAGAGAAAACTCGGCTCCAGCCGTGTTTTCGATCAGGATGGACAGTCCCGCTCGCGCGAGATCGAGGCCCTGGGTCGCGGCCGCGATTGCGGCGGCGGTTTGGAAAAGGCCGGCTTCGCGATCGGTTCCCCGGAACGAACCGGGATGTAGCACAAGATAGTCGGCGGACACTGCGAGGGCGCGCTCGACTTCGCCACGAAAGGCTTCGATGGACTTGTTCAAAAACAACCGGTTCGTGCTGGCGAGATTCACCAGGTAGTTGGTGTGAATGACCAGCGGCTGGAGATTGTATTGGGTGCGCAGGTGATGCATTTGCTCGCATTGCGGATGACTAAGTTCGTAGGGCGCCCACTGGCGGGGGCTCGTGGAGAAAATCTGAAGAGTGTTGCATCCCAGGCGGTAGGCGCGCTCGGCGGCGTTGTGAATTCCTCCGGCGGTGGATGTGTGGATGCCGATCCGGCGGGAAGTAAGCCGGGGCGGGCATTTCGGCGCGGGAAGGTTAAGGATGTCCCGCTCGCGGGCCATGGAATATTGACGCGACGGAGCCATCGAGAAAGTATATGGCGTCCAGACGAGCGATGTTCTAGATGCGACGCCGAAGGTTCGCGAATCGGCAACGAGACCAAATCAGTTCATGGTGATGACCGCGCGAAATCGGACTTTGCCTTCAGCCACGCGATCGTACGCTTTGGCGATATCGTCGAGTTTGTAAACTTCTTCTACTGCTTTCACTTTGCCTTTGGCGGCGATATCGAGGGCTTCGTAGAGATACTCGATGCCGTTCTGGGACGAGCCGATCAGTCGGACGCGCTTGAACATTAATTCGGGAGTGTAGTTCAAGGCCTCGGCGCCGACCCCCATCAAGATGATGCGACCATCGGGTCGCATGCCTTTCGCAGCCTCCGCGGTGGCCAACCACGAGTTCGAAGTGGCGAGCAGTACGTCTGCGCCACCGGCGGCCAGTAGTTTTTCGCCGCTTTCGACGACCTCATCGGCACCCATATCGCGGATCATTTTTTCTTTGTCTTTACTCTTTGTGACTGCGATCGTCTCAAAGCCCGAGGCTTTGGAATATTGCAGAGCAAGATGTCCCAGGCCGCCTATGCCGACCACCGCGATGCGCTCGTGCGGTTTCGGATCAGCGAGGCGAAGGCCGCTCCACACGGTGTAGCCGGCACAGAAAATCGGAGCGGCCTGCTCGTAGCTCAGCGCAGCCGGCAGTGGCATGGTGGCGTCGGCGTAGGCCAGCATATATTCAGCGTGGCTGCCCTGCAGGGTGATGCCGGTGGATACGGGGTTGACGCACAACTCTTTCTTTCCGCGCAGGCACCACTCGCAGGTTCCATCTCCTTTCTGCACCCAGCCGACGCCAACTCGATCTCCGACTTTGCGGGAAGTCACGCCGGCGCCGACTTCAACGATTTCGCCAACCGGTTCATGGCCGAGCACTCGCGGAAATGGAAGTCCAAATAAACCGTGAGTAAGATGCACGTCGGTGTAGCAAAGACCGCTAGCGTGAATCTTCATGACTACCTGGTTGGGGCCGGCCTTCGGCGTTTCCCACTGCCTTACTTCCCATTTGCCATTCACTGCTGGGACAACCGCTGCTTTCATTGTGAGCTCCGCGGAGAAAGTTAGGATTGCGGTAGTTGGATGCTGGCACGAACTGGGGGATGCAGAAAGGATGCTGCGTTTGCAGTGCAGGAGCAGGCGAAGGTAGACTTGATGGGCTCGGTGCCGTGCACGTGGCGAGGCTGGCGACTGAAGCTTCGCTCGACGGTCAGCCGAAAGCCCGCCCTGAGCTAATCGAAGGGGGGCTGCCCCCACGTGGTTTATGTATCTGCGCGCGTCGCTAAGGGGAACTTATGTTAGTCGTCATGAAGGCGCACGCTACGGATGAGCAGGTACGTGGCGTTTGCGCAAAAATTGAAAAGCTCGGCTACCGGGCACACGCAATGCCAGGCGCCCAGCGCACTGCAATTGGCATCACCGGCAATAAAGGCGAGGTGGAGCAGGGCACGCTGGAAGAGATGCCGGGCGTGCAGGAAGTGATCAAGGTCTCAAAACCCTACAAGCTGGTGAGCCGCGATATTAAGGAAGAGAACACGGTTATAAGTTTTGCGGGAACTGCGGCCACCATCGGAGGACGCGGGCTGGCGATCGTTGCCGGACCGTGCGCCATCGAGAGCCGCGAGCAGGCATTTGCCGTGGCCGAGCGCGTGCACCGCGCCGGGGCACAGTTCTTTCGCGGTGGAGCTTACAAGCCCCGAACGTCTCCTTATTCTTTTCAGGGATTGGGCGAGGAAGGGCTGCGGATTATGGCAGAGATCCGGCAGCAGTATGGGATGAAGATTATTACGGAAGCCATTGATAGCGAATCGCTTGACCTGGTGGACGAGTATGCGGATGTGATCCAGATTGGGGCGCGAAACATGCAGAATTTTTCGTTGTTAAAGCGCGCAGGACGGGCGAAGAAGCCGGTCCTGCTGAAGCGCGGCATGTCGGCCACGCTGGAAGAATTCCTGATGGCCGCGGAATACATTTTGAGCGAAGGCAATTACAACGTGGCGTTGTGCGAGCGCGGAGTGCGGACCTTTGCCGACCATACTCGCAACACGCTTGACTTGAGCCTTGTTCCGGCGGTCCAGCGCTTGAGCCATCTGCCGATCTTTGTCGATCCCAGCCATGGGACGGGCAAGCGAAATAAAGTGACGCCGCTGTCGCGGGCGGCGGTTGCGGTGGGCGCGGATGGGCTGATGGTCGAGGTGCACAACAAACCTGACGAGGCGATGTCGGATGGTCCGCAGTCGCTGTTTCCTGATCAGTTCGATGAACTGATGGCGCAGGTACGGCAGATAGCGGCGGTGGTCGGCAGGACGGTTCCGGGGATTGGGGTTAGGGAAACGGTGGCGGTGAGTAGGTAGAACAGCCGCTGATGTGCAAAGAACTGACTATCCAGTGGCAGAGACCTTGCACCAGGAAGCCCCACGCTGCGCACCAGGAGGCCGCTATAGGGGCGAAGAAATGGAGAACAAAGGAATCCCTGCCCTGGCCTACCGAGCGCGTCCCTGGAACATCCCAGGCAACCTGCCGGGTACGGTGTGCATGGGATCGGACCGTGCGGAACCCCCTGGCACCTCCTGGGCTATCCCCCGATTGGGCCATTCCAGAATAGGTCCATAATCATATATATTTGGACCTATGAAAATCGACACTTCAGCCCCAGCAGAATCAACGGCTCAGGAACCCTCAGCCGATAGGGTTTATGGACCGACACCCACACCCAAGCGTTGCGCCATTTACGCCCGAGTCTCGACCTTGCTGGGACAGGACCCTGAGATGCAGTTGCGTGAGTTGCGCGACTTCGCCCAAGCGCGTTGCTGGACCATCGCTGGCGAATACGTGGATCGTGGAGTCTCTGGAGCCAAGGACCGTAGGCCTCAACTCGACCAGTTGATGGCAGGAGCGCGGAGCCGAGCATACGACATTCTGCTCGTTTGGAAACTGGACCGCTTCGCCCGTTCGCTCAAGCATCTGGTGACTGCCCTTGGTGAGTTCGAAGCCCTGGGCGTGCAGTTTGTATCCCTGCGTGACCATCTGGACCTGACCACACCCTCGGGCCGTCTCATGTTCCATGTCATCGGGGCCATGGCGGAATTTGAACGGTCACTAATCCAAGAACGTGTACGGGCTGGTCTACGCAACGCCCGAGCGAAGGGCAAACGTTTAGGTCGCCCCACGGTGAGCATCCCTCAAGCTAAGGTACAGAGACTGCGTGCTCAGGGACTATCGTGGAGTCGAATCGCGGAAGCCACTGGCGTGGCGAAGGCTACGTTGTTGCGTCACGCATAGCGCACGAGTGAATGTTCGGCCCCGCACAGAGGAGCGACACGCTGTGCTCCTCTGAACTCTCTCGAACGGACAGCAAGAAAATTTCCTTGGCTAAGTCGAGGGGGAATACACCCCTAAACCACGAGCCTTCTTCCAAGTGTGGCCCCGTCACACTCAGAAATCCCCCGATAGGCGCGGCTTTCCGTCGCACTTCATGCTCACCTAATTTCACTGGGGAAAAATTCTCAGCCATCCGCTCGGCGAGCACCCCTTCTTCTGCGAAGCCTGACCCTGGAATTTTCCCGGCCAATTCCCGCACGGCCTCAGGCCCACATCCCCACGCGACTAATGGACAAACAGTTGTTGGACCATCTGGCACGGTTCCCAAGATTGGCGTATCTTTAATAACTTCCCCGAAGTCAGTGATCTATGTCGCAGTCTACCCCGCAACTCTCGCCAGAGAAGTTCCCTGTCGGTCAGCGCGTAAGCCTGCCCGGCCACTTGCTGGAGGCCGTCACCCTAGAGGGAATTCGGTTCATCGGTTCCGGCTATGAATGCCGCGTTCGACTGGCAGACGGCACGCCGGACGAGGCAATCCTCTCTCTGGAGGAGCGTGCGGCGCTAGTCGGCCAAGCGGTGGTAACCCCTACGGCAATCCACCCCGCCGACGCTGAGAAACTGCGCCTGCTTGTCGAGTCGGGGCGCATCCGCCTTGCTTACGCTCACGACCGCCAGTTCGCGGTAAGCCTCTCTGGGATTCGAACCTTGCCGCATCAGATCGAGGCGGTTTACATGAAGATGCTGCCGCAGCCTCGACTCCGGTTCCTGCTGGCGGACGACCCCGGTGCAGGAAAGACGATCATGGCCGGTCTGCTGCTGAAAGAAATGAAGCTACGCGAGGCCATCGAGCGCATATTGATACTGTGTCCTGCCCCGCTGACAATCCAATTGCAAGACGAGTTGTTGCGGTGGTTCGGCGAACCATTCGAGGTCATTTTTTCTGCGGTTGACCAACAGCAACTCGTAAACCCGTGGCAGCGTGCGACACAGGTGATTGCGTCACTGGACTATGCCAAGCAGGAGGATGTCCGGGAGCGCGGAGGGATCCCTTTTCAAAAAGACAGAACAAGAATAGGACAAACCGCAATCGTAAGTGCTCCGATTCGTAAAGCGATTCTCGAAAACCATTTTCGAGCGTGCAGGAAGTCTTTAACTGAGAAGAACAGAAAATCGGCCTTCGGATTTCGTTCAACAACGAACAACGTGCTCCGCTGAACGTTGAGCCGTGTCGTTGATCGCAGCGTGTTTTTTTATTTCCCAGTGCGCTCGTGGCATTTGGGTTTCGCTCAGTTTTAAGCAGGACAACCTCGAATACAAGAAACTCACGAAGGCCGCATGAAAGTTCATTGTCAAGGCATAAGGACATCCACGGCGCTCTTGATGCCGTTCGTATCGATGCACACGCCTTTTATGCTTCCGTAGCCTAGGCGGAATGGCTCACGATCTGGAAATTTTATCGTCGCATCAATGTGAATGCTTTGAGGGTTCATGTAATCCACGTCGAGAACATCGTCGCCATACTCATCTATAACCTTGAGATGGCTTTTGTCTCGATGCATTTCTAAGAAATTGCTCCGGTTCACCACAAAGCCATCTTCATTCAAACGAGCAATGATTCTGCGATCCTTATCCCTTAATATCTAAGATTACGGTAATCGAGCCATCAGCCGAACGGTCCACTCCGATCACTGGGCCGAATGTTTGTGAAACCAATACCCAATGGATACCTTCCGGACAATTTCTGACAAGACTGCCGTCTTGTCCATATAGAAGCACCACTGCACCCTTTGGAATCTCGTTACAAAAGTGTGTCACTGGTTCGCTGCCGGGAATCAATTTCCCACTTAAGGATTGAGCTAGTTCTTCTTGTCTCTGAGCCAGTTCTTCCTCGTGTTTAAGTAACTTCCCCTGCTCACCCAGCAGCGCATAGAATCTGGCATTCTCGTGTTTCTCTTGATTCAGAAATTCATTGAACGTGTCCTTGAAATGGTGATCCTCTTGCTTTAGAACCTTCGTAAAGGCTTGCTATTCCTCGTTTCTCGCACTCTCGGCCTTAGAATTTAACTCAGCCTGCCGAGTGGCGAACTTGTCCCGATCTTTCAAAACCGCTCGCGTCTCGATAACGAACAACGCAAAGGAAATGACTATCGATACAATCTTTTCGGGAGTTGTGAGGCTGTCTGCTCTGATGGCCATGAGAGTGGCCACCACGCCCAGAAAAGCAATTGCAAGAGTCGGAACCCCTGGCCACCAAAACCACAACACGAACATGCCAACCACAATCGTGCATGCCTGCAAGTAAAGCGCAGCCCTGTCGTACGATGGAATTTGGTAGAGTGCCGCCCTTCCGATCTCGCCAATCCGACCGCGAACGTCCATGCTGCATCCCTCCACTGAATCAAGCCGTACAACCGTCTGTCGGTGGGAGTATCGTCTTGACGTTGCGCTCTTGCCTTTATTTTGGAGGTCAGCTCAAGGGATGGACTCAACCTTGATTGGGAGGACTCAAAGTAGTAAACGCTGATGTTGATGTGCGATGATTCCGCATGGAAATCATGACGGTCTCTGAGTTGGCCGCGTTACTGAAGATGAGTAAGCGGGCTATTTACGAGTTGACGCAAGAGCGCACGGGTACCGGCGACCTCGCACCAGCCGATTGCCCTGCCTGAAGATTGGTCGCTCTGTGGTTTCGCAAGAGCGATGTGGAAGCGTGGATTGAAAAGCTAATCGGGCACTCTTAGTCCGCAGCCCGAGCATCGGGACGCAAGCGCCCCTTAAGCCGCTGTTCTTTCCCTTCCAGAATCTGACTGATCTGTCGGACAAGTTCGGAAAGCCTACGTGGGTCTTGTTCTTTCGAGGCTTGTTCGCAGAGTTCCATCCAACGCTCTTTGTTCTTGCCTTCCATTTTGCAGTTTATAGCACAACCCATTAACTCTGTTTAACAAGCACATTGTCCGATAGCGTACATACCTGACTCCATTTTGTGCGCTAGCGTACGGTGTCGTCTGCATTTTCAATCCGCGAACGCGGTGCGAGTATTAGGTGGTATCTAATCCGACAATGGGATAGCAATGAAGATCGATTTGATTAATTCCATGTTGCTTGATTACCACACGGCCCTCAATGGCCGTGTGCGTGAAGCCTATCTAGCCGCCTACTCGGTTCTGGAGAGAACGCATCTTACGCGGAAAACGATGTACGAGGATTGCATCAAGGAAGCGACGAGCGAGGAGGAGTTTGCAGACGCAAATGAGGACATTAGGTGTGAGGGCTATAGGTGGAATGAACAAACGCAAGCGTTGGCTTTGATGGCTCTAACAATGATCGCTTGCAGTAGTAAGTCGTTCCTTGACCGATTAAAAAAACTATTTGACGAAGGAGTCGAAGTGGCCGAACTGCGCACCGCCCCCGCCCTGAAATTTTAGTCATAGGGAGATTGCGGGAGGAAAGCTAGTCATGCAGAACGACATTTAGAAGTGAACTGTGAACCTGTAGTCCGCTCTCACCGTAGTCAAGGAAGCCTAACTTCCTGAACCTGTTCATGAAAAAACTGACGCGCGAGCGGGTGGTACCTATCATCTCCGCGAGGGTTTCCTGACTCATCTTGGGGATTACCGTCTGGGGCACGCCTTCCTTGCCGAAATGAGCCAGCAAGAGCAAAATACGCTACGAACAGATCCGAGAACGTGTGTTCCCGGTGGAGCACGTCCACCATCGACTTCTTGTCGATCATCATCACGGAGCAATCGGTCATTGCAGTTGCGGAGCACAGGCGGAGAGGCTGGCCCGTAAGGCAGCCTTCTCCGAAGAAATCGCCCTTGTTCAGAATGCCGATTGTGGCTTCCTTCCCGATCTTCGAAACAACGGTGAGTTTTACCTTTCCCTCCTTTATATAAAAAACAGCATCGGACGAGTCGCCCTGAGCGAAGATCGTCTGCTTTTTGGCAAAGGCTTCGATCTTCCTACCACCGTTGATGGTCGAAAGGAATGTCTTGGGGTCAAACTTGATGAGTTTCTTGGATGCTGTAACGAGTGTCATAATTGGCCCCCTCCCGAGTTCCGAGTGCGCAGAAGGCAACTTCTTCCGAATGATCAAGGAAGAATGAATGCGCAAGAAGGGCGAGAACAGCGTCAATTTTGCGGGCAAAGGCTGGGATTCCGCCCGACAACAATAATGATTTCACTCTTGGTGTCGAAAGTCAATCCTTCCCATCTTGCTGATTTCGCTGCCCTTCGCGACTGCTCTGCGGTAAAAGCTGCTCCTGCGGCTCGTTTGAAGGCACTTTCTTCGGCTCACAATTGCTCCGAGAATCGCAGGGCATAGCTGCGACAGGAGGAACGGCTGCTCCCCAAAACCTGTCCAGCGAAGTTGATATAGTGAGTTCGTGGCCGCAGGTGCTTCGGACTACGGTGTCGGGAGATTTCTGACGGTAGTGATCATTTGCCGGAGTGCACGTTACACATTCATCGCGATCGTCGCCGATCACTATGGACGCCATTTCGTTCGTGTTCTGCGCCATCCGTCCCAATATTGGGGCTGGCTACTGCTGTTCGCGGCGGTCATCTTCAGCTTGATCATGGCTGGAATTCTGCTCAATCGAAGACTGACGGCTGCAAACACTGCGTGAAGCTCGCTGCCGTCCGCAGCGCTCCGCAGGTTCAGATCCTTTAGATTCTTCCCGGAGCTGGAAGCTGAACGAAACTCTACTTGACTGCCCTGTAGCGGAGAATTAGCAGGTGGGACAATAGGTAGCAGATCCGACTCCGGTGCTATTTTGGGTATTCACAAGCCTGGGGCTTACGCGGATGGCGCAACCGGAACAGAAGCCTTGCGCACTTCTATTTGTCCATTGCGTGCGCGAACTTCAAGGCAGGGTTGTGGATGAACCGCGGGGCCATCCATTATGACCCGAGTTGGACCGTATCTCTCCCGACGCCACGCCGCATCGTGCGCGTTCATGAATTGGGCGTTTCCGGAAACTTGAGCCGTGTGAGTTGGAAACTCTCACGCACGGTTCTTAGAGGGGGAACCAACGGCAACGTTGCTTTCCTACTCGACTCGCGGACGCCGAAAGTCAAGCAGCTATTCTGTTTCGAAGTCAATGAAGGGGAACTGTTCGCGTTCGCAGGAATCTGGGGTCGATGCAAGGACGCCGGCGGCAAGATGATCGAGACCTGCGCGATCCTGACCACGACTCCGAATGCTGTGACCTCTAGCCGTCCATGACCGAATGCTAGTCATCCTTGATCCAGATGGCTACGACCTGCGGCTAAGTTTGGCATGACGGTCCGCCAAGTTCGTGCCTCTACGCCGCTTTCTCCAATTCCTTGCGAGCCACCTCCACATCTTCGCCACCCTGTTGCTTGAACACCGTTCGTGCCCTCTCGGCCAGCTCCTCGCCATCCGCATTCGCAATCACCAGAGACCGACCACGCCTCAGCACCTCATGATAGAACTTCACCTCATCTCTCGGAACTCCATCGTCCATCGCATGTTCGGCAGCATCCCCGGCGTTCGCTCCCGCAGCCGCGCCGCCCAGTCCCAGAACCGCGGCAGCACCCACCCCAAGCGCAAAAATTGTGCCCACTCCCGGGACCAGCAAACTCGCCATCGCCGCCCCGCCCGCCAATCCCGCACTTGCCCCCACGGCTCCGCCCAGCAAAGCGCCCATCGCCTTCCCCATTCCATCGCTTTCTGCATCCGTCGTCGGAACCCTATCTAGCTCCTTGTCAGACAACACCCTGACCGCACTGTCCTCCCGCGATCCGCTGCTCAAGAAGATGATGGAGCGCTCCGTCATGCCATTGCTCAACAGACCCTGAACAGCCCGCTCCGCCGACACCACTGAGGGAAAAATTCCAACCACGCTCTGCATAAATCCCCCTCCTCCTTGAAATTGTCCCAATTGATCAACGTTAAGAGTACCAACCATCCCGTACAGAGTTGCCGCAGTACTATCTGTGTTGGCTTATTCTAGATGGGGATGTCCAACTCCACAAGTAAACCAGTCTCCCTGAAACGTCTTGTCACGATCTCGCACTATGGAATCGAACGAGCGAATCGAGAGGAGAAAATATGAAACGCTACACACGGATCATCCTTGGCTTGGCCGCTCCGATCACGTTTGCCGTGATCGCCGTGTCCCTCCCTGCTCAAAATTACAACGCTAAATTTGACAACGAAGAATCGGCTGCGGCTCCACTGGTTACATTGGGTCAGGCGACCGTAGCCTTAGTCATGTACATCACGACTAGAGACATTGCAGGCGGCACTTTTATGACGTGTAAAGACTGCGGGCACGCGGTCAGCATGAACAAGATCTGTGAGAAGCCGCTGCAATCGGCGTCCGACATCCTGAAGCACATGGCTGCCCACGAGGGCTCCGACGCCTTCGCATCGGTTGGGCGCGTCATTCGACCGGAACTGGAAATCGTCCCCATAATCGAATTAATCGCTCGGACTCGCCAATCGCCCAACTAAGTCCGATGCCGCCAGAGTGCGGACTCTCCGGATTCTCCTCAGACCAGTTAACGCTGGGTGAGGACGCACATCTCTCTTGCTTAGTCAAGACTTGCCGCCTCTCTTGACCCATTAGTCGGTACTAAGAAAGACCCTAGACTAGAGATAGCCGCTTCCTATTTGCCCGCGACCTCCTTCAGGGCCGTGAGAAATGCCTGCGCAGACCCAGGTGGCCGCGCGCCGTTCAGTACCGACTGCAGAGTGGCATTAGGTCCGTACACGTCACGCATGGTCTGATCGTCCACGCTGATCTTGGAGCCTGCGATGGCCGCACTGGCGTAGGCTCCGCTTGACAATGAATACACAAGAACCGGTGTTTTCCAATCATTACTTTCCACTCCGCCTGTGCCCGGCGTGCTCGCTCCGGCTGCGACTGCTTCCGATCCGAGCTCCCAATGTCCTGCACTTAGCTCCTGCTCTCCCTGCTTATTCATCAATAAAACTAGATCCTGGTGCTCTATACCGGCTTGCAAACCTACACTTCCGCCGGTGATGGTAATAAAAGCGGGGGCGCTCCAGCTTGCTCGCGTTGTGCGGCAACTCACCACACCGCCTCCGTGTTTGCCGGCAACGATTATTCCCGCGTTTGGCAAGTTCGGAATAATGGCGACGCACCGGGCGCTCGCGAGCACAGAGGAGGGAATTTGGTGGGATGCTGTCATGTTGCGGATCGCATCAGCTGCGCCATCCAACTCCTTTGCCGCATCAGCCGCGAACGCCGCTGTGGCAAACAACACCAGCGTTAGTGAGACAAGTACGGTTCTCATAAGACAGTCTCCTGAGCAAGGTTTCTGCTGTTTTGCTCATTCGAACACCTCCCGACATCCGATTCTGTGCAAGATTGCTCACATCAAGCGCTAAAGAAAACGGGCTGCAGAGCGATTCCAGCAGCCCGTCTTTACCTTTAATGGGACTAGCCGCGTGACTGCCCTTGTTTGGCGATCTGCTTTTTAACAAGGGTGTCATGGCCCTTTTCAATACCACGCGCAACTGCAAGTAGAACACTGGCGTTGAGACTCACTTTCTCTGTTTCCCATTGGTCGCTGCCTTCGCGTTTAGAGCTGCGCTCGATGGAGATGTTGGGAACGCCAGGCTGTTGAGCGACGGCAATGACAACGCAAGCTCATCGACCCGCGAAAAAGCTATCGAGATGGCGCAGCGGGCCGAGGTCTCGGTGTATACCATCAGCACCAACCCGACCCGCTCCCGAGGGCACGGCAACAAGAACTTGGAACGTATTGCCGAGGCAACCGGCGGGAGATCTTACGTGCCCTCCCAGATCACCGCAGTAGCCAACGCGTTTACGGCTCGTGAGCAGTGCCAACGATCACGGCTTGGACATGAAGACTGAGATTGTAATAGGTCATCATGCGGAACAGATCATCCACCGCGCAGAGGCCGGCGGCATTGACATGGTGCTTCTTGGACACCGTAGAACGTCGAGGTTTGCGAAACATGTGGTTGGCTCCGTCTCGGAGCGTGTTTTGAAATATGTGCACTGTCCAGTGATGATCATTGGCTAGCACGGATGACGGCATGAAAGGACAAAACCATGTCTCACCCGTGGCATGACGTCATCTCCGGTGAACACATTCCGAAGGAATTCAACACGGTGGTCGAGATTCCATTAGGTTCCAGTGTCAAATACGAATTGGACAAGGAAACCGGGTTGATAAGAATGGACCGCCTCCTCCATTCCGCCGTCTACTATCCGGCTAATTATGGATTCATCCCGCAGACACTCGCTGAGGACGACGACCCTTTGGATGTTCTGGTGCTATCACAACAATCGGTAGCGCCGCTGACCATCATTGCTGCTCGCGCCATTGGACTGATGACCATGATGGATGCCGGGAAAAAGGACCACAAGATTATTGCCGTGGCGACCGGCGATCCCGAGTTCAACGGCTACCACGAAGCCAGCGAGCTTCCCCCCGCACCGCCTGCTTGTGCTCCGGAGGTTTTTTCAGGACTACAAGCAACTTGAACACAAGGCAGTCGCGGTCGATGAGATCATGCCTGTTGAGAGCGCATACCCGATTGTCAAAGATGCATTCCTCCGCTACGGCACTCAACGCCGGATTGGATTTGCGTCCAAATCTCTTTCTTGACGAGGAATTGTTTGCGTTCATGCTCACGAGGGTGGGGCGGTTTCGGAGCTTCTCCAGTGACCAGGATTGCAATCCTTCGAACTTGAGTTATGGGAACCGAATTAAGCTGCCGCGAAATGTGCGCGAAGATCGTCGGCGATGCGCTCTGGCGCTCGATCAACTGCCGCTTCCCCAGTGCAACCATGTGCATTGCGTCGCTCCGGTAGTACGGTAGCATCGCCGTGCGAGTGATCATCGACAGATGGACTCGCCAACTACGCGAGGTATTCAGGGGGCCCGAATAGAGCGCCAAGTTAAAGCTGTTGTACCTGGTCAATTCGTACCACTGCAGGACCCGTGAGATACCCTCCGAAAGTGAATTCAGATCGTCGTCCGTGAGGTGGGAGAATGGTTTCGCAGTCCGGAACAACCGCCATCACTTCATTGAAGCCGATAGGAGCAAAAGCAGTAATCCACCGGGTACGGCCAACCCGAGCCACGAATCGCAGTCCTCGGGCCTCTTCGGTTTCCGCCAGGTCTTCCCAGTATGATCGGCCTTGGGCAGTCCAATAAGCGATGCTGGCCTCACGCTGTAATCGCATGAGAGTTGTCGGGTGATGATCGAGATACACCTGCGCGTGCGGATGTGGTAGCGATCCGCCGGACGGATACAAGTAATTTATGTTGTAGGCGCAGTTCTCGGCTCTCGGATCGAAAGCATACACCTTGCGGATGTACCTGAAAGTGTACATTCCCGGTACAGTCTCGGACCGCAAGTTTTTGCAGCGTTAGTCAGCATGTTTTCAGTGCGGGTGGGGTCGGGTCAAACCGAGGATTTTGGTACAGCCACCCCTGGTCAGCAAGGTATACCCGCGTGACCACCCCGAACCAAAATTCCTCGATCAATCGAATCATCCACTTGCGGCTGCTGCGGAAGAACCCTTTTTGACCACCAGGGCTAAGAGCCTTTCCGCTCGGGTTGTTGGGGATAACTTCCTGTTAGCCCGTCAACCGCCCGGAATCCAGGAAGATTGGAGTTCCGCGCAACTGGAGCGTCTGGCGGATCACGGGACCGGAGTGAGCCGGTTTTGTCACGTCGCTCTTGACGCATATATATATCATGCGATATATATAATCCCCGATGACTAAGGTTGATGCTCGCGCATTTGTTCCACTCAAAACACAGTGGTTTCAAATCATGCTCTCGCTTGCGGGTGGAGAGCAGCACGGCTACGGAATAATGAATGAGGTGTTGCAGCGCACTACTGGAAAAGTGCGGCTGTGGCCGGCGACGTTGTATGGATCAATCAAGCGGCTGATCGAGGCGGAACTCATCGAGGAATCAGACGAACGGCCCGCGCCGGAATTGGACGACGCGCGACGCCGCTACTACAGGCTGACCGCGCTCGGACGGCGCGTGCTCGATGCGGAGTGTGAGCGCCTGCAGGAATTGGTTCGTGCAATTCAGGTGAAGCGAAGGCTGGTAACGGAATGAATTTCACATTGCGAGTCTACCGGCGGCTGGCACAGGCCTTTCCGCACGAATTCAAGTTGGCTTATGGCGATGAGGTCATGCAGCTCGGAGAGGACGTCCTGCAGAAGATCGCCAAAAGGTACGGAGCTGCTGGGCTGATACGGCTCATAGTGGACATCGCGATTTGCTTGCCGATCGAATACCTGAGTGAGATGCGCCACGATATGCGGTATGCATCGCGGGCGCTGATCAAGTCACCAGGATTCGCGCTGGTCGGCATCATTTCGATGGGACTCGGAATTGGGCTGACGACCAACGTGTACGGCTCAAGATGGGCGTTGCTGACCCGGGAGTTGCCGACGGCGGCCAACGCCAAACGTTTGGTGATGCCTGAGAACCCTGTGTCGTATTACTACATCGAGCAATACCGCGATCAAAAGAGCCTATTTACGGGAGTGGCCGCATTGCAGAACGGCGTCCCATTTAACGTCAGCCTGCAGGGCCATATGGACGCGAAACCGGAACGCGTCTTCGGACAACTCGTATCAGCCGATTATTTTTCCGTTCTCGGCGTTGAACCCCAGCGTGGACGATTGCTCAGCCCCGAATTTGACAAGCTCGGCGACGCGCCCGGCGTCGTGATCAGCGATCGTTTCTGGCGCACTCGTCTCAACTCCTCGCCCGACGCGGTGGGGCAGACGCTACGCGTGAACGGGCAAACCGCGACCATAGTGGGAATCGCGCCCAGGAATTTCGATGGCGTTCTTTTCATGAATCCGTCTGAGCTGTTCGTTCCCATCACGGTACCGGCCACGTTAGCTCCAGAACTGGCGAACGATGTGCTGCATCAACGCCATGCGAAGGAATTCCTGGCGATGATGTGCCTCGCGCCCGGCGTCACCATCGATTCCGCGGAAGCCGGTCTCGACGGCGTCACGCGCCGTCTGGACGAGCAAGATCCTTCTGCGCCGCCGCAGGCCGACAAAGCCAAACGCGTAGTCTTGCTTCCAGCAGGGACGAGGGCGCCGATTCCCCGGAACTTGCGGCCCGTGGTAGCCGGATTCTTTGTCGTGTTGATGGGGCTGATTATGACCATTGCGTGCATGAATCTGGCAACCATGCTGCTCGCGCGGGGCGCCAATCGTCGCAAGGAGTTGGCAATTCGCCTAGGAGTCGGTGCCAGCCGCTTTCGGCTAATCCGGCAGATGATCAGCGAAGGCATTTTGCTCTCGCTGCTGGGTGGGGTAGCGGGATTCGCGCTCGCCTATGGCCTTTCGGTGTTGAACTCGCAATTACCGCAGCCCGCCGGGGCGCCGCTCGCACCCGACGTCGCGCTGGATTGGCGTGCAGGCGTCTTCGCGTTCGCCGTCGCCATCGTGTGCGGGATCGGGTTCAGCCTGGCGCCGGCACTGCAGGCGACCAAAACCGATGTGGCCACGGCGCTTAAAGAGGGCTCGGCGCTTCAATTGCCGGGTCACCGGCGCATCGGCCTGCGCAACCTGGCCGTGCTTGTCCAGCTTACGGGGTCGCTCATGCTGCTGCTGATTACAGGCTTTCTGGTGATTGGAATTAGCAAGGCAAATAGCATCGAAACCAAATTCGATCCGAAAACGATGGTTCTTGTGTCCATCGACCCGGTGCGTGACGGCTACCCGCCCGAAAAAGCGCAAACTCTGTTTGAGAAACTTCCGGAACGGCTCGCGACCTCGGGCACGGTGCGCCGCTTCGCCCTGGCGACTCAGCCGCCCTTTTCGATCGAAGACGAAGACGCAGCCATAAAATTGAATGCGGAGAACTCGCACGACGCCTCGCGCGTTCAGATATCGGCGATTGAGGAAACCGTAGGCGCAGGCTATTTTGCCGCGTTGAACGAGCCGATGCTGGCGGGCCGGGAATTCGAGGAACTGGATCAACGGAATCAGTCTGGCGAATCGAAGGCCGTTGCTTTGCCCGCCATCCTGAATGCGAGCGCCGCGCGCGGGTTTTTCGGAAATGGCAATGCGATCGGGAAGCGTGTTCGGGACGACAAGCAATCCTATGAAGTGGTCGGCGTGGTCCCTGATCTGAAAGATGGCAGCGGGATCCTTCAATCGATTGTTTACGTACCGCTGACGGGGCGTGATTTCGAGCGGCCTCCAGCCGGTGGCATCACCATTATTGTGCGTTCGGATGCGGGAACGGATGCGCTGAACGGCATTCGGAGCGAGATTGCCTCCATTGATCCCAATCTGACTCTCCTCAATGTGCAAACGCTCAGCGAGTTCTTCGAGCGTAGCCGGTACGTCACGTGGTCCGCGCTGCGCACATACGGCGGAATTGGCCTGTTCGGCCTGGTGCTGTCCGCAATTGGGCTCGCGGGCGTCACAGGCTATGCTGTCGCGCAACGGCACAGGGAGATCGGAATTCGAATGGCGCTCGGCGCAAGTAAGCGTCAGGTACTGCGACTGGTTCTGCGCGAAGGCACGGTTCTGATAGCGGTCGGAACGGCTCTTGGATTTCTGGGCACGTTCGCGATGGCAAAAGGACTTTCGGCAATGACCAACATTCTTGTCGAAGCGTTCAAGATCGGTACGAACGATCCGCGCTTGCTCGTCGGCGCACCATTGCTGCTGGCGGCGCTGGCCATGCTGGCCTGCTACGTGCCGGCGCGCACGGCGGCTAAAGTCGACCCGTGGTCGGCATTGCGTCGGGAGTAAGTTCAAGACTGGAAGCAACACTTGAGCGCGTGCTTGTTCGTTTCTCGGCGAGTGGCCTTACAGCGGTTCTCAAAATGTGGATTCCCGCCGCTGCCTGTGCTGATTGCAGACGTTTCAAACAACGTTCACTCGTGATCGCGGTTCCCGGGCGGGTGGTCGCCAAACCTTACCTTGGGATTACTTCCGGCTTGCCCGTAACCCGCCGGAATAATAGAACGCAAGTCGCCATGGATCATTCCGTAGCAAGATGAGAGGGACTGCTTAACGGATTGCTGCACCGCTTGAATCGGAAGACTGGGCAGAGAAAAAACGAACGCTAAGTTGGAGACTGCGATTATTCGGTTGAAGGGTTTTGGGTCCAAACGCACTTATCGGAAATGGAGAGGAATCCCGGTACGACAGATGTTTCCTCAAATCGCCAACAAAGCACAATTTGTTCGCATGCGCACCAAGTCTTACGGCGGTGAGCTGCTCAAACTGTCTTCGGCTCTGTTTCAGTATTGGCAGCTTCGAAAGTCAGATTGACGGACCGGCGGCCCAAAGGACGAGTACGGTGACGGAGACCGCGAGGAACTGTTGTCATCTGGCCCGGGGCGAGTTGGATTTCACCGTGCTCGAATTCGATCACAAGCCCGCCTTCGGTAACAAGAAATGTTTCGTCTGAGTTCGGATGGGAGTGCCAATGATACGGCTGGGTCATCGTGCTGATCCGTACAATGTGGTCGTTTATACTGGCTACAGCGTGATTGTCATAGGTTTCCGCGTGGGAAGCTTCCGAGGACAACGTTACGATTGCCGGTAGATTCTCTTTCATAGCTCACTCTTCTTGCTAATCCACTCGCCACAAGCATAATGCGAGCTTTGCGCCGAAGTTCGTCGGCGATCCAGCGGCTCGCTCGCATGAATTCCTTTCGTATGTTAGCACTCAGTCTGCCGGCACGGAAACCACTGAGCGGGCCGGAATAGGCACAGGAAATGAACATTTCTTTTCGGTCTAGCGGCAAACGGAAGCCGTCGTTTGGCCTTCATTCTTATCTGTTCAAATGTTCAAGGCCCAGCAAGTTGTAGCGCCAAAGAGGACGGCGTCCAGGGCCTGATAAACGCGTTGTAGGAAGTGAAGGATGAGGTTCTGGGCGAGTCGTCGGCAAGCTGGAAGTAATAGCTCCTGGATTACTTCCGCATAGCTCGTCATCCTTTCAGAACATCAGCAATGGCCAGTTGGTGACCAATATGGAGCTTGGCATGGCCAGCCACAATTCCTAAAATACCGACTCACGAACGCGCGTGCGAACGTAGAATCAGAGGACGCAGTGAATTCCGTCAACTGTTACGACGATGCCAACCGTGCCAGCGCGTATGCCACGCTTGAGTTCGCCAACACCTACTACCTCGCCTTCCGCGACTTGCCGAACCTTCTGAGCGCACATGTCACCGGCCTAAGAGCGCTTGACTTCGGTCGTGGCACGGGCAGGTCGACACGGGTGTTGCGGAAACTCGGGTTCAAGGTGACCGGAATCGACATCTCGGAGGACATGCTGCGTATCGCACGGACCACCGATCCATCTGGTGATTACCGCCTCGTGCCAGGCGACAATTTGAATCAATTTGCCGCTGGCTCTTTCGATCTGGTGCTGTGCGCGTTTCCTTTTGACAACATTCCGGGAGGAACGAAGGCCAGAATTTTTCGCGACCTTAGAAGGCTGCTTGCGCCCCCCGGAACCATCATCAATCTGGTTTCGTCACCCGAGATTTACACGCATGAATGGGCTTCCTTCACTACCAAAGACTTTCCAGAGAATGCGGTTGCGCGCAGCGGAGATGTCGTACGCATTGTCGTTACTGATCACCGGGATCGCAGGCCCGTCGAGGACGTCCTCTGGACCGACGAATCTTATCGAGCCGTATACAGGGAAGCAGGTCTCGAAGCGGTTCAGGTGTTTGAGCCTCTAGCCAAGGGCGACGAGTCCTATTCGTGGGTGAGCGAAACGAAGATCGCTCCCTGGGTGATCTACGTCTTACGACGTGCCACGTAGCTCTGGGACTTTAATTGGAAACCTGTCAACAGTGATCGACGATATCCCGTGCGACATTGCCTGCGCGTCCAGTTGGCCACTGGCTATGGCCAAGATTGGATTATTGAAGTGGAACCATTTCGGATTCACGTC
>Ga0073928_10002041_pt1 | contig 36475 bp, 37 predicted proteins | sample PaiPotPPA55metaG_FD_76969 | JGI IMG/M metagenome (GOLD analysis project Ga0073928, IMG submission 76969) | Iron sulfur acid spring bacterial and archeal communities from Banff, Canada, to study Microbial Dark Matter (Phase II) - Paint Pots PPA... ... | reverse complement strand
GTTGCCGAGGACTTCTAGTTCTCGCATCAGGGTGTACCTCCTCTGTGAGTTCGCGCTCCAAAGGAAAGTACGCCCTTTTCTCTGCTTCAAAACCCAAATTTACACAAAAGAATTTACGCTACCCCTCGCGTCCGCGCGGAAGCGGCGAGGCACTCTCCGAGTGCTGAGACTTAGCTATTCTTTCAGGGATACGGGATCGGACTGATTCTTCGGCGACTTCTTGTCCAATAGGGAGACGAGCTCGCGGCCCGAAGCGGGGACGCTTACCTTGCCTTCGCGGACAATCTCCTTGGCACTGAGGCTTCGGCCATAGAGCTTTTTGTTCGCACTGCCGTCAGAGCGGAGCGTCGAGCCCTCGAGCGAGATGCCGGCGAACAATCCGCGCGAGCGAGAATAGGTAAGGACCTCTGCCTTCATGACGATGTCAGTATCCGCCGCTGCTGTGCGGCCCTTGGGGCCGGCCGCTGCGGAGGCATCGGCGCCAAGCTTCACTTTGCTGCTCAGGATGGAGTTCGCGCCTTTGGGATTCATGACCAAGAGTACGAAATCCGTGGCCTGACCGCCCAACTGAAAACCGATGTTTGCACCTTCGAGCGCGAATAGTGCGGGAGCGCTCCAATGTCCCGTAAAGTGCTGGCCGGTTCGGCAGGTGATCACACCGCGGCCGAAGTCGCCCCCGATGCCGATTGCGAACTTCAAAACCGAAGGAATCACAATGACGCATTCGGCCTTGTTGAGCAGATCCTTCGGAATGCCGTCAGGGATGTCCATAATTTCCTTGAACACCTGACCACAGGCTTCCAGGCGCTTTTGCTCCCTGCTTTGACTCGCGCCGAAAGCCGCACACGACATAAGAATGGCTACTGCAAAAGCACCAGCTTTTCTCATCATAGTGACTCCAGAGGGTCTATTCGATTCTTGCGCTGGCGGCTGGGAAACAACAGCGTGGTAATGTTCGGGCTTGCCCTAAGGAGAAACTCACCAGTTTGGGGAAGGTAGCCACAGATAGTGGACCATCACATAGTTTCAGCTATCAGCATTACCGGCACGTGCTTTGATGTGCTGGGTAGCCTCTATCTTGCTTATGACTTGCTGGGTGGGCAGCACGGTCCGCTGCGGCTGCTTACGCGGGCGGTGACGTACTCGCTGGTGTTCGGCATTGGGTACGGGCTTGGCCTTGGTCTGTTTTTTGGCTTGGCTTCCGGCATTGCGACCGGCGTCACCCTGGCGATCGAGTTCAATCGGGCGGCGCGTGGACTCGACCACTACTCGTTGCCGTGGGAAGGACTGTTCGCGGCCATTCGCGGGTTTGCTTTCGGAGTCGGGCTATACAGACTACTGGGCCTGCGATTCGCGATCGCCTTCGCCATCCTAATCACTCTCGGCCAGGTACTCGCCTATTCTCGTGGCATGCGTCCTGGCATGGACTACTCAGCGTCTCGTCAGCCACGTTTTACGCGTCGCCAGTTTTGGGGAACGGTTATGCGTACCCTCGGTTACATTGCCACAGCCCTCGTCTGTAGTGCGCTGATCCGCCATGTGGACCATGTGTGGGCCTTTGCAGTCCGAGTAGGTCTAGTGACCGGGATTGTTACCGGCATTGGAGCGACGATCAACCCTTACATCGAATACTACGCTGAGAATCTTCCGGAGCGGCGGCTCGGCGTTTTCGGCATCGGGCTTATTCTTTGCGGCTTTGCGCTGCAATCGGTGCAGTATTGGCTGGCGCTGTTTGATGTGCGAGTGAGCTAGACCACGGAAAATCATCTTCCAGAGAAAATCCGAGACTTTGGGGACGCCAATCAGGAGATTGGCGTTCCCGGGGTACGCGCGACGAGCCTCTACGCTTTGACGAAGGCCTTTTCTTTTATACCTCAGCTAGATTGCGGGTTGATGGACCGGGCTTGCTGTTTGGGTGGCGCGCTGCGAGGCGGCTTTCCAGGTCCTTGCTTGCGCGATGCAAATTACGTGAAGAATCGCAAAGAGCGGCACGAGGAACGTTGGGATCAGGCTTAACGGGAGCACGGTCATTGGGACCATTGGAGGGCCTTGAGGGTCAATCAAGGCAGCGGTGGTGCCTACGCTTACGGCAATGACCAGGTCCAGGATCCCGAGGAATTGCCAGAGTATGAAGCTATTGCGATGCGTGGGATCTGCGAGCTTCCACGCCACGTAGGACGCTGTTACTCCGATGGCCATGTCGCCATAGCCTGCCGGCAACGCAAATACTGGTGGGAGGATGCGATGAGCTTCCAGTAGGACGAAGGTGAATCCGACGATTCTCCAGGATTGTGCAGAGGTCAAAAGCTTTGGGTTCAAAGATAATGCGAAGCGTCGAAAGCTTTCGGATGCTGCAAACCACAGCGAGAACACTGCGATCGGCGTTACCGCGGCGAATGCGACGGCGAGGCCGATGCGATTCGCATCGTTCTGGAACAGATGCAGGGCCGAAGCGGACAACGCGACTGCGAACCAGACGATGACGAGGCCGATGGTGAATTTAGCGTAATTTTTCATAGCGAGTCTCCTTTTGTCGTGATTAAGCCAGCTACTTGATGCGTGAGTTGCAGAAGATCGTTCCAGGTTTGCTTTCCAAGCTTCCTGCGCAGGCGCGCTTGAACTTTGTCCCAGATGGGCATGGCGCGATTGAGCTGCGCTTCTCCGGAGCTGGACAAACGTAGCCGTCGTTGCCGGCGATCTTTGCCGGGGCGCTCCGCTAACCAGCGTTGACGCCGCATGACTGCGAGGGTTCGCGTCAGGCTGGTGCTGTCCATCGCTAGCATTTCGCCGAGTTGTCCCTGAGAGACCTCGCCGGCGCGCGAGAGGACTTGCAGGATTGTGAGTTGCGTAGCGCGCAGACCGAGCGGACGCAGGGCGGTCTCGTAGAGCTGAGTGAGCGCCCGGGAGGTGCGGCGGAAGTTGCCGCACATGCAGGGGAGCATGGGGACGAACGGTTGGCTCATGCAGATATAGATGCATATACACATATTTTGGTTATGTGGAACTTATGGCGAATCCTTCGGCAGGCAGCCTGTACGCGCAGGCAGGTAATTAGTGGGCACAAATGGGTGCGGGGGTGCGGCGCGCCGGGGCGGCGGGTCTACACTGACGGGAGACGAGGTGGAGAGTATGAGACGGGTTTTGGTTTCGATGATGGTGCTGGTGGTGGCGCTGGCTGGTGCGCAGAATTTGGTGGGGCAACCCAAGGGCGCTGGGGTGCTTACGGGCGTGGTGCTTGGGCCGGATGACAAGCCGGTTTCCCATGCTAGCGTGACGTATCAGTCTTCGGCGGGAATTGCGCCGCACGCGGTGCGCGCAGATTCGCAGGGGCGATTTACGATCGCGAAGTTGCATTCGGACAATTACGATTTGCGGGCTTCGGGGAGAGGCGTGTTCAGCGAGTGGGAGAAGAATGTTTCGGTGCGGTCGGGGCAGACGAAGTCGGTTACGTTGCGGCTGATTTACGCGAAAGAGATTCCGAAGACGTATACGAAGAGCAAGGCGAAGGAGTAGGGGCAGTCGGTTTCCGGTTTGCACTCCTATTTGGGTCCACAGATGAATGAGACGGAATTCGCATTCGTTGGGTACCTCGTGCAGGAACCTTATGTCAGCGGATGGTGGAAACGGGAAGGAAAGAGGCTCGCCTCTCTAGAGAACACTGTCCATCCGTTATTCGAGAAGCCCCAGTGGCAAACGATTGGAGGGATCCTCAATACTACCGAGTTCCTGTTGGCTCCACCCGACATCTCGAAATTCCCTGACTGGGTCTTGTGCGGCTATTCGATAGAGCGAAGAGCAATCCCGCGATTGCGGACCGAGATTTTAGATCCGCAAAGAGGGAGAACACCTGGCCCTCTTCGATATGAGTACGCGCTCCATTTGGCCCGAAGTGAAGACGGACTCGACCGGCTGGGATATGAAGTCATGGACGCGCAGATTCATCGCCTTTCTATCCTGAACAATTGTGGATACACCGTAGAGCAAATCGAAAAGAACGCAGGTCCGTTGAATAGATTTAGTCTCCTCGAAACCGTGCACGATGCTAGAAGATTTCAAGAATACATAAAAACCGATACTGAAGATCACCACGTCGATGACGGGCACGCCGATGGGGTCATTTTCGAAGTCTGGGGTAAGCCCGATATTTAACTGCGACAACTAGGCAAGAAGGCTGTCCAATTTGAAATTGTGCCGAGAGGGGGCCAGCAGTGCTGCGCCCCTACACCAGCCTCTATTGCGCTAGGAGGTGGTGGAGTTCGGTTAGGTCGTCGGGGGTTACGTCGGAGACGGCGCACATTTCCATGCCGGATTTGCGCCAGTTGATCCAGTGATAGCCGAGTTGGGAGCCGGATAGCGGTTCGGAATCGGGCTCTGTGGTGGGCCAGATGAAAACGTTGATTAGATGCTTGCGGCGGGCGTAGACGAGCACGGCCACTGTGCGGCCGCGCACTACGTCCAAGCGGCCACCCTGCAGGGGAAATCCTTCGTTTACAAAATCGTGGACGGGCGGAGCGAAAGTGAGCTTGCCGTCGAACCAGGGCTTTACGGTGTGCTGGTCGGTGGACTGAACGTCTTCGAGATGGCCGGGCTGAAGCGAACGCAGGTGCGCGTCCACGATGGCCGAAGCGAACTCGGTTCCGCTAGGGCTGCCGCGTAAAGCAGGGAATAGCCGCCAGCCGAGAGATACGGCGAGGAGAAGCGTGGCGGCTATCGCGAGCCAGCGCCAGGGAGCGGGGTTCCTGATTGGCGTGACGGAGAAGCGAGAGGGCGCGCCAAGCTCTGCTTGCACTTTTTGCCGTAGAGAGGCTGGGGCTCGCTCGTATAGTCCAGCGCGCTGGATAGATGAGTGGAGGGTTTCCTGAGCCTCGAGAGCGGTGACGCACTCGGCGCAGGAAATGAGGTGGCGCTCGAAATCGGCGGCGCGAGCGGCGTCGAGCTCGCCGTCGATATAACCGTGGAGGATGGTCTGGGTGAGCTCACAGGTCACGGTCGGCCTCCTGTTTCTGCTGCCTGTTTCTGTTGGACGGGGGCCTGGGAAAGAACGCGTTGCAGGCGCTGGCGTGCGCGGGCGAGCGCGGACATCACAGTGCCTATGGGAACGGAAGTGATAGCCGCGATTTCCTTGTAGGAGCAGCCTTCGAGTTCGCGAAGGATCAGGACTTCGCGAAAACGCACGGGGAGTTCTTCGAGCGCGCGGGTGAGACGCTCGCGATTGTCGCCGGCGATGGCCAGCGTTTCTGGGCTTACGCTTGGCTGCGGGTGCAGCTCTTCGTTGAATTCAGTTGTCAGGTCCACGGAACGATTTTTCTCCAGCCACGTGTAGCAGGTGTTGCGCACTATCTGCAAAAGCCAGGCGCGGGCGTCGCCGCCGTGAAAGCCTCGGAAGAAACGGAACGCACGCAGCATGGCTTCTTGCGCAACGTCCTCGGCATCGGCGCGGCCATGCATGAGCCAACGCGAAAGGTTAAAGGCGGCGTCGAGATGGGGCAATACCAACTGCTCGAAACGCGCCTGGTCCTGCGGGTCCAACACGTCCAATTTCCCTTCAACACCTGCACTCATGGAGGAGACCGCTCAGGCCTTGAGTTTATTCCCAAAGGGATGGAGCGGGGGAGGAATTAAAAATGGCCGGATTTTGGAATAAGGGCCATGGGTTCGTGGTCTTGATGAATGAAACACGTCCCAGAGCGGCGCGGGGAACCCTGAAGTACACGCAACCGCGCCGCTCTGTAAATGCCGTATTTGCGGCGGAGAGGCGTGTTGGGGAGAGAACATGACGAAGAGAGTGAAAGATGAGATCGTACACGATCACAACAACGATGGCGTCGATCGGCGCGGCTTTCTGAAGTGCATGGCGTGGGCGGGCACGGGCGCGCTCTGCGTGATGCAGGGCGGCGTATTGAAGTCGTACAGCTTGAGCCGGCTTTCCGATCTCGGTGCGTCTGCGACCGCGGGCGGTGAGCTGAGTTTCGTGCAGATCAGCGATAGCCACATGGGATTCAACAAGCCGGCCAACCCGGACGTTGCGGGAACGCTGAAAGCTGCGGTGGACAAGATCAATGGGCTGAGTGTGGCGCCGGAATTCATGTTGCATACTGGCGACATTAGCCACCTTTCGAAGCCGGAAGAGTTCGATACCGTCGATCAGATCCTGAAGGGCGCGAAGCCGAAGGATGTGTTCTACGTGCCGGGCGAGCATGACGTATTGAACGATGACGGGAAACAGTTCCTGGAGCGCTACGGCAAAGGCGCTAAGGGCTCGGGCTGGTACAGCTTCGACAAAAAAGGCACGCACTTCATCGGGCTGGTGAACGTGATGAATCTGAAGGCCGGCGGATTAGGCACGCTGGGACACGAGCAGTTGGAGTGGATGGAAGACGACGTCAAGCACCTGAAGTCGAGCACGCCAATCGTGGTGTTCGCGCACATTCCGCTGTGGAGCGTTTATCCGGAGTGGGGCTGGGGCACGGACGACAGCGCGCAGGCACTGGCATATCTGAAGAAATTCGGCTCGGTGACGGTACTGAACGGGCACATCCACCAGACGATGCAAAAGGTTGAGGGCAACGTGACATTTCACACAGCGTGTTCGACGGCATTTCCGCAGCCGCAACCGGGCAAGGCCGATTCACCGGGGCCGATGAAGGTGCCGGCGGAGCAGTTGCGGAGCGTCTTGGGAATTACGGACGTGAATTACATCACCGGGCAGCATGCGTTGGCGGTGGTCGACTCGTCGCTGGCTTAAGGGCTGGCTTAGAGCGCGAGTAGAACGCGGCACGACGAATTTCAACTGACAAAAAATAGAAAGGATGGAAAGTGATGAGGAGAGGTGTATGCAGTTTCGTTTTGATGGCGATAGGGATTGCCGCAGTGGCAATGATGGGAGGCGGTAGTCGAAGCTCGGTTGCAAAGGCGGGACAGCCGCCGGCTTCGAACGCGGAGGTTAAGATCGATAACTTCAGCTTTGGCCCGGCGACAGTGACGGTGGCAGCAGGAACGACGGTGACGTGGACGAATCGCGACGATATACCACACACGGTGGTGAGCGATGACAAAGTATTCAAATCGAAGGTGATGGATACGGACGAGAAGTTTTCGTTTACGTTTGCGAAACCGGGAACGTATAGCTATTTCTGCTCGGTACACCCAAAGATGACCGGCAAAGTGGTGGTGCAGTGACGAGCGTCGCGAAAGCGTTCGATCCCCAGACTGCGTTGCTGGCGAAACACGCCCAGCACGTCGTCCTGGTGCACTTCCCGATCGCGCTGTTCCTTACTGGGGTGGCTTTTGACTGGGCTGGACGGTGGACGAGGCGAAAGGCTCTTGCGGAGACGGCATATTACAATCTGCTGGTTGCCGCAGCTTCGACGCTGCCGGTCGTCGTTACGGGATTGCTGGCCTGGCAATTCCAGTTGGAAGGGCAGAGGCTCAAAGGCATCCTCCTGCTGCACCTGGTTTTGGGCTGCACTTCGAGCGTACTGATTTGCGCGGTGTGGTGGCTGCATTTTCGGGCGCGGCGGCGGGGGACGGCGACCTCTGGCTACCTGTGGATGGTCGAAGCTGCAGGCGTGGCAGTCGTTGGCTTGACGGGGCACTTGGGAGGTTTTCTCGCGGGCGTGAATGGTGGCTAAGCGAGTTAAGTTACCCTGTACCAGTGACATACGTTGTCCTGCCCCAACAGGAGCCGATATCGCGCGCCGCATTTACCAATCCCGGGTAGAGCACTAGTACCACGACCCGCGTACCCTGATTGGTGGCTCGGGTGGCCCATTGGCGCGCGCAGAAGCACCCCGTAATGTGCGAAGAACGGGTTGGGGGCCGCGCGGGGACAGCGGCTCCGCAAGGGGTCGTGTGCGAGCTACCCAACCCGCCTAGTTCTTCCCTCCCAAACGGTCACGCCAGCCAAAGGGCTGGCGTGAAGGCCGTAAAAGCCCGATTTAAATAGCCCGCATCCATGAAAAGATAGGAACGTGAACTGCCGTTTCGATGAGGCAGGTTCGCGTGGGCGTACGCTTTGGTGAGTGTTTTCAATGAGTTGCGAGGTGAGATGCGGCGGGTAAGTGAGCGATTTGCGGGACAGTTGGCGTGCGCAGCAGACACGTGCTCGGCGGGAACGCTTCTGTTTGGCGTGCTGCTGGCGGTTACGCTTGGGCTGTCAGCGCAAGAGGCGGCGGGAGCGGGTACGGTGGACTTGCGGCCGGAGACGGTCACGGCTTTTGATGAATATGTGAAGCTGACGGATGCGCGCAGCAGTGAAGAGTTGCAGCACGGGACGAATCTGCTATGGATCGACGCGTTGCCGGAAAGCGATCGAGGGCAGGCTTACGAGGCCCTGAGGCGCGGCGAAGTAAAAGTGCAACGATTGGAAACGCGGGAGAACGCGCAGAAGATCCGGTGCCCCGGCGGAATGATCCATCACTGGGCCGGCGTAGTGTTTATTCCAGGAGCGAAGCTGCAGGGCGTTTTGCGAGTTCTACAAGATTACGATCATCATGCGCAGTATTACGCGCCGGATGTTGAACGCTCGAAAATTGAATCGCACGACGACGATCATTTTTTGGTGTTTCTGCGATTTCGGCGGCACAAAGTGATCACGGTGGTGCTGAATACGCGGCACGATGTGCGCTATTTTCGCGATTCGGAGACGCGAGAGCACAGCCGCAGCTCAGCGGTACACATCGCAGAAGTGGCAAACCCGGGCAACCCGAACGAGCGCGAGAAAGCGCCCGGCGAGGACGGCGGCTTTTTGTGGCGCATGGAGACATGGTGGAGGATGGAAGAGCGTGACGGGGGAGTCTACGTACAGAGCGAGGTGGTTTCGCTGACGCGAGATATTCCGGTGGGTCTGGGATGGCTGATTGGGCCGTTCGTGACCAGCATACCGAAGGAGACGCTGACGTTTACGCTGGAGGCGACGCGAAGAGCGGTCCAGCGTTCTATTGGCTGAGGGCAGCGGGATGCGGAGCTTCGGCGGCGGGGCTAAAAATCACAATATTGCCGAACACTGACGCGCGGCCGATGCTGCCATATTCGGTCGACTTTCGCGAGTGGGCAGACAGATGCCGCAGGTGCGATCCCCGGTCAGGGGGTCAATTTCGCGAGAATCAGGGAGCCCGCTTCGGAAAGCGGGCGCTACAAAAACGGGTGCGACAGAATTGGACGCGCGAACAAGATGCTGACGCTACGGATTAGCTGAAAAAGGTGGGCTATAGAAACAAAAACGGGCGGGACGCTTGCGCGTGCCGCCCGGAATTGTGTGTGAAGTAGTGACCCCGGCGAACCGGGATCACGCCTACTTAGAGGGGTTGGACGTTCGAGGCCTGCAGGCCCTTGGGACCCTTGGTGACTTCGAATTCAACCGCTTGGCCATCATTCAACGACTTGTAGCCATCAGCCACAATCGCGGAGAAATGGACGAAAACGTCCTCTCCACTTTGGCGCTGGATGAATCCAAAGCCCTTGCTGGCATTGAACCACTTCACTGTACCTTGTTCTTTACTCACTGCTTCTACTCTTTTCTGTTGACCGCGTTGCGATCATACTTTGAGTCCGGCCGGGTTGGGACCGCACTCTTAAATGAGCTATCTGGTGCCTCGACTCCGAACCCCTCAACAGAGTTACGGGCCGCCTGTGGGCGTAAAAAAAGGCCGCAAGTGTGACCTTGCGACCGACCTTACACTACCAAAGGCGATACAAGAGCAACAAACGCAAAGACAGCGTAGCACAACCTACAGCGATTTGCCTAGAACTTTTTTGGGACTTTTTGGGGCGCGTGTTAGAAAGGCTTAGCGCAGACCTAGCAGGGTGGGGCACCTCTATTGCCGTTGGCCTAGGTCCGGCTTTTTTCGTGACGGCTGTATAGTTGGCGTAAAATCGGGCGTCGGCTATTTTGCGCAGAAAAGAGTGTCTGCCATGCGGTTGCTGCTTGTGGAGGATGATCCGCGCATTGCGCGGTTTGTGGCGAAAGGGTTGCGCGAGGAAGCCTACGCGGTGGACGTGAGTGTGAACGGAGATGATGCGCTGTACCAAGCAGCGATCAACACGTACGACCTGATAATCCTGGACGTGATGATTCCTGGGCGCAACGGATTTGAGGTGTGCCGGGAACTGCGGCGTGCCGGGCAGCGCATGCCAATTCTGATGCTGACCGCTCGCGATGCTGTGGAAGATCGTATTACCGGGCTGGATCATGGCGCGGACGATTATCTGACCAAGCCGTTTGAATTTCGCGAGCTATTGGCTCGGCTGCGCGCGCTGCTCCGGCGCTCCGGGGAATTGCGGCCGGCGCAAATCGAAGTGGCAGATCTCGTGCTGGATACGGGCGCGCAAACTGTGGCGCGCGGGGGGCGGAATATTCCGGTCACCACTAAGGAGTATGCGTTGATCGAGTTTCTGGCGCGTAATGCGGGGCGCGTTGTGGGGCGCGCGGAAATTGCCGAGCACGTGTGGGACGAGAGTTTCGACCCGTTTTCTAACTTGATCGAAGTTTACGTGAACCGAGTGCGGCGGAAAATTGATTCGGGAACAGGGAAGCCGTTACTGCACACGCGGCGCGGGGCGGGGTACTTTTTTGCCGTCGCGGGCGAGGCGGCGGCTGGCGAACAGGAGACGGATAGCGCGACGCAAAATCGCGGCAAAGGCAATTCTCCGACGAGAAAGAGCCATGCTTGATTCGGTGCGGGTCCGGCTCACGCTGTGGTACACGGGCTTGCTTGCCCTTTTTCTGGTGCTGCTCGCGCTAGTTACTTATTTTATTTTTTGGCGCAGCACGTTGCAGCGTAGCGACAGCAACCTGGCGGAGCTGTCGGAAGCTTTCTTGAGTACCGTGCGGGCTGAAATTTTGGATGATTACGGCTCAGATGCTCCGCGCCATGCCGTACAAGAGGCAATCACTGAACATCACTATCGCGATCACGTTTTCGCGGTGCTCGACCCAAACGGAGGAATGCTGACTTCTTCGCAGGATCTGCCGAATGAGCCGCCGCCTGCCGGGCTACTCTCTTCGGTGGTATTCCAAAAACTGCTCGCGGATTCTGCCGGCGCGGACCGCTTATTTAAAAATATGAAGGGCGGCAGGAGCGGCTATCGCGCATTCGTTCGGAAATTTCCGCTAAAGGGCCAGACCTATACGCTGGTCATTCTGCAATCGCTTCACCCGCAACAGGAGATGCTGGAAGAGGTACGCGCGACGTTCGCTTGGGTGATTCCGATTGCAATATTTCTGGCGAGCGTGGGCGGGTATTTCTTGGCCAGAAAAAGTCTCGCGCCGGTGGTGGCAATGAGCAGCCAGGCAGGGCGGATCAGCGCCGAGAATTTGCACGAGCGCTTGCCGATCCAAAACGCCAGGGACGAACTTGGCCGCTTGGCGGCATCGTTCAACGAGCTGCTGGAGCGGGTGGACCAATCGTTCGAGCGGCAGCGGCGGTTTATGTCCGATGCGTCGCATGAGCTGCGTACGCCCGCGGCTATCTTGCGGGGTGAATCAGAAGTGGCGCTTTCGCGCGCGGAGCGGCCGGCAGAGGAATACCGCGAGTCGCTGGCGGTGCTGCACGCGGAGGCGCAACGGCTGACGCAGATCGTAGAGGATCTTTTCACGCTGACGCGCGCAGATGCGGGGCAATACCCTCTATCGCCGCGAGATTTTTACTTGGACGAATTGGTAGCGGATTGCACGCATGCGGCGCGTTCGCTAGCGTCAGCAAAGCAGATTACGCTGACTTGCGAAGTTCCAGAGGAGTTGCCGATTCGCGCGGATGAGGCGCTGCTGCGACGGATGATTCTGAACCTGTTGGACAACGCCATCAAATACACGCCTGCCGGAGGCCGTGTTACGGTTTCGTGTCAACGCTCGGGTGCCGAATACGCGCTTAACGTAACGGATTCCGGCCCTGGCATCCCTGAGGAATTACACCAGCGCGTGTTCGAGCGTTTTTTCCGTGCTGACAAAGCGAGGACGCGATCGGAGAATGATGGCGGCGGGGCGGGACTCGGACTGTCGATCGCGCGATGGATTACCGAAGCGCATCATGGGCGCTTGATTCTCGCACGCTCCGACTCAAGCGGCAGTACGTTCAGCGCGCTGCTGCCTGCGCAAGTTGCCGTACCGTTACCTGTCGCGCCGCTCACGCGTTAATCGTCAGTTTATCTTTACCACGCTAGCGTGTCGTTGCGGACCTGTGTGCGATGCTCGCAGCTTGCGCGCATGGCAGCGCAGTTTCGGGTGCAGTCCTTACGCAGGCCGGAGGAATCTCATTTGCGCGTGTGGGACTCAGGCGGTCGGCAGTTTCAGGAGCAACAGCTTATGAAAGGGAGTTGTAAGGTGCGGTGGGCCGCAGCGGGGCTCGCATTCTTGGTTTGCGCGCTGCCTTCGGTTGCGCAGGAGGCAAATCCGGAGCCGGTTTCCGCGCAGCAAGCCTCACAGCCGGCGAGCGCTCCCGCCGCAGCGCCGCTGCGTGTGACGTTGCAAGATGCGCTGGATCGCGCGCGCAAAAACAGCGTGCAATTTCAGGCGGCACTGACGACCGCGGCGCTGGCACGCCAAGATCGCACGCAAGCGCGCAACGCGCTACTTCCGACAGTTACGTACAACAATTCCGCAATCTATACGCAAGGCATTCCGCTGGGCACTGAGCGATTCATCGGAGCGCCGGTCATATTCATTGCGAATAATGCCGTGCACGAATACCTCAGCCAGGCGGACGTTCACCAAGTGTTCGATGCAGCCGCGGTTGCGAATTTTCGGCGAATGGGGGCAGCTGCCGCGGTTGCGAAAGCGCAGGCAGAGATTGCCTCGCGGGGGCTAGTGGTTACTATCGTCCAGAATTATTACGCGATATCGGCCGCGCAGCTGAAATTGGAGACGTCAAAAAGACTTGCAGAGGAGGGCGATCGGTTTCTGAAAGTTACTCAGGAACTTGAAAACGGCGGCGAGATCGCACATTCCGACGTGATCAAGGCAGAACTACAATCGCGGGATCGCCAGCGACAACTTCGGGAAGCACAGCTCGGCTACCTAAACGCGCGCCTCAATCTGGCGGTGCTGATTTTTCCGGATTTTAACGATAATTTCGAAGTCGCGGAGGACTTGCATCAGCCTGTTCCGCTGCCTACGCTTGCGGAAGTGCAGCAGAGAGCGGCGCGGGACAATCCCGATCTGCGCGCGGCTTTGGCTGCCGTTCAGCAGGCCGGTCACGATGTTTTCGGAGCGCGCGCCGGGTATTTTCCTGCTTTGTCGATCGACTACTTCTATGGGATTGACGCGTCGCACTTCGCGGTGAATACCGGGATTCCCGGTGGCGGCAGGGTTTCGAACCTGGGCTCTTCGATTGTGGCGAGCCTGAATATTCCGGTGTGGAATTGGGGCACAACGCAAAGCCGCGTAAAGCAAGCGGGATTGCGCCGGGAACAGGCACAGCGCGAGCTGTCGTTTGCGCAAAGGAAATTGCTTGCGGAAATTCAATCGCTCTACGCGGAAGCGGAGACGGCGCTGAACGAGCTAGAAGGCTTACAGCGCTCTGCACAGTTGGCGGAGGAGAGCCAGAAATTGATAACGCTTCGCTATCGAAACGGAGAGTCGACGGTTTTAGAGGTTGTGGATGCGCAAACTACGTTTGCGACGGCAAATGCTGCTTATCAGGATGGGGCGGTGCGGTATCGCGTGGCACTGGCGAATTTGCAGACTTTGACAGGAGTGTTGACGACTCCATGAGAACAGCGTTGAAATCTGAATTTTCAGCAAGTAAGGGCTCGATGCTGCTAGCCACGATCGCGGGAGCGTTACTGATCGCGGCGGGCTGCGGCGGTCAAGAAAAGGAAAAGGAGCCGGTGGTCAGCGTGGAAGTGACGCCTGCGGAGCGCGGGTCGATAGCGCAGATTATTACGGTGGAAGCGGTAGTGTTCCCACTGGAACAGGCGTCGGTGGCGCCCAAGATTACATCGACGGTGAGGAAATTCCTGGTGCAACGGGGCTCGCGCGTGAAAAAGGGCCAATTGATCGCGGAGTTGGAGAATGCGGACCTGTCAGCGTCCGCCGAGGCGAGCAAGGGCGATTACGACCAAGCGGAAGCGAATTACGTGATGACGGTCGGAATGACTTTGCCGCAGCAGCTTCAGAAGGCGGAATTAGACGCTCAGGCTGCGAAGGCTGGATATGAGGCGCAGCAGAAGATTTATGAGAGCCGAAAAGAACTTCTGCAGCAAGGCGCGATTGCGCGGCGTGACGTAGATGCGGCGGAAGTGGCGCTGGCGCAAGCTCGGAGCCAGTACGAACAAGCGGAGAGGCAGGTTGCCGACTTGAGACGCCTCGGGAAAGATGCGCAATTGAAGTCCGCACAGGGCACGAAAGAATCGGCGGAAGGGAAGTATCGCAGCACGATAGCACAGCTCAGCTATTCGATGATCAAAAGTCCAATCGATGGAGTTGTGACGGATCGGCCGCTGTATGAAGGCGACTTGGCGACGGCGAATCAACCGATGCTCACCGTGATGAACTTGAGCAGGCTGATTGCGAAATCGCACATCCCGCAGTCCGAAGCGGCGCCGCTTAGAGTTGGGAATCCGGCGGAAATCAGGGTTGCAGGTCTGGACGAGCCGCTGAAGGCTCGAGTGAGTCTCGTGAGCCCAGCGCTTGATCCCGGAAGCACGACGGTCGAAGTGTGGGTCGAGGCGCGCAAGCCCGATCCGGCGCTGCGCCCCGGGATCACCGTCACGGTTGCGATGACGGCGAAGACCGCGAAGGACGCCGTCGTGGTGCCGACGGCAGCGGTTTTCAAGAATGCGGAAGGCGCCGAATACGTGGTGCTGGCCGGTTCGGACGAAAAGGCACATCAGAAAAAGGTACAGGTGGGCATTCGGAGCGGAGATGAGGCCCAGATAGTGGCTGGGGTCAATCCAGGAGATCCCGTGATTACGTCTGGCGGGTACGCGCTGCCGGACGGGACGCAGATCAAGATCGAAAAAGCGGGCGCGGAGGACAAGGCGAGCGCCGACGCGGCCGACGAAAAGAAGGGTGAGAGCGATACCGGGGAGAAAAAGAGCGAGGAAAAGAAGAAAGCAAGTCCGGGCGGTGCGGCAAAATCTGCAGGAAACGGTAAGGAGTAGCTGCAGATGGAGCCTCGTTCGGAGCTGAAGAGCGGTGAGCCGCGACCGAAGGAAGAACGCACGCCTTGGTTTCACAGGCTGTCGCGGCCGGTGCTGTTCCTGACAATTATTCTGGCCTTGATCGGCGGCTATCTCGCCTTTAGTATTCCGATTTCGGTTTTTCCCAACACGGACTTCCCGCGGATTGTGATCGGTGTCGATAACGGCGTGATGCCGATCGATCAGATGTTGGTCACGATCACGCGGCCAATCGAAGAGGCTGTGAATAGCGTGCCGGGGCTGACGAGTGTGAGGTCGGTCACGAGCCGAGGTTCCGCTGAGGTCGACCTTTTCTTCGACTGGAACTCCGACATGATTTTGACATTGCAACGCGTGGACGCAGTAGTGGCGCGTATGCAAGCGGAGATGCCGCCGACAGCAAAGATGGAGACGCATCGGCTATCCTTTGCCGCTTTTCCAATTATCGGGTACAGCCTCACGTCCGACGTGATTCCGCAAAACAGACTATGGGAGATCGCGACGTACGACCTTAAGCCGCGCATGAACAGGTTGAATGGCGTTGCGTCAGTGGTTGTGCAGGGCGGACGCGTGCCGGAGTTTCTGGTGACGCCCGATCCGGTGCGACTGCTTTCTACCGGCGTAACAGTGCAAGACATCCTCGATTCCATTAAGAAGACCAACCTGATCGATTCGCCTGGTTTGATTGAGCACGAGCATCAGCTCGTCCTCGGACTGATCAGTGGTCAGGTGCGCTCGCCGGACCAGATCGGGCAAATCGTAGTCAAGTCTCCACCGACGGGCGTCCCCGTACGCCTCGGTGACATTGCGAAAGTAACACCATCCGTTGCGCCGACGTACACCATCGTAACGGCAAACGGCAAGCCCGCGGTGCTGCTGAACGTGAATCGCCAGCCGGAAAGCAATACGCTTGATGTGGCGAACGAAGTTCATACGCTGATTCATGAGCTTGCGCCTGGGCTTCCGCCGGGTGTGCATCTCGAACCGTTCTACGATCAGTCGACCATTGTGCATGACTCGATTTCCAGCGTTCGGGACGCCGTGCTGCTCGGAATCGTGCTCTCTTCCATTATTTTGGTGCTGTTTTTGCGAGATTGGGGCACCTCGCTGGTTGCAGGTTTGGTGATCCCGATCACGCTGCTCATCACGTTCATCGTCCTGAAAATGACCAATCAGAGTTTCAATCTGATGACGCTTGGGGGACTTGCGGCGGCCGTCGGACTAGTGATCGATGACGCTATCGTCGTCCTTGAAAATATCGTGTTGCACCGTGACGCTGGGCAAAAACGACTGCAGGCCATCCAGAGCGCACTAAAAGAGCTGACGGTCCCGCTGATCGGTTCGACGATTACACCAATCGTCGTTTTTCTTCCGCTGATTTCGATCACCGGTGTTACCGGCAGCTTCTTTCGCGCTTTAGCGATTACGATGACAGTTTCGCTTTTCACGTCACTTCTTCTGGCGCTGTCGTGGACGCCGGCACTCAGCCAGTATCTTGTCCGCCGGAAAGACACTGCGCCGGCTGCCGCTGAGTCGTCCGAGTCCGACGGACCGGATGTGGCGGCTTTGCTGGCAGCGGAGGAGGCACACCTCTCCGGCTTTTTCGGACGCATAGTGGAGTTCTATAGTCGGGTGATGCGGGCGGCGTTGCGGCAGCCCTGGACTCTGATTGCCGGATCGGTGGCGATCGTGGTTCTTTCTTTCGTGTGCTACCAACTTCTCGAAACTGATTTGCTGCCGGGAATGGATGAAGGTGGGTTCATTCTGGACTACTTCACGCCCCCAGGGAGCTCGCTGGCCGAATCGAATCGTATCCTCTTGCGCATTGAAGATATTCTGCGCAACACCAAAGAGGTGGAGAACACTTCACGCCGCACCGGCTTGCAATTGGGCCCGGCCGCAGTAACTGAGGCGAATAACGGCGACTTTACCGTTAAGCTGAAAAGCGACCGGGATCGCGGCATCGAGGAAGTAATGGCGGATGTACGCTCGCAAATTGAAGAGAGCGAGCCAGCCACGAAGGTGGAATTCATTCAGCTTCTGCAAGATATGATCGGCGACCTTACTAGCCAACCTGAACCTATCGTGATCAAGCTGTTTGCTCAGGACGGGAAACTTTTGAATGACACGGCTCCCAAAGTTGGCGAGGCGATCAGCAAGATCAAAGGTGTGGTGGATGTGCTGAACGGCGTGGAAAACACGGTCAGCGGGCCGTCCGTTACGTATCAGGTGAATCCGATGGTGGCGGCGCGGGCCGGATTTGCTCCCGAGGAAGTGGCCATAGATGCGACGGCGGTGTTGGAAGGCGAGCCGGCGGCTACACCGGTGATTTTGAACGATCGTTCTTATACCATTCGCGTGCGATTTCCGGATCAGAGCCGCACTTCGTTGGATCAGATGAGCAATACGCTGCTGAGCAGCGCGAGCGGACGTACCGCTACACTCGGCTCTTTGGCTACGGTGGCCACCGACCCTGGCGAGACGGAGATTCGGCGGGAGAACCTGCAGCGTCTGGTGCAGGTGACTGGCCGGTTCGAAGGCGTGGGCCTGGGCTCTGGCATCGCGGCTGTGCAGAAGGCCGTCAAGGATCTACATCTTCCGTCGTCGATCCGGGTTGAATATGGAGGGCTGTACCAGGAGCAGCAGAAGTCGTTTCACGATTTGCTTATCGTTTTGTTTCTCGCGTTGGTGCTTTTGTTTGCGGTGCTGCTGTTTGAATTTCGCACTTTCTCGGCCCCGACGGCAATCCTGGCTTCGGCATTGCTTTCTACATTCGGCGGTTTTGTGGCGTTGCTCGTAACCAGGATGAGCTTCAACGTCGCGTCGTTCATGGGCATGATTATGGTCATCGGCATCGTGGCGAAGAACGGAATCTTGCTGCTGGATGCCGAGCATCGATTCCGCGACATTGGGCTTTCCGCGGAAGAGGCGATGATTCAGGCTGGGCGGCGCAGGTTGCGGCCAATTGCGATGACCGCGCTCGCAACAATTGCCGGGATGCTGCCACTCGCGTTTGCCATCGGCAAAGGGTCGCAGATGTTGCAGCCGCTGGCGATTGCCGTTGTCGGTGGGCTGCTTAGCTCCATGGTCCTGTCACTGATTTTTACGCCCGCCATTCACTACTACCTGTATCGAGGCAAAGCGCAAGCCGTTTGATCGGTCTGGCCGTTGCACAAGCTGCAAAAGCGGCGGCAAGCCGCCGCACTCCCCAAAATTATTTTGTGTACGGACGAGCTGAGGTCTGGGATTTTCCTTCAGTGAGGGTAATGGTCTGACCTGCGGCTACGCTTGATAGGTGATCGGTTTGGCCGCTGGGCCAGCGGATCTCAATGCTGTCAGCTTTGTCGCGCTGGCCGAGGCCGAAAGTTAGGACGAGTTCGCTGGAGGAGAGATAGCTGGAGCCGCTGCGGAGCATTTGCGTTTGTGTGTCGCCACCGGAAGTAACTCGCGCGATCGCGCCGATCCCATCCTTGTTGGATTTTGTACCAACGAGCTTGAGACGCAAGCTGCGATTTGCGTCATTGCCGGCCTGCGCTTCGTTCCGAAATAGATAGACGGGACCGCCATTCGTGGCGAGCAGTAAATCAAGGCGGCCATCATTATTGATGTCCGCATAAGCGGCGCCGCGGCCGACGCGCGGAGCGATGAATGCCGACCCCATCGTGCTCGTCACTTCCTCGAATTTTCCCTTCCCGAGATTGCGGAACAGGTGCGGAGGCATGGCGTATTTGATGTTCGCTTGCACCTTCTGGATTTCTGGATCGATGTGGCCGTTGGCGATGAAAATATCTGGCCAGCCGTCGAGGTCGTAATCGAAGAAAAAGCAGCCGAAGCCTAGTGTGAGCAGCGTCGCACGCCCGATTGCGGATTGCGGGGCTTCGTCCACGAACAGGCCCTTGCCTTCATTGTGATAGAGCGAGAGCATCTGGTTCGAGAAATTGGTGATCATAACGCTGGGAAAGCCGGAGTGGTCGTAATCTGAGGCATCCACGCCCATGCCGGCGCGCGCGACGCCATCTTCGCTGAAGGCCACGCCGGCGATCACGCCCTTTTCGGAGAAGGTGCCGTTACCATTGTTGCGATAGAGCTTGTTCGGCTGCGTGTCGTTGGAAAATAGAAGATCGGGCCAGCCGTCATTGTCGTAATCGAGGACGGCGATGCCCATTGTTTTCGAGGTAGGTTCGCCGAGCCCTGCTTTCTGCGTGACATCTTCAAACGTGCCGTCACCGCGGTTGTGCCAAAGCCGCGCCGCTGTTCCTTTGTAGGACTCTGGCGTGCAGTACGATTTGTTCTTGCCGTCGAGCGTGCAGTAGAGATCGGATTCCTGGGTCCATTGCACGTAGTTGCCAACCACGAGGTCCAGGCGGCCATCCTTGTCGTAATCCACCCATGCGGCGCTTGTGCTCAGCTCGCGAGGACCACTGAGGCCGGCCTTCTGCGTTACGTCGGTGAATGTACCGTTGGCGTTGTTGTGAAAGAGGCGGCTTTGCCCCAGGGCGGTGATGAAAAGATCTTCGAAGCCATCGTTATCGTAGTCGCCTACCGCGACGCCCATGCCGTACATCTCCACGTCGAGCCCGGCCTTGTGCGTCACATCGGTGAACGTTCCGTCGTGATTGTTGTGATAGAGCTTGGGTGTGGTGTGCTTTTGGGTGTGACCCGGCCAGTCCATGCTGTTGACCAGAAAGATATCCGGCCAGCCATCGTTGTCGTAGTCGATGAACGCAACGCCGGGGCCGAGCGTTTCCGGCAAGAATTTCTTTCCGAATGCTCCATTGTTGTGGGTGAAGTGAATTCCGGATTGCCGCGTTACGTCGCGAAACGTGACCGCAGAGGTTGCAGCGGGCCCGGCACCAGGGCCCGCCACTGTCGCCGCGGCTGCGAGCGCAAATACAGCGAATAAGCCGTTGAATTGCATCAAGGTAGCCTCATTGTGTTTAATCGCGTCCGACTCCCAGCGCATCCGCGACGCGATTGATGTAGTTGAACCAGGACGCGATTAGCGTGATTTGCAAGATGCCGCGATCGTCGAAGCCCACGGCTCTGAGTTTCGCGTGATCTTCGGGGGAAACTTTGGTCGCGTCCTTCGTTAGTTTCACCACATAATCGAGCATCGTGCGATCCTGCGGACTGATTTCCGAGGATTGGTAATCCCTCCGGAGGGACTCCACGAGCGCTTTATCGAGAGTGACGCGACGCAGAAACTCTGCGTGGGATTCAATTCAATACGCGCACCGATTTGCGACCGAAACCATGGTTGCAATCATTTCATGCTGGCGGCGCTGCAACGGCAGATCCGGGGACATCAGCGCACCGAAGGTGCTAAAGGCGTGAAACAGGGCATCAGGGATCAGCGAGTGGGATGCCACAATGCTAGAGCTTTCGCCATTGTTTTCGGGATGGACGGGCGTGGCGTATTCGACGGGATAGATCGCGCGCTGCGCCAGCATGGCTTTCTTTACGCGCTCGTCGTCTTCCATCGAAACAGTCTTGATCCAAGTCATGAATCAGCTCCAGTGCATTCAGCTTCGAGTGAGATCAATGCGAACCGCCGGATTGACTTGCGCTGCCGGTTGATGACGTTATCGTCCTGTGTTTCACGGCTGTCTTTGACGGAGCGTTCAGTGCGACAGAGACATGTTCGTGAATCGGTTGCCGCTCGTTGTTATCTTCGGGGTGCGCCTGCCTGTACGGTCCAGTGATGGCCTGTGAAGATTCATCGGCCTTGAATCGAAGATAGCGTTCCTTGTGCTCGTTCGCGCGCGTTTCATCGCCCAGCCCGCTGTAGCAAAGCATCATGTTGTAGTGGGCCTGCAGATCCTCAGGGTCAATCGAGAGCGTCTGATCGAATTCCGCAATGGCGGCGGCGTACTTCTTCTGCAGAAATAAGATGCGCCCGACTTCATTGCGCACGACGCGGTCGCGCGGATACTGCGCGAGCACATCTTTTAGCCGGGCAATAGCGTCGTCATATTTGCCCTCTTCTTTCAAAATCCGCGCATAGAAGAAATTTGTACGCGCCAGTCCGGGTTTCAACGCCAGCGCTTTTTCCAGCACTATTCGCGCACCACCGGTGTCGCCCTCTTGAACTAAAGCACGGCCGATGTTCACCCAGCCATCCGGATTTTGCGGGTCGACGTCGGCGGCTTTTTGAAAGGCTGCCGCCGCGCCTTTCAGGTCACCTTGGAGGAACAGGCCAATGCCGTAATCGTTCCACCGTGACCAATCTTCTTTCGCAAGAGTCACCTTAGGTTGCGGCGCGGCGGTCGTTCGCGCAGCGACAGTCAGCGTTTTCGTATCTTCGGCGACGGTGATAACCGGTAAATTTGGAACCATTTTCAGCTCGCCCGCGATTAGTTTCGGGTCGACGCTTGTGAAGAGCCATTTGCGGTCGTCATAGTCAGGAGTCACTGCGTCAGGAGCCTGATGAGAATCCGCAGCCGCGGTAAAGGCGAACTGCGTATTGAACCACATGAATTTCCGGTAGTTCAGCTTGGCATGCAGCGTGATCTTCTCACCCGCATTTTCCGGAACGTGCAGCCGGTAATGCGCAGTGTCCGCCGCACCGGGCGGAATCAAATGCACGTAGACCGTGGCGCGATTGGCCCAGGCATTACGCTTATTGATGGGATTTCCGTGCGCGTCGATAAGCAGTGACTTGTAGAAATGCGCCCCTTTTTCGACGGGACCCTTGCCGTCATCCTCGACCTTACCGCTCCAGAAAAGCGTCTGCCCCTTTTCATCGACGGCCTGCAGCTCGAGCCATACATCGAAGGCGTCGATAGTCCCACCGGGGAAAAAGTGCCCGACCTTGCGTGTTCGAACAACAACGTCTACGCGGACGTCGTCGCCCCGACGTACGGTAGCATCGACGCGGCCGAGCGGCGCCGTGATGGGACGCGCTTTGCCGGCGGGCCCATTCGGCAGAGTGGTCTCCGCCTCCTCGCCTACAGCAAATGAGGTGGACAGCTCTGGGCGCCCCATTTTGCTGCCAGCGGGGGCAGCAACTTCATTCTCCGCAGGTGAAATCGCAAAAATGTCGACGCTTAGCTGCTTATCCTGCAAGAATTTCTGACTCAACTCGAGTTGCGTTTGATCCTGATTCGCCGTGGGGACGGCGGTGTTCGCGCCTGGGAAGCGGTGAGAATGCACGAAACCGTTGATATTGCCGAGATCAGCTGAGCGCACCTGCGGCATGTGGCAATCCGCGCACATCATGGAGTTCGCCGGATAATAAAAAGAACGCGCGCCCTGGCCGGAGACGCCGCTGGCTTGCCAGTTGTCGTACTCATTGAAGCCGCGCACCCAGCGATAATGGTTCACTGGCACATCGAGATGGACTTTATGGCACGACGCGCAGAACTCCGCAGTCTGTGTGCGCATGAACGGCTTTAAAAAGGTGCGCCGGTGTGGCTCCGGATTCACGCGCACCAGGAAATCGTGAAGTGTACGGATCACGGGATTGTCGCTGGCCGCTAACTCATGCAGCTTGGGGTACTCCAAAACAAAGTCGCCCTGCCCCATCGTGCTCTTCACTTGCACGATGCTATGGCACATCAGGCAGCTCAGTCCCGCTTTTGCTTCCGGGCGATCGACAATGTCCTTAATAGGCTTGTCAAAAAGTCCGCTGAAAAGCAGCGCTGGATCGTGGCAGCCCGCGCACCATTTTGAAGCGCGGACGCCCGCCACGCCTTGCATGTACTCGATGCTCTTGCGATACCACTGGTTATTAAACGACGAAAAATGGTGGGCGGAGCTGTACCACTGCTTGTAGATGTCCGCATGGCAGCGCTGGCAGGCATCGGACTGCATGAAATATTTTGCGGGAATGTAGCCGTTATGTTTGGTTTGCGCGGAGCTGGGAAAGAATTTACCCTGAGGGCCATCGCCTTCGCCGTCCATGGAGGCCGCAGGCATTTGCGGGTTTACGATGCGATTCGCGTTTTTCCATGCGATTTCACGGGACCACCACGCTCCTGCCGCGATTGCCGCAGTGGCGAGTACCAGCCCTGCGAATCGGAAAACGCGTTGAGGTGCTGTGCCCCCCAGCCAGCCCCTCGAAGCCACCCACGCGGTCACGATGAACAGGGTGCCGACCACGCATAGAGCGATGTGAGCGTACAGCCACGGCTTCAGGCGATTCAGGGTGCCGACAAAAATCAACGCGACGCCGAGCACCGCGCCGATGGCCAAAAAAGCCCAGCCGAGGCGCGCGAGCGGGGCATCCACGCGCAGCAATCGGAAAAGATAGGGAAGCAGCAAAGCGGTAAGCAGAATCCCCACCCCTACGTGGAAGAGAACAAGCGTGCCGTATGTAATTGTGGCGGAAGGAAATCCGTACAAATAAATCGCGCTTGCCACAAGGGCCAACAGGCTTCGCAAGCGCCAACGTTCCATCGCGCGTTTCTCCACTCTTGAACGCCTCGACGCGACTGCTAAAAATTGCGGCCGGATGGGTGCTACATCCGGCCGCGAATGCTTGGGGTGCCTCCGGGCGGCGCCAAAAGAAGCTCGCAGGAAGACGATGTGGTGCGTTTTATATCGTCCCGCCGCACACCCCGCAATAACGTTAAAGCATTAGAACCCGGCCAGCGGTGTAATGCCTTTGTTTTCTGTGCATTGGTAGCTTTGGCCTGCAGCCAAATCTTTGAGCTCTTCCTTCACTCCGCTAGGCCATTCGATCTGGACGCGATCAATCTTGTCGCGCTTGCCCAATCCAAAAGTAACGGGCAATTCCGATTGCGAGAGATAGCTCGAGCCGCCTTTCACCATGCGGGTCTGACTTTGCCCGTTGTAATAAATTCGCACGATGGCGCCGATGGCGTCCCGGTTGGATTTCGTTCCCCTTAGCCGAAACCGAATGCTGTGACTTCCCGCGAGTTGATCGTTGCGATACAGATACGCGGGACCATTGTTTGTGGTCAGCAAAATATCCAGATCGCCGTCGCGATCAACGTCCCCGTACGCCAGACCGCGGCCGACCTTGGGTTCGGCGAATCCGCCGTCTACGTTGGCGGCTACATCTTGAAAGTTTCCTCCGCCCAGATTCAGAAAAAGCTGCGGCGGTTGTGCGTAGCCGACATTGCCGTGAATATTACGCACGGTTTCCTCGATGTGCCCATTGGCTACGGCGAGATCGAGCGCACCGTCGAGGTCGATGTCGAGAAATGAGCAGCCGAAGCCCAATGTGTTTTTCGAGGGAAGGCCCACGCCCGCGGTGATCGAGATATCGTCGTAGGTCCCGGGGCTAGCGGCTCGATATAGTCCGATCATCTCGTTATCGAAATTCGTGATGGCGATTCCCGGCTTGCCGGAATTCTCGAAATCGGCGGCGTCCACGCCCATCCCGGCACGGGCTTTGCCTTCGGTGCTGAACGCGAGCCCGGCTTCCACAGCGACGTCTTTGAATTTGCCGTTGCGAAGATTCTTATAAAGTTTGTTGGGCTGCGTATCATTGGCTACGAGCAAGTCCGGCCAGCCGTCCTGGTCATAGTCGAGCATGGCAACACCGAGCGATTTCGAGCTGCTGTCAAAGATTCCGCTGGTAGCGGTGACGTCTTCGAATGTTCCGTCTCCGCGATTGTGGAAGAGCCAGCAGGTATCGCCGCCATAGGCTTCCGGTGTGCAATAGGATTTGTGCTTTCCGTCCAGGCTGCAGAAGACGTCGTGCTCCGGGGACCAGCGCACATAATTGCAGACGAAGAGATCGAGCAAGCCGTCGCGGTCGTAATCGAACCACAGGGCTGAGGTGCTGAAAGCTTGTCGCGCGCTCAATCCGCTCGTGCGCGTCACATCCAAGAAGGAGCCTTTCCCGGTGTTGCGGAATAGCCTGTTTTGCCCGACGCAGGTGATGAAAATATCGGGGAAGCCATCGTTGTTGTAGTCGCCGACCGCGACCCCCATTCCATACATCTCGACATCCAGACCAGCAGCTTTGGTCACGTCCATAAAAGTGCCGTTGCGATTGTTCTTGTATAGCCGCAGGGTGGACCGCTGGCGTTTGCGGCCGGGCCAGTCCATTCCGTTGATCAACAGAATGTCTTGCCAGCCATCGGCATCGTAATCGAGAAACGCGCAGCCGGAACCAAGCGTCTCCGGAAGCAATTTGCCTCCATAGGCGCCGCTATTGTGCTGGAACTGAATGCCTGCGCCTCCCGTGACATCGACGAGGCGAAAAGTTGGCGCTGCGGATGTGGCGGGAAGTACCCGTGGGAGGGCTAAAGAGAGCAGTGCTGCACTGGCGGAGCCTGACAAAAAGTGCCGGCGGTTCAAGTCAGGCTCACCAAGCCGTTGCGAATGGCATAAACCACCAACTCGGCCGTCTTGTGAATTCCGAGCGTGTCCATGATGTTGGCCCGGTGCACGCCGACAGTGTTTGCGCTGAGCCCCAGCTCCGCGGCAATTTCCTTGTTGGATTTGCCCGCCACGATGTGCCGCAGAATCTCCAGCTCGCGGGCGGTCAATCCGCTATCTCGTTCACCCTTGAGCGACGCGGGCTTGGCAAGTTGCGGATCCAGCACTAAATGGCCCTCGGCTACGCGCTTGATGGCGCTGACTAAATCCAATTCCATTGCGTTTTTCAAGATGTAGCCGCGGGCTCCCGCGTCGAGGGCCTGCCGCACCAAAGTGTCCTCGGAATGCATGCTCAGCATCAGCACCGTAGCATCCGGCATCTTGGCACGAATGCGCCGCGTCGCATCGATACCGCTCAGGCCCGGAAGCGCGCAATCCATCACCACGACTTTCGGTTTCAACTCGAGCGCCAGCCGCACTGCTTCCTCGCCCTCGCTAGCCTCCCCGACAACAGAGATCGCGGCGTCGTCCTCCAGCATGCGGCGGAATCCTTTGCGCACCAGGGCGTGATCGTCCACCAGCAGCACTGTGAGTTTATCCGCCATGCGCTTCCACCTTCTCCGCCGGCACGACCAGCCGCACTATAGTTCCGCCTCCCTCGCGGCTCGCTACTTGCAGAGTTCCTCCCACAAGCTCCGCGCGCTCGCGCATTCCAACGAGCCCGATACCCTGGTGTCCTGCATCAGGCGCGAATCCGCGTCCATGATCTTCCACTTCCAAGCTTATGGAATCGTTTTGGAATTGTAGGCGAACCCACGCCTCTTGCGCTCCCGCATGGCGCTTGACGTTATTCAGTGCTTCTTGCAGCACCCGGTACACCTGAACGCCAGCATTCCCGTCCAAAGGAAACGAGGCGCCCGATTTTTTGTAATGCAGCTTCAGGCCGGTCTGGTGCTCCACAGTTGGAATATACCAGTCGAGCGTGCTCTCGAGTCCCTGTTCATCAAGAAGCACCGGATGCAACGCCTGGGACAAGGTGCGAATATTGTTTAACGTCGATTGCGCAATTTCCCGCACCTCTTGCAAATCTTCACGCAGCTGCGCGCCCTGCGGCACCTGTTTTTCGACACGGCTAAGGAGCGACCCAATTGCAGTCAATACTTGGCCGAATTCGTCGTGCAGCTCGCGCGAAATGTGGCGCAGTGTGGATTCCTGCGTCGCGATGAGCTTCTGTGCCAAATCGCTGCGTTGCTCGGAAAGTGCTGCTAAGCGCGCGAAAATCTGCCGGTTGGAACGGATCAAGTACAAGCTGGTGAGCGCAATGGCAATCAGCGCAGCGGTGAGGAAAATATATAGTTGGCGTTGCACGCCATCGTAGATCTTTGCAATTCGACCGGCTGCCTGCTGCTCCGCTTCATTATTTTCCACCAACAAACGAGACACCGCCGTGCTCAGCGCTGCCTGCCGCGCTTGCAGCGACAATCGAATTTGGTCGCGCGCTTCGTTGTCTTTCCCATCGCGCGCTAGCGCAAACATCCTGTCCACGGCATCCCAGAATTGCGAAATCTGCTGGCTTAGATAGGCGCGTTGCTCGGGAGTGCGATGCACTTCAGCGTACTGCTCCTCGAGCCGCAGCGCCGAATCCAAATCGGCCCGTACGCGCTCGAATTGTGCTGCCCACGCGATCAGCGGGTAAGGCTCGCCAGCATCCAGCATATCGCGCATGGCCAGTGCGACTGTGTTCAAATCATTTTGCAGCCGCAGCAACCGCAGCGAATCCTTGCGCCCACGATCGACCATATCGCTTTGCAGCTTGCGCAAACCCGCAAGCTGCACGCGAATGTACGCAGAGTAAGCCACCACCACCGCAAGGGTGATCACTAGACCTAAGAGAAGCGCGATGGTGGGTGATCGTTCCAAGCGCGAAGGCGGTTGCACGGACAGAGAATACCTCAATGCGACGTTTGGCGGCGCAAACTCACGACAATGCAAATCATCAGCAGGGCGCTAAGGAGCGGCACAGCAAAACCCACACGCAAGCTTCCGGAATATTTCGAGAATGTGCCAACAAGCCACGGACCGGCTGATCCACCCAGGGAAGCGAGCGCAAACAGAAATCCTCCGATGCGTTTCGCACGCGCTCCATACCATTTCGAAAGCCAGGCGATATAGATGGGGTAAATTGATGCGCATCCTAATCCGGAGAGAAAAACTCCAATAATGGTGACCTTAAGAGTGGTGGAAAAAATAATCACCGTGGTTCCCACGACTGTCAGGCTCAGGGCGGCAATCACAAGCGGCCCTTCCGACACAGATAGTAAAACCAGCGGCGCGAGTCCACGCCCAGCTGTAAGCCCAGCGTAGAAGAACATGGGCGCCAGCGTGGTCAGGTTCGAGATCCCATTTGCGATGCGACGCGAGTATTCGGCGGACCACACGCCAATACTCGTCTCCATGCAGACATAGGTAAAGAAAAGAACTGCCATGGCGATGGTCACGCTTCGTCCGATAGCGCGAGACGCAGTTCCGGCGTTCTCCAAGTGTTTTTCGTGTTTTTCGGCGCCGAAGCGTGCAAACAGAAGTGCGAGCGCCAGCAGAGCGCCGAAAATTCCATAGCCAACGAGAAAGCCAGACAAACGATTGTTTCTCAGCGCGATCGCGATCATGGGCGAGCAGGCCATTGCTCCTATTCCCCACGTAAAATTAAGCAAGTTCAACAGCGAAGCCCTGCGAGCGCCGCCGGTTTCCGCCACGTGCAAATTGGTTCCCGGCGTGATGAGCCCATAGCCGAGCCCGAATGCCGCAGTGGCCGCCAAGGCGTTTGCGTGTGTGCTTGCATTTAGGGTGGCAAGACCGTATCCCATAAAGGCATAGCCCGCGACCAACGAGGGGCGATAACCCCGCCAAGCCGTCCACGCGCCAGATGCAACGGTGCCTACCAATGAAGCGAGGAATTGGATGCTCGAGAAAAGGCCGGCTTGCCCATCATCGAGGCTCCACTTGCGAATGAATACCGGCAGCATCGGCCCAACAATGGTGGTGGCGACTCCACTCAAGATGAAGCCGATGAAAAGCAAAGCCATCAGGGAGGTGCGACCGTTCGTGGTGCGCTCTGGAATTGCCACCGTCGTGGTCGTAGACATGCGTGCAAAACATTCTGAAGGAGCCAGCCGCCATAGGCAACTTTGAGTTGAAGAGGGCAACTACTTCGCCCAAGAAAAGTCGTGTACGCTCTTGGTCGAAATTTCAAAGCTACTTAGGCCAGAATGATCAACGTCGGACTTATCGGATTTGGCTTGGCAGGGCGTGCATTTCATGCGCCGGTGATTCATGCTGTTCACGGCTTGAAGCTTGCGGCAATTGTGCAACGGAACGGCAATGAGGCTGCAGAACTGTATCCGGATGCTCGGATTGTCCGCAGCATTGAAGAATTACTGGCGATTTCTGATATTCGACTGATTGTAATCGCCACGCCGAACGACACGCACTATTCCATAGCGCGGCAATGTCTCGAGGCAGGTCGCGATGTAGTAGTTGATAAGCCGTTGACGCCAACCTTAGCGGAAGCCCACGACCTGGTTAGATTCGCGCATGAAAGGGGCCGCCTGCTTACGGTTTACCAGAACCGTCGCCACGACGGCGATTTTCTAGCTGTAAATCAAATTGTTACGAACGGCCATCTTGGCCGGATCGTCCTATTCGAATCCAACTACGACCGTTTCCGTCCTCAGCTAAAAGCAAACGCCTGGCGCGAACGCTCCGGGCCCGGTTCTGGCATTCTCTTCGATCTAGCGCCACATCTGATCGACCATGCGCTTGTTCTTTTCGGACTGCCCGAAGCAATAACTGCCGACATTCGCATCGAACGCGAGCACGCCGTGGCCGATGATTCTTTCGATCTCACATTGCATTATGCTGGCGGCCTTCGCGCAGTACTTCGCGCCACGATGCTCGCGGCGGTTACGCGCCCGCGTTTCATTCTCCGCGGCACTAACGGAGCTTACGTGAAGCACGCCTTCGACGTCCAAGAGCCAAAATTGCGCGCTGGTCGCCTCCCGTGGAACGAAACGCCGAGCGACGCGGAGCAAGAAGAAAACTCCGGCATCCTCACGCTTGTGGATGAGAACGGAAAAACCACGGAACGGCGCGTGCCACCTGCGCCCAGCGATTACCGCGCTTATTACTCAAACATCCGGGATACGTTAGCAGGCACTGCGGCCCCAGCGGTTACGCCACAACACGCGCTCGATGTCATGCAAATCCTTGAGCTCGCACGCCAAAGCAGCGCCCGGCGATGCACTGTCCTGTGGCCGGACTGAAGGTCGGCCGTACATTCACGACGGAATAGCCGCTGCTTCCGCGTATAATCACGAGAAGGGAGCGCTACGCTTGATAGAACTCGCACCTTCCATCCTTTCCGCCAATTTCGCGCAGCTCGGCGCCGAAGCGCTCGCCGCGATTGAGGCCGGCGGCACGGTCTTGCATCTCGATGTAATGGATGGGCACTTCGTTCCGAATCTTACGATTGGGCCGCCGGTTGTGGCTTCGCTGCGCAAGACGATTCCAAAGGTGCCATTTGATTGCCACTTGATGATCGAAAATCCGGACGCCTACATCGGCGCTTTTGCGGAAGCCGGCGCCAACTGGATTTCCGTGCACCAGGAAGCCTGCGTGCACCTGAATCGCACATTGCACCTGATCGCATCGCACAATTGCGAGCCTGCTGTGGTCATTAATCCCGCGACACCCGTGCACATGCTCGACGAAGTGCTGGACATCGTGCATCACGTGTTGGTTATGTCCGTGAACCCGGGCTTCGGCGCGCAGAAGTTTATTCCTGGCTCGCTACACAAAATTGAGACGCTGGTTCAGATTCGCGAGCGGCGCGGCCTTTCCTTCCGCATCGAAGTAGACGGTGGCGTCGATCTAACCACGGTTGGCGACGTGGTTCGCGCCGGCGCCGATTTGTTGGTTGCGGGCAATGCGGTGTTTGCCCACGGCGACATTCGCGAAAATGCCCGCAAGCTGCTGCAAGCCGCGCGCGGTGCAACGGCAATGCGTGCTTAACGTGCATCCCGCACAAAAAACTTCACTGCTCCTCGTAATTCCAGGTTAAGCCGCCATCGACGAAATAAGTTGCTCCGGTCACGTAATCGGCGTCCGAAGACGCCAGGAAAGCCGCCACTGAAGCCACATCTTCGGGTTTACCAAGGCGCTTCAGCGGAATATTCTCCAGCAGCGACTTTAGCTTTACCGGGTCGTTCAACAGTTTCTTGTTGATAGGCGTCTCGATCGCGCCCGGAGCAATCGAGTTGATGGTGATTCCAAGCGGCGCCAGATCTATCGATAAGTTCCGCGTCAGCATTTTGATGCCGCCTTTGCTTGCGCAAGACGAGGCGAAGTGCGGGAACGGCAGCTCCTCGTGTACGGAACTAATGTTGATAACCTTGCCGCCAGCCTTGACCTGCATGCGGTGCTTCACGAACGCCTGGGTTACGAAAAAGGGACCCTTCAGATTCACGTTGAGAACCAGATCATAGTCCTGCTCGCTCACATCCCAGAAGTCCGCGCGGCGTTCGAGCCCGGCGTTGTTCACCAAAATGTCGATGCGCCCCAGTTGCTTCACCGCGTCGGCGACAAAGCGTTGCCCTTCGGCGACGTCGCTTAGGTCACACTGGAAAGCCGCGGCTTTTCGGCCTCCCTTCTGCACCGCCGCCACCACTTCGTTGGCGCCGGCTTTATTGGCGCGATAGCATAGCGCCACGTCAGCGCCTTCGGCGGCTAGCCGCTCGACAATTGCGCGGCCGATTCCTTGATCGCCGCCAGTCACGGCAGCCACTTTGCCTTCCAATCGATTTGCCACGATGCTCTCCTTCATTAAGTTCACCGATGAGATGCGCCACGCGCTGGATTGTTTTGCGAAACAGTTCGATCGAGAGCGCCTTTGTGTGAACCTTTCCGGGAGGGCCGTGCAGCGACCGATTCTAAAGGACTTAGCGGCCCGCTACAGTTGTGGAAAGCGTATCCTTAGCAGCATTTTCGTACAAATGAAGAATTTGTGTGGCGCGTTTCAATAAGTCCGAGGGAAGTTCGCCCGGTTGGTAGTCGACCCAGCCGGTGGAGTAAGGCAAAGCAATTTTTTCGCCCGCGGAGACGATTTCCAGGGAACCGACGCGATTCAATATGAGTTTTACCTCGCCAAGCGTGCATTCTGGCAGGATTAGCAGGAAATCGTTGCCTCCGAGACGCACGGCAAAATCGGAGCCACGGATGGCTTTTTTCATTCGCCTTGCAAACTCCTTCAGCAACGAATCGACAGCGGACTTGCCATAACGCTGGTTGATTTGCGGAAATTCGTCGATGTGGATGGTAGCGACGCTGAGCGCGATGTTTTCGCGCCGCGCGCGGCCTATTTCTTTACCGAGTTGCTGCTCAATGGATGTTCGGGTGTACAGACCTGTGACAGGGTCAAAGCCAGATGAATCCGTAAAGTGGCCGGGCCACTTTTCCGGGAAGGGATTTTGAACCGTGAGGCGTTTTCTGCGTCGCCGGAAGGACCATTGCCGGTACACAAGCCAAAAATTGAAAACAAGCACTAGACCCGCCGTGCCCCACTGCGCCTGATCGGGTCGAATTTCGTAGAAGTGATTGGCGTAACGGAAAAGAGAAGGTACGAAAGAGAGTACCAAAGCAGCTGTGGCAAGAAGCGTGACGGCAGCCGCCGACAACCATAGCCACCACTCGCTCCGCGCGAGATGCCGCAACTCCGTTTCGGTCTGAAGCGCGCGAAAAGCGCCCGAGCCTTCCAGCGGAGAAGGTTCCGAAGTTCGCGTGCGAAGGCCCAGCATGGAGTTCATCAACCTTTATGAATCCGAAATAACTGTAGACGCGTAGCTCCTATCCGGCAATCGTGAAAGAGTACAGGTCCGCCAACACTAAAAAACTGAACGCAGGGGCAGGAGTGACCGATTGTGGGAGTACCGGCCCGCGAAGTCCTCGAAATTGCATTTGCGGAGGTGGCCTACTGAAAGAAGTTAAAGGCCACGTTCACGCAGCCTATGCCCAAGGGAAGACCAGCCCTTTCACTTGTGCTTGCCACTCGCGGTGCGCTTGCAAAGGATCGCCGGAGGGAAGGGTATAAATGAAAAATAAATGGATCATTGCCGGACCTACAGCAGCACTGATGTTCCTTGGAGCCGCGAAGGCCGCGGCACAATCGTATAATCCGGTTCACTGGCTGAAAAAAGGTCCAACCGCCAGCGAGCAACTTGCCGCCAATAGCGACCAAAGCAAAAAACTTGCTTCCGAGCTGCAAGCGATTTTGCCCCCAAAGACGAAGCTTGAGGATGCCTGCACCGGGTTTCGGCAATTGAGCGAGTGTGTTGCTGCGTTGCATGTGAGCCATAATCTCAAAATTAAGTTCAACTGTTTAAAGTGGGACGTCACCGGGACTCAGCCTGTGAAGGGAAATATTTCCGCGTGCACCGCTCCTGACGGCGGAAAGCCCCTAAGCCTCAGCAAGGCAATTCAGACGCTGAAGCCTGATGCCGATGCGAAGGCAGAAGCCAAGAGCGCCGAGCGACGCGCCCAGGAAGACATTAAAGACGCTTCGTCCTGACGCTGTGGATAATCGAGAGTCAAAGCTCGAATTAAAGATTGGCCAACAACCTCGGGGAGAGGAAAAAGCTTAAGCCTTTTTCCTCTCGATTTTCAGGGGCAGCACAATTTCTTTTTTGTTGTCGAAGCTAGATACTGTTCGCACGGCGGACTTGGCGCCATCCTTTTCGGCGTGAATTTCATAATCGACATTGGGATCGAGGCCGCTGAAGCGGTAATTGCCTTCGTCATCGGCGATGTAGCTGCGGACTGCATTGGTGCGCGTATTTTTCAGGAAGACTACAGCCGAAGGTATAGGGGATTCGGAAGACTTATCCACCACGACGCCGCGGACAGTGCGAAGCTGCGCCTCGTGCTTGGCATCCTGCGCCATGCCCACGCACAAACACACGGACAAACCCAGAACCACAGCTAGCAAACGAATGCGGGGCGTCATCATTTCCCTCTTTTAGCCGGCTCCATCCGGAAAACCACATTGTTCTCGCCCGAGCCGCTCCGAGCATCGATAGTTTTAGCCTGATCGGCGAAACCCTTGGCGTGCACCACCATCTCATATTGTGTGCCTTGCGGCACGCGAATCGCGAATTCACCACGCGAATTGGTGCGGTCCTCCCAACGGAATTTCTTCTCGCCCGAGCGGCGAAGGCGCAGTTGCACGCCCGGAAAGGAAAGAGCTTTTTCCGTGAACACAGTTCCGCGGATCAAAAAGTCATCAGCATGGCTATATTTCTGTTTGCCATTTGTCGCGGACGACGAAGATTGCGGCTGTGAGGCTGCCGCATCCTGCTGAATTGAAATCGGGGAAGCAGCAGACGGAACCAGCAACGCCGCGGCCCACAAGGCAACGACCCATCCAGCATGCATGACTCCGCTCCTTAGCAACTTAGATGGCAGCAGGCAGGAAACAAGATGCCACAGCGATGAGGCCGGCCGAGATAGTCATCGAGGCGGATTTACTCTTCGTCCTCTTCCTCATCTTCGTCGTCTTCATCCTCGGGGAGGTCGCCGTTCTCGGCAGTTTCCTTCTCCTCCTCTTCATCGTCTTCATCATCATCATCCAGATCTTCGGAGATGATGTTCAGATGGACGGGATGGATTTGCGACACTTCTAGTTCGGACTCGCACTCTGGGCAACTCAGAATTTCACCTTCTTCCACCTCGTCTTCGTCGACGTCGATCTCGGCGGAACATTCAGGGCAGCGGATCACGATCCATCCTCCGTACGTGATTCAAATGTCGGCGCCGCTAAGACCACGAGCACCAGTGTCGAGCGTATTATATACCGGAGTGAAGTCAACCCCATCCAGGCGGGCCGTAGCGCTTATGTGTATCAAGGTCTGAGGAACAGGTATTAGCTCATAAATGGCCTCTTCGCGAGAATATCCGCAACGGCCGATGGTGGGCGTGGGTGGCGTGATTATTGTCCAGGGACGCGCCTTGCTGATCCGTCGCGGCAGCGAACCCCTGCTCGGGGAGTGGTCGATTCCCGGAGGGATGCTGGAGTTGGGCGAAACGCTGGAGGAGGGCGTTGCGCGGGAACTGCTGGAAGAAACGGGCCTCACCGTCCGCGTAATCGAGCTGATTGAAGTGTTCGATCGAATTTACATGGAAAGCACAGCAGGCGTGAATGAAGGGAAGGCGGGCCCCCGATTCCACTACGTGATTGTTGACTATCTGTGTGAGCGGATTGCGGGCGAAGCGGTGGCAGGCAGCGATGTGACGGACGTGACGTTTGCGAGCGAAGAGGAGCTACACAAGTACAAACTGACGGAGACGGCCACGCGGATTTTGAAGAAGGCGTTTGCCATGGAACGGGTGCGAAAGAAACGTAAGCAGAGGACGCAGGCGCGAGTCATTGTCCCTTGGTAATTTCGATGCTGCCGTTGGCGTCCGTTAGCTGGAGCTGGCAACCGCCCGAGCCGATGGTGCCATTGAGTGAATCAGGAGCTACGCTGCCGGTTGTGGTGATCGGCAAGTCCGTCGAGATGCGGCCGAACGATGTGCGCGCCGTCACGGTGTAGCCGAGACCTGGCGGGATGCTGACGCGAATCGACGAGAAAGAAGTCTTGAGCGCAATGTCGCGGCAACCTCTAGCCGGGCGTGCCGCCGCCACGGAAATTCCGCCGTTCTGATTGTTCACCGTAATCTTGCCGCCGACCGATTCGAGCGTTACGCCGGCAAAGGACGTCGTAACGCTCGCGTCGCCCTTCACGTTGCGCGCGGTCACCGAGCCGTTTGTATTTTCAACCATGAGATTGCCGCTGATACGCTCCGCGGAAACGCTGCCGAAACTGGTCTTGGCGAAAGTCTCGCCGCCAATGTCGGTGAGCGTAATGCTGCCGTTGCCGGTGATAGCGCGAATGCCTTTGGAAATATCCGAAGCCTCGATGGCGCCGAAGGAGGATCTCAGTTCCACCGTGCCATGCGCGGAGCGCAGCGTGATTTTTCCATTGGAAGTTTCCGCGTTCAACGCGCCTGCAATGTTGTTTAGCTCGAGATTACCAAACGAATCGCGAATCGTAACGGTGCTACCGGAGAGCGAACTCCCGGAAACCCGGCCATTGCTAGTCGTGCAGTTCACCCGACCTTTGACATCAGAAAACGTGACGTTCCCAAAGCTGTCGGTAATATCGGCGCCACCGCCAATGCTCGAGACATCGACATTTCCATTATTGTCGCGAACTATGAGGTCGCCGCGAATGTTGCGCGCCTCGACGCTGCCGAACGACGTGGTGATGTTCGCAGACCCGGCGTCGGTGAGATTGACGGCTCCATTGCCGCCGGTGAGGTTGGCCGCCCCTTGAATCTCGCGGACCGTTATGCTGCCGAAGCGATTGCGCGCCTCGAGCGAGCCTTTCACTTGCGAAACCTGCACGGAACCATTGTTGTCGCTAACCGTCGAGTCACCCGCCGCCCCGCTTAGCTCGATGCTGCCGAACGAATTGCTGAGTCGCGCAGCACCCGTATCACGGACATTGAGCGATCCATGGCTGTTATCAAACTCGGATTTGCCGCGTACACCAGTAGCATTTACGCTGCCGAAGCTGTTTCTGACGAAAACCGGCGCGTCGGCGGGCAGGGCAATCTCATAATCGACCGAATACGAAGCATTCTTGCGCCCAAACCAGTTTCGATTATCTTCCGGATAGTTCGTGCGGACCTGCACTCCTTGCGCCGTCTGCTCCACATCAATCCGCACTTTATCCGCAAAACTTTGCGCCTGTTCGCGCGAGTCCGCCTGTGCGCGGATCGTTGCGGAGATTTTCAGCTCGCGGCCGGGTTCGCCGTGGATACGCACTTCGCCAAATTTATTTTCGATACGGAACGATTGCCCCGCGCCCAGCGAAAGGCTTTTCTGAAAGTCGCGCGTGACCTGCTCTTGTCCAGGATCGGCCGCCGCCGCGGGCGCAACCGCAAGTCCGAACAAAGTCGCGAAGCGAAGCAGCGC
>Ga0073928_10002039_pt1 | contig 36503 bp, 30 predicted proteins | sample PaiPotPPA55metaG_FD_76969 | JGI IMG/M metagenome (GOLD analysis project Ga0073928, IMG submission 76969) | Iron sulfur acid spring bacterial and archeal communities from Banff, Canada, to study Microbial Dark Matter (Phase II) - Paint Pots PPA... ... | reverse complement strand
GATTTGAGGATAAAATTTCCGCGTTGTGCATCGAACCGGCATAAGTAATTTCCGGTTCTTCATTAGCTTCGTAAAAAGCAATTTGCACCGTTAGCTCAATTGGCAGAGCAAGTGACTCTTAATCACTGGGTTGCAGGTTCAAGTCCTGCACGGTGCATTTCATCCCACCAGCACTCAGTTACTTCCCTCGCGGATGGGTTGTAGAACGTAGCTGTATCCGATTCCAAATACCGAGTCCGGCGGGACCCTGCGGACCAATGTTTTGGTAAAAGATTGATGCTTGAACGGTGATACATTGTATGTACAATGAGTCACCGGAGATGATCAAAATGCTCGTGCGGCATGGAAATTCATTCGCGCTGATCCTGGACAAGCCCGTGCTGGAGTTACTAAACGTTGATCCCGCTAGACCGGTCGCAATTTCAACGACCGATGGAAAGAGTTTGCTCGTTGTGCCATTGAGTGGCGCTGAGAAAAGAATCCCAAAACGAACGCGTCCGAGACGCAGAACAGAAAAAACAAGGAAGCGTATGATGAAAGCAATATCGATCCTGTCGATCGGTGCGCTGGCAGCAATCAGCGCAGGATGTTCAACCACCAGCCAGAGCGTCTCAGCCACAGGGGAACGTTATCCGTGGAAGAAAAATATTGTGACAACGGTCTTTTGGGTCGGCGAGAAGCCGAGCGCAAACAACCCGACACCGAACCGCATAAGCTCATGGGACAAAAATTGGAGCAGAAGTTACGGCGGATTTGACGATCCTAATCCTGCGCATCGACGCAATTTGATTCCTGTAAAGTTCACGCCTCGACAGAACCCATTTTACTGCGCGCTCCCATACAACGACAAGGCCGCCACTGGCCATCGACCAGAAGCGCCCCGCGTCGTTCCATGGTTCAAGGAAGCGTACCAAGGCCCCGGCGTTTCCACCTGCAAGGATCGATGGGTTGCGATTCGTAAGGGAGATCGGACGGTTTATGCGCAATGGGAAGACGCAGGACCCTTCCGCACTGATTATTGGCAGTATGTATTTGGCAACGAACGGCCGAAAACCACTCTGAACCGAGGCGCTGGTCTCGATGTCTCTCCCGCTGTGCGTGACTATCTCGGATTGAACGAAACGGATGTAACCGACTGGCGCTTTGTTGAATTTAGCGAAGTACCGCGCGGGCCGTGGTCGACGCTCGGAGAAAACAACACATTTGTGATTAGCGATCGCAAAACAGGCAGCGAATTGGCCCAGGCGTCACAGCCCGCTGAAGCCCGTCCGATCGCGCCATAAGGCGAGAAACGGAAGATCGGCGTCGTCACCTGCATCAGCAGTCACGCGATAACGGCGTAAGCAACCCCCGCTCGCTTTATAAGCATTGTGGCATTTCGATACGTACCCTAGTAACTCGGTTGAGCGACAGTGGCTGATTTGATAAGCAGCGGAAAGCTTACAAATCGCTAGAACCACAATTCTGAGTCCGTCGCGTCTATCGTCTGGATCAGTCTTTATTCAAGATAACAAATCTTCATGTCGCGGGGCGCTGCGCGCTAACTGAAAAACGGACAATGCTCGGTCGCTTCGTGGGCGTCGGGCCTCTTTAAATCGCTGAGTCCGCGCCGCCACTCTGACCGAGCGAATGGGTCGCGCCAGTAATCGCTTACCCGCACGATTTGTCCGTCTTCAGCTCACCGATCGAAACGTTTCAATACACCAGCTTTTTTAGACCGAGCTTGTGCATATCTTCTCTTGGATGCGCGGTGTCGGACTATGGTGATGATGAGGCCAGATTGTTTATGAGCGGTTTCTTTCAAGAGCTGCAGCGGCGGAAAGTTTATCGCGTTGCGGCCGCTTATATCATCGCTGCGGGATTCATCATTCAAATTGGTTCTGCGGTTATTCCGGCATGGGAGTTGCCCAACTGGACGTTGCGTCTCGTCATCGTGCTTTTGCTGGTCGGTTTTCCGGTCGCGCTCATCCTCGCCTGGGCTTACGACGTGACGCCGCAAGGAATTCAAGCCACCCCAAGGGTTCCTGGGAGGCATCGCCGCCGCAATATTATTCTCCTCGTCGCGGCCGGCGTGATAATTTCTATCGCTGCGGGATTTTTTCTCTTGCCGCGCGCCTCGGCGCACAAGATCGACAAGTCGATCGCGGTTTTGCCGTTTCAGAATCTAAGCGCTCAAAAGGAGAACGCGTATTTCGCCGACGGCATCCAGAATGAGATTCTGACGAAATTAGCGACAGTTCGGGATCTCAAAGTCATCTCGCGAACTTCGACGGCGAAGTATCAGAGCAAGCCGGACAGCTTAAAGACAGTCGCGCAAGAACTCGGCGTTTCCACTATCCTCGAGGGGACGGTGCAGAGAGCTGGCGACAAGGTTCGGGTGAATGTGCAGTTGATCGACGCCCGCTCCGATACGCATCTTTGGGCGAAAAGTTATGATCGTGACTTTAAGGATGTCTTAACGGTTGAGAGCGAAGTCGCAGCGCAAATCGCGGACGCCTTGAAAGCGAATCTCTCGCCGAACGAATCGCATGTCCTGGCCGCGGCGCGGACAGAGGATACGGAAGCTTATGATCTTTTCCTACGCGGTCAGTATGAGTTTCACCAGGCGGAGAGCAGTCTGTCTGCAGACGGCTACGATCGTGCCGATGCGTTTTACCGACAGGCGCTGGCCCGTGATCCAAACTTTGCCGAGGCCGCCGCGGAGCTCGCACGCAATCGACTGTCGCGACACTGGTTCGTCTCTCCTTTGGCGCCAGCGGAATTAGAAGAGGTGAAGTCGCTTATTGACCACGCGCTGGCGCTGGCTCCAAATTCTCCGGAAGCGCACTTTGCGCTGGGATTGTTCTTTTATTGGGGTCATCGCCAATACGAGAGCGCGCTGGCAGAGTTCAATCGCACGCTGGAATTGCAACCTAACAACGCGGACGCGCGGGCGTTTTGCGCCTGGGTTTATCGCCGTCGCGGTGAATGGGAGCGCTCGCTGGCCGATTCTCAACGAGCGGAGGAACTCGACCCGCGCGACGCCAGCATCCCGACCAATATCGGAGTGACCTACGATGTATTGCGTCTGTGGAAGGATGCGGAGCGAGCCGAATTGCGAGCTCTCGCCATCGATCCGCACAACACGCAGGCAGCGATGTTCCTTGTCGGCACTCGGCTCACCACGACGGGCGATGTCGCCTCGGCCCGGCGAGCACTCGATGATTTCCCAGAGCTGATCAAAGGCATCCCCGGCGGCGCCGGCGGCCCCCGTGGCGCTACCGGAGCCGGCGATGTTAGTGCAGTCATTGGCTGGCCGGCTTACCTCGACGTCACCGAAAGACGTTTCACCGATGCTTTTCAAGCTGTTGAGAAGAGGGTGGTCAACGACGATCGCGCGCATCTTCAACAGCTTGCCGGGCGTGTCGCAATTCGCGTGCTGGCGGGAGAGCCTGAGGCAGCCAAATCAATGGGAGAAGAAGCGCTGCCATTACTCGAGGCCAGATTTCGAGAGCGACCGGATGACACTTTCGCGATGGCGGAGCTATCTTGGGTTTACCTCGCCCTGCGACGCAATGCCGATGCGCTGCACCTTTCCAGACAAGCGGCGGATACAATCTCCATCGAAAAGGATGCGCTGGCCGGTCCAAGTTTCCAGATCGGGCTCGCGCAAATCGAGGCACGTGCGGGCGCACCTGAGGACGCCATTAAGAGGCTTCGACGTTTGCTCTCAATCCCGGGGGGCGGGATGGCGTCCATCGCTGCTTTGAAGATTGACCCGGTCTGGGATCCGATCCGTAACCGTCCTGATTTCCAGCAGCTGCTCTCGGGTCCGGAGCAGATCGGACCTAACAAGTGACTGGGGTTGATTTTTTGGATCCTCTTTGCCGAATTAAAGCGACGCAACGTGTATAAAATTGCGATTGCGCATTCGGTCGTCGGCTGGCGGATATTTCAAATCGCGACCGCCTGGCCCTTTGGATTGTTACGATCGTTAGCCATCTTCTCAGCATCGATCAAGTTGCCAGCCGCATCGGCAAACGCGGATGCAGCACCAGGTAGGCGGTTGCGAGATTTTGCCCAGGGGGCTGCACCGCGGGTCCTCGCTGCGTTTGACTCGGACGTTGTCTCTAGTAGACTTCGCGGCTCCCTCCTGTTCGGAAAGCCTCCCGTCGATGAATAAGATTCGTAACATTGCCATCATTGCGCATGTCGATCACGGCAAGACAACGCTTGTGGATCAATTGCTGCGCCAATCGGGGACGTTTCGTTCCAACCAACATATTGAAGAGCGCGTGATGGATTCGATGGATCTAGAGCGTGAAAAAGGGATCACGATCCGCGCGAAGAATGCGGCTTTTCAGTGGAACGGCTACCGCATCAACATCGTCGATACACCCGGCCATGCTGACTTCGGCGGCGAAGTCGAGCGCATCATGAAAATGGTGGACGGCGTACTTCTGGTTGTCGACGCCAACGATGGGCCACAGGCGCAGACGCGCTTTGTTTTGCGCAAGGCGCTTGAAAACAAACTCAAGCCAGTCGTCGTAATCAACAAGATCGACAGAGAAAACGCACGGCCTCATAAAGTCGTCGACATGGTTTTCGATCTATTCGTTGAACTAAAGGCCAACGACGAGCAGCTCGATTTTCCAATCATTTACACTAGCGCGAAGAACGGTGTTGCCATGCTTGATCTGAACGAAAAAAGCGAAGATATGACGCCACTGTTTCACGCAATCGTGCAACATGTGCCGCCGCCAAAGGTCTCAAGCGAGCCGTTCTTCCAAATGCTCGTGTCGAACTTGGATTATAGCGATTATCTTGGCCGGATCGCGCTCGGACGTATCGTGAGCGGTCGCGTTGCCGTCGGCGATTCGATCGCCTGTATTGACAGGCAGGGAGGCTCGGAACGAGCGACCGTCACTGCTCTTTTCAGCTATGCAGGATTGGAGCAAGTCGAAATAAAGGAGGCGGCAGCCGGCGATATCGTTGGGCTAACTGGCTGTGAGAACGCTTACATCGGCGAAACGCTGACCGATCGCGAGGATCGCGCGCCGCTTCAATTCGTGGATATCGATCCGCCGACAATTCGCATGCATATTCTGGTCAACGATTCGCCGTTCGCTGGACGCGAAGGAAAATTCGTGACTGCGCGACACGTTCGCGAGCGACTGGTTCGCGAAACGCGGGGCAATGTTTCACTTCAAGTCAACGACACCGAAACCGCAGGCGCATTTGAGATCAATGCGCGTGGCGAAATGCAAATCGCTATCTTGGTGGAGCAGATGCGGCGCGAAGGCTATGAATTGATGATCTCGCGGCCCGAAGTGATTTTTCGCCGAACTGAGAACGACGCGCTGCTCGAGCCGATTGAAAATCTCTATGTCGATCTACCGAATGAAAATCTCGGCGACATTCTGCAATCCCTCGCCAATCGCAAGGCCGAAATTCTCGCAGTACACCATCATGCTTCGCGCGTATCGGTCGAGGCGATTGTTCCTACGCGCGGCTTGATCGGATTCGAGACTGATTTCGTGAACCAGACCCGCGGCGAGGGAATAATGAGTCATCTTTTTCGCGAATACGCGCCCTTTAAAGGCGATATTGGCGGTCGCGGTCGCGGTGTGATGGTCTCGATGGAGTCCGGGATCAGCACTGCTTATGCACTCAACAACATTCAGGAGCGCGGCCGTCTTTTCGTGGGTCCCCAGGAGGATATTTACGAAGGAATGATCGTGGGCGAAAACAGCCGCCCGGAAGATTTACCAGTCAACCCCTGCAAGGAAAAGCACCTCACGAACATGCGCAGCCAGGGCGATGGCAAAGGAATTCAACTTGAAGGAGTCCTCCGAATGAGTTTGGAGCGCGCGATCGAATACATCGACATCGATGAGTATGTGGAGGCGACGCCAAAGTCGCTTCGCTTGCGCAAGCGCATTCTTGACGCGACCGCACGCAAACGAGCTGCGGCATAGCGCGCGCTGTACAAGCCGAGATACCCTAAGCTCGCGCTTTGATCATTTCTTGCAGCGGACCGGACTGTACAGATAATTTCCGCGTTGTTTATCGAACCGTCTGGGTCCAAATGAAAACGGACATTGGTGGTTTCCGCCTCAACCAAATTGTGGAAGACGGAAATGCATGAAGATGAACATGAACTTCACCTCGTCGCTTCAAGTGAACCCAATTTGTTCGACCGCTCGCGTCGCAAGGATCGAGGGCACGGCCGGTAGACAGTCCCGACGGGCACGCGGAAGAACGGCGTCTGAGCACGCTGCATCAGCCGATTTCAAATTCGTGTAGACGAAGCAACCATGTGACACATATATGGCAAAGAAAAAACCTCAGTTAAAACGTCGGAGTGCACGGTCAATCGGTTCTAAAAAAGGAAAACGAAAGAAATCGGCGAAGCCGAAACTGACTCTGAAGCAACGCTTGGCGCGTGCAAAGAAACTGGAGGCATTAGATGCAGGGAAACCTGTTTTTGCGGTCTCGCGAAAAAGAGCGCTGGAATCTCCGCCAAAGACTCGGGACACTCCCTCGGCGGTAATTAGTGACTCTGTTGGCCGGTGGGAAAAAAACGCGCACAATCTCCCAGCGGATGTGGAAACTGTGCAACGCCTTCTGGAAACGGCGGCGCAAAAACTACAAGCTCCTCAACTTGATCCCAAGGGCGTCGATGGAAAAATTGCGCAACCGCCCCGGAAATCGAACACGGTTGCTGCGATCGAAGCTTTTCAGAGCCGTTCCAATATTTCAGTCGATGGACTGATTGGACCCGGCGGTCAGACGTGGCAGGCACTCCTGCAAGCTGGCAGTCCAGCTGCAGACCCGTCCCATCCATTCCAGAATGATGATTTTCCGCAGACGTACATACAGCAAATTTCGGTGAGCCTGGACGATCCAGATCATTCGCTCACTCTTACCTGGACCGGGCCGAAGGCTGATAGCCAGGAGACAGGACCATTCAGGACGTCACCTGGTGCAGGATTAAAAGGTCTCAATTGCGATAATGATGCCACAAGTCGGCGGTCAGGGTCCAAATGTACTCCGAAAGGAACGCGTTCAGTGGAAGGCTTCGCACGAAGGCTTAACAGCGATTCTCGCGCCACCTACGTTACGTGGTTTATGCAAAGTCGAGGCATTGCGCTTCATTATTTCCCAAGTGTGCCCGAGTACGCAGCTTCCCACGGGTGTGTACGCATTGAGTTGGTAGATGTGGCGCGACTTATTCAAGACAACTCACTTGTGGATAACACACAAGTGGTGGTGAGCGGAACGTGGACGAAGCCACAGAAGCAATGGGACTAATGCCCTCACTGCTAAGCTCGCAGCGTTAGCTCAATTGCCAGGTTCCATTCGGGAACGATTTTTCGCTCGGGACGCTGTATGCTCATCGGCGCGCCGCGGGGCTGAGGCCGCAGCGCTGTTAATCGACATACTTTTGTGCAATGGGCATTTTGCGGCCGATGCCGAAGGCGCGGCTTGTGACTTTTAGTCCGGGCGCGGCTTGTTCGCGCTTGTATTCGTTAAGATCGACCCGGCGCTGCACCCAGCGCACCGTTTTCTCGTCAAACCCGCGCGAGATGATGTCGCGCGCGCTGAGATTTTCTTCTACGTAAAGCTGTAGAATTTCATCGAGAACTTCATACGGCGGAAGTGTGTCCTGATCTTTTTGGTTTGGCTTTAATTCGGCGCTGGGTGGTTTTTCGATTGTAGATTTTGGAATGATCTCGCGCTCCCGGTTGATCCAGCGGGCCAACTCGTAAATCATCGTCTTCGGTACGTCGCTGATGACGGCCAGGCCGCCTGCCATGTCGCCATAAAGGGTGCAGTAACCGACGGCGAGTTCGCTCTTGTTTCCAGTCGACAAAACGAGGTGACCGAACTTGTTCGAGAGCGCCATCAGGATCATTGCACGCAGACGCGGCTGCATGTTTTCTTCCGTCTCGTTTTCGGTCAGGCCTTTGAAAATTTCCTTAAACTGAGCCTTGAAAACCTGAAACGCCTCGGTGATCGGAACCTCGAGAAATTTTATCCCGAGGTTGCCGGCGAGCGCCCGCGCGTCCTCGATGCTGCCGCGGGACGAGTAGGGGCTTGGCATGGAAACGCCGGTTACGTTTTCCGCGCCCAACGCATCAGCTGCGATGACTGCGGTAACAGCGGAATCGACTCCGCCGCTCAAACCGACCACTACCGAGTGGAAATTGCATTTGCGGCAGTAGTCGCGGAGCCCCAGAGAAAGCGCGGCAAAAATTTGCTCTGGTATTTTGCCCTGGTGGAATTCGATTGCCGAACTCGAATCCGTATCGACGACTCGTTCGTCTTCACGAAACGCTGCGAGTTGTGCGATCACATTGCCCGCTGAATTCACCGCGAAGGAATTACCGTCGAAGAGCAGTTGGTCGTTGCCACCGATCAGATTGCAATAGCTGATAGGGCGTTGGTGAGCGCGTGCGAGACCGGCCACCATCTCGTAGCGGATCGCCGGCTTGTGCAAACTGAATGGCGACGAGCTTAGATTGACGATGATCTCCGCGCCTTGCTCCACCAGGCTGCGCACCGGTTCGCAATCGTAGAGCGGTCGCGGCAGGTAATGTTCGGTCCAAATGTCCTCGCAAATCGTTACCCCGATTTTTTTCCCATGCACAAGAAAGGGCTCGACGCGCTCGGCTGGCTGAAAGTATCGCTCCTCATCAAAAACGTCGTAAGTCGGCAAAAGGGATTTGTAAGTTTTGCGGATCGGTTTGCCGCGTTCGAGCAAAGCCGCCGCGTTACGAAAGGGTTTGCCGCGCCCTTCGTTGCGATCAACGAACCCGACAAGCAACGCAGCATCGCTGACGCGAGCATGCAGCTTTGCCAGCAATTCCAGATTTTCCGGAACGAAGCGCGATTTGAGAACCAAATCCTGCGGCGGGTATCCGGTCATGGCCAGCTCGGGCGTGAGCACGAGTTTCGCACCCGCCGCCGCGAGCCGCTCATACGCACCGGCGATCAATTCGCAGTTTCCACTCAAATCTCCGACGGTCGGGTTAATTTGAGCGAAACCAATTCTCATGCGCTGCAAGCGTCACGCGAGACCTACGGACGCGCAATAGTGAAGTGGATTCGGGGAGGAGAATTTGGTACCGCTGCCGTCGTGATTCTGAACTGTAGGGCGTCTGTGCATGACGCCAACGCGATTTTGGATCTGCCGCGGCAGCATGTCTCACAACGGCGGTATAGCTCTTGTGTTTTTCAAGACTGGGACGATTGAAATGCCATGAGCAAGAAAATGCGTGTTGTCCAAGTCCCGCGAGCAGGCGGGGCGCTTGAGTTAGTCGAACGCGACATTCCTGAGCCGGAGCGAGGATGGGTACGCGTTAAGGTTGAGGCGTGTGGTGTTTGTCATAGCGATTCGTTAGTCAAAGAAGGACTTTGGCCAGGTATTCAGTATCCGCGTGTGCCGGGACATGAAGTCATTGGTGTTGTGGATGCGGTGGGCGAGGGGGTAAAGCCGTGGAAGACTGGCCAGCGCGTCGGCGTTGGCTGGCACGCTGGCAACTGCGGTTATTGCGATCACTGCCGGCGCGGCGAGTTTTTTGCGTGCACTGTGGACCTGCTCACCACAGGAATTTCTTTCGATGGCGGCTACGCCGAATACATGGTTACGCCGGCTCAAGCGCTCGCGCTTGTGCCTGACGAACTTTCTGCGGTCGATGGCGCGCCGCTGATGTGCGCGGGCGTAACGACCTTCAACGCGCTACGAAACAGCGGAGCGCGAGGCGGTGATGTGGTCGCTGTACTCGGGATTGGCGGGCTCGGTCATCTGGGCGTGCAGTTCGCAGCGAGGATGGGATTCAACACCGTGGCGATTGCACGCGGAAAGGACAAGGAAGCATTCGCGAAAAAACTGGGAGCACACCACTACGTCGACAGCCAGGCCTCCGATCCGGCGGCGGAACTGAATAAACTTGGCGGCGCGAAAGTTGTGATCGCGACCGTGACGAATGCCGAAGCAATGGCAGCTGTGGTGGGCGGGCTTGCGCCTAATGGTGTGCTTATGGTGATCGGCGCAGCCGGGCCGATCTCCGTCGATCCGATCTTGCTGATCGTGGGTCAGCGATCCGTCAAAGGCTGGTACTCGGGAACGTCCATCGATTCGCAGGACACACTCGAATTTAGTGCGTCAGCGGACGTCCATTCCATGAACGAAATTTTTCCGTTGGAAAAAGCCGCCGAGGCGTACGAGCGAATGATGAGCGGCAAAGCGCGTTTCCGCGTGGTTCTCGATATCGCCGGCAAATAAACCAAATGCACGTTTGCCGGTAGGGCGTGCCCTACTCGAGCGACGTTTCGCCCGCGTCGCCACCCATTTCGATCTCGACGAGCAGGCAGGGCGTTGCGAGAGTGCAGAGCTATGAAAACGAAGGCTCGATTACTTCCCATATTACTTACGTTGCTCTCCCTGCCGCTGGCTGGACATAAATCACAAGCGGTAAGTCCGCCGCCGGACGGCGGTTATCCCGGAAACAACACAGCCGAAGGGCAAAATGCCCTGTTAAGCCTCACGACTGGCATTAACAACACGGCGGTTGGATGGTTTTCGCTACAGAGTAATAGGAGCGGCCAGCTCAATACGGCGGCAGGTGCCGGGACGCTCTTTAGCATGCTGGGCGCAAGCCGAAATACAGCCGTTGGGGGGGCGGCGCTTTTTAGCGACACTAACGGCGAGGACAACACAGCGGTTGGAGCCCTAGCCCTCTGGAGCAACAACCACGGGAACTTAAACACAGCCATCGGTGACAATGCGCTTTTTAGCAACACCGTCGGCTTTCAAAACACTGCCGTCGGCGGCTGGGCACTCGTTAACAACAACACTGGCAACGCCAACGTAGCGATTGGTTCCTTGGCGGCCTATTCTACCCTGGGTGGCGGCAACACGGCCGTCGGCGAGCAGGCGCTTTTTGATAACCAATCCGGCAACTACAACATCGCGCTCGGGTTTGCGGCCGGCGAGCGCACCACAGGCAGTAACAATATCCTCATCGGCGATATTGGTGTGAAGGGCGAGAGCAACACCATCCGTATTGGGGGAAACAAATTTGGGGGCGGCCCTCAGACCGCAGCATTTATCGCCGGTATTAGCGGAACCGCCGTCGTGGGCGACGCCGTTGTCGTGGATGGAAACGGTCAATTAGGAACGGTCGCTTCGTCGGCGCGGTTTAAGAAAAACATCAAGCCAATGGATAAAACCAGCGAAGCAATACTGGCCCTTAAGCCAGTGAGCTTCCAATACAGAAGCGACAGCAAAGGGACACCGCAATTTGGCTTGATCGCCGAAGAAGTGGCGAAGGTGAATCCCGACTTAGTCGTCCGCAATCGCAACGGCGAAATCTACAGCGTCCGCTACGATCAAGTGAACGCGATGTTACTGAATGAGTTTCTCAAAGAGCACCGCAAGAATGAGAAACAGGAAGTGACTATCGCTCGACTGGAAAAGCAGCTTGAGACGGTAACTGCGACTCTACAGAAAGTGAGCGCACAGCTTGAACTAAACAAACCCGCGCCGCAAACTGTGCTCAACGGGCGGTAGCGGCCGAGTCATATCGAGCCACGCCGGAAGCAATCTTCATATACGATGACATCGTTACGGCAACGCGGCTCACTCGTCTATTGTTGCCGCACACTCTGCGAAGCTGCTCGGATTCGAGCTGTAAAGAGCTCATTCCTGGACGCTGCAATCGACTTGAATAACCTCGGCCGGGCTCACTCACGTTCGAATCACACGAGCGTCTGAAAAATCAGGAAGCTGACGACTATAGTTTGGATGAGAAAGAAAACTGCGTAGAATTCATGATAGCGCTCGCTTCGAGTGACGGCGGCAATAATCAGCCCCGCGAAATAAAGGATGCTGCTCACGAAGTATATCGGTCCAAAGGTAATAAAATGAGGTAGGCCTTTTAGTAGCGAGTCAACAATATCGACTGGTACAAAGAGTGCGAAGAGAATGAAGAAGGCACGATGATTCGCGTAATAGTGCGCCTTGTAATCGATGGCAGAGTCAACATCGCCTTCCCGTGGAAAAAGTAGGAGTGACGCCAAATACAAAATTGTTGGGGAGATTAGGACGAAAAGAAAAGATAAAAATTCCACGGCTGTTGATCGCGCCAGCGATAGAAGATCCACCAGGCGATCACGAGGTACAGAAAGAGGTTAACGATCCAGATGACGTGGACCCAGTAAATGCGATGCCGCGAGCGCGCCTGCAGCATTTCGCCGACGCCCCCGAGCACCCGTGTCATACCAAGCGCCAGGATGATTGAGATAAGAACTGAGAGGTATTCAAACGCGCCCATCGGCTAAGCCTGTGAGATGTTCGCCACGGCGAATCCGTCCGGTGGCGGATTTGATGTTTGCCGTGCCATGTTTGATGTAAGCATGCATTCGCCACCGAATTCAAAATGAAATCGCAATACGATGTCGTCATTTTGGGTGCCGGCCATAACGGACTGGTGGCGGCAACTTATCTCGCGCGCGCCGGGTTGAGTGTGCTGTTGCTGGAAAAAAATGATTACATCGGCGGGGCGACGACTTCGCAGCAAATCTTTCCGGATTACGACGCGCGCTTGTCGCGATACTCCTATCTGGTCAGCCTGTTTCCACACAAGATCATCCACGATCTCGGATTGAACCTGGAACTGCGCCGGCGCGCGATCGCATCCTGCACGCCCTACATGAAACATGGGCACGATGCCGCGTTGCTTTTGAGCAACGTCGATGAAGAAGTAGGCCGCCGGTCGATGTGTGAACTGACCGGAAACACCACTGAGTACGACGAGTTGAAATGCTTTTACGCGTTACCACGGGTGTTCGCCGAGCGCGTCTGGGATTCCATGCTCGAGCCGCTGATTTCAAAAGATGAAATGGCGCGCCGTTTCAAGGTTGACGAAATCTCCCGCGAAGCGTGGCGCACTTTGGTTGAGGAACCGCTCGGGTATGCGATCGAGCGTTATCTGCGAGACGATCTGGTGCGCGGCCTCGTGTTTACAGATGCGAAGGTCGGCGTCTTCACGCATCCGCACGACAGTTCGCTCTTGCAAAACCGATGTTTTCTTTATCACCTGATCGGTAATAAGACGGGCGAATGGAAGGTGCCGGTCGGCGGGATGGGCACGGTTTCGTCAGAACTGGAGCGCGCAGCCCGCAAAGCAGGGGCCGAAATTCTAACGAATGTTCATGTCCGCGCGCTGAACGTCACGAACAAAACACGCACAGTCGAATTTCTTGCGAACGGAAAAGCCGAGACCATCGAGGCGCGGTTTCTCCTGGTTAACTTTGGGCGAAATTTGCTGGCAAAGTTTACGGGCCGATTCTATCAGCCGGATCGCACCGACGAAGGGTCCGTTTTCAAGATCAACATGCTCCTGAGCCGTTTGCCGAAACTGAAGGCCAAAAAAATTTCGGCGACTGAAGTGTTTTCCGGGACCTTCCACAGCGACGAAGGCTACCAACAGATGAATGTCAGCTATGACGAAGCATCGGGCGGTAAATTGCCGGCGAAAATGCCGTGCGAAATCTATTGCCACACCCTCACCGACGACAGCATTCTCGGGCCGGAACTGCGTGAACAGGGCTTTCACACGATGACGCTTTTTGGATTGGATGCCCCGTGGAGTTTGTTTGTGCGGGATAATGAACAAATGCGCCGGGCGGCTGAGAAAAAATACCTCGCCAGCATCAACCAATGGTTGGAAGAGCCGGTCGAAAGTTGCCTGGCTCTGGCGCGTGATGGCAGCCCTTGTATCGAAAGTAAAAGCCCCGTGGACATCGAGGACGAGCTGGGGATGTATCACGGGAATATTTTTCATAACGCGCCGACGTTTCCATTTGCCGAGCGCAGAGAGCAGGTCGGCACGTGGGGTGTTGAGACGGAATACGAAAATGTATTTTTCTGCGGATCAAGCGCCTTGCGCGGTGGCGCTGTCAGTGGGATCCCAGGGCACAACGCGGCGATGAAAATCCTTGAACTCTGTCGAAAGAATTCGAAATCCAATGGCTGAAAACTTAACGCCTCAACCAGCTGATCCGCGCGATGTTGAGTCGATCGACGCCATCATCACGGCCGCGTACGATGGGATTTCAGGTGCTTCGGGCGAGAAGCGTGATTGGGATCGAGAACGATCGCTGTATTACCCAGGAGCGCGTTTAATTCCCACTGCTAAGCCGGGCGCGAACGACGGTCTCGCACCCCAAATCTTGGACGTAGAAGGTTTCATCGCACGCGTGGAACCGTACTTTGCAGAGCACGGATTTTTCGAAAAAGAAATTGCCCGGCGTACCGAACAATTCGGGCACATCGCTCAGGTGTGGAGCACATATGAATCGCGTCATAACGCGGACGACCTCGAACCGTTCATGCGAGGAATCAACAGCATCCAGTTATTCCACGATGGCAATCGCTGGTGGATTGTAAATATCTATTGGCAGCAGGAGAGCGCCGAGGATCCGATTCCGGGAAAATATTTGTAGCGAGACCACACACCCGGATTTCGTGGGCGGCCACGCATGCCCTAGCGCCGGACCACAAACGCCTTCACTTCCTTTGCAAATCTGTCTTGAATTCCTGGCGGAGGTTCTGGCGCATACCGTAGCAGGATGTACGTGTCGGCGATTTGCCGGATGCGGTTAGATTCGTTAGGCAGCGATTGAGCAGCACGCCGTGCAAAATCCAACGGACCTTCACACGCCTCTCGCCGCACACCGAGCCGGGCAATCTTTCGGCAAAAGTATTCATATAACGCCTTCACCCGGTCCACGCGCGAGCGCGTCCGCAGTTGCATCCATGTGAAATAAATTGCGAGCAGTCCGATTGCGACGAGCAGAAGTTCTAAGATGAGAAAGACCGTGCCACGGCTGGCGATTCCCATGGACGTCAGCAAGACGTCTTGTACATCGGCGTCGAACGCAACAAGCCGCGTGTCCCATTCATAGCTTAGTGTTTGCCAAATGAATCGAACATTGGTGAAAACGCCGGACCGCAGCAGCCGCGCTATCAAGGCGTTGCTGCGAGTTCCCATTTGCCCGGCAGCGCTGGTTGTCTCTAAAAACGTGGTGAGATCGAGACTCACTCTGCCTGGCGCAACTGCGCTCGTTGGATCCACGCGGGTCCATCCCTTTTCCGCAAGCCAAACCTCGCACCAGGCGTGCGTGTCCGCCTGCCGCACTAGAAAGAAGTGACCTAGATCGTTGTACTCACCCCCGAGATAGCCGACAACAACGCGCGCAGGGATTCCTGCCAACCTCATCAGAGTAGCAAAACTTGCAGCATAGTGTCCGCAGAATCCCACACGACGACGGAAAAGAAATTCCTCCAGATCATCGTATTCCCCTGGAATCAACGAATAGCTGAATCCTTGGGTCCTGAAGAACTGAAGCGCGCTGCTTACCACGCCACGCGAATCACGATTTTGCACCGTCCATGAGTGTGCCAAGTCGCGCACTGCCGGACTGATCGACGCCGGCACCTCGAGTGCTTCCGCTCGTTCCTTTGCTGTGATTTCGTTCGCCCTGAATTCTGATGACGCGACATCATATCGGCGGGCTTTCCTAATCGGTTGGTTGCTGCTGAGATAATCGCCTCGTGCGAGCATCGCACCAGGAACAGCTTTGATCGGATGGTCGAGCGCAAACATCCAGCGCCCGCCGTTCGGCGCTAGCGTGATCCGCTGCTCGATTTCCTTAGCGTTGGCCGATGGAACAGGAAGATCGGCGCTGCCGGCGATGTCGGGCGTGGACGATGAAGACTTCGGCGCGTACGGAGCTCGCCATTCCATGCCGTTGCAACGCCACATGACGACCCCGCGCCAATACATCGGACCAGACGGACGAGTGCTGCTTCCAGGAAACTCCGCGCGGAAGGCGATCTCCGAAGAATTTGCAAGCGCCGCTATGCTTCCAGGGGAAAGCCGATCGGAAAACCCGGTATTTGCCGCACGGAAGGGACGCAGTTCAAACTGGAGTCCAGCATTGATTCGGGGAAACAGGAAAAAGAAAAGCACCACAAGCGGCGAAGCCTGAAGGAGGAGTTTGCAGGTCGTACCAACCGGAGGCCAGACAGCGCCCGGTGACGCTCCACGATGAAACTGAACTAGTGCAACTACGAGCAAGGCAAACGCGATCAGAAGACAAAGCGCTGTCGTGAAGTCTTGCGAAAGAAAAAATCCACACAAACAAAGCATCCACCCGATTAGTACCATGACCCGGAACTCGCGTGCCGTGTGTGCTTCGAGAATTTTCAGAGACATGAGAACCACAAGGAGTGATATGGCTGCCTCAACGCCTCTAACAGAACAGTAACTGATAAAAACTGTTGTGAGCGCTGTCGCGACGAGCACCAGTTTCAAAACGACAGAGCGAAGCCGGTAACCCCTGGGTTCCATCCAAAATTTCAGAGCAAGCGAGAGAAGAAAAAACCAGGGAACCCAAATGGCGAGAGAATCGAAGAACGGAGGTAGTGTGAAGACCAATGCTGCCGCCATCCAAAGCAGCGGTCGCCGGGGGATGCTCGTGTCCGTCTTAATCGGACTCAGTGTGTTATTCGTGCTCATACCCGGTTGGCCGGAACAGACTCAAAACACGCAGGCAGTAGTGAAAATGCATTTGCCCAAGGGCTGGGGAAATTTCAATACCCGGAAGGCGAAGCCCATAAGGCTGTCGCGCACGTTCGGCCTCGATCACCCATAGCGTGAGCTGTGACAGTCTTTCTTCCACATCCACAATTTGGAGCTCGAAAAAATCGAGATACGCCGCGCCCTTGGTTTCGGCAGCAAACTCTTTTGTCATCAGTGGTTGCCCGCGCGCCACAGCTTTCCAATCAATGTGACGTTGGGATTCGCCGGGCACGTAGGCGCGGACCCCCGCAAAGTCGTCACCATGCCCGATACCTTGCTGAACCCAGTTATCGGCGAACCGTGCGCGATTTTCCGGTAGCTGAGAATTTCCCCCAGGCTTGGGATAGACGAGGTAAGTTTGATTGGACACAAATCTCTGCGACGCACGTACAAACCCGAGAGGGTAACAACTTGTTAGATCTAATTTTTCTATTTTATGTTCGCCTCTGTGATGCGCGGCAAATCGAAGGGTCAGGCGGGCCGCGCTCTCGCGAGGAATGCAGTCGACGCGCTGACGCGTTTTATCTGCATCCGCCAGAACTAGCTCGATTCCATAGCGTGTCGCACGAGAGCTGTTCATGATCTCAACCGGCAGGCACACCTCGTCACCAGCAAAGGTTGGCTTGGCGGATTCAACCCTCAGGGTGACGCCTGCAAGATTGATCAGAGTATGCGGAATCGAGACCAGAAACACCGCAGCTAGCACAAACAAGAGCAGGTAGATTACTGCGCTGTTTTGACTCGACGCCGCGTACCACATCGTCGCAAGGACAAACAGTAGCGCCGCAAAACCTGCAGTTGGATACGCCACCGGAAAGTTTCCTGCTTTCACGGCACGGGCACGCTGTGAAGCAGATTGTCAGCGAGTGTTCGTCCACTTTGCCCGGACTGTTCGAGGTCGTGCCCGAGCCGATGTGCCATGACTGCGACTCCTACGGCCTGAATGTCTTCGGGAAGGAGCATCTCACGTCCGTGCATCAGCGCCCAGGCTTGCGAGGCATGGAGCAAAGCCAGCCCTGCGCGCGGCGATAGCCCGGTGATGTGGCGTTGTCGAGAGGCATCCAGCAGGTCCTGCAGATAATCGAGCAACGCGGGTGAAGCGTGCACTTTTCGCACGTTATCTTGGATCTCGATCAACGTTCGCGGACTCATCACCGGCTTTAACTCCTTGAGCATCTCCCGGCGATCCATTCCCAGCAGCATTGCCCGCTCGCTGGTGCGATCCGGCACGCCCAGCTCGATCCGCATAAGAAAACGGTCAAGCTGCGATTCTGGCAGCGGAAAAGTACCGACAGCGTGTTGTGGATTCTGTGTCGCGACCACAAAAAACGGGTCGGGCAAATCATAGGTCATGCCATCAACAGAAATGCGCTGTTCTTCCATTGCTTCAAGGAGCGCGCTTTGTGTCTTTGCCGTCGCGCGATTGACCTCGTCGATCAGCACTACCTGCGAAAACAGCGGACCGCGATGAAACACGAATCGTTGTTCGGCACGATCGAAAATGGAATTGCCGAGAATATCCGCTGGCAACAGGTCACTCGTGAATTGAATTCGCTGGAATGCGAGCGCTAGCGAGCGTGCCAGTGCTTGGGCTAGCGTTGTTTTGCCGACGCCCGGAATATCTTCAATTAAGAGGTGACCGCGCGCGAGCAAACAGGCGACAGAGAGCTTTACCGCCTGGTTCTTGCCTATGATGACTTCACAAACCTGCCTCGTGAACGCCTCGACGTGATCGGTCACTCCGGGACGATCTGTGGGAACAATGTCTTTCGCAAACACGATGTCGGGGGGAAAGAGTTTCCGGCTTGTTACTTTTGCTGGTGTTCTTGTTGCGTCCCTGAATCTGATAAATCAAGTTTTTCCGCCGATTTTCGCGTTCGTCCCGCTGCCTCGCCGGTTTTCATTGCGCCCGGCTGGTCAGGCTTGGCCCGAGAAGAGGCCGATGCCCGAGCCCGGCCGGAATGAGTTTGGACAGGGGTAGGGGACGGATGCGCGTCGCGATAACATTTCGTGACCAACCCGAGCACGAACGCCGCGGCAACGAATACGACTACTCGTCTTTCAGTCGGCGTGAGGCGGAATCTCTGCCTCACTTCATCGAACTTGAAACGCCGGCTCTTTTTAGCCACAAAGACTTGCGGAGTTTTCCCTGCGTTTACTCGTGCGCTGCCGCGCCGTAGTTTGGCTCGGAGGCGGGTGATTTCACTGGCGACTGTTGTTGTTCGCGCTGCCGAACCAAAACCGAACGATAGTGTTTCTGATATTGGAATCGTAGAAGCGCGCTTTTGATTCCGAAGACATAAGGTCGCGATGCACCGAAAGCGGAATGTCGAAATAACGGTAAACAGCGCCGTTAACGAATTCGATCTCGAGAATGTGACGGCGTTTGCTGTAGCCAACCTTTGCGATCGCGCTCGATTGGACCGATTGCCGGGGAATTCGCGAGGTGATGTGGTTTGGTGACGGTTCCGCCCATGCGATGGCGACACCGGCAGTTGAAATCAAAAACACCAGTAAAGTCCGCAGCACCGTATCCGTTCTTACAGATCGAGTACAATTCCGTCGAGAATAGATGCAGCGTTTCAACGTTCGGACCGATTTTGAATCAGGAAGCCAGGAAGACAGGAAGGTGAAACGCGTTGTCCACAACGCGTTGAGGTGGGGCCGCTGCCATCGGCTTGGGGACAAGCCGATCCACCTCTGGATTTTCCTGCGTTCCCGCTTTCCTGCCAGTTCTATTGTCCCAGCGGCGTTGTCACTTCCGTGCCGGCTGGCGGCTTGAATTCGAATGTGGACGGAGGAATCGGCGCACGCGTCTGGTTAGAATACGTGGTGACGATCCGGTCGCCGTTCGGTAGCAGCATGTCCGTGCGTTCGACTCGGAACTTGTCATTGATTCGCAGATCAAGCTTTTGAAACACTCGTTTCATCGCCGCGGTGCGCGGCAGCAGTTGCAGCTCGTTTCCGTTGTCGGTCTTGGTCGCAGTGACGTTAAAACTGGTTTCGATATTTTCCAGATTCAGCGCGGAATTGATTGCCGCCACCGTCGCATCCAGCGGCGATCCTTTGCCTAACGGGTAACGCTCCGCCGACTTGAAGTTCGGATAATAAATCCATAACTCGCGACCACTGCTCACGGTGATGCTGGGCGAATTGCCTTTCACTTCGCGCCGGAACTTGTTAGGCGGCTCGAACCAAACTGTACCCGAACTCAGGACCGGATTCTTCATCAGCCGAATCACTCGTTGCTCCTGAAAATCAGCTTGCGTGGTCCGGTTCTGGCGAATCGCTGCAAGCAGGTTCTTCTGCTCACTGTCGGAAAGCGGCGCACTCTTTGCGACCGACGCCAGCGCGGAAACGACGAGAATCCCATGGATGAAGGCGCGCATGCGCTCATCTTATGCTGCTGCGTTAAATTCTCAAAGTGCATCGGCGGCGCTCCTCGCGCAGAACGCGGCTTTTTGAAACCAGCGGAACAAACGTTGTCCGTTTCCTTATCCTGATTCCGGGTCTTCGCGTATTCGGTTCACGGCAGACTTAGCCAGCCATTCTCGAGCTTTTTGTCGCACTCATCGGCGCCATAAGCCGCGGCTCTTCCTCGAATTGACATCGGCGATTCACGCTTACGCCGAATTGCGTTGACTATCTGACTTAATTTTCCGCAAACTCGGCATTGCGAAAAACGGATCTGAAATTGGGCGTCGGATATCCTTTCCCGCCAGGTTCTGCGCCTGTTCCAGACCCGCAAAAACAACAGAATCACCACGGCGGGGGAAAGAAAGAAATGTCCCATGCATCTACTGATTCAGTTCAGAAAGCCAATTGCACTAATTATTATGTCCCTGCTTGCTTGCATCGCGTCCCCGCAAAGAGTCCGAGCAGTCAGCCCGCCGCCGGACGGAGGATATGGCCCGCCCGCTTATGGCACAGGGAATACTGCAGAGGGAGAAGATGCCCTCTTGAACCTCAGCAGCGGCGGCAATTTCAACACGGCCACTGGTTATCGAACGCTCTATAACAACACTACCGGCAACTTCAACACCGCCTTTGGCGCGGGAGCGCTTTTCAACAACACCGCTGATGAAAATACGGCAATGGGCGCGGGGGCGCTTCTTAACAATACCACGGGCACTTTCAACTCCGCCCTCGGTGAAGCGGCGCTTTTTTTCAATACCACCGGCAGCATCAACACAGGCGTCGGTAACGGTGCGCTGGAGAGCAACACCACTGGCAACAACAACACTGCCAACGGTGTTAGTGCGCTCGGAAGCAACACGACTGGCGGTTTCAATACTGCCAGCGGTGTTAATGCGCTCACTAGCAACACCTCTGGCGCTTCCAACACTGCCAGCGGTGTTGATGCGCTTCGAAGCAACACCACTGGCGACAACAACACGGCCCTCGGCGTGAATGCGCTGTTTAACAACGACACTGGCGGTAGCAACACGGCCGTCGGAAGGTCTGCGCTTTCTGACAACACCACTGGCATCGGGAACACCGCCACCGGCGAGTCGGCTCTGTCTGGCAGCACCACCGGAGACCGAAACGTCGCTGTTGGAGCTGACGCCCTCCGGAGGAATACCGCAGGCTCCTTCAATGTCGCTACAGGTTTCAACGCGCTCGGTGACAATAAGACTGGGCGTTCAAACGTCGGAGTTGGCCCTCAAGCGCTATCCAGCAACATCGGCGGCAGTAACAACACCGCCATTGGCGCGCTCGCTGGTATTAACAGCACCGGGGATGCGAATGTCTATGTCGGCGCAGGCATGCTCGGAGTTGCGGGGGAGAACAACACCACCCGGATCAAGAACATTTACTCTTCCGTCGCGTCTGGCCGGGCAGTTTACGTCAATTCCGACAACAAGATCGGGACCCTCTCCTCCTCACGGCGGTACAAGGAAGAGATCAAACCGATGGACAAGGCCAGCGAAACGCTTTTTGCATTGAAACCGGTCACCTTTCGTTACAAAAAGGAGATGGACTCAGAGCGTGCGCTCTCCTTTGGTCTTATTGCAGAGGACGTGGCCGAGATTAGCCCGGCATTGATCACCCGCGATGAGAAAGGCAATCCTCAGAGCGTGCGTTACGAGGCGGTTAACGCAATGCTCCTCAATGAGTTTCTGAAAGAGCATAAGAAGGTTGAGGAACAGCAGACGGGCATGACGGAGTTGAGGTCGATCGTTGCCCAACAGCAAAAGCAAATTGGAGCGCTTAGCGCGAGCCTCCAGAGAGTGAGCGCGGAATTGGAAGCGAGCAGAGCAGTGCCGCAAACGGTGGGCCTGTCCGCCGCCCGCTCGCGAATGTCTTCGGACTAGCTTTACGCGAACACGGGAACAATCAGTAAAAAGATCCTGGCGACTGTACCCGCGCGCGCCGACCGCGGCTCTTCCGAAACGCATCGGGAATGCAGGATTCAGTTATCCTGCGTCCAGACATTTGTGTAGCCGGTCCCACCAGATTATTGGCTCAGCAGTTCAGCACAAAGCGCGCACGCGGAAACTTTCCGCTCCCAATTGCTGCGGTTCTATTCCTGTTTTTCTTGACGAACGGCTTCGGCGACGCGGCGTTCCTGGAGCGGGAATCGGTGATTCGCGATTGCGGTTGCCGAAATCTCTGCGACACTCCGCGTCTATGAAACAAACAGCCCCTTCACTTCTTGTAATCGTTTCACTCGTTTGCTTTGCCGCTTTGCCTGAAGCGCATGCCGTCGTTCCGGCTCCCGATGGTGGCTATCCCGGTCAAAACACCGCGGAAGGCCAGGCCGCGCTGTTGGCGCTTAGCAGCGGCACGTATAATACGGGTGTTGGCTATTTTTCGCTGTTGAATAACACTACTGGAAGCCTCAACACGGCGCTTGGTGCGGCGACACTCGTGTTCAACACCACTGCCGAGGAAAACACGGCTATTGGCGCTGGAGCTCTTTTGAGCAATACCACTGGGAATTCCAACACGGCCGTTGGCTCGGTAGCGCTGTTGCTCAACACGGTCGGGCTCCAGAACACAGCGGTGGGCGCGTCTGCACTGTCAAACAACATCGAGGGCTATCTCAACACGGCCATCGGCTGGGGCGCGCTCTTTCACAACATCGGTAACGCTCAAAACACCGAGGGTCACGACAACACGGCCGCAGGCGCAGGCGCGATGCACGACAACACGACAGGCTTCGAGAACGCGGCCGTCGGCAGCTCCGCCCTGTACAGAAATAATATTGGCATGAACAACACGGCGTTGGGCTTCATCGCCCTCACTGCCAATACCACTGGCAACTTCAACACGGCCATCGGATCGGAGACGCTGAACCATGTGATTTCGGGCAGCAACAATGTTGCCCTGGGCAATGTCGCGGGGTTCAATGTGACGGGCGACAATAACATCGATATCGGCGCCGACGTTCAGGGTCTGGCGGGTGAAAGTAATACCATCCGAATCGGTGACAACCTTCCAACGGGCGCTTCGGCCTGTTATATTGGCGGTATCAATGGTCAAACAGCGACAGGTGGTACTGCGGTCTACATTGACACAACTGGGAGACTAGGGACGATCACATCTTCGGCGCGTTTCAAGCAAGATATCAAGCCGATGGACAACGCCAGCGAAGCGCTTCTCGGACTCAAACCGGTTGTCTTTCGATATAAGAAGGAAATTGATCCGACGGGCAGGTCGCAATTCGGTCTCGTAGCCGAAGAGGTGGAAAAGACAAGCCCTGACTTGGTAGTGCGTGACAAGAAAGGAAAACCGTACAGCGTGCGATACGACCAGGTGAATGCAATGTTGCTCAATGAGTTCCTGAAAGAGCATCGAGCTTTCACGGAAGAGCAGAGCAAGGTCGAGAGATTGGAAAAAGAAGTAGCCGCGCTTACAGCAGGTCTACAGAAGGTGAGTGCCCAGGTGGAGGCGAACAAGCCGGTAGGCCGAACGGTGATGAATTAGTGATCATGCGGTCAATTGGTCGGACGATCAGGTAAGGATCGATCGTTTACGACGAGGGTAAAAGCAATCTAGATGCAGTAGGCTACGCTGCTTCTAAAGTGACGTCCTTTAGGTGAGGACGTCGCCGAGCGCGGCCGTCGTTAATCGCATCGCCTACGCGCGATCCGTTTGCTTATTCCGAATCCGGATCTTCGCGTATTCGGTTGACGGTAGACTTAGCCAGCCATTCCCGAGCTTTTTGTCGCAGCTCGGCGGCGGTATGCAGCGCGAGTTTCTCCTTCATGCGCATCTGGTGAGTCTCAATCGTTTTAACGCTTACATGCAATTCAGTCGCTAATTCAGAAACGCTGAAGCCTCTGCCAACAAAAGAGAAAATCTCCAGTTCACGATCACTCAAGCTGTTGATATCGGAGTTACGAGAATTTTTAGGGCCGCCTGCAAAGGTGCTTAGGATTAATGGCAACACGCTCGCACCCACGTACGGATGGCCGGTCAAGATCTCGTCGAACGCTCGGAGCAATTCGGTAGCATCCTCAATGGTCAGGTATGCTCGCGCCCCGGCCCTGAACCCACGTTGAGCCGAGAACGCATCAGCGTGCTCGGAAAGAGCAAGGATTGCTGTGGCTGGATTAAGGTTCCGGAATTCTTTGATCAACTGTATCCCGTCAGCACCGCAGAGCCTTAACCCAACCACAACCAAATGCGGTTTGTAACGCAGAAACAATTCGCGGGCCAAAGGCGCCTCGTCCGTTTCGCCGCACACCACAAATTCCACGCTTTTCGCAATCAATGAGAGCACGCCGGCTCGAACAAAACCTGTTCGATGAACGACGAGCACTTTGGCCTTCGTCCGGCCTTTCCCTGACACGTCGTCGGGTTTTTGTGTCAGGGACTTTTTTGATCGGTACACAAATCTATTATCTGGCCACTGGTTTTCTCGGGTGTCGCGTTTCGCGTTCAGCGCGCGTGCAGCGAGCCGTCTGGTTCTGCGTTGCGGCATATTCGGGAGTCACTAAGGGTTCTGTCCTAAGTTGCAGCCATTTTGTAGGGCCAGATCCGACAGATGCCAAGCTAAAAATTCAGGGGTTCGCCCCGACAGACAGACGGCCAGTTGTCCGCTTATCCTCCGCACGAGGTGAAAACATGAAAAAAATAATATTGAGCGTTTTAACAACCTCTGTCTGTTTTGGCAGCTGTTGCATAGTCACCGGCCAGGCGCCGGTGGCGCAGTCCGATGAAATCAAGGACGGCGAAACGCAGGAGACCATTCAAGCCGACAGCAGCAGTACCGGAAGCTTTGCGACCGTTACGGTGGATGCGATCGCAAATTCGGATGTGAGCCTGCAGTTTTCGGCGGGTCTTGCGAGCAAAACGGTGGCGGTTGCGGCGCTAGATGGCGGAATGGTGACCAGCGGGGGCGGCACATCCAGTATTGGTGCGGATGGATCGCTTTCTTTCTCGTTTCAAGTCAGCGACCAGCCCGGAGTGCACCGCGTCGTCGTGATCGACCCGAACGCTGACGGCGATTCGCCTAAGATCATCGGAATCGTGCAATTCGAAGTGCCTAGCCCGGCAGAATAGGAGGATTCTGAATGAAACCACCATTTTCTTTCGTAGGGCGCGACCGCTGTTCACGCCGAAATGCAGGTTACTTCGCGTTGTTATTACTTTTGATGTCAATTTTTTTTTGCGAGGCCGCTCTATGCCCAAGTGGGGGACAACAATGTGGCAGGGCCCTCCGGAATTTTTAACGGACAGGCGGGGGGTTGCGGTTATGACCCCTATACTGGCAATGCCACGCGCTCCATCACTGATATCGCTGTCGCGCGTGCCGTCGGCGAATATCCCCTTGCGCTGGTTCGAACGGCAAATTCGCGCACGCCCAGCATGACTGGGGTATTCGGCTGGGACGGCGGTTGGAACCACAATTACAATTGGACCATGGAGGACTCGCCGGTCACCCACACGCAGAATTTTCCTCCTGTGAAATACACGGTGAATTTTCCGGACGGGCGCGTGGAAACGTTCCGTGCTGTTACCTGGGATACTGTTTACCGCGTGAGACCGGGTGCCGACACACCAGCGCAGAGCACATCAAACGGAGTCCGTGAGCGTTTTCTTCAGCTGAACCTGAGCAACATGTACGCGTACCTAATCCTGCCCGATGGCGGCGCGGTCGAATTCAGAGCCCAGCAAAAGTACGATCCCGCGTACGGCCGCTATTGGTACACGTATCGTGTCACGGGTATCTACGATCCTCACGGCTTAAAAACCACCATTGATTCCGAGGTCGTGGGCACTATAAGGCGCATAACACGCGTAACAGAACCTGCCGGCCGCTATCTCCAGTTTACCTACGATCCGAACGCCAGGAGGCGGATTACTCAGATTACCGAATACATCAACGGCGTCGCCAGGCGCAGCGTCCAGTATAATTACCCCGTAGGCCGGCTCACGAGCGTCGTCTATTATGGCAACAATTTGTGGACAGCACGGTATCAATACACTGGGTCAAATATCGGCGGCGGCATGCCGTTGCTGCTGTGGACTTGCGACGACCCGATGTATCCCGGAGCAATGAGGCGAATAGCCTACGAGTATAAAACCGGTAACAACGCCGATGGCAGCACCGCGGTTTACGGCCAGATCTTGCGCGAGAGATATTACGATGGAGACCCCAACAACGCCGGAAACGGCATCATGGTTTCAGCGTTAAGTGTCGGCGCGTCAAATCCCATTAATCACAACACCCGCACCGAAACGCGCTGGGACGGCAGTTCGCGAACGTTTACATACACCCCGCAAGGCTACCTCACCTGGGCATCCGACTTCATGGGCCCCAGCGCCTCGCAAGGCTATGACACCTACAAATACATCGCCTATGTGACTGACCGCAGGAACAACAGGACCGATTTTACTAATGATCCGATTACCGGCAATGTGACTCAGATTAAGTACCCGTTTACACCCGAAGACACGCCAGGGCAGGGAAACACACGTCCGACGGTGAACTACACCTATACCAATAGTTATTATCTGCACACCATCCAAAACGAAGCCGGTAACCTCACCACCATCACCCGCGATCCGAATAACAATCGCGTCACGCGCATTGATTATCCTGATGGCGGATGGGAGACGTTCAGCTATGATGGCAGCCATTTTTATCAACTCCAAAGCCACCGCATGGTCACCGGCGGCACGGAAAACTGGACCTACGACTCGCGCCATCGGACGGACACCTATCGTAACCCGGACAGCCCTTCTCCTAGCCCGAATCCCAGTGCACAATATTATTATGACACGCTCGATCGCGTAAGTAGCGTCCATGATGCCATGAACCATGTCACGGACTATCAGTACAACGATCGCGACCAGATCACTCTGGTCACTCTGCCTACTGATCCAGTGGACAACACACGCCACACGATCACGTACGCCTACAATAACACCGGCAGCAATGCCGGCGACGGCACGCTCATATCAGTGACCGATCAGCTCAATCACGTGACCAGCTACACCTATGACGATTATCGGCGCTTACGCAGCGTGACCCCGCCCGTGCGCGGCGCTGGCGATAGCGGCACATATACCACATGGTGTTATTACGATGATAACGGTGTTGTCAACGATTACAAATTCACAGATTCCGACGTGACTTGGGTTAAACTGCCCAGCGGCAAGAAGATCCACGCAGTTTATGATGACAACCGCCGAAAGACTTCGGTGACCGTAGCGCCGGGCACTGCTGACGAAGCTACAACCAGCTACCTCTACGATCCCGCGGGCAATGCGACCTGGATAACCAAACCGCTCGGTCACAACAACACTCACATGCTCTACGATGCGCGGAACCGGCCCTACCAGATCACTGTCGGGCCCAGCCAAACTACCAGCATCACGTACGACACCGCCGGGCGCACGAAGGAGATCGACCGCCCTAATGGTCAGGTGATTACGTACGATAATTTCGATGCCATGAACCGCGTGACGCAACAGACGGCCACGAATACGAGGGCCGGCGCGAATCAAAACATCCGCAGCAGCTACAGCTATTACCCATCTGGTCCGGCTAACTTGCTGAACACGTTTCAAGACCCGCATCTCTTTGGCGGCAGCGACCAGTACACCTACTACTACGATCCAATCGGACGCAGACGGAGCGTTACTTATCCACTGGACAGCAGCAACCCGCCCGCCCATCGCATTGAACAATGGAGTTACGACGCCGCCGGGCGCCTCTCCCAATTCGGCAATCGCGGCGGCAAAGTGCAGACTTTCAGCTATGATGCGCTCAATCGCTTCACGGGCTTTACCTGGGATGACGGGATCACACCAGGCGCCACTTTCGGCTACGATGCGGCGTCGCGGCTCACCGGCATCACTAATGCCAATGCGGTCATTTCCCGCACGTACTTCAACGACAACCTGCTCAAGAGTGAAACCGAGACAGCGACCGGCGGCGTTGCGCGCGCAGTCAACTACACCTATGATGTCGATGGCAACCCGGGGACTCTGGGAATCCCCGGCTACACCTTCAATTACGACTACACCAATCGCAACCAATTACAGGACATCATCAACAACGCCAATAACGGGACGATTGCCAGTTACGTTTACGACGCGAAAGGGAACGTGACTTCGCGCACGCTTAACTCCAACAGCACGTCCAGCGGTTACAATTACGACGTCTATGACCGGGTCACCTCGGCGATTCACTATCTGGCCAACGACACCCGGACCATCCAATATGGTTACGACGATACCCATCATAGCAACAACCGCCTTTGGGCCAAGCGAGTGATCAATGCGCAGTCACCGGAGAACAATAAAGGCGAGGTGTTCAGTTACGATCTGGCCGATCAGGTGAGCGCGTACCAACTGAACGTCTTAAATCCGAATCAGGTGTCGCAGCCGCTGTCGCAGACGATGCTATTTGACCTGAACGGGAACCGGCAATTCACTCCAACGGCGCAATACGCAACTGCCAACGACTTGAGCCAGTACACTACTCGCACGATAGCCGGTAATCAGACGACTGCGGCTCACGATCTCAAGGGTAATACGACTACTGGCTTGGATGGATCGGTTTACACCTATGATGCGCAGAACCGGTTGCTCACCGCGCAGAAATTAGGCGGCTCGACGATGACCTTCGCTTATGACGGGTTAAACCGTCAGGTGAGCCGGCGACTAGGCAATGGGGGGACGATTTACTACAGTGTATGGGACGGCCGGAATTTGGTGGAGGACTACCACAAGTCCGGGAATAACGCAGTCGTTGATGCGACTTATGTTTACGGCGCCACCGGACTGGTGAGAGACATGGAGAACGCCAACCACTATTACTATCAGGACGGCAGCGGCAGCATCTCGCACCTGGCCAACAACAGCGGCACCTTACTGGAATGGTATCGTTACGACGTGGATGGCAACCCCGTTTTCTACTATGCCAACGACACGCAGCGCAGTCCCAATCAATCCGGCTATGCCGTGCGCCATCTCTTCACCGGGCAGCAATGGTACCAGGATATTGGCCTGTATGATCTGCGGAACCGCTTTTACTCCCCGGATGTCGGCCGATTCCTGCAATCTGACCCGATCGGTTTTCGAGGCGGAACCAATCTGTATCGTTATTGCGGGAATAATCCCGTAACGAGACGGGATCACTTCGGACTGCAGGATGCGGTAACGCCGACACTTTCGGACGGATGGACTGCAACTGTTGACGAAGTGAAGGTGACGGGCTCCGATGTCCCTGAGCCCATCGATCCTGGCGGAACTGGCGCACCATCGGGGGGCGGCGGATCCGGCGGAGGTGGCGAAGGCCAAGGAGGCAGTACGAAACTTACCGGTATTACTTTTAGCTACGGTAAGCCATCACGAAACAGCAATTCCAACGCGCAACAGCCGCCAGGGGTAATGGTCGGATTCGATATTTATCATCCGACAACCACAGCGGAATTCATAATTGCGGGAAACATAATCGAGCACGGGGACACGACGGATACGACACCTGTTATTGATTTGACTGATTTTTTCAGTTGGGGGGTAGCTGGGCTTCTGCGGACTTCGGTTGGGAGAGCAGCAGCAAAGAGTGCAATCAACACCGGCGCTCGTCTTCCTGCAAGAGAAGCTGCAAACTTCATTGGACAAGCTCAACGCATCGTGGTCGAAGAAGGTGAAGTTCTGTATGGCATCCGTGATGCCGGATCGAAAAGTCTTTGGTGGACGCGTATACGCCCGGCAGGAAAGTTGCAGTGGCGCATGGATCAGGCGGTGCTGGATATCTGGAACGAAGGAACGTACGTCGAAACTCTCACAGTGCCGAAAGGTCAGAGCCTAATCGGTTTTGAAGGTTCGGCCCGAGGGCAGAGCTGGTATCTCGGCGGCGGAAATCAGCTTTATGTGCCGGGAGTGCCCGCAGAGTGGTCAACCTTGGAGCCGTGGCCATGAGCAAAGAAGCAGCGCTAAATTTGCTTAACAGGCTTGAAGAGATCTTAGGCAACTCTAAACCTTTCGCAGATCGAAAAGGACTTAGTGATTACTATGCGCGTGATGTTCAGTTCCTTGAAGATGCAAAGTCATGTTTAAGGCTCGGTGATCATCAGAAAATCCAATGGGTATTCGACCAAATGCGGAATCTTTCGCAGGGGTTCGGCTCTTACAGCGCTAATCAAAACGAAATAGATGCAATGTTAGATCGGTTGTTCATGGAGCTTCAGGATGCTCTAATTAGCACGCAGTAGAGAGTATTCGTTTTGATAAATGACCGATGTGGCATCGAAATCGAAGTCCCTCTACATGCCCGAGTGATGTATGAGTGATTGTACGATTAGGACCGCCAGCGATGTCTACGGTTTTGTTGCGCAGCTCAAATCAGAGGCTGAAAAGCATGGAAATATCGATTTTGCCAGCGAGCTGGATGACGCAGTTCATTTGGGAAGTTCCGGCCTGGAGATACTGGGAGCCGTCCGGAAGACTCTGATTGAAAATCATGGCGAGGTGGAATCTCTCCTTGGTTCAGATGGATATCAAAAGCCTATTGTCTGATGGATAATCATTTTCATTTGGTTGTGGAAACGCCGCGCGGCAACCTGAGCACAGGCATGCAATGGTTCCTGGGCTCCTACACCCAGCGATTCAATCGTCGTCACCGTTTGTGGGGTCATCTTTTTGGGGGCCGTTACAAAGCGCTTCTGGTGGACGGCCGCCCAGGCGGCGCATATCTGCGGCGAGTCTGCGACTATGTGCATTTGAATCCTGTGCGTGCCGGGATGCTGGGCAACAAAGATAAAGTGCATCGCTTTCGCTGGAGTAGTTGCACTCATTATCTAACGACTAAGAAGAAGCGTCCGGCCTGGCTCAGGACAGATCGATTAATGGGCGAGCATGGGCTAGGGAGCGGGAGCGCGCGGAGTCGCCTGGAATTCAGCCGCAGGATGGAAAGCTTGCGCCAGGAAGTCAATAGCCCGCAACAACTGCAGTCGATTCGCCGCGGCTGGAAATTGGGCGGTGAAGATTTTCTGGATTGGATTTTAGATAAAATCGACGTGCCAACCAAGGAAGCGCACCCCAGCCGCGAGCGGGATGAGACCGAGCAGGCCAAAGCCCTGCGAATCGTGCAGGAAGAACTCAAGAGGCGAGGTTGGACCAAGGCGGAGCTGAAGCGGCGGCGCAAGGGCGATGAGGCCAAGGTCGCGCTGGCGCGACGACTGCGTGAGGAGACGGCGGTCAGCCTACGATGGATCGCAGAGAATCTCTACATGGGAACCTGGACCCATGTATCAAATCGGCTTTACCACTGCCGCTAATTAAGGAGTGTCAATACTTGGCTCTGACCCCATTTGCCCATTTCCCATTTGCCCATTTGGACCCCTTAAAAGCCGCCACACGGTGAAGCGTGACGGCTGATTGTAAAATGCGCTGCTTAGGGATTGTTAACCACCTGCGGCGCAGGTTTGCTCGCTTCAAGCTGCGCGCTCACTCTCTGGATCTGCGTTGCCTGCTCTTTCACAGTCGCAGTGAGAGTTCCGACTTCCTTTTTCAACTCAGCGATACTGGCCTGCTGTTCCCCGATTTTTTTGTGCTCTTTAAGAAATTCGTTGAGCAACATCGCGTTGATGGACTCGTAGCGCACGGTCAAAATGTCCTTTTCGCCGTGACTCACCAAATCGGGATTCACTTTTTCCACGTCCTCGGCGATCAGGCCGTATCCTCGGGGGCGCGATGGATCGGACTGAGGCTTGGCACGGAAGGTGACTGGATTGAGCGAATAGATCGTTTCGCTGGCTTTATCTATCGGCTTGATGTCGTCCTTGAACTTTCGCGAAGAAGTGAAGATACCAATTGCGCCGTTGACTTCATAAAGAAAGAAACCGCCCGTAGTGAATGCTGTGGAGGTGATATTTTTAATGCGGGTAATGTTGGACTCGCCAGGGACCCCGAATTCAAATGCCCCAATATCGACATTCCCAGAGTCGCTGCCGCTGTGATCGAGTCCAGCGAGATCGCCAAGGGCGGTATTCTCGGTGCCGGTTACGAGGCCCCCAAGGGCGTTGTCACCGACAGCCGTGTTTTGACCACCCGTGGTGACATTATCTAGCGCCCGAAAACCAACCGCTACATTAAAGCCGTTGCTGCCTGATGTGGCTTGTAAGGCGTTGAACCCAACCGCAACATTTTCTGGAGAGGTGGCGGCGTTAAAAAGGGCAAAACCACCAACGGCAGTATTTCCGTTGAGGGCCGCGTTTTTGAAGAGCGCCTTAAAACCGACCCCTACGTTGGCGTCGCCGGTAGTGTGCCCAAGCGCTCCCTGGCCAACGGCCACGTTCTGGCTACCTGTGGTATCTACGGCCAGGGTGAAAGCACCTACTGCAGTGTTGGCGGTGCCCGCAGTGTCTTCGAAGAGCGCGTGTTCACCAATGGCCGTGTTAAAACCACCGTTGGTCACATTGAAGAGAGCACCTAAACCCTCAGCCGTGTTGTGGCCCGGATAGGCTCCGTCCGGTGTGGGCGCGGGCAAGACTGCTTGCGCTTTTGGGGAAAGCGCAAAACAGGCAAGCCCAAACGCGACGAGAAATACTACAGTTGTTTGTTTAAACTGAATCAATGGATTCATGGTTCTTTCTTTCTTTCCCCGCCAAGTTATTTTTGGGGTTGAGGGTCTGGAGGAGGCAAAGAAACCCAGCGGGGAAAAAGTCCTCCGCCTGATTCAGATCCGCTTTAGCGATGCCGAGTTTTGCAAAAATCTCGCCAACCTGTCAAACCAATTCGCCGCTCAAGGCGTTGCTCCGTATGAAAGTAGGGACGCGCCGGAAACAAAGAAACGACGCGCCCCTCCATCTAGCGAAATGCGAGTTATTTGTTACAAAGACCGTACGAATCCGTCTAGTCGGGTGTTGCCTAATTTTTATATAAGGCCTCGCCCTACACGAAGCCCAATCGGCTTATTTACGCTAACTACTCAGAGTTAGCAGTGAGCGCGTCAGCAATTCGGATCGTTCGCGGGTTGGAATCCACGGCTGGGACCCAGCCCAAACTCCAACCAGCCGCGCTGAGTCTGTCGGCAATAATTTCCCAGTCCTTCATCAGCGACCGCTTTTTACGGCTGACGGCTGCGCTTTTTTTCGTGCCAGCTCCTGGGTTACTCGTTGCTCCTCCTTGCGTACGTCGTCTAAGCGGCCCCGAAGAGCTTCTAGCGAATCGGACGCATTTCCCGCACTTTGTCCGTGTAACGGTTTCTCAGAACTTTGTAATTCCGCTAACCTTTCCTTTACCTGATCGGCCATCGCGTTGTTACCTTTCCGCTTCCGCTAAGTTCCCGGCCAGAGCTTTTTGTTTGGCCCACTGTCATACGTCAAGGCTAACTGAGCATCGGCGGCGTGGACTCCTCCCCCACTAGCTATCTCTCCTAATCCGAGTTTTGACCGCTCGTGAGCGTACGTTTCGGTTTCCCGCGCAGCCGAGTTGTTTACTCCTCCGATTTGTGCGCGTAAATCTTGCTCTTGCTGTCGCAGTTGGGACAATTGGTTCTCTAGCGCCTTTTGCTGTTCGGCCTCTTGCCGGTGCTTATTAAATTCTTCTATTTGTTGATTTGTCTGTTGAACGCTGGTCATCTCGGCGGCTTGGGCGGCAGCCGCCTTCGCCGGATCGTAGTGATACCGCGTCTGAACATCTTCGGGTAGCTCGGGAAAGTAGAGCTTCGAAATAGCTGTTTTCGTCCTCACCACAATTCCGTCCGGATCTACCTGCGTGACGATGGCGTTCTTGTATTCTTTGCCGTTGTTCGTTTTGAAGTCGTCAGCCAGCGCGAGTGACACGGACAGCGCGGCAAGGATTGCAATGGTCGTTTTCCGGGGGCTCAATTTCGTGGATTCTGTCTTTTTGCTCTCCACACCGCAACGCCAAAATGATATGAACAGTCGCGATGACTAGCTCTCAGCACGTTTATGAAGTCCGCTCGCGCCAGATCATCGCAGCGTCTGATCTCTGACGTGCTGCCGTTCGGTCGGCTGTGGTATGACACGCCAGATCATGCAATCGGTTACGCCATGCACAGCAGTCGGTCACATCGTGCTGTGATTCACGTGTACGATTCAGGTGGCAATGTCATCGAAATGCGCCAACACGCGGGTGATTTCAAGGAACCATAAGATGAGCAATCCAGCCCAAAGGCTTCACACAATACTTTCGCGCTCAAAGGAGCGCGAGCTTCAACCGCTACGGCCACGAAGAGTGCCTGCTGAGTTATCTACTTCTGCAACGAGCGAAACCAGCGCAAAGCAAGGGAAGTTTGCGCGTCATTGACGTCATGACCGCCATGGAAGGTTCCGATTCGAATTCGGTTGAAACCAGTTCGCTTGATCAAACCCAAGACAGCGTATTGCTGCTCTGGCGTCGCCATTCTATCATCGTGTCCAGCACCGAGATAAATTGGCGTCCTGAGAAAGTCCGCGCCCGGCTGGCACCTGGCGTATCCGTCGCTCAGGTGGTCTTCGTTGACACCGGTTAGGTAAATTCCGGTGATGCGACAACCGTTTCTTGCGAGGAAGGGCGCAACGTAACCAGCGCCTTTGCCTCCCCCGGAGAATCCTGCACACGCCATCGGCCACTTCTCCGATCCGGCAAAGCTGCCGTGAAGTGCGTCGATGGCAGCCATTGTCATCGCTGCGCGCCACGCCGCTGTATCGTTCCGCGCATGCTGCGGGCCATCGCCTGCCAGTAACACCCAGCCTTCAGAAAGCCCAACCCTGTGATAAAACTGAATCAGATCATCTCGATTCTGACGTTTGAAATCGCTCGTGGAGCACGGTATCAAAACAGGCCAACTCTTCGTTGGATCAAAATTTACCGGCGTTGCCAGCACGGCCAGAGCGTATGGAGGCACGGGGTTGCCACCTTGCCCGGCGTATGATTTTTCAAGTGCGTTCAGCGGAACATTTGCTCGCACTGTTGAGCCCGGAGAAAATGGAACGCCCCCAAACTTGAAAGAACCTCCGGCTGCAGCTGCGATTAATGTCGAAAGAACATTTAGCGTGACGAAGATTTGGCTAGCTATGATTAATCTCTTCAAAATATGCGTATCAAGCAAACGCTTCTGGCCTGGTGGTAAAGTGTCAACGGCCCACTTAACGCGAAATGAGCAGCCCAGTTCGATGAACGCTTCCGTCGTTCGCTCAACAGGTGGATACAAACCGCCCTTTCCAATTCCAAAAACGCCGTCAGCTTTTGATCGGCGTGCACAACGAAACGCTTTCCGTCGAACGGCTTGAACTTCTCGGGATTTTTCATGCTTGACCGTTCGCTTGCGTTGCGAGTAAAAATCGGACCGTGGGCTGCCTCGGGTGAGGATAGCTCAATGGATTAGAAATTGTTTCATATTAGCGGGAGCGCGGGCGTCCTTCTTCCTTCGCTCGCGCTCTCTTTTTCAAGCAACACGGCTGAGGAACGCAATCGGCTACGCCGGCCACTACACCCGCTCAAATAACGCTGTGATTCGCGTTTGCGATGATGTTGGCAACGTGATCGAAACGCAGGAGCACGCGGGCGATTTTAAAGAATGGTAGTAACGCGCCAGGTTTACTGATTGCTCAAGACTTCTGCAGAACCGCTGGGCCCTTGTAATGGGGGAAAAAGAAACTGGCAGCACTCGCACACCCGCACGGCTTATTTCAGACCGGCTTGAGGCGTCCGCCGCAGCGAACCTGATCGCCGAGGGTGATGAACACGTTATTCAGTTCCCGGGAGAGTGTGTCGGCATCGGCAGCGGCTTGCAGACCGACTATCCTGAATGCTCTTTGACGGCTCAGAGGGATCTCGAAAGAGCGCATTACTCCGGTATTACCCTGTCTGGCCTGGCACTGTAGCCCGAAGGTCTCGCCAGCAGCATGCTCCACTACACGACATTGGGCCAAACTCCAATCCTCATCCGGTTTCCCGGCGATTCGATCAACAATTTGTTTTGCTGTCATGGTTTATTCACCTCCAACATTCAAGACGGTTGCGGTCGCCATTCGGTTACCAAAATTTTGCGCATCGCGAGCAATTTGGCTGCGCCTTAGGCAAAACTCGCGGTTAACGGAAGTGTGCACGTTTACGAAGTGCGCAAAAATAAACTCGGCGTCGATCTGATTTCCGACATGCTGCCATTCGGTCGGTTGTGGTATGCCGAACCGAATGTAGTCAGCAACGCAATCGGGTATGCGATGCACGACAGCCGATCAGCCGATGCCGTGATTCGCGTTTACGATGAAGCTGGCAACGTAGTTGAAACGCACGAGCACACAGCCGATTTCAAAGAGCCCTAGCGTCACACGTGAAACAAAAAGCCGCCACGCGGTGAAGCGTGACGGCTCATTGGGAAATCTGTTGCTTTGTTTCGGGCGGGTTTGCGGCTTTAGGGATTGTTGACCACTTGCGACGCAGGTTTGCTCGCTT
>Ga0073928_10002037_pt1 | contig 36532 bp, 36 predicted proteins | sample PaiPotPPA55metaG_FD_76969 | JGI IMG/M metagenome (GOLD analysis project Ga0073928, IMG submission 76969) | Iron sulfur acid spring bacterial and archeal communities from Banff, Canada, to study Microbial Dark Matter (Phase II) - Paint Pots PPA... ... | reverse complement strand
GCGGCCACGTCCGCCTCGATCGAGCCCGGGATGTCCTGGGGTCGGGCCTCGATGGGCAGGCCGAAGACGAGCTGCTCGAGGAGGCCGCCGTTGCGCACGCCCTCCGGCTCGCCGAGCAGGTGGACCGGGACCTCGGCCGCGACGGCGACGTCGGTGCGGACCCGGATGAAGTCGACGTGGACGAGGTCGCCCCGGGTCGGGTGGCGCTGCACCTGGCGGGCGAGGGTGAGCTGCTCGCCGCCGTCGAGCTTCAGGGTGATGAGGGTGTTGGCGCCCTGGGCGAGCAGGTGCCCGAGCTCGCGGGACGGGACCTTCACCGCGACGGTGTCGCCGCCGAGCCCGTAGACGACGGCGGGGACGAGCCCGCCCCGGCGGAGCCGCCCGGCGGGGCGGGAGCCCCGCTCGGCTCGCGGCTCGGCGGTGAGGACGTTCTCCTCGGGCATGGTGGAGGCTTCCGATCTGGCGTGGGGACCGTCCATTGTGGTCGGCGGGCGCGCGGCGGGCCAAACCACCGTCGCGGGCGCCGGGCCCCCGCGCTCAGACGTTGTCGCCGGCGAAGATCTCGCTCACGCTCGAGTCCTCGAACACGGCGTCGAGGGCCTCGGCGATGATCGGCGCCACCGAGAGCACGGTGAGGGCGTCCCAGCGCTTCTCGTCGGGGATCGGGAGGGTGTTCGTGACCACCACCTCGCCGATCGGCGCGTTCTTGAGTCGGTCGACGGCCGGACCGGAGAGCACGCCGTGGGTGGTCGCGACGACGACGTTGGTCGCGCCCCGGTCGTGGAGCAGGTCGGCGGCCGCGGTGATGGTGCCGGCGGTGTCGATCATGTCGTCGACGAGGACGCAGGTGCGGCCGTCGACGTCGCCGACGACCTCGACCGCCTCCGCGACGTTGTGGGTGCCCTTCGGGCGGCGCTTGTCGATGAACGCGATCTCGGCGTCGATCTTGCGCTCGGCGAGCTGGTTCACGAACCGGTGGGCGAGCTTGCCGCCGCCGGCGTCGGGGGACACGACGGTGACGTCGCCGCTCACGGCCCGGGCCAGGTGGTCGGCGAGGATCGGCACCGCGGTGAGGTGGTCGACCGGCTTGTCGAAGAACCCCTGGATCTGGCCCGTGTGCAGGTCGACGGTGACGACCCGGTCACAGCCGGCCACGCTCAGCAGGTCGGCGAGCAGCCGGGCCGTGATCGGCTCCCGGCCCTCGGCCTTCCGGTCCTGGCGCGCGTACGCGTAGAAGGGGCAGACGGCGGTGATGCGCTTGGCCGACGCCCGCTTGGCGGCGTCGGCCATGATCAGCTGCTCCATGATCCGGTCGTTGATCGGGTCGCAGTGGCTCTGGATGATGAACACGTCCGAGCCGCGGACGCTCTCCCCGAACCGGCAGTAGAGCTCGCCGTTGGCGAAGTTGGACAGCGCGACGGTGCCGAGCGGGACGTGCAGGCACTCGGAGATCTCGGCCGAGAGCTCCTGGTTGCCCCGCCCCGCGAACACCATGAGCCGCTTCTTCTGGGCGATCTCGAGCGGGCTCACGGCTCCTCGTCCTCGTCGTCGGTCCGCTTCGCCTTGACCCACCCCTCCTCGATCCGGGCCGGGACGCCCTTGGCGAGCGCGCCCGGCGGGACGTCGCGTGACACCACCGCGCCGGCGCCGGTGTACGCGCCGTCGCCGACCTCGACGGGGGCGACCAGCACGTTGTTCGAGCCGATGCGGGCGTCGCGTCCGACCTTCGTCCGGTGCTTGGCGCGCCCGTCGTAGTTGGCGGTGATGGTGCCGGCGCCGATGTTGGCGCCGGGGCCGATCTCGGCGTCACCGACGTAAGCGAGGTGCGGCACTTTGGCGCCCTCGCCGATCTCGGCGTTCTTGGTCTCGACGAAGGTGCCGACGTGCGCACCCGCTGCGATGCGGGTGCCGGGCCGCAGCGACACCCACGGCCCGATCGTCACCCCGTCGCCGATCTCGGCCTCCTTGGCGACGGTGTGCTCGATGGTGGTGCCGTCGCCGACGATGGTGTCGACGAGCCGGCAGTGGGGGCCGATCACCGACCGGGCCCCGATGACGGTGCGGCCCTCGAGGATCGTTCCCGGCAGGAGCGCCACCTCGGGCTCGAGCTCGACCGAGGCGTCGACGTAGGTGTGCTCGGGGTCGGTCATCGACACGCCCTCGCGCATCCACCGCCGGTTGATGCGGGCCCGCAGGATCGTCTCCGCGGTGGCGAGCTGGGCCCGGTCGTTGACGCCGAGGATCTCGGTGGGGTCGTCGGCCTGGGCGGCGACGACGAGGTGCCCGGCACTGCGCAGCACCTCGACGACGTCGGTCAGGTAGTACTCGCCCTGGACGTTCTCGGGGTCGAGGCGCCGCAGCGCGGGCGCGAGCAGGCCCCGCCGGAAGCAGTAGATCGACGAGTTCACCTCGGTGATGGCGAGCTCGGCGTCGTTGGCGTCGGGCTGCTCGACGATCCGCTCGACGCCGCCCCGCTCGTCGCGGATGACCCGCCCGTAGCCGAACGGGTCGTCGAGGTCGGCGGTGAGCACCGTCGCCGCGGCGTCGGTGAGGCGGTGCTCGGTGGCGAGGGCGGCGAGCGTCTCGGCCCGCAGCAGCGGCGTGTCGCCGGTGAGGACGAGCACGTCGTCCTCCCCGTCGAGGTCGAAGCCGGAGCCGGCCAGGCCGACGCTCGCCGCGTCGCCGGTCCCCCGCTGCCGGCGCTGCTCGACGAACTCGACCGGCGTCTCGGTGGCGAGCTGCTCTTGGACCGTCTTGGTGACCGACTCCGCGCCGTGCCCCACCACGATCACGATGCGGGCCAGCGGCAGCTCGACGAGCCGGTCCAGGACGTGGAGGATCATCGGTCGCCCGCACAGCGGGTGGAGCACCTTCGGCGTCGCCGAGCGCATGCGGGTGCCCTCGCCGGCCGCGAGGACGACGGCGGCGAGCGGTCGGTAAGCCAGCTCGGTCACCTCCTCCAGTGCCTCATCACGGCCATTCAAGCGGGGACGGCGTCGCTCGGGGGCGAGGTTTCGAACCTCGACTTGGGACTCCAAAGGACCCCGTGCTGCCGTTACACCACCCCCGACACGTCGGAATCCAACCTAGCGCCGGGCACCGGCCCCGCCGCGGTGGGTGATGTGCCTCGGGCCGCGTCCCCGGGTACGGTGCTCGCAGTCATGGGATCGCTGATCAAGAAGCGCCGCAAGCGCATGCGCAAGAAGAAGCACAAGAAGCTGTTGAAGAAGACCCGCTGGCAGCGCCGCCAGCAGGGTCGCTAGGGACTCGGCCGCCCCCCGGGGCGGCCGAGACGCGTCAGGCCGAGAGCCGCACCCCGTGCGGCACCGCCGCCGTGTCGACGACCGGGACCCGCAGCCGGCTCCGGATCCGACGGGCCAGCGTCGAAGCCTCGGACGCGGTGCCGGTCTTGGGCAGCACCGCGTACGCCGAGCCGCTCCCGGCGAGGATCGCCGGCAGCCCGGCCACCTCCTCGAGGTCGGCGCGGAACGCGGCCAGGCGGGGCTCGACCGCTTCGGCGGCCGCCTCGAGGTCGTTGGCGAGCTCGGGCACCAGCTGCTCGACCGCTTCCGGCGCCGGGATCCGTCGGCGCGCGACCGGACCGCCCAGGTCGTCCCACGCCGCGTAGGCGGCCGGGGTCGACACGAACAGCGGTGGCAGCACGACCACCACCGGGAGCGCGGCCGCGAGCCGCACCGGCTCGAGCTGCTCGCCGCGTCCGCGCATCCACGCCGCGCCACCCCGGAGACAGAAGGGGACGTCCGAGCCGACGCCGGCCGCGAGCGCGGCCAGCCCGTCGTCGTCGACGTCGACCACGAGGAGGCGCCGCACCGCGGCCAGGGCCGCGGCCGCGTCGGCCGACCCGCCCCCGAGCCCCGAGCCGGCGGGGATGCCCTTGCGCAGCTGCATGCGAACCCCGTGACCCGACCGCCCGGCGTGGATCAGCAGGTCCTCGCCGGCGCGCGCGGCGAGGTTCTCGGGGCCGTCCGGGACGCGGTCGGTCGCGGGGCCGGACACCTCGAGGCTGACGCCGCCCGGGTGCGGGACCGCCTCGACCGCCACCAGGTCGTACGGGTCCCCGATCGAGACCGCCAGGCCCTCGATGTCGTGGTAGCCGTCCTTGCGCCGGTCGTAGACCGCCAGGCTGAGGGTGAGCTTGGCGTGCGCGGTCGCGCGCACGCGCCGGAGGCGACTGGTCTCGGTGAGCTCGTTCACGGGCTGGCGTCCGCGGTTCGGGCCAGGCGGGCCCAGTCGTCGAGCGTGAGCGACTCGGCGCGCGCCGACGGGGCGATGCCGGCCCGCTCGAGCGTCGCCTCGGTGCGCGCGCCGAGCTGGAGCCGCAGGGTGCGTCGCAGCATCTGGCGGCGGTGGGCGAATCCGGACCGGACCAGCGCGAAGAGCGCCTCGGAACTCGGCACCGCCACCGGCGCGGTGGGGTGCCGGTCCAGCCGGACCAGGACCGAGTCGACGCGCGGCGCCGGCACGAAGACCGTGCGCGGCACCGCGCCGACGACGCGGGCCGCCGCGTAGTACGCCACCTTCACCGAGACCGCGCCGTAGCCGCGGCCGCCCGCGGCGGCCGCCAGCCGCTCGCCGACCTCCCGCTGGGTCATCACGAGGAGCCGGGTCACGGCCGGCGCCTCCTCGAGGAGTCGGAGCACGACCGGTGTGGCCACGTTGTAGGGGAGGTTCGACACGCAGGCCCACGGGCCCGGGTCGAGGAACGACAGGTCGATGGTGGCGGCGTCCCCGGTGCGAACCGTCACATCGCCGTGGCCGACCACCGTCTCGTCCAGTACCGCGACGAGCCGATCGTCAAACTCGACCGCTTCGACGTGGGCGCCGGCGTCGGCGAGCGCGACAGTGAGCGCGCCGAGCCCGGGCCCGATCTCGAGCACGCGCGCGCCCGGCTCGAGGTCGGCGAGCCGCACGATGCGACGGGCCGTGTTCGGGTCGTTGAGGAAGTGCTGCCCGAGCGATCGCCGCGGTCGCAGCGCGTGTTCCGTCAGCAGGGCGCGGACGGCTGTCGGCGTGAGGACGGGCACGAAGGGAAAATACCGCTGCGGCGCGGGTCAGCCGTAGCCGAGTTTCTTCCCGCAGCCCCAAGCGCTAAACCCGTAGCGGGCCCGGATGCGCTCGGCGACGATGATCTGCTGCTCGCGGGTCGCCTGGCCCGCGTTGGCGCCGAACTGCTGGCCGCCGAAGGCGTTCCACGTCCCGTTGTAGATGCCGGTCCCGCCCGAGTACAGCGGACCCTGCATGGCCCAGTTGCCGCCGGTCTCGCAGTTGGCGATGTTGTCCCAGCGCGGATCGGCCTTGGTGCCGTAGTAGTGGATGGGCGGCTGGGCCATGACGACCGGGACCTGCGAGACCGGGGTCTGCCCGACCGCGGAGCCGTTGTTGCTCGTGACCTCGTAGGTGACCTTCAGGATGCCGTGGACGGGTGCCTGCTCGCGGGTCTGGCCGACGGGGAGGTTGGGGTCGGGCAGCGTCTGCGCCGGCAGGTCGTAGGACTGCAGGTTCGAGGTCAGGCTCACCCCGACCCGGATCACCTGCACGAACGGGTTGTCGAGCGGGATGACGGTGTCGATGGGCGGGGACGTGTAGTCGGAGGGCCCGAGGACCACCTTGTAGTAGTCGAGCAGCTCGCGCACCGTCCGCACCGGCAGCTTGTAGTTGAGCCCCTGGCCGTCCAGGCTGAGGGTTCCGACCCGCACCGTGCGCAGCTGCAGCGTCACCCCCGAGGAGAGCCGGGCCGGGGGGTTGAGGATGGCGACGCTGGACGGGAGCTTCAGGCTGGCGACGAACGCGTGGGGCACCGAGCGCGCCGTGTAGAGGACACGAATGAGCCCGTCGAGGTCGACGGTCACCGGGAAGGCGCGATGCACGCGGATCGTCATCCCGTCCGAGAGCGTGTCGGTCCGCGGCGGGTCGACGATGTCCTCGCGCCGGACGCTCACGTGCTGCTCTCTAAGGAGCGCGCCGACGGTGTTCTGGCCGCTGACGGCCGAGAGGAGTCGGCCGTCGACGCGGACCTGGACATGGTCCCCGCTGCTGAAGATCTGCGGGACGGTGTAGAAGCCGACGATCACGAGCGCGGCGGCGACCACGGCGGCGACGACGCGGCGGGGCGAGACGCCGGTGAGCGCCCGTCGGCGCGGCCGCGGCGCCGCCGGGGGACCAGTCGCGGTGGCGCGGTCGGGGTCGACGAGCTCGGTGATCTCGGGCAGGTCCTCGACCTCGGGCAGGGGCAGCCAGGTCGTCTCGTCGTGCGGCTCGGCCCGGGCCGGCGACGGCGTGCCGACCGGGATGTCGCGAGCCGCGGTGTCGTCGGCGGGCGGCGCGGTGAGCAGCTCGTCGATCTGGGGCAGGTCCTCGACCTCGGGCAGGGGCAGCCAGGTCGTCTCGTCGTGCGGCTCGGCCCGGGCCGGCGACGGAAGCCCGACGGGGATGTCCCGGGCCCCGGTGTCGTCGGGGGGCGGCGTGGCGACGAGGTCGTGGATCTCGGGCAGGCCCTCGAGCCCGGGCAGCGGCAGCCACGTCGTCTCGTCGTGGGGCTCGGCGCGGGCCGGGGAGGGGCGCACGACCTCAGCCACGTGGGTGCTCGACGGCCGCTGGCCGGCGCGGTGGCGACGACGCCAGCGAGAACCCCGCTCGATATCGGGAATGACAGCCTCCAGGGAGCTGCGCGGTGGGTCGGGCCGCCCCGCGTGTCCCCCTCGAGGCGTGGCCGGGACCGTATCGAAGGGGGCATCTTCTCGCAACGACCCTCGGGGAGGCCGAATCCGACCTATTTGCCCTGCTCAGGGCGCCGGGTGGAGCCCGAACACGGCCCGCGCCCCGGCTCGGGTGGCCTCCGCCACCTCGGTCGGCTCCCGACCCGTCGCCGCCGCGACGGCCGCCCCGACCAGGGGGACGAAGGCGGGCTCGTTCTCGGCGCCCCGGTGCGGGACCGGCGCCAGGTAGGGCGCGTCGGTCTCGACGAGCACCCGGTCGGGCGGCGTCACCGCTGCCGCGGCGCGGACGTCGGCCGCGCTCCGGAACGTGACGATGCCGCTGAACGACAGCCAGCACCCGAGCTCGAGGGCCCGCCGGGCCTCGTCGGGGCCGCCGGTGAAGCAGTGCAGCACCGTCGCCGGGGGCGGGGCCTCGTCGGCGAGGACCCGGAACGTGTCGTCCCAGGCGTCGCGGCTGTGGACGACCAGGGCGCGCCCGAGATCACGCGCCAGCGCGACGTGGCGGCGGAACGCCGCCTCCTGCTCGGCGGCCGGGCTGTGCCGGTAGTGGAAGTCGAGACCGGTCTCGCCGATCGCCGAGACGCCGTCGCCGGCCGCGAGCTCGACCAGCTCGTCCCACTCGTCATGGAGGCGCGTCGCGTCGTGGGGGTGGAGCCCGACCGTGGCCACCACGTCGTCGTGCCGAGCCGCCAGCTCGACCGCGGCGCGCGAGGAGGCGGCGTCGGTGCCGACGCAGACGACCGCCGTCACGCCGGCCGCCCGGCCCCGCTCGAGCGCGGCGTCGGCGCCCCCGGTGATCGCGCTGAGGTGAGCGTGCGAATCGACCCAGGCCGGCCCGGCGGGCACGGGCGTCAGGGCTCGAGGCGCGGGAACAGCGGCTCGCCCTTCTCGAGCTGCGTCCCGGTGGGCCCGAGGCCCCAGGCCGCCGCGCCGGGCAGCCGCTGGTCCTCGGGGCGCCCCGACAGCCCGAGGCGGCGCCACAGCTCCGCGCTCGCGCGCGGGATCACGGGCGACGCCAGCAGCGCCACCACCCGCAGCGCTTCCAGGCAGTCGCCGAGCACGGCCGCCGTCGCCGCTGCATCGCCGGCCTTGTGGAGCCGCCACGGCTCCTTCGCCTCGATGTAGGAGTTGGCGGCCCGGATGAGCTCCCAGACCGCGGCGAGGCCGGCCGCGTAGTCGAGCCGGTCCATCCCCGCCTCCATGCCCTCGGCGGCGCGCGCGGCCGCCTCCCGCAGCGGGCCGTCGTCACGCGCGTCGGGGGCGACCCCGTCGCAGTAGCTGGCGGTCATGTTCAGGACCCGGTTGGCGAGGTTCCCGAAGTTGTTGGCGAGATCCGCGTTGTAGCGGGCGAGCATCGACTCGTAGCTGAAGTCGCCGTCGGGCCCGAACCGCTGGTCGGCGAGGAAGTGGTACCGAAACCCGTCGGAGCCGAAGTCGGCCACCAGCTCGGCGGGCGCGATCTGGTTCAGCGCCGTCTTGCTCATCTTCTCGCCGCCGACGAGCAGGAACCCGTGCGCGAACACGCACTTCGGGGGGGCCTCGCCGGCCGCCATCAGCATCGCCGGCCAGTACACGGCGTGGAAGCGCAGGATGTCCTTGCCGACGATGTGGTAGTCGGCCGGCCAGTAGCGGTCGAACCCGGCCCGGTCGTGGCCGTACCCGATCGCCGAGCAGTAGTTGAAGAGGGCGTCGAACCACACGTAGGTCACGTGGGCGGGGTCCCAGGGCAGCGGGATGCCCCACGACAGCGACGTGCGGCTCATCGAGAAGTCGCGCAGGCCCTGCTTGATGAACCCGAGCACCTCGTTGCGGCGGCTCTCGGGCTGCACCGCCTCCGGGTGGACGCCGTAGTACTCGAGCAGCTGATCGGTGAAGCGGGAGAGCTGGAAGAAGTAGTTCTCCTCGGTGACCCGCTCGACCGGCCGCCCGTGCACCGGGCAGAGCCCGTCCACCAGCTCGTCCTCGGTGTAGTAGGCCTCGCAGGCGACGCAGTACAGGCCCTCGTAGATCCCGAGCTCGATGAAGCCGCGGTCGTAGACGACCTGGAGGAACTGCTGGACCGCCTCGTAGTGGCGGGGCTCGGTGGTGCGGATGAAGTCGGTGTTCGTGATGTCGAGCAGCCGCCACGCCTCCCGGTACCGGGCGCTGGTCCGGTCGGCCCACTCGCGGGGGGTGACGCCCTGCTCCTCGGCCGCGCGCTGCACCTTCAGGCCGTGCTCGTCGGTGCCGGTGAGGAAGAACACGTCGTCGCCCCACAGCCGCCGCCAGCGCGCGATCGCGTCGGCGGCCACGGTCGGGTAGGCGTGCCCGATGTGTGGCGCGTCGTTGACGTAGTAGATCGGCGTCGTGACGTAGAACGGCGTGGCCATCGAGCCCAGGCTACCGACCGGGTTCGCGCGCCCGACCCGGATTGCCGCGCGCCGCGACCACCGCGTCGTACGCCCGCCGCCGCGGCACCCCGAGCTCGGCCGCGACCTGCACCGCGGCGTCCTTCGCCGACCGGCCGGCGGCGACGGCGGCGCCCGCGGCCGCGGCGACGTCCTCGTCGGAGGGCTCGACGGGCGCGGCGCCACCGAGCACGAGCACGTACTCGCCGCGGGGCGGATGCTCGCGGACGTGGTCGAGCGCGCTGGCGACGCTCCCGCGGACCACCTCCTCGTGCAGCTTGGTGAGCTCGCGGGCCAGGACGAGGGGCCGGTTCGGCCCGACCGCGTCGAGCAGCTCGGCCAGGGTGTCGGCCAGGCGGTGCGGGGATTCGAACAGCACCGTCGAGCGCGGCTCCTCCGCCAGCTCGGCCAGGCGCCGCCGGCGGGCGGTCGCCTTGCCGGGCAGGAAGCCCTCGAACGCGAACCGGTCGGTCGGCAGCCCCGAGACGACGAGCGCGGTGAGCGCGGCGCTGGGGCCGGGCACGACCCCGACCGTCACGCCGGCCTCGAGGCAGGTCCGGACGAGACGGGCGCCGGGGTCCGAGATCCCGGGCATGCCGGCGTCGGTGACGACGGCGACGGTGGCGCCGGCCTGGATGGCGTCGACGAGCTCGGCGGCGCGGGCCCGCTCGTTGTGCTCGTGAACCGCGACGAGCCGATGGCCGGCCGGCACGCCGGCGTGGCTGAGCAGGGCCCGGGTGCGGCGGGTGTCCTCGGCCGCGATCACATCGGCGTCGCGCAGGGTCTCGACGGCGCGGGGGGTCAGGTCGCCGAGATTGCCGATCGGCGTCCCGACGAGCACGAGGCGGCCGGTCACACGTTGAACCGGATCTCGAGCACGTCGCCGTCCTGCACGACGTAGTCCTTGCCCTCGACCCGCAGCTTCCCGAGCTCCTTCGCGGCGGTCCACGACCCGATCTCGAGCAGCTCCTCCCATCCGATCACCTCGGCCCGGATGAAGCCGCGCTGCAGGTCGGAGTGGATGACGCCGGCGCACTCGGGCGCGGTGGCCCCGGACCGGAACGTCCAGGCGCGCGACTCCTTCTCGCCGGTGGTGAGGAAGACGCGCCGGCCCAGCAGGTGCAGCGCGGCGCGGGCCAAGCGCGGCACCACGCTCTCCGGCACGCCGAGCTCGGCGAGGAGCTGGGCGCGCTCGGCTCCCGCGGCGGCGACGACGTCCGGGTCGCTCTCGAGCTCGACGCAGACCGCGAGCGCGTCCTCGCCGAACGGCGCCGCGAGCCCGTCGGCGGCGTCGAGCTGGTCGACGTCGATGTTCACGACCACGAGCGACGGCTTGTTCGTCAGCAGGAAGACCGGCTCGAGCCGGGCCCGGTCGTCGGCACCGACGTCGGACCGGTAGAGCGGGACGCCGTCGCTCAGCGCGGCCTCGGCCCGCTCGAGCGCGCCCACCTCGGCCGCCAGCGACGCGTCGCCCTTCGCGGCCCGCCGCTGCTTGTCGAGCCGGGCCTCGACCGAGCCGAGGTCGGCGAGGATCAGCTCCTCCTCGAGCGCCCGGAGCTCGGGCTCGGGGTCGTGGCCGCCGCCGGCCCGCACGACGAAGAGGATGGCGTCGCAGTCGCGGAGGGACCCGAGCAGGCGGCTGCCGAGTCCCTTGCCCGCCTCGGCCGACAGCGCCGGCAGCATCGCGAGCTGGAACGTGGCCCGGACGACCTGCTTCGAGCGTGACATCTCGGCCAGTCGGTCGAGGCGCTCGTCGGGGATGCTGACCATCCCGAGGACCCGGTCGGCGGCACTCGATGCGTCGTGCCCGGTCAGCGCAGCGAAGACGCCGTCGTGGCCCGAGTCGGCCAGCCCGACCAGCCCGAGGTGCTCCACCTCTCGGAGGCTATCGGCGGGTGGGTGCAGACTCTCGGGAGGACGTCGCCTTGGAGGGGATGATGGCTGACCTGGCCGCGCTCGCTGACCGCCTCGAGATCGAGGAGGTCCTCACGCGCTATGCGTGGGCGCTCGACTCGAAGGAGTTCGACCGCCTCGACGACGTGTTCACCGCCGACGCGCACATCGACTACACGAGCTCGGGTGGTGTGGCGGGCGCGTTCCCGGAGGTGAAGGCCTGGCTGGCCCAGGTGCTGCCGCACTTCCCCGCCTACCAGCACTTGGTGACGAACAAGGACATCCGGGTCGACGGCGACGGCGCCACCAGCCGGTCCGAGTTCTACAACCCGATGGTCACCGCCAAGCCGGACGGCTCCCGCGGCATCTTCTTCGTCGGCGGCGAGTACCACGACCAGCTGACTCGCACGCCGCAGGGCTGGCGGATCACGGACCGGGTCGAGAAGTCGATCTGGACCGACGGCGACTTCCCGGCCGTCCCCGAGTCCGACGGTTAGGGGCAGGCGCCCGCGACGACGGCGTCGGCCTTCAGCAGCCCAACCGCCCCCGACTGGAAGTCGGTCGGCGCCGGCAGGGCGACCGCGCCGCTCGTGATGCGGGACGCCACCTGGGCCGGCGTGTCGGCCGGGCAGCGCTGCAGCACCAGGGCCGCGACCGCGCTCACGTGGGGCGTCGCCATCGACGTGCCGCTGAGGAAGCCGTAGCCGCTCGCGTTCGAGATCGCCGTGCCGCCGAACGGCACGGTGGAGAGGATGCTCAAGCCGGGTGCGGCCACGGTGACGTACGGGTTGTTGTTCGAGAAGCTGGCCCGGCGGTCGGTCGATCCGTCGTGCGCGCCCACCGCGATCGTCCCCGCGAAGCCGGGCTGGCCGGCGTAGGCGCCCGGGTACTCCGGCTCGTCGGCCAACGCGCAGCCGACGGCGCCGTTGAAGCCGTTGCCGGCCGCGGCGACGACCACCACCCCGCGCGAGATCGCGTCGAGCACCGACTGGCGCAGCACCGGGTCGTCGCCGCAACCGCCGAGGCTGAGGTTGATGACCTTCGCCCCGCCGCCGTTCACTGCGTCCGAGGCCCACTCGATGCCGGACGCCACCGTGCTCGTGTAGCCGGCGCCCTGGCAGTCCAGGACGCGGACGGGGACGATCGTGGCGTGGGGGGCACCGCCGACGACGCCGATCGTGTTGTCGACCGCGGCGATGGTCCCGGCGACGTGGGTGCCGTGCCCGTAGCCGTCGATGCGGGCGTAGTTGCTCGGCGGGTTGCCGACCACGAAGTCCGCGCCCGCGGTGACGTTGCCGGCCAGGTCGGGGTGGTTGGCCTGCACGCCGGTGTCGACGACCGCCACCCGCACCCCGGTGCCGTCGAGCCCGGCCGCCCACGCGGCCGGGAAGTCGTCCTGTGCCGCCTGGAGGTCGGTCTGGTTGGCCGAGTAGTCGGGGTTCTGGGTCGGGTTCACGGCCTGGGCGTGCACCGGCTGGTCGGGGCCGACGGCGAGGACGCGCCCGGTGGTCTGCAGCTGGTCGACCTCGTGGCTGACGTCAGCGGCGGTCGCGGCGTGGAACGTCACCACGTCCGAACGCGAGCTGCCCCGATCGACGAGCGCCACCTGGGCGTCGGAGCTCCGGCCGGCGCTGCTGCACAGCGTGCGGGACACCGGTGGCGGCGCCACCGCGAAGCAGCCCGCGGCGACGAGGCCGAGCGTCGCGACGATGCTCGAGCGGACGAGTCCCCGCCGGGCTCGTGGTCCCATTGCCCTCGGTCGCCCCCGACCTGCGTGGCGTCGCCGAGCCTGGGCCGCCCCAGAACGTCGGTGCCGGCGAACGCCGGCCTGAGGCTACTTCGGAGGAGTGCGTCGCCCGACGACTACCCTGCCGGCCGTGCCGAAGAAGTCGAAGAAGCGTCGGCTGCGGGCTCGCCGGAACAAGGCGAACCACGGCAGCCGCCCCAACGCCGGCCGCCGCTGACCCAAGCGCTCAGCGGGCGTCGGCGCGACGGTGTCGGCGAGCCGGTGGTCGGCGGTGAAGACCCGCCGATGGATCCCGAGCGCGACCACGCTGAATGTCGCATCGGCGACCCTGCCGGTAGGCGAGGACTGCGCCTACGACGGAGCTCGCGCCTCGCCGCCGACGGAGTTGCCGGCGAACTCGGGGCGCGTCGTCAGGACGAGCACCACGCCGGCGAGCACGATCGGGATCGCCAGCGACACCAGCAGCGCGGGCTGGTCACTCCCCGACACGACGCCCAGGTTGAACGCGTGGTACGCGAAGTGCGGGATCGAGTACACGAGCCACGTCAGTGCCGCCGCGATGCTGAGCGCGCGCGTGAGTAGTACCAGCGCGCACGCGGTGAGGACGGCTACCCCGAGGTTCAGCTCGCCGACGTCGCGCACCAAGTGCTCGTTGTACGGGCCGTCCGCGGACACCCACATGTGGGTCCCGCCTGGGAAGTCCAGGTAGAAGGACCGCGGCGCGACCGCGGCCCACACGCCGACCAGCAGCGCGCTGACGACCAGGAACAGCAGCGCCACCCGCACCGCCAGTCGCGCGCTCACGGTCGCGCTCCCGCGGCCCGAGCCGCGGCTACCGCGGCCCAGCCGTCCCTCGCGTCTCGGTACCTGGGCGACCAGCCGGTCGCGCCCTTGAACTTGCCGTTGGCCACCCGCTGGGAGGCGAGGAGGCTGGGCGCGGCCGGGCCCGCAGCCAGGCGCATCAGCGCAGTCGGCGTGAGTCGGAGCCGGTGCAGGTTGAAGGCCGCCGAGAACGCGTCGAGGTAGTCGCGGCGGGTCAGGGGGTCGTCGTCGGAAACGTTGTAGATGCCACCCGGGGCGTCGAGGGCGGCGACGACCGCGCTCCCGATGTCGTCGGTGTGGATCGATGACAGGTAGGCGTCGGGACGCCCGGCGACGGTCGAGAGCCGCCACTTGGCGAGGCGGAGCGAGTCGTCGACGCCCCGGCTGGTCGGGCCGTAGAAGAGCCCGAACCGCAGCACCACGCCGCGGCCGCCGCCGTCGTCGTAGCCGAGCACCAGCGCCTCGCCGTCCAGCGTCGGCGCCAGCAGCCCCGCCCGCACCGGCGCGACCGTCTCGTCGATCCACTCCGAGCCTCGGTCCGGGTACGTGAACGTGACCGACTCCTTGACCACGACGCCGATGTCGTGGGCGCGGGCACCCATCAGCAGGTAGCGCGTGGCGTCCGTGCGAAGCCGGTTGTGGGTCTCCCACGCGCTCTTGCGCAGGGCGCGAGAGACCGGTGGGACGTTGGTCGCCAGGTGCGCGATCGCGTCGCAGCCCTTCACGGCGTCCTGCACCGCGTCCGGATCGAACAGGTCGACCGCGACCGGCTCCGCGCCCGCCTGCCGGAGCTGGCCCGCCTTCTCGTCGGTTCGGGCGACCGCCCGAACGTCGTGGCCGGCGACGAGCAGGGCCCGCACCGTCAGCGGCCCGAGGGCCCCGGTCGCGCCGGTGAGGAATACGTTCATGCCAGCACCTCCTGGAACCAGTGGAACCCCTTCTCGAGCGCGAGCGGCGGCGCCGAGTCGGCCACCATCGCGACCACGTCGGCGATCGACGTTCGCGCCAGCTCGGCCCGCCATGCCGCGTCGGCCCGGTTCATCACGACGTGGATCGAGCACGGCAGCCGGTACTCGCGGGACGGGAGCCGGGCCGGGCCCTTCCGGCGGATCTCGGTGCACCGGAACGCGGGCTCGACGCCGTCGATCGCCTCCACCACGTCGAGCACGCTCACGTCGCCCGCGGGGCGGGCGAGCCGGTACCCGCCGCGCGGGCCCGGCACCGCCTCCAGGACGCCGGCCCGGGACAGGGCCTGGAGGTGCTTGGCCAGGTACGCGGTGGGCACGTCGTGGTACTCGGCGAGCCGGGTGGCCGGCAGCGCGGCGCGGGGCGGGAGGACGGCGGCGAGCGTCACGCAGTGGAGGCCCCACTCGACGCCCTCCGAGAGCCGCACAACCCGGATACTAGATATCCGGGTCTCGCGGGTGCCACCCGGGCGCCGTCAGAGCCGGTCGACGAGGAGGCTCTGCAGGGACCGGCCGATGCGGCCCTGCTCGTCGTGGAGCGCGCTCTCGGCCAAGCCGACGCCGGCCGCCTCGGCGTGGGTCCGGGCCTCCAGCGCGACCCACTCCCCGACCGGCAGCCGGTGCAGGTAGATCGTCAGGTCGGGGTTGATGAAGAGGTAGCGGCCCCGCTCGAGGGCGGCGCTGACACCGTTGCCGAAGTCGGCCGCCGCCGCGACCCGCTGCAGCGGCGTCGGCTCCTCCCCGGCCACGACCGGGACGACGAGGCGGAACCAGATCGTCGCCTCGCCGACGTCGGCGAACGAGCCCGCCGCGACGCGCAGCTCCATGGCCTGCCAGAACCCGACCTCGGTGTGCGGGAACTGGATCGCGTACGGCGACCCCTCGGCCGGGGGCGGGATCGCCAGCGGCTCCGGGTCGAGGACGGGAAGGGCCAGGCTCGGGTCGAAGCGCAGGCGGAGCGCGGTGGCGCGGGCGACTTCGGTGCCGTCGGCGCGCAGCGACGCCTCGAGCCACTGGACCTTCCGGCCCGGGCGCAGCGTGCGCGTCTCGACGGTCAGGGGCAGCAGCGGGACCGGGCGCAGCAGCTCCACCGTGAGCCGGGCGACGAACTCGGCCGGGCCCGGATCGGCGCGCTCGAGCGCGCGCGCCAGCAGCGCCGCCGGCGGTCCGCCGTGCTGGGCGTCGGGTGACCACGGGCCGCGCGCGATCGGGCTCGGGACGACGCGGTCACCGTCGACCTCGTAGATGGCATCCGGCATCGGCGGCGGAGCGTAGGGGGTGACGCCGACGGCCGCGGAGCGACGCGCCGGGCCGCGTCCCCGGTCGGAGCGGGGCGCTCCGCCCGCCCCGGGGCCCGAAGGCGGCGAATGCGAGACTGTCGGGCCGCATGCTCTTCCCGACCATCACGTTCGCGATCTTCTTCCTCGTCGTCCTGCCGACGAGCTGGCTCCTCATGCACCGCCGGTTCCGCTGGCAGCTGTTCATCCTCGCCGCGTCCTACTTCTTCTACGGCTACTACGACTGGCGTTTCGTTTTCCTGCTCGGCGGGTCGACGTTGGTCAACCAGCTCGTGGCGCTGCGGATCCACGCCAGCCAGCGGGACGGTGTCCGCCGGGCCTGGCTCACGGCCGGCGTGCTCGCCAACCTCGGTGGCCTCGCCTACTTCAAGTACTACGACTTCTTCGTCAGCAACGCCACGAACCTGCTGGCGCGCCTGGGGCTCGGCGTCTCGCCCACGATCGTGGCGGTCGCCCTCCCGATCGGGATCTCGTTCTTCACCTTCCAGGCCCTCAGCTACGTCATCGACGTGTACCGGGGGACCTTCGAGCCCCGCACCCTGCTCGAGTTCGCCGTCTACCTGTCCTTCTTCCCTCACGTCGTCTCCGGCCCCATCGTGCGGGCGGCCGAGTTCCTGCCCCAGCTGCGCGAGCGCCACGACCCCCGCAAGGTCGATTCGAGCCGAGCCTTCTTCCTCATCTTCATGGGGCTCTTCAAGAAGGTGGTCATCGCCAACTTCCTCGGCACGAACATCGTCGACGTCGTGTTCGCGAACCCAAAGCAGCACGGTTCGCTCGAGGTGCTGGTCGCCGTCTATGCGTACGCGATCCAGATCTACGCCGACTTCAGCGGCTACACCGACATGGCCATCGGGCTGGCCCTGCTCCTCGGCTTCCGGTTCCCGCAGAACTTCGACGCGCCGTACACGGCGACCTCACTGCAGGACTTCTGGCGCCGCTGGCACATGACGCTGTCACGCTGGCTGCGCGACTACCTGTACATCCCGCTCGGCGGCAACCGGAACGGCCGATGGCGGACGTACCGCAACATCTTCCTCACCTTCCTCCTCGGCGGCCTGTGGCACGGCGCGCAATGGACGTTCGTCGTCTGGGGCGGCATCCACGGCGGGTTCCTCTGCTACGAGCACTGGCGCCAGACGCGCCGCGAGGCGGCGCATCATCACCCGGCTCCCGACACCGTCCGTGGGCGCATGTACCGGCGGCTCATCACCTTCAACGTCGTCTGCCTGGCATGGGTGTTCTTCCGCGCCGACTCGTTTTCGAACGCCGGTGACGTCCTGACCCGGATCTTCGATCCGTCCCACTGGAACCAGGCCGCGCCGCTGGTGACGGGCGGCGTCCTGCTCGCAATCGGGGCCGGGCTCGTCGAGCAGTACATTCCGCGTGACGCCCTCGCGAGGACCATGAGCTGGTTCTCGCGGCTGCCCCCAGTCGCCCAGGGCGTCACGCTCGGCTTCGTGCTGCTGCTGACGAACAGCATGGGACCCCGCGGGGTCGCTCCCTTCATCTACTTCCGGTTCTGACGTGCCGCCCCCTTCCCGCGCCGACCTGCCGACGACCATCAAGTGGTCGGACTCGTCGCAGCCGGAGCCCGAGCCGCGGGCGCAGCCGTCGATCGACGACCTCACCGGTGACCGGGACAGCCCGCCGCGACGGCCCCTGCCCGCGGGCAAGGTGCTGGCCGTCGGCCTCATCGCGCTGCTCGTCGGCGCCCTGCTGAACGCGGCCGGCATCCGAAAGACCGCCCTTGGTCAGCCGGTCGGGTGGCGACGCGACGTCTCGACGTTCTTCGCCGACCGCCTCTACGACGTCAGCCACGCCCTCTACCTGGACCGCCTGCGGGTCGATCTCAAAGATCTCCTCGGCCGCAGCACCGACGACGCGGTGAACACGCGCCTGCCGAGCCCGACCACCACCACGACCCCGGGCCCGACGCCGACCACGCTGCCGCCGCGGGTCGCCTTCTCGCCCACGCACCAGGCCCGGCTCTGGGTCGGCGGCGACTCGCTCTCCGACACGCCGGGGTCGGAGCTCATCACGGCCGTGGGCGCGACCAACGCCGTGGGCGTGCTCGGCCCCGTCGACTCGCACATCTCGACCGGCCTGGCCCGCCCCGAGGTCTTCAACTGGCCCGCCTACCTGAAGACCGTGCTCACCGCCGACCAGCCCGACGCGGTCGTGCTCACCTTCGGCGCCAACGACGACCAGACGCTCACCGGCTCCGGCGGCGGCGAGCCCTTCGGGGGCCCGGACTGGCAGGCCGAGTACGCGCGTCGCGTCGGTGGCCTCATGGACACGATCACCGGGATCTCCAGTCACCCGAAGCTCTTCATGGTGGGGATCCCGCCCATTCGCGACATGGCGCGGTTCACGAACGACTACACGATCATCAACCGGATCTTCTCCGCCCAGGCCGCCGCGCGCCGCGGCCACGTCTACTACGTCGACACGGTGTCGGCGCTTGGCACGCCCACCGGCGGCTACGCCGACTTCCTGTCGAACCCCGACGGCACGGTCGTGCAGGTCCGCAGCTCCGACGGCGTGCACTTCACCCGGGCCGGCGGTGACCGCGTCGCGGGCGCCATCCTCTCCGCCATGCGCCAGGCGTTCGACCTCGACTCCTGGCGAACCGGTGGCTCCACGACCACGACGACGACCGCGCCGAAGGGCAAGGGGCCGCGCGGCCGATCGAGCACCAGCACGACGCCGACGACCCGGTTGCCCTGAGCGACGCGTGTCGCGCGCGGCGCTCGCGCGCGGCCCGGCTAGGGTCCCAACTCCAATGGGGCCGGGGCTGACGCGCGTGACCAAGGGTCCCCGCGCGGTCGGACTCGCGATCGTGCTGATCGCCAGCGCCGCCGCTCTCACCGTCCCGGCCGCGGCGCGCCTTCAGGTCGCGGCGCCGATCGACCCGACCGCGATCCCCCTCGGCGACGGGCACGTCTCGACCAGCCCGAAGGTCGGCTTTGTCGACTCGTGCCAGACCTCGTTCGGTGGGGGTGGCGCACAGACCGCTGGCCCGTGGATCAACAGCGCTGCCAAGACGTGGAACGCCCGCACCAAGCTGCACGTCCAGGGATCGGTGAGCTGGCCCAACGCCTCGTTCAGCGACACGGTCTCCGGCTCCCAGCGGCTCATCAAGACCAACGACCTGCCGGGCACGCACACGACCGGCACCTTCCCGATCACAAACACCGACCCCGCGTATACCTACGACCGCAACCCGGGTCACGTCGCGGCGCAGAACATCAGATGGACCCTGCCCGCGAACCCGACGGCGGCGTCCAAGCCCTCCTGCGTGGGCCTCGGCCCGATCGGGGTGATCTCGGACGGCGTGCTGCTGTACAACGCCCTCGACGCGGGCGGGCGCGACGCGGCCGCGCACGAGGTGCTCGACAGCTGTGACGGCCACCCGGACCCGAGCACGACCTACCACCACCACACCGTGCCGTCCTGCGTCACGTCGACGGTCACCGGCAGCTCGGCGCTGGTCGGGTACGCCGCGGACGGCTTCGGGATCTACGTCGAGCGCGACAAGCAGGGCAACCTGCTCACGAACGCCAGCCTCGACGCCTGCCACGGCCGCACCAGCACGGTGACGTGGAACGGCAAGCGCAAGAAGCTGTACCACTACGACGCGACGCTCGAGTACCCGTACACGGTGGGCTGCTACCACGGGACGCAGGCCGCCAGCACCAAGCGGACCGGTGGCGGCGGGAGCGGCGGTGGTGGCGGGGCTGCCGGCGGCGGCCCGCCGGGCAGCGGCGGGCCCCCGGGCGGCATGTAAGACCGGCGGCGCGCCCGGTCTCGATGAGGCGGGGGCGAGCCGCGCTGCCATAGTGGGCGAACCGTTGCCGACCGACGTCGGAGCCCGCCATGGAGCCCGAAGCCCGACAGACGGCGATCGGCCGCCGAGTGTTCCTCGGCATGGCCGCGTTCGCCGCCACCGGCGTGGTGTTCGGCACACAGATCCAGGGCTGGCTCGAACGCAACGTCGGGCCGGTCCTCGCCCGCGACCCGACCGGGCTGCTGGCGCTGCTCCCGATCGGTCGGTTCCGCATCTACACCGTCACGTCCGACCTCCCGAGCCGCAGCCGGGCCGAGTACCGGCTGCACGTCCGCGGGCTCGTCGAGCGCGAGACCGTGCTCACCTTCGACGAGCTCAGCGCCCTGCCGCGGACGCGGCTGCGGCGGGACTTCCAGTGCGTCACCGGCTGGCGGGTTCCCGACGTCGAGTGGGCCGGCGTCCGGCTGTCCGAGGTCCTCGACCGGGCGGGCGTGAAGCCCGAGGCCGGGGCGGTCCGCTTCGTGTCCTTCGACGGCGCCTACAGCGAGAGCCTCACGCTCGCCCAGGCTCGCCGCCACGACGTCCTCGTCGCCTACGAGCTCCAGGGCTCCCCGCTGTCGAGCGAGCACGGCGGTCCGGCGCGTCTCTACGTGGCGCCGATGTACGGCTACAAGTCGTGCAAGTGGCTCGACACCATCGAGCTGACCGCCCAAGTGGAACCCGGCTACTGGGAGCACCGCGGCTACGACGTCGACGGCTGGGTCGGGCACTCGAACCACCGCAGCGATGACACCACCAGCTGAGCTCGAGCGCTTCGACCGGGTCGAGCGGCTCGCCCACTGGACCACCGCCGTCCTGTTCGGCGTCCTCCTGCTCACCGGCGCGGCCCTGTACGCGGGACCGGTGTCGACGCTGGTCGGCCAGCGCGAGCTGGTGCGGATGCTGCACGTCAGCGCCGGCGTGGCGCTGCCGGTGCCGCTCCTCGTGGGCCTGGCCGGCCGCTGGGGTCGTCGGCTGCGCCGCGACCTCCGCGAGCTCGGGCGCCTCGACGACGACGACCGGCGGTGGCTGCGGCGGTCGACCCGGGCCGGTGCCCGCCTGGCCAAGTTCAACCCGGGCCAGAAGCTGAACGCGGCGTTCCTTGGCTCGGCGATGGTCGTCATGCTCGGCACCGGGATCGTCCTGAAGTGGTTCAGCCTCTTCTCGCTCGACACGCGGACCGGCGCCACGTTCGTGCACGACTGGGTCGCGCTCGGCATCTGGATCGCCGTCGCCGGTCACATCGCGCTGGCCCTGCGCGACTCCGAGGCGCTGCGCGGCATGCGCCGGGGCTTCGTGAGCGCGCGCTGGGCCCGCACCATGCGGCCGCGCTGGTACGAGGCCGAGACCGGTGAGCCGGCCGAGCGGCTGCGGGCACCGGAGCCCGCCGCGCCGGCCGGGTCCTCGTAGCGCGCGCCGACTACTCGGGGCGCTCGCGCGCGACCCGCCAGTAGCCTCGACTCGATGGGTGTCGACCCCGCGACGATCCGGCTGCCACCGGCGCTGCTCCCGGCCGACGGCCGGTTCGGGTCCGGCCCGTCGAAGGTGCGCGACGAGGCCGTGGGCCGGCTGGCCGCGGCCGCCCACGGCTACCTCGGGACCAGCCACCGCCAGGAGGGCGTCCGGTCGGTGGTGCGGCGGGTCCGGACCGGGCTGGCCGAGCTGTTCGCGCTCCCGGACGGCTACGACGTCGTGCTCGGGAACGGCGGGACGTCGGCGTTCTGGGACGCGGCGACGATCGGGCTCATCGAGCGACACAGCCAGCACCTGAGCTTCGGCGAGTTCTCGGCCCGCTTCGCCGCCATCACGCGCGCCGCGCCGTTCCTCGAGGACCCCGACGTGATCGAGACGCCGGCCGGCACCCATCCCGAGCCGAGCCCCCGGCCCGGGCTCGACGCGTACGCCCTGACGCACAACGAGACGTCGACCGGCGTGATGATGGACATCCGGCGCCCGGACGGCGCCGGCCTCGTGCTCGTCGACGCCACGTCGGCGGCCGGCGGGCTGCGCGTCGACCCTCGTGCCTTCGACTGCTACTACTTCGCGCCCCAGAAGGCCTTCGCGTCGGAGGGTGGGCTGTGGCTGGCGCTGTGCTCGCCGGCCGCGCTGGAGCGCATCGAGCGCATCGGGGCGTCCGACCGCTGGCAGCCGCCGAGCCTGAGCCTGCCGGTGGCGCTCGAGAACTCCCGCAAGGACCAGACGCTCAACACGCCGGCGCTGGCCACGCTGTTCCTCCTCGCCGACAGCATCGAGTGGATGCTCACGTCGGGCGGGCTCGAGTGGGCCGCGTCGCGCTGCGACCGGGCCGCCGAGCTGCTCTACGGCTGGGCCGAGGCGAGCCCGTACGCGACGCCGTTCGTGGCCAAGCCGGCCGAGCGCAGCCACGTCAACGCCACCATCGACTTCGAGGGTGTCGACGCGGCCGCGGTCGCGGCCGCGCTGCGGACCAACGGGATCGTCGACACCGAGCCGTACCGCAAGCTGGGCCGCAACCAGCTTCGCATCGCCATGTACCCGGCCATCGAGACCGAGGACCTGGCCACGCTCACCCGGGCCATCGACTACGTCGTCGAGGCGATGAGGTGACGGTCTCGCTGCCGGACGGCCTGGTGGCGGTGGTGAAGCGCGACTGCCCCACCTGCCGGCTGGTGGCACCGGTGCTCGCCGACCTGCGCTCCCGGTCGCTCCCCCTCACCATCTACAGCCAGGACGACCCCACCTTCCCGGACGGCCTCGAGCCCGTCGACGACACCGCGCTCGACGTGTCGTTCGCGCTCGACGTCGACACCGTGCCGACGCTGCTGCGCGTCGAGGACGGCCACGAGACGGCCCGGCTGGTCGGCTGGAGCCGCGAGCAGTGGGCGCCGTTCACCGGCGTCGCCGAGCTCGGCGCGGGACTGCCCCCGCACCGGCCGGGCTGCGGCTCCCGCACCCACGACCCCGACCTGGCCGCGGCCCGGGCCGCGGCCGCCGACGGCGCGCGCCTCGCCAGCCGGCGGGTCGAGCTCGGCCCCAGCGAGGACGACGCGGAGGCCATGTTCGAGCGGGGCTGGACCGACGGGCTCCCGGTCGTCCCGCCGACCCCGGAGCGGGTGGCGCGCCTGCTCGCCGGCACCACCCGCGACCCCGACGAGATCGTGGCGGTCGTGCCGCCCGACCTGGTGCCGTGCACGGTCGAGAAGGTGGCCGTGAACGCGGTGATGGCGGGCTGTCGCCCCGACTACCTGCCCGTCGTGCTCGCCGCGGTCGAGGCGGCCTGCACCGACGAGTTCAACATCCACGGTCTGCTGGCAACGACCTGGTTCTCGGGCCCGCTCGTGATCGTGAACGGGCCGCTGGCGCGCGCGATCGGCATGAACGACGGGATCAACGCCCTCGGGCAGGGCAACCGAGCCAACGCCACCATCGGACGCGCCCTCCAGCTCGTCGTGCGCAACGTCGGCGGCGGCCGGCCGGGCGGGGTCGACCGGGCCACGCTCGGTCAGCCCGGCAAGTACACGTTCTGCTTCGCCGAGCGGGAGCACGACTCCCCGTGGGAGCCGCTGCACGTGACCCGGGGCCTGCCGGCCTCCTCGTCGGCGGTGACGCTCTTCGCCGCCGAGGGCCCGCGCGGGATCATCGACCAGCTCTCGCGCGACGCCGAATCGCTGGCCAACACCTTCGCGGCCTGCTTGCGCGCGACCACCCATCCGAAGCTGGCGCTGGCATTCGACGCCGTGCTCGTCGTCTCCCCCGAGCACGGGCGGGTGTTCCGGGAGGCGGGGTGGTCGAAGGCCCAGCTGCTTGAGGAGCTCGACGCCCGGCTGCAGCTCCCGGGCGCCGAGCTCGTGCGCGGCGCGGGCGGGATCGCCGAGGGGCTCCCGGACGCGGTGCAGGACCTGACCCTCCCGAAGTTCAGGGACGGGGGGCTGCTCATCGTCCACGCCGGTGGTGGCGCAGGGCTGTTCTCGGCCATCATCGGGGGCTGGGCGAGCGGCGCAGGCGGCAGCGCCCCGGTGACGAAGGAGATCGGCTCGTGAGCGACCCCCGCGTGGTCCTGGACCCAACCGGCGAGCGGCAGGCCCCGGTGCGCGAGCGCACCCCCCGGCCCGCCACCCTCGACGGGGCCGCGGTCGGCCTCCTCGACATCACGAAGGCCCGGGGCGACGTGTTCCTCGACCGCCTCGAGGAGCAGCTGCGGGACCGGGGCGCCAAGGTGCTGCGCTTCGCCAAACCGACCTTCACGAAGGTCGCGCCCATCGACCTGCGTCGCGAGATCGCCGAGCAGTGCGACGTCGTGATCGAGGCGCTCGCCGACTGAGGATCCTGCACGTCGTGCAGTGTGCACGACACCGTCAACCTGGAGGCCCTGGGCGTGCCCACCGTGTTCGTCGCGTCGACCGAGTTCGTCGACGCGGCCGAGGAGCAGGCGCGCGCCCTGGGCGCGGACCCGGCTCGCGTGTTCGTGCCGCACCCGATCCAAGACCGCACCGACGACGAGCTCCGCGCCCTGGCCGACGGGGCGGCGGCCGAGGTCGTCCGGGCGGTGACGGCGTAGCACCATGCTGCTGCTCCACGAGGTCCACCGGGTCCGAGGCGCGAACGAGGACGACTTCGAGGCCGCGTTTCGAGACCGCTGGCTTCCCGAGCTCGCGGCCGGTGACGACGCCCGCTTCCTCTACTTCCTGCACCTCGCCCACGGGTCGGGGCGCGCCTACACGGTCGTCACCGTCACCGGCGTGCGCGACGGCGCGGCGTGGGAGCGGCTGGCCCGCTCGGTGCAGGACGGGCCGTTGCGGGCGTGGGCCCACGACGTCGACCAGCTCCGCCACGGCGTGCAGGCGAAGGTGCTGCTGCCCGTCCCGTGGTCACCGCCCCTCGCCGAGGACCTCGACGCGGTGTCGACCGAGCCCGGCGACCATCCCCTCACGATCTTCATGGAGGACACCGCCTGGCCCCACGACGGCATGCTCGACGACTACCTGGAGAAGGCCCGCTCGCACTACGCGCCGAGCCTGCTCGAGAGCCAGGCCGGCGGGCGCGCCATCCTCGACCTGCTGGCGGTGTTCCAGACCGCGCTCGGCGCCGGCCGCCGCTCCGAGGTCGTGCTCTGGCAGAAGGTGGTCGACCACGACCGGCTGCGGCGGCTCCTCGAGACCGAGGTGCCGCCCGAGTTCCGCCAGCCCGGCAGCTGGATGCACGACGCGCTGGAGGTCCGGGACGACTGGGAGAGCCGCCTCCTGCGCAGCGCCCGCTGGTCGCCCCTGTACTGACAATCAGGCCGGGAGCACGGCGCGGGCGAACGCCTCGACGGTGGGGCGTCCCGCGCCCGGCCAGCCCGCGATGAGGTAGTCGAACCCGGCCTCGCGCCAGGCGTCGATGGTGCGGCGCACCTCGTCGAGGTCGCCGTCGAGCGAGAGCGAGCCGGCCCGGCGGATCGCGCCGGGGTCACGACCGGCCGCGCTCGCCAGCTCGCTCACCTGGGCCGAGAGCGGCGCGAGCCGGTCCGGGGGCCCGAACGAGTGCCAGACGTCGGCGTGCCGGGCGACGATGCGAAGCATCCGCGGTCCCGAGGCGCCGATCCAGATCGGCGGGTGCGGCTGCTGGACCGGGCGGGGGTGCAGCGTGGCGTGCTGCAGCTGGTAGTAGCGGCCATCGAACGAGAAGCCGTCCGTGGTGAGCAGGCCCTTCACGACCTGGACCGCCTCGTCGAACCTGGCGACGCGCTCGCCGGTGGGCGGGAACGGGATGCCGAGCGCGCGGTGCTCGGCGTCGAACCAGGCCGCGCCGTAGGCGAGCTCGTAGCGGCCGCCGGACGCGTGGTCGATCGTGATCGCCTCGGCCGCGAGCACCGACGGGTGCCGGTAGGTCATGCCGGTGACGAGCAGCCCGAGCCGGGCCTTGCTGGTGATGCCGCTCAGCGCGGCGAGGGTCGTGTTGCCCTCGAAGCACTCGCCGGGGCCGTGGCCGTACATGGGCTGGAAGTGATCGAAGCCCCAGATGCCGTCGAAGCCGGCCTCGTCGGCGAACCGGGCTCGTGACGCGACCTCGCTCCACGGCATCCGCTGCTGCGCGACGTCGAGCCCGATCTGCATGGTCGTCTCCCTCGGGTGCTGCTCGGAACTGGCGGGAGCCTACGGCGGCGATCAGACCTCGATGAGGGCCTCCCAGCCCGCCGGCGGCGGCGCCAGCCGCCAGTACTGCTCGGGCGCCGACGCGGTGAGCTTGGCGCCGAGTCCCCACTCGGCCTCGAGCGCGGCGACCTGGGTCGGGTAGCAGGCGACGGCGGCCTCCTTGCGCGCGAAGTCGACGTCGACCGGGACCAGCGCCGGCGTCGGCCACACCGCGCGGCGGAACAGCTTCGACACCCGCCAGGCCAGCAGGCCGGGGATGAGGTGGTAGCCCATGTCCTGGTAGCAGAACCACGACGCCTCGTCGCCGTCGGCGAGCATGCGGTCGCGCACCAGCATCGCGGCCTCGTGCGTGCAGTCGTGGTCCGGGTTGGCGAGCCCGAAGGGCGCGAACACCGCGGTCGGCCGCTCGGCGCGCACGGCGGCCTCGAGCGCGTCGACGACCTGCTCCGGACGGACCCAGTCGGGGCGCTCGAGGTACGAGTGCTCGACGAAGTCGAGCCAGACCGGCCGGGCGTCGAAGCCAGCCAGCGCGGCGGCGTCCTCGGCGCGGCGCGTCACGTGCACCTCGTCGCGGGGACCGAAGCCGCCGAGCGCGTCCCAGTGGTTCGGCGGGTCCGGGTACTCGACCGGCCGGCCCGCGAAGGCGGTCACGACGACGACGCCGGGGTGGGCGCCGAGGATGTACGAGCAGCCGAGCACCGCGTCGTCGAGATGGGGCGAGACGACCACGATCCGCGCGAGCTCGGCCGCGGAGACGATTCCCCATTCGCGCATCTCGGGGGGTCCGGCCCGGGCCATCGCTGGCAGCATCCCAGAAACCGGGGCCCGACCTCCACGTCGCCCGGTTTATACCCTCCTGGGCGGTTTGTGGAACCCGGAGGCCCAGATTTTTCCCCGGCCAGCCCCAACCAGTGGGGTTCCGTCGTGCATAGATCGCGGCCATCTGCGGTAAAACGGGATCACCGGTCGGCGTGTCTCGGCACGCCCCCAAATCGCCCGGCGTCCGGAGCGATGCCCAGCCCCGCCCCACCCGCTACGGGCCGTCGGGCGAATGGTGGGGTCGCCCCGTCGAGGTGGGTTCGCCCACCTCCGGGGCCCCCGCCGCACGCGAGACTCGGTTCGTGACCGCGTCTGCACCACGCGCCGGCACCGCGCCGACCGCGGAGCTCCGACCGCTCGGCCCGACCGGGCTGCACGTCAGCCCGCTGTGTCTCGGCGCGATGAACTTCGGCGACCCGACCGGCCCCGAGGAGTCGGTCGAGATCATCGACGCCGCGCTGGACGGCGGGATCACGATGATCGACACCGCCGACGTGTACGTGAACGGCCGGAGCGAGGAGCTCGTCGGCGCCGCGCTGGCCGCCAACGGCCGGCGCGACGACATCGTGCTGGCGACCAAGGTCGGGATGCCGCGCGCGAAGGCCGAGCCCGGCACATGGCACCGGCGCGAGCACATCGTCGCCTCGTGCGACGAGTCGCTGCGCCGGCTGCAGACCGACCGCATCGACCTCTACCAGCTGCACCGACCGTCGAAGGTGGTGCCGCAGGAGGAGACGCTGGCCGCCTTCGACGAGCTCGTGCAGGCGGGCAAGGTGCGCCACATCGGCTGCTCCACGCACCCGGCCTGGATGGTGATGGAGGCACTCGCGATCGCGGCGCGCGACGACCGAGCGGCGTACGCGACCGAGCAGCCCCCCTACAACCTGGTCGACCGGCGGATCGAGAACGAGCTGCTGCCGCTGTGCCGAAAGTACGGGCTCGGGGTGCTGCCGTGGTCGCCGCTGGCGGCGGGCATCCTGGCCGGCCGCTACGACGACCCGGAGCGGATCCCCGAGGGCTCGCGCGCGTCGCGCCGGCCCCAGCAGCGGGATCGGGTCACGCCGGCCGCCATCGACGTCGCGCGGGGCCTCGAGCGCCTCGCCGACGACCGGGGCCTCACGACCGCGCAGCTGGCGCTGCTGTGGGCGAAGGACCAGCCCGGCATCACGGCGCCGATCGTCGGCCCGCGGACGCGGGGCCAGCTCGACGAAGCCCTCGGCGTGCTGGACCGGTCGCTGGACGACGAGGCCCGGGCCGCCTGCGACGAGCTCGTCCCCCCGGGCAGCGCGGTGGCCGACTTCTTCAACACCTCAGGCTGGATGCGGGAGCGGATCCGCTGAGGACCTCAACGGCTGAGGAGCACCGCGACCGATCCGGCCGCGATGAGCGTCAGCACCACCAGCAGGAGGAGCGAGGAGCGCGTGAAGGCGCCGTCGACCCGGGCTGTCGCCGGCGGTCGCGCCGGTCGCTGATCCGTCACCGGGTCCCATGATGCTTCGCCGGCGCGGCACCGGCCGGGAGCCTCGCGTCCGCCCCCGTCGATGAGCGGGAACGACCTCGCGGGGGCCCGCGTCCTCGTGATGGGCATCGGCCGCCGGGCGGGCGGCGTCGGCGCCATCCGGTACGCGCTCGACGCCGGGGCGCAGGTGCGGGTCACCGACCGCGGCGACCCGGAGCTCTTCGCACCCGTGGTCGAGCAGTTCCGGGGCGAGCCGGTCCAGTTCGTGCTCGGCCGGCATGACGACGCCGACTTCCGGTGGGCCGACGTCGTCATCCGCAATCCCGACGTCCGCCGCGACTCGCCGTCGCTCCGGGCCGCCGAGGAGCACGGGGCCCGGATCGAGATGGAGATGACCCTGTTCCTGCGGGCGAGCCTCGCCCCGACCATCGGCGTGACCGGCACGAAGGGCAAGACGACCACGACGATGCTGCTCCACGAGATGCTGCGGCAGCGCTGGCCGGGGACGGTGGTGGCCGGGAACATGGGCCGGTCGGCGCTGGGCCGGCTCGGCGACGTCGAGGCGGGGGTGCCGGTTGCGCTCGAGCTGTCGTCGTTCCAGCTCGAGGGGATCGGCGAGCACCACCTCGCCCCGCACGTGGCGGTCATCACCAACCTGCATCCCGACCACCTCGACCGGTACCCGTCGCCGGTCGAGTACGCGGCGGCGAAGGCGAACATCACCCGCGCCCAGACCCCCGACGACTGGGCCGTGTACCCGGCCGACGACCCCGCCGTCGCGCCACTCGTCCAGGCGGCACAGGCCCGGCCGGTGACGTTCGCCGACGCACCACACGCCGGCGACCGGACCCTCTACGTCGCTGACGACCGGCTCCGCGCGTCGTGGGAAGGCCAGGCGCTCGACCTCGGTCCGACGAGCGCGCTCCGGATCCCCGGCCCGCACAACCGCCGGAACGCGCTCGCGGCGGCCGGTGCCGCCCTCGCGGTGGGGCTCGACGCCGACGAGATCCGCGCCGGCGTCGCCGCCTTCCGCGGCGTCGCGCACCGACTCGAGCCGGTCGCGACCGTCGACGGCGTCGAGTACGTCAACGACAGCGCGGCCACGACCCCCGAGGCCGCGGCGGCCGCGCTCGCCGCGTTCGCGGGGCGCCCGATCGTCGCCATCGCCGGCGGCTCCGACAAGGGCCTCGACCTCGAGCCCCTCGTCGCCGCGCTGCGTCGGCACGCCACCCACGTCGTGCTGCTCGGCGGCACCGCGACGCCCCGGCTCCGAGGCGAGCTGGGCGACGGCGTCGCGGTCGACGGCCCGTTCGACGACATGGGGGCCGCGGTGGAGCAGGCGGCCACCCGGGCCCCGGCCGGCGGCGTCGTCCTGCTCTCGCCCGGCTGCGCCAGCTTCGGGCTCTTCGTCGACGAGTTCGACCGGGGCGACCGGTTCCGGTCGGTCGTCACGCAGCTGACGGCGACCGAGGTGTCGACGTGACGCAGCGGTGACGCCGCCCTGACCGACCTGTAACGGACCCGGGCCACGCTCGGGCCATGACCATCCATCTCGACCAGCACGACGGGCCCCTCGGGGCCGTCGCCACCGGGATCGACCTGCACCGGCCGCTCACCGGCGAGGACCGGGCCACGGTCGGGGCGGCGCTCGCCGACCGCCTCCTCGTGGTCTTCCCGGGCCAGCACCTCGACCTCGACGCGGAGCGGCGCTTCGCCGCCGCGCTCGGGCCCCTCTGGCACCACCCGGGTGCGATCGGAGCCCGCGATGGGGCCTCGGCGGTGCTCGACAGCCGTCGTACACCGGGCGGTGGACGGCCCGCCGACGTCTGGCACGCGGACGCGACGTTCACCGCCGCGCCGCCCGCCTACACGATGCTGTCGGCCCAGGTCGTGCCCGACCAGGGCGGCGCGACGTCGTTCGCGAACCAGCAGTCGGCGTACCAACTCGTCGACGACGCGTGGCGCGAGCGGCTCGAGACGCTGCGTGCCGTCCACCTCCCGGGGCGCCAGCAGCGCCAGCGCGCGCCGTGGCTGACCGGGGCCACCCATCCGGTCGTGCGCGTCGACGCCGTGACGGGCCGGCGGTCGCTGTTCGTGAACCCGGGGTTCACGCGCCGCTTCGAGGACCTGAGCCCGGCCGCCAGCCGGCCCGGGCTCCGCTACCTGTTCCAGCTGGCGCGGCACCCGCAGGTGTGCTGGGACCACCACTGGTCCGCCGGCGACCTGGTGGTCTGGGACAACCGGTCCCTGCTGCACCGCGCCCACCACGACTTCGGCGACGAGGCCCGGGTCATGACCCGGGTGACGGTGGCAGCCTGAGCTAGGAGATCGACGCGCCGTACGGCTCGTACGGGCGGTCCTCCCGGCGGGCCTGCTCCTCGCCGATGCGCCACTGGAACTCGCTGATCCCACCCGGCTCCCACGGGCCGACCGACCCCGCCGCCCGCGCGTGCTCGCTCTTCTCGACCAGCCCGAAGCGCCGCCGGGCCTCCTCGAGCGGGAGGTCGGCGAGCTCGAACCAGTCGATGGCGAGGAAGTCGGTGCTGCCGTCGCAGCGCGCGCCCCGTCGCATGGCGTCGGCCACCCGATCGGCGACGCCCTGGTGCGACAGCTGCCCCGGCGACGACTCGAACAGCCCCGCGCCCTTCCGCAGGTAGCCGGTCTCGAACAGCGACACCACCATGGCCAGCAGGCTGAACGCCCGGGGGTCGTCGTTGGCGCGGGCGATGAACGCGAACACCTCGAGCTCGGACTCGACCTTGGTGCCGTAGTCGGCGAGGACGTGCACCCAGTCGTGCTGAGCCAGCAGGGGCGGGGCCGACCCGGGGAGGCCCGGGTAGATGAAGCCCCGGGCCCGGTAGAAGTCGGCGACCCGGCGCCCGAGCGTGCCCTCGGGCAGCCGCTCCAGCGCGCACCAGCGGGCCGCGAGCTCGGGGTCGTGGCAGGACTGCTCCCACGCCTCCGCCAGCGGGGTGGTGGTGTGGAGCGCGTCCTGGTGCTCGGGCAGCCACTCGGCCGTGTAGCCGTTGCGGTCGAAGTCGAGCGCGGCCAGCCCCAGCGTCCCGGCCGCGAACTCGCGGGCGACGTCGAGCATCCGCTCATCGACCCCGAGCTCGCACGCGAAGGCCTGGACCTGGTCGGCGACGACCGGGGGCAGCGGGCGCAGCACCAGGGCCCCCAGCAGCATCATCTGCACCATCCGGGTGCGGAAGGACTCCTCGCGGCGGGCCAGACCGGCGGCGTACTCCTGGGGGTTGATCGGCTCGAGGTCGCGGGGGACCGGGTAGCCGGTCATCTCGTAGACGATCGCGTCGACGAGCGCCCGCTGCAGGCCGGTGATCCCGGTCGGCGGGGCCATGGCGCTGACCACCCCGCGGGAGAGCAGCTCCACCTCGTCGGCATCGGGCGGCTGGAGGTTCACGGTGGCCGCGGTCGGGAACGGCACGGGCATTGGCTTGCTCAACGCCTGGGCGGGCGAGGTGTTCCCGCTCGGCGGCTACTCGGTGCGGGTGAACTGGGCGATGGCCCCGCCGAGGAGCGCCGCCGCCACCAGCACGACCAGCCCCAGCTCGACGCCGAGCGGCAGGTGCCAGCCGCCCCAGGTGATCCCCGGGTCCAGGGTTCGACGCACCGTTCGCGGGGCGTGGGCGTAGGTGAACACCGTCTTGCGCATCGCGTCCACGACGTAGGCGAGCGGGTCGAAGCGGGTCAGCGTCCCCAGCCAGGTCGGGAGCCGGTTGATCGGGAACACCGCGCCGGCGAGGAAGAACATCGGCAGCACGAACAGCTGCATCACGACCTGGAACGACTCGATCTCCTGGATGCGCGCCGCGAGGAACAGGCCGAACGCGGTGAGCATGGTGGCGGTGAGCACCATCATCCCGAGCAGCTCGATGATCAGCAGCGGCGAGTACGGGACGTGGACCAGGCCGGCGAGAATCAGCATGATGATCCCCTGCAAGGTCGCGACCGTGGCGCCACCGGCGCACTTGCCGATCATGATCGCCCCCCGCCGCACCGGCGCCACCAGCATCTCGCGCAGGAACCCGAACTCCCGGTCCCACACGATCGACACCGCCGAGAAGATGGCGGTGAACAGGATCGTCATCGCGATGACGCCCGGGAACATGAAAGTGCGGAAGTCGAAGCCGCCGGGGACCTTGATGACGGGGGCCAGGCCGGTGCCGAGCACGAACAGGAACAGGACCGGCTGAGCGAGCGAGGTCAGGATCCGGATCCGGTTCCGGGAGAAGCGGATGATCTCCCGCTTCCAGACCACCCGGGCCGCCCGCAGGTCGTCGTACCAGGTCGCACCCTCCGTGAGGTCGACGACCGGGGCGACGTCCGGCATCGCCGCCGACTGGCGGGTCGCGGTCGTGGTCATCGGCTCCTCCGGGCGCGGACCATCGGGTTCATCATCAGCCGGTCGGCGGACGAGGACTCGGCGTCGCGGATCGTGCGCCCGGTGTGGCGCATGAACACGTCGTCGAGCGTGGGCCGGGCGATGCTCACCGCCTTGATGCCGACCGGCAGCTCGGCGAACAGGCGGGGTACGAACTCCTCACCCTCGGCGACGTGGAACGTGAGCCCCTCGCTCGTGGTCGTCGCCTCGATCCGGAAGCGCTCGTCGAGCTCGCGCCGAGCGCGGGCGTCGTCCTCGGTGCGCAGCTCGATGCGGTCCTTGCCGACCGCGGCCTTGAGGGCGTCCGGGGTGTCCATCGTGACGATCTCGCCGTTGTCGATGATCGCGATGCGCCCGCAGTACTCGGCTTCGTCCATGTAATGGGTGGTGAGGAAGATCGTGATCGCCTCGCGGTCGCGCAGCGTCTGGATGTAGTCCCAGATGTGCACCCGGGTCTGGGGGTCGAGCCCGACCGTCGGCTCGTCGAGAAACAGGACCTGCGGGGAGTGCAGCAGGCCGCGGGCGATCTCGAGCCGGCGCTTCATCCCGCCCGAGAAGGTGCGGACGAGCCCCTTGCGGCGCTCCCAGAGGCCGACCATCTCGAGGACGGCCGGGATCCGCTCCGCGGCCCGGTCCCGGGGCATTCGGTAGAGCTGGGCGTGGAACTGCAGGTTCTCGAGCGCGGTCAGGTACTCATCGAGGGTCGGGTCCTGGAACACCAGGCCGATGCGACGCCGCACGCCGAGCGGGTTCTTCGTGACGTCGAAGCCGGCCACCCGAGCCGACCCGCCGGTGGGGCGGATCAGGGTGCAGAGCATCGAGATGGTCGTGGACTTCCCCGCCCCGTTCGGGCCGAGGAACCCGAACGTCTCGCCGGGAGCGACGTCGAAGCTCACGCCGCGCACGGCCTCGAGGTCGCCGTAGCGCTTCTCGAGACCCCGCACCTCGACCGTCGACTCCGCCAGCTCCAAAGGGTCTCACTCCATCCTCGACGCCCGAACAGGGGTACTCTATCATCTTGGTGATCGATAACTACCGGTCGGACCTCGGGGCGGCGCCGACTGCCCGCCGCCAGCTGGCCGAGATGTGCTTCGGCGTGGTGCGGCGGCTCCGGTCGCACGCGGCCGAGCTGGCGGCCGAACACGACCTCTCGTTCCTGCAGGCCCGGGCCCTGTGGCGACTCGAGCAGCCCCTCGCCACCGGCACCCTGGCCGAGCGGCTCGGCCTCGACCGCTCGAACATCACCCACATCGTCGACGGCCTCGAGACGCGGGGCCTCGTCACTCGCGAGGCGCAGCGGGACGACCGCCGGGTGAAGCTGCTGACACTCACGCCGGCCGGTCGCGCGGTGCGGGCCGCGCTCGACGAGCGGATCTTCACCACCCAGACCTTGTTCGAGTCGCTGACCGAGGAGGAGCAGGCGACGCTGGCCGGCCTCCTCACCAAGCTCCTCGAGGGGGCCGCCGCGCCCGACCCGGCACCCGCCACCGCCTGACCGCCCGGTGGTGGGCGCCTCGCGCCCGTCAACGCCGCTTCGAGAGGACCTTGCGCTCGTACGCGACGACCTCGGCCAGCTGGGTGGGGGTCAGGACGCCCGCGAACGCCGGCATGACCCCCTTGCCCTGCGAGACGAACGTGACCTGGTCGGACGGGTTCGGGAAGTCACGCAGCAGCCGGCCGTCGTTGAACGTCGGGCCGACGCCGCCCTGGCCGCCGCTGCCGTGACAGGTCGCGCACTCGGCCGAGAACACCTTGCGCCCGGCGAGCACCGTCGGATCGTGGGCCTGGGCGCCGGTCGGCAGCGGGGACGAGGCGCTGGACCCGCCCCCGCCGCACGCCGCGGCCAGCGCGACGATGGCCGCCGCGGCGGTTACCAGCGCGGCGCGTCGCGGGCGGGCGCTCACGTGTTTCCGGCCGGGTGGGCGTGGCCCGCTCAGCCGCCCGCCGGCGGTGCCTTCGTCAAGGTCAGCACCGGCGCCGGGTGCTCAGGCTTCGGCGCGCCCTTGACCGGGGTCTCGATCCAGCGGACCACGTCGCCATTGCTGTAGGTCTGGATCGCCTTGAAGGTCACCTTCGACCCGCCGCTCGGTGTGGTCGCGAACACGTTGAAGCGGTCGAAGGCTCCGGGCGGGATCCCGCCGCCGGTGGTGACCCAGCTCACCTCGGTGACCGCGGTGGTGAACGTGCCGTCGTCGGTGGTGACGGGCTTCGGCAGCGGCCCGGTCTGGGTGGTGAAGGCCCAGCCCGGCTTGTCCTCGACGAGGACGTTCAGGAACGGGTGGTCGGTCGGGAACTGCACGTCGAGGCGGACGGTCGCCGCGCCCTGCTCCTCGTTCGGGGTGCGAAACGCGAACACGACCGCGCTGGACCGAGGCTCCGAGCCGGGGTCGATCTCGACGTGGGCCCAGGCCGGGCCGGCCGCCAGCACGACGCCTCCGATCACGGCCAGGGCGGTCAGGATCCGCCAACGGCGGGCGCAGGGGAACATCGGGTCGCGTCTCCTTCGGTTCGGCCGGGCGGCTCATCCTGGCCCAGCGGCGAGCTCGGGCCCCGTCGGAGACGCTTCGGTTCGGCCTCGGCGCGACTCTTCCACGGGGAGGGACTGTGATGCCATGGGGGACGTGACCACAGCGGCACTCGCCGGCGCCCCCCGCCGGCCGGCCCGGCGTCGCGTGGCCCGGCTGGTCGCCGTCGCCGGCCTCTCGGCGGGCCTGGTGGCCCTCATGGCGTCCCCGGCCTTCGCGCACGCGGTGCTGCTGCAGACCACCCCCGGCGAAGGGGCGGTGCTGACGACCCCGCCGAAGACCGTGAGCCTCCGGTACAACGAGCAGGTCACCGTGACGCCGGGCTCGGTTCGGGTCTTCGACTCGCACGGCCGGCGGGTCGACACCGGGTCAGTCTCGAAGCCGTCCGCCGACGTGGTCCAGGCCCAGCTGCCGGACCGGCTCGCCGCCGGCGCCTACGTCGTGACGTGGCGGGTCATCTCCGCCGACACACACCCGGTCGAGGGCGCGTTTACGTTCCAGGTCGGGCTGGCCGCCAACGCCACCGCGCCGAGCTTCACCGGCTTCGCCCAGAACCTGCTCCACAGCCAGAAGGGCGACCAGACCGTCGGGGTGGTCTACGGCGTCCTGCGGGGCGCTCTCTACGCCGGCATCGCGTTGCTCATCGGGGCGGTGGCCTTCGGCGCATTTGTCTGGTCCGGCGCCCGCACGCTGCGCCGCACGGCGCACCTCCTGTGGGGAGGCTGGGTGGTCGCCGTCGTGGCGACCATCACCCAGCTCTTGATCCAGGGTCCGTACGGGGCGGGCCTTTCGCTCAGCGACGTCTTCCGCACCGACCTGATCCGCGGGGTGCTCGGCACCCAGTTCGGCCACCTGTCGCTCGTTCGGCTCGGGCTGCTCGCCGCGAGCGTCCCGCTGCTGTTGGCGCTGTCGCGCCATACACCGGGGCAGCGGCCCCCACCCCGGCAGACGGCGACGCTAGCGGTGATCGGCGTGGTCCTCGCGCTCACCTTCGCCCTATCGGGTCACGCGCACACCGGCCGGTACACCTGGCTCTCGGTTCCCGGCGACGTCGTCCACATCCTCGCCATGGGCGTCTGGCTCGGCGGCCTCGTCGTCTTGGCGTACGCGGTCTTCCCTGGCCGCCCGGTGTCCGACCTGCGAGACGCCGTCCCTCGGTTCTCGCGCGCGGCCGTCGTCTGCGTGGTGGCCCTGGTCGTGAGCGGCGGCTTCAACACCTGGCGGCAGGTCGGCAGCCTCCACGCGCTGCGGACGACCACCTACGGCCAGACGCTGATGGTGAAGCTGTTCATCGTCGTCGTGCTGGTCGTCTTCGGTGCCCTCAGCCGCCAGATCGTCGGATACCTGTTCCCACCCCCGCAGCCGGCACCGGCTGAGCCCAGAATCGCCGTCGTCGCCGGCGGTGCCGACGACGACCCGCCGACCACCGACGACGACTGGGAGCTCGACGAGGCAGTCGAGCTTCGCCGCCTCCGGCGGTCGGTCGTCGCCGAGGTCCTCCTCGGAATCGCCGTCGTCGCGGTGACCGCCCTGCTCGTG